>Ga0307444_1000081_pt1 | contig 49318 bp, 71 predicted proteins | sample SalMarSW160340MG_FD_202145 | JGI IMG/M metagenome (GOLD analysis project Ga0307444, IMG submission 202145) | Salt marsh sediment microbial communities from the Plum Island Ecosystem LTER, Massachusetts, United States - SW1603-40 | ecosystem: Environmental > Aquatic > Marine > Intertidal zone >...
AGTCGAAGAATCTCCTGATATTGTCTCAATTTTTTTTGATTTTAAAATCTTTTTCAAATTAAAAGTGATCTTATCCATAAATATCCTCCTTTTTTTGTGTTTTATTATTTTGAAATTATTTTGTCTATTAAAACAAATATTCCAAAACAAACTAAAGCAATAAGTAATCCTGCTACAATCGCCCCGGTAGGGACACTAATAAAATCAATAATAAAACTAGTCATTCTGACCTCCATTAAATACATTCCTCCTTTATAATAATAGCTTCAATACCATTTTCTCGATTGTCTGTGAATATAATCTTGATATTGAAAAGCATTCATTATCGATTTTTCTATTTTTTTCCATACAAAAAATAAAGTAAAAAACAGTAATCCAATAATAGACAATAAAATAATAATAATAACGGTCATAAAATACCCCACAGATATTTGTTATCTTATCTATTTTTTATTATACACTAATTCCAAATTATTTCAAGACTTTTTTTTAATTTTTTTTAACTTTTTTAAAACTTTTTTGTTGACTTTTTTGAAACATGTGATATAATTATTAATGTAAGGTAGTTGATACCTTAACAAAAATAAAAGCTTGGGAGGCTTAATATGACAAAAATAACAAGAAAATTAACAAATGAAGTGATCGATTGGATTAGACATTCAAAAGCAGTAAGTAATAGTGATAAATTTTTTATGTCACTTGTTGAAAAAGCATATGAACTAAGAGAAGAATTCCAGACAGTTCGCGAATGGAAAGATGCTTTATATTATAATTTAAAAAACAAATAAAATCCTCCCAGATTGCCTAGGGCTTTCGAGCCCCGGGCTACCTGGAAGTAATGCAGCCGACGGCGGTCACAAGCCCGCGTATAATGCAGAGTGAAAAATTAACTTGGGAGATATAGAATGGAACAATTAAATGAATTAAATGAAAAATATACAAACAATCGTATTGTTGCATATGGAATTATTGATACTATTGATAAATCAGATTTACTTGATTTATCATATGATGAATTATTGTGTCTTGCGAAATCAATTGTTGATGAAATTGATAATTAACCCTGATGAGTCGTTGAAAATTACGACGAAACATGCTTTTAATTAAGCATGTCGGTTATATAAATTAAAAGCTTGGGAGGCTTAATATGACAAATTTAGAAAGACAAAATTTATTAAATGAACAATCAAAACTTGAAAAAAAAATTAAAAATTCTGATTTTATTGATCCTAAAGATTATAGAAGATTAAATAAAATTGTTAGTCTGTTATTAACAGATGGAGAATCAGAAGATATTAATTTTAAGGTTAGTAACATAAAAAATTCTAATAGAGTAACTTCTTTCAATAGAAACAGAACATAACCCTCCCAGGTTGCCTAGAACCTTCGGCCCCGGGCTACCTGGGAGTAATGCAGCCGACGGCGGTCACAAGCCCGCGTGTAATGCAGAGTGAAAAATAATAAGGAACAAAAAATGAAAAATATAAAAGATTTAACTTTCTATCAAAAAAGGATTTTAGTTTGTATAAAAAATGGCTGGTCAGAAAAATTTAATAAAATCAGAAAAAATGAATTAGATTTATCTAGTATTAATTTTTATAATTTAAAAATTAAAATAGATTTAAAATATTTTAATTTCATTAATTCTGATTTCAGTGGTTCTGATTTCAGTAATTCTAATTTCAGTAATTCTGATTTCAGTAATTCTGATTTCATTGATTCTGATTTTAGTAATTCTGATTTTAGTAATTCTGATTTCAGACGTTCTAATTTCAGTTGTTCTGATTTCAGATATTCTGATTTCAGTAATTCTGATTTCAGTGATTCTGATTTTAGTGGTTCTATTTTTAGTGGTTCGGATTTTAGTGACTCTAATTTCAGACATTCTAATTTCAGACATTCTAATTTCAGACATTCTAATTTCAGACATTCTGATTTCAGTGATTCTGATTTCAGTGGTTCTAATTTCAGTGGTTCTAATTTCAGTAATTCTGATTTCAGTGATTCTGATTTCAGTGATTCTGATTTCAGTGATTCTGATTTCAGTGGTTCTATTTTTAGTGGTTCGGATTTTAGTGACTCTAATTTCAGACATTCTAATTTCAGACATTCTAATTTCAGTGGTTCTAATTTCAGACATTCTGATTTCAGTGATTCTGATTTCAGTTGTTCTAATTTCAGTTGTTTTGATTTCAGACGTTCTAATTTCAGTAATTCTGATTTCAGTGATTCTGATTTCAGTGGTTCTAATTTCAGTGGTTCTAATTTCAATTGTTCTGATTTCAGTGGTTCGGATTTTAGTGATTCTGATTTCAGTGATTCTATTTTTAATGGTTCGGATTTTAGTGACTCTAATTTCAGACATTCTAATTTCAGACATTCTAATTTCAGTGGTTCTAATTTCAGACATTCTAATTTCAGTTGTTCTAATTTCAGTGATTCTAATTTCAGACATTCTGATTTCAGTGGTTCTAATTTCAGTGATTCTGATTTCAGTGGTTCTAATTTCAGTGGTTCTTATTTTTTATTTTAACAATATTCCAGGTTGCCTAGAACCTTCGGCCCCGGGCTACCTGGAAGTAAAAAGTTTAATGATAAAATAATTAAATACTAAAAATCTTGGAGGATAATACGATTAAAATAGGAGGCAACCTATATGACTTGGAATGAAATATTAAAACAAATAGAAAGTAATTTAGAGCAGACTAAAAAAAATATGATAATTGCAAATGAAAACGCAAAAAAAATATCTAAAACAATAGAGAAGCTTAATAATGATATTACTGCAAATGAGGTTAAACAAATTAAATGTCGAAAAATGCAAGTGGAGATAAAAATATCTTATGAGGAGGCAATCTTATGAAAATATTAAAAAATGAACGGTTAAAAGAAAGTTTAAAAAAGAAATTGAAACAAAAAATAATAGCTGAAAAGGCTTTAAAAATTCTCTCTCAAGAAAATATTGATTATCAATTAAAAGAGAGCAAATTAGAGAAAGAAATAAAAGATATTCAAGATGAAATGTCAAATACGACAGAATTATCAATTGACCGTCAACAAAAACTTGACAAAATAATTGGAAAGTTGGAAGAAATATCAGTAGGATCAGATGGAGCAGATGAATCAATCAAAGAACTAGCGACATTTATTGAAGAGATCGCTTCTACTACGCAAGAAAATGCCAGCACAATAGCACAGATCAATTCAAATGTTGAGTCAATAAAAAATGTAACAAGAATTTTGGATGAAGAAACCAAAGACGGTATGAATTCCGTACAATTATTATTGTTGCAAATTGATAAAGTAAAAGAAGAATCCGGATATATTGAAGATATGATTAAACTGTTAGAAAATATTAACAGTAGCATAAAATTATTATCTGTAAACGCTTTAATTGAAGCCGCTCATGCTAAAGAAGCTGGTAAAGGTTTCCAGGTTGTTGCTGATGAAATCCGGGAATTATCAGATAATACATCATTGAAGGTAAAAAAGATAAAAGGCAATATAACGAATATTATCAACAATATACAAGAAAGTGTTTTATTGTCAAATGATATGAAAGAAAAATTATCAAATATTCGTAATCAAACAAGTGAGACAGCAAATGCAGTACTGGAAATATCATCCGGAATGAATGAGCAATCAGCAGTTACACAGCAAATATCAAATAGTATATCAAGTAAAGTTGAAAATATAAAAATAATTGAGGAATTGATTGTAGATATAAAAAATCAAAATATAGAAAGTCTAAATAAATTAAAAGTAGCTTAGAAGAAACAAGTTTTTCCAGATTGCCTAGGGTCTTCGGGCCCCGGGCTGCCTGGAAGTAATGCAGCCGACGGCGGTCACAAGCCCGCGCGTAATGCAGAGTGAAAAATAATAAGGAACCAAAAATGAAAAATATAAAAGATTTAACTTTCTATCAAAAAAGAATTTTAGTTTGTATAAAAAATGGCTGGTCTGAAAAATTTAATAAAATCAGAAAAAATGAATTAGATTTATCTAGTATTAATTTTTATAATTTAAAAATTAAAATAGATTTAAAATATTTTAATTTCATTAATTCTGATTTCAGTGATTCTAATTTCAGTGGTTCTAATTTCAGTGGTTCTAATTTCAGTGGTTCTGATTTCAGTGGTTCTGATTTCAGACATTCTAATTTCAGACATTCTAATTTCAGACATTCTAATTTCAGACATTCTAATTTCAGACATTCTAATTTCAGACATTCTTATTTCAGACATTCTAATTTCAGTGGTTCTAATTTCAGTGATTCTGATTTCAATAATTCTGATTTCAGTTGTTCTGATTTCAGACATTCTAATTTCAGTGGTTCTGATTTCAGACGTTCTAATTTCAGTTGTTCTGATTTCAGTTGTTCTAATTTCAGTTGTTCTAATTTCAGACGTTCTAATTTCAGTTGTTCTGATTTCAGTGATTCTGATTTCAGTGATTCTGATTTCAGACGTTCTGATTTCAGTTGTTCTGATTTCAGTGGTTCTAATTTCAGTGGTTCTGATTTCAATTGTTCTAATTTCAGACATTCTAATTTCAGACATTCTAATTTCAGACATTCTTATTTCAGACATTCTAATTTCAGACATTCTAATTTCAGACATTCTTATTTCAGTGGTTCTGATTTCAGTAATTCTGATTTCAGACGTTCTTATTTTTTATTTTAACAATATCCCAGGTTGCCTAGAGTCTTCGGGCCCCGGGCTGCCTGGAAGTAATGCAGCCGACGGCGGTCACAAGCCCACGCGTAATGCAGAGTGAAAAATAACTTGAAAGACTTAAAATGTAAATGTTGTGGGCAGTATTTTCCCTTTGAGGAAGGGGAATCATTATATCCAGAATGTAGAGATTTTCTTGATTTGGAAAAAGACATTGATGAATACTTCATCTATCCATCTAATGAAGAAATAGATGAATAACTGTAAAAATATTGATAAAATGTTTGATAAATATGAACACGTAAAAAATAAAGAAATATTATTTGAAGGAAATTATATAAAAAATTTATCAAAAAAATATGTTAATTTTTTATTATATTTTAAAAATAAAAAATAACAATAAATTATCTAAATAACATTTTCAGATAAAGAAACCCTCATTACGAGGGTTAAAATTTGTTTGGTAATTATAATAATGAGGGGGGGGGAGAATAATTAACCATACAATGATCATTATTTAATAATTATAGATTATTTGATAAAATAAAACAAGTCCTATCTATAAAAAAATATAAATAGGACTTTATGGACCGCTATTCCTCCCCACCGATCTATAAATATAATTTTTGTTTTATAAAGTTGTTACTTTTTTAATATATTCTTTTTGATTTTTTTTCATTTGCTTAATTATTTGAGAATATTTTAATTGTATTTTTATTCCAGTAGTCAATATATCCTGAACGATTTCTCCAATTTCTTTTAAAGCAGGCGTCATGGATTCCCAGCTATCTTTCCGACTTACAATATCATTTTCTATCCATTCATTTGACACAAAATCTCTTGCATCTTGAATCATAACAGAAATAACTCCAGCAACATATTTTTCAAATGAATCTCGTATAAAATTAAAGTCATCATTTAAATTATCTGGATTATTAAATAATTCGTAAATTTCTCCGTAACGGTCTCTTGCTGCATCTTTCATATAATTTAATAATTTATATATAAGTTTTTCAAATATTTTTAATTGTGAACTTTGATATACTTGACTAGATGGAATACCATTGACTACTAGTAATTTTCTATGTACTTCCATTGTTTTTTCTTTAATTCTTCTAAGCTTATCTTCTGTAAAAGACATTTGCTCTTTTAATCTTGATTTAAATTCAATTTTTAAAATATCAAATTGAGTTTCGAGAACTTTTTCAAATGCTAAAGCAAGCCCCTCTGGATTTATAGATTGAGTATTAAACGAAAATATTTTTCCGTTAATTTTAAACCCTCTTTTAAAGGCTAATATCACAAACCCAACTGATAAAATTAAAAACCCAAATCCTATTCCCCAGCTAGGTAATAGATTAAATATTGTATGCCACATTTTTTAACTCCTTGAGATAAAAGATTAAAATTATACTTTATTTTACCAATAATTCAGAACTTGAAACAGCAGTACCAATCTCGGTCTCAGAAGGGACCCTACCTATATCTTGAGCTTCATAATCTATATAATATCTATCCCCGACTTTTAATCCTGAAAATCCATCTGCTTTAGTTGATCCTAGTAAAACAGTACAAGGATTCCCGGCAGATACAGCAGCAGAAGCTATTCCAATCCCCTCAATATACTTAAAAATATTGAAAGAAGAATCATAACGATATCCTATAAACATATTATCGCCAATCTCTGCTATTCCTTGAGGAGCAAACCCTAAATTAAAGTATTCCCTATAAATTATATCATTAAGGTTAAGCCCTGTAATTTTTGGATTAAATCTTGCAACTACAGCAGTACCAAATCCAAACCAAGCGTAATTTTTTCCAAATGAAATAAATCCAATCCATGTTCCTAAGTCATCACCAAAAACTTCTGCTCCTCCCCAAGTAAGAGATGGATCAACTTTTTTCAAAAGGCTACTTCCGCTTCTATAAGCAAAATACATTCTTGAAATATTTGCTGTTGAGTTCATAATAAATATAGCAACTGAAGATTGATCATTTCCTACAAAAGCACATTCAAAATTTGGCCGACAAGTAGCGTTTCTAATGACAGATTTAGTTGCTGTTATACTTAAAGTCGTTCCACTTATTTGAACAAAAACACCATAAATAGCATTACTTTGTATAGCACAAATAAATAATTCTGCTCCTGAATTATAAAGACAAATACTTTTATTTGGCAAAGCAGACAAAGAGGCCGCTCCTGCAAATATATTAGATAACGTTGAACTATTTCTTAAAACAAAAACTCCTCCTCCACCATCATACATTACTTCCATTGATATTTGACTTGAACCATCCTCATATACAAATGCTATATCTCCGGAATATTCCAAAATATCACATTTAAACATAGCATAACTTGTGACAGTGGTATCTTCAAAAATATCCCAGACTACAGAACCTCCTGATAGATGCCCTAATCCACCGACAAAACTCATTAATGTTGTATTATCATACCAAACAATACAAAATTGTCCTGTACTATAAGGAATTATTCTTAATGAAGTACCATAGTATCCGTTAGTCAAAGAAGATGCGGCAGTCGCGGATGTATCCCAAACAACTGAGCTTCCTGATAAATGTCCAATTCTTACATACATTCCATCTGTTCCACCTGCTCCCATTTCATTCCAAAAAACAACAAATTTATCAGTAGTTCCTAAGCGCCCAGCTACGCAATCATTTACAAATCCGGAAGCTGATGCCTGCTGATAAGAAGAAAAAACCCAATCCTTATATACTTTTGATACTGTATTATTTATAAGGTCCATGCCTACAGGATCATTTTTTGTTATATTTTCTTGAGCATTTGCAACTATAGTATTACCACTAGCAGCACCTTTAATTTCCGTTGCTGTTTGATTAGTTATTGTAAGAAAAGTCGAATCATCACCAACTAAAGTTGCGAGAAGAATATCATAATCAGTATTAGAAGTAGAATTAACTATAATCTCATAAGATGGTATTTTTTCATATACATAAGTACCAGATTTTTTAGCTCTTGTACGGGAATTTCCATCTGTTTCTTTATATCTCAATTTTACGTAATTAGTTGTTACTCCGTCAAGAATAGCAGTTGACTGAATATCAAAATCAGTTAAAGCAACTGACTCAACTTTAGTTATAATATCTTCCAGTTTTGTAGTTGGTGGAATACTAGAAAAATTATCAGGCACTCTAACCTCATAATTACACCACCCTTTTGATATAGGTATATCTATTTCATGATAGCTTGAACCTTGAACTACTACTGCATCATCCAAAAGAATAGGATAAGCTTGAAATATTTCTTTAATACTTTTCCCAACTTCATTATAATTAAACCAAAAATCTCTACCTAAATCTTCAGAGTAAAATCTATCTCCTACATTTTCGGGAATATTCGGTGATCCACCATCGTAATTTTGGTTAAAATGATTTAACATTTTTTCTCTCCTTATTCAATTGTATCATATATAATAAAATTCCCTGTTCCATCAATATAACCAATAAAAATCCTCATATATGCAGGAACTATATCTGTTTCCAATTCTAATCTAATTTGATCTATTTGATTTGCTGTTAAAGAATTGTTATCTACATCAATGTATATGTTTCCAGCTATTACTATTTCATCCCCACTACCAACTAAAGCAATACCTAAATCAGCGTCAATGTCATCACAGCCCAATGAAGCCCAATAATAAGAAGATGGAGTCAATCCATCGCCTACTAAAATCCAATCATCACCACTGATCCCTTTTATAATTTGACTATCTCCGCCAGCTATGGCGTCTATTTTTGGTTTAGCATCAAATTTAAATGTACCTCTTTTTTTATGTCCTTGAATAGCAGTAGCAATTTTTAATCTTTTTTGATCCTCTGAATCTTGAGCTTGAATACCCGCATTAAGAAAATAACCTAACTCATCCAATATAATAGCAGGACATTTTACAGGATCAATAATATCATTCAATCCGACAGTATCATACCTAATTGAATCTAAAATCTCGTCAATTTTATCTGAAAAAGCAATTAATTTAGTATCTCTTCTAAAAAATCTTGGTATATATTTTTCAAAAGATTGCGGTAACATAAAATCTCCTTATGGTATTTCCGTTAAAGTTAAACTTCCATATGTCGTAATTTCATCATCTGCTAATGCTATCGGGAATGTAGGGGTAGTAATTGTCATATAATCAATACCATCTACACTTGATCTTATATAAGCAATAGCATCATCGACTTGAATCGCATCAGCAATTTGTCTAGGCTCTAAATTATCAAGTAATTGTCTTACTGCTGTATAATCTGATTCTCCAAAACTTTCAGAAAAATAAATATTTATTAAATCGATAGCATTTCCAATACCATTACTATCATAATCATCTTTTATTTCCTGACTGGTCTCTGAAAAAAACAATTTCCATGCAAGCCTAAAATAATCCTCTACTCCTCCTGACCATGTATAACCAGAAAGTAATTTTGCTGCACTTGTTACATTTTGAGCTGTAATAGTAGTGTCTTCAACTCTTACATCGATTGATTCTAAAATAGTCCTGTCTATAAGATAAGTTTCTAAAGCAGTTTTGACGGCCCCGCTTGGATTCCCCCCGCCTGCTGCGATCGTTATAACTTTCGCAGATAAAGGACCATACTCATTTTTTATAATTTTTGCCAAAGTTAAACCGCCATAAGCAAGACATAACGCTTCCCCATCTTCCGACGTAACAAATCTATCTCTTGCTTTTAGTAACAATGGTCCCAATATTTTTGCGGTTTCTATCGACTCTGTATCTGCCCCACCCGTCAATGAAATAGGATTGGAAACAGCTTCTATATTTGTATCTGTACCACCGTAAGTGCTAACTCTATTAACTACAGTAACATTACTATCAACACCTCCACCATAAGCATAAGTTACTTCTATATCGAAAGCCGGCGGTATTGCTCCATATATTCCATTTCCAAATTGAATACGAGCAGTATTATCAGTATTGTAAAAAAGGCGAAAATGTTTGTCAGTTGTGCCAGAATATATTAAAGTATCTACTTTTGACCAAGTAAAAGAATTGATATTTACAATTAAAGTATCTTCAAGAATATTTTTGTCTGCCAGATCAAACTCTTGAAACTCTGTAATACCATCAGATGTGCCAATAGAAAACTCATCTTTTGTTTGTTGTTGGTATAATGTAGCCTGAAAACTGTATAAATGTATTGTATGAGTTCCGGAACCGCCAGTTGTTATATCAATAGAATTCACAGAATAAGCATTTACCAAAGATGTTGCTAATTTAATTTCTGTAGCACTGACTCGAATAACATAATAATCAGTGCTTACAGCCAAAGGAGCAGGCAAAGCTCCGGTAGTAGTAAATCTAACTTTTTCGCCTGTTAAAAAATCTCTAGTAACTGTTATTACATCAGTTGAAGTATTTACTTCTGTCGAAGTAAAATTTTCATTAACCGCGCTAACAGTTACATTACTTCGCCCTTCATATCGTTTCGAAGAAACAGAAACGGACCCGGTCGTTAAAGCAACTAAATCTTCTTTTTGAACAGTAAAAGGAAAGGAAGCACTACCTTTAATATAAAATAAAACAATACCATTTGCAGTAGCATGAGGAGTCATTTGATAATCAATGAGCTCTGATAAAAGTTGTACATTTCTTCTAGTATATGCAGTTCGCAAAAGCAAATTATTTGCAAGAGCATTATTCCACATAGCAACAATATCACCAATTCCACAAATAGCACGTTTCCACCAATTTGGTTTGTCAACTAATTCGTTATCATTATTAACATCATTTAATAAAGCCTCGAATGACTTTGAAGTATATAAAAAAGGATTTGTTAATGCCATTTTATTCCCCTATAAGTTTGTCGGTAATAACACACTAATTTGATCTGTCTGTTTAAAATCTGCCAAAGGTATGTATAGAACAGAAACTTTAACATCGCCATTTTCTATTTCAATTCTTATAGTTGCTTGACTTAAAGCAATTCTTCTATCAGGAGTGTTTCCACCACCAGAAGATACTATACTATTTCTTTTTGATAATGATGTTAATATATCATAAGGCATGTTAATTCGCAAGGATAAAGAAGCTGGTCTATTTTCATAATCTTTAATCCCTGCTGAATCAAATGATCTATCATAAAATAATGATCTTTTAGATTGCATCAAGTTTTGAAGAATATCACTTTTAGTCTCTACTTCTAAATCATTTGAGCCATAATAAAAAAACATATCAAAATCAGCTAATTGCTCGATTGTAAAATCCATTTTACTCCCCTTTCACTTTTATTTGTCCTGCTGATTGAATTTTAAAAGTGCAATTACAAGGTATTGGTGGCCCAGATGGAGGATTAAAAGTACCATTACAGAGCCCCTGATCATTTTTTCTTAAAGGGAATTGAGCCTCACATTTACATTTAGTCGATGTAGCATTTATACTGCCGCCACCAGAAACAAAAGAATTAGGAGGGAAAGTACATCCGTTTGTTGTCCAACCTAAAACTGTGACTAAAGTCTCTTTTCCATTAGTTTTATTTTTAGATGACTTTGTTTCAATATATGAATGTCCGGAGGCAGGCCCGGGTGTCCATGAACCATTAGGAGTAATCTGAATAACATAATCTTCATTTGCTAATAATTCTGCCATTACAATAATACCTCTAAATTAGTTCCATTTATTTTAGTAGATGACGCTCCTTGCTCAAAAGTATTCCCTGCTTGATTTTCAATTTTTACCGTCCCTGCATTCCCATCTGACTCATAATAATTTACCGAGTCATCAAGTCTTATTTTTTTGTTTTGTCCATCTAACAAAGAAGAAACATCATTACATATATTTTCAATTTTTTTATTCTGAAAATCCATTACACTGCTGATTGTATTATCATCTTTTTCATAATTTACTTTTAATATTTTATTTTTTTCATCATAATTAATACTTAACTCTTGATCATTATCTTCATATAGCAATTGCGTTGTTGGTTGACCATCATAATTTTTCGGAAGCATATCTTTCATCCAATAAGCTATCCCGGAATAAACAGCACTTTTATCGACATTTCCATCTATCCACTCAACTATTACCCAATCATCAATTTTAGGAGTAATTAACCGCCTTCTGTCTTTCGGGTAACACCACTCGGCAGTATCTTGAGTAGTCCAGCCAAAAGAAGGAATAGATACTAATATTCTTCCTTTCTGTTCGTCATCTTGAACCTTTAATACCTGCCCTAACCGAGGTACTGCGCATTTAATCTCTTTTCTGGAAATTAAAGCAATCATATCTTTCAAATCATCATACTCACTACTCATTATCTCACCGCCAATCCTATAGGACTTAAAGTAAAAACATCAACTATTTCCGCATTCATATTATAACCATTTTTATCAATATTGTGAGTAGTAGAATGCACATACCATTTTGATTGAGTTCCGCCCAATCTTTCCGGAAATCCATTATTGATTCTAACCTCATTAGGAGGACCAAATAAAGGATTTCCAATCATGTTACATTTAATTCTATATCCAAATCCTGTAGGTGCCGTACTAGACTCAATAGGAGTAAAAAAATGCTTAATTTGATCAAAAGTTTTTTTGCTCAAAAGTTCTTTTGTTATTTTTATCTGACTAGATAGATCATCAACATCTTTATATACCTTTTGAATTTTTTCTAAATCTAATCTATAAGTTATTGTTTTCTCCTGTTCCGCAACAAACCGCCTAAAAACAATTTGACCGTCAACTATATCTGTTCTAACATTATCACCTACTCCGCTTTCTGATTCTGAACTTGACCAGGTATAAGAATTTACATTATTTAATTCTCCCATATATCCAATAATATTAGAAGTCCCAACCGCATTATATAGCATATAAGCATATTGAGGCTCGCCAACTTTATTTGCATCAACAAATATTCCTACAGAATTCCCATCCGGAGAATACCCAACATGGAAAAGACACCTCCATTCTTTAGCAAGCCGATTTACAAATCTAAAAGTCGGCTCATCCTGCCTGACTCCGTAATCTTTTGTTAATGAATCATCCCCAAGAGAAAAATCTATATTTTTGGTAGTAATTCCCAGATCGTCAAAAGCATCACTTATAACATCTTTTTTTTTACCTGTAGTATAAAGTTTTGACTGATCAGTCCCACGAAAACCAAAAGATGTAAAATTACAATTAAAAGTTTTTTGACCATTAGGCCCCCCTGCACCTGTAGGGGAAGATACAAATCCTTCTAATCCTCGTCTTATCAATGATCCTGAAATCTCATCAAGATTTAATTTTTTTGCTAATAAACTGTCAATAGAAGTTCCAATCTTTTTATATCCCCAACTTATTTTTAAGCTTACTCCAGTTCGTAAAATTTTAGAAAACCAATCATCCGGATCATAAAAAGATAGTGTACCCTGAGGCATGGCCCCCTCTTTTTCTGTTATAGATAGAGAAATAAGATTTTTTTCATAACTTTTATTATTCAAACTTATATCCGTTGATTCTATTGTAAAAAAACTACTATCTTTATTTTCAATTCCAATCATATCGGTATCTTTAACCTCTTTATATTAGTTAATTGAAAATTAGATTCTGTTAATTTAATGATATTTGCATCAAAAAGTCTATAAGTCTGGAATTCTCCTTCATCGCCATAAACAGATTTTCTGCTTGCGACTTCATCTAACGTATCACCTTGTTTTATGTCAATTTCAAATCCAATTGTTTCATTTGGAATTTCTCTAACATCTTTCACAGGATAACTATTCCCGTCCACATGAAGATAAGATAAAGTTTCAACTGCAATATATCTACTCATCTAAAAAATCCTTTTTCCTGCTATTGCATTTCCAATATTTTCTACTCCATATAGAGCAGAGGCGGTATATACACTAATTTTTCTGTATATCTCTTCTGCTTTATATAATGGATGATTTTCATCTAGCCATAATTCAAATTCAACTTCAGAATATTGAGGTTGCCCTGCTTGATTTACCCACAATCTTTTATTAGTAAAGTCTGCTTTTTTGACAAAATAAACCAAAGGAAGTGACCCGGTTCCCCAATAATATAAAACTTTTGGATTTGGCTGAAATTGTTGAGAAAAAATATTCATCAATCCAGTAGCTTGATTTCTCAAAGCATGTAATTGCTGAAGCAATAAACTGTTTCCTATAGTATTATTTCTTTTCATAAGAGGTAAAGTGAAAGTAATTTTTGTATTTCCATTTCCGGACGGTTGAACAGGCGCAAAATTAAGTCCAGGTATTGGAACTTCAGTTAACATTACATCTTTTCTACTTGAGATATCACCGGGTACTGTCTCGGAAGTAATCAATTGACCGTTAGAAATATCCATCATAAACCAAGGCAAACTAAAAGCATAATTAGGTACTGACATATTCATTCTAATATTCTCCTATCGCTTCAAGCTCTTGTTGTAAAGTTCTTCTTATTGTATCAACTATAGTATTCCCGGCATTTGCAGCTTCTTCTTTAGTTCCATTTTGAAGTATTATTTGCATTCCAGAAAAATCTATTGTTATTCCACCTAAAGAAATAACCTTACCTGAACTTTTTTCTTTCATGTCACCAAGCATTACATTATTTTTAGTAGCTATTAAATTATCATCAGGAGCAGTTTGAACTATCTTACCGTCTTTTGTAATTATAGCATCGTTTACTTTTCTGGTAACAATAGTTTGACTAGGGGAAGTCCTAATTATTTTACCTGTAGAGTTAATAATTGCATCTTTTACAGAAGTTTCTTTGCCACCCTTTGTAAAAAATTTTCCAAGACCTTTTGTCTTTAAATTATCAATGAACTCTTTACCTGACATTTTTTTTGTCACTAAATCTATTAACCCGCTAATTGCAATTAAAACAGACTCAATAGTTCTTAATGCAGCAAGTAAAGTTATACCAAAAACCTTTCCTAATATCTTTCCAAGAGGTTTTAAAATAGGGCTCAAAGTTTCAAGAGAATTTTTCATTTCTTTGAAAAGGCTATTGATTTCTTCGATTATTCCATATTGCTTATCTATTTCTGCAAATCCCTCAACAAAACCTTCTACAAAACTAATAACGCCTTCTATTAGTTCAGAAAAAACCTCCCCTAATGTTTCAAGCGCAGGTTTAAATTTATCAATTAGCTTGGATATCATAGTTTGAAGAAAAGTCATAATAATAGCAAACTTAAAACTTAATACATTCATCATGTCTGTAATATTTGTTACAGCAACCCCAAAAGTACGTTCAAAAAACCCTGAAAAAGCACTTACTATTTTTTTCCCCATATCAATAACAAACTTAATACTTGAACCAACAACTTTAAAAACATTAGATAAAACCTGACCCCATTTCACAAATTGAAGTCTGTTATCTCTGACCCAATCAAGCATTTTTTGTAAATAAGGGAAAATTGCTTTTCTTAATGGAAATAATAAATTTTTAAGAAGTACATCTTTAGCAATACCAAAAGCCTTCCCAATTTCCGGCATATCTTTGAGAATCCCCTGAACTCCTTTAAAAGCAAGAGCTAATAGTCCTCCCATAAAAACCATTTTTTTTATTCCGGCAACAACACCTTTAGTAACATTTTGAGAAGTATCTTTTATACCTGTAAACTTATTTTTAATTTTTTTAATTGACCCGAAAAATCCGCTTACAATTTTTTTGACTCCACCAAGTATGCCTTTCATTCCTTTTGTTGCAATTGTAAAAGCAGAAGTAATACCGTTAGCAACTTTACTAGCTGTTTTTGGAAGCTTCATCATTGCATCAGCTATACGCTTGATTCCTTGCTCGAAAGGATTAGTATCAAATAAAAATAGTTGATCATCTTTAGCCATCTGCTAATCCTTACTTTTAATTTGCTTAACTTTCTGTATTATTTTTTCATAAGTTAACCAATCCATTTGTTTGAGATCATTATAAGTATACATTCCATTTAATGTCATATGAATTACAAAACATTCTTCCATAAAAATATCATTAGAAAAATCTATATACTTCAACGAACTTGTAAGCCACCATGGATATATCTTGTCTTCAACCCTGCTTACACTGATTGAAGACCGGAAACGAAAAAATTAGATGTATTAACAGGTGCTTCCCATTGTTTTCCACATTTTCGGCAAATTCTTAAAACTGTTTTCTTTAACCCATAGTTTTGTAATTCTTCACCTATAACAGAAGTATCGTCAGGATCAAGCTTGTCAAAAATAAATTCTCCCCAAGTTCGTTTCCATTTTATTTCTACGTTTTCACCATTTACTTTTGTTAAAGCCATAGCGTAAATAGCAAGTTGTCTTTTAACATCTCGCTTATCCGGGTATTTTTGCATACCAATTATACAGTCATCTATTGTGGGAAATCGTATATCAATACTTCTTATTTCCTGCAAAACATTACCTGTTTTTGCATGAAGTATTTTTACAGGCTCTTTTAAATCTACATGAATATTATTGATATATAAATCAGGGTTTATCTCTCCGCTTTCATCTTCACCCATATTTACAATATCTAAATCAGAAACTTTATCTCTGGTATCATCTTCATCATCATATCCTGTAATTATTTGAGCATGACATCGAGGGCAGGTATAAACACCTTCTATCCAATCCTCTGGATTAACTTTTATCATAATATACAGCGCGATTACCTCAGAAGTTATATAAGGCATCCTTCTGCATATTGCTCTTATTCTCGCCTTATCTTCAACTATATCACCATCAACCGAGGTAAAATTACTAATACCACCGCTGATAAACTCTAATATAGCAGGGTATTCACCTTTTTCCTGCAAAACTTCATAGGTATCACCAATAACCCCCGTTTTTGGTTTAATTAGTTCACACCTATCATATACTTCCCCATCGCTTTTAAAACAAGGTACACTTAATTGCATATTACCCCTCCGCTGTCACTGGTATTATATCTTCCGGTAAAAATGTTATCATTATTTGAGCACTAACAGGGGCCGATGCGTCATAGGCAGGGCCATGGTGTTTGCTTAATTCTGTATTCGGCCATAGTTCACGTGCAAACTCTTTTCCGGCTCCGTCAGTCTTAACAATTGTTACGTCATGATATTCATGCTTATAATACCAATCTTGTAATATTTTTGCTGTTTTTGAATTACGAGTAAACTTAAAAATTGCAGGTATAGGTGGAATCTTTTTGACTCCATTCCTTACAGGGACAACCTTATTTCTCCCTGCAATTTCCACAACATCATCTTCTATCGGATACTCATCCATACTTATCAAATCTTTAAGTTCATCACCTTCTACTATAATCAGTTTTTTTTCTACTTGATCTGATTTTGGCATAATTTATCTCCTATCTTAATAATATACCAACGCCTATCTCGAGGCTTCCAGCAGGCGTAGGAAAACTAAAATAAACCCAAATGTTTCTTTCTCCTAAGTTAATTTTAGACTGAGGATTATTTGTCAAATCTGCAATAACTTGAAAGTGATCCTCTGGCGCGGTTGGTACATTATTTTCATCTTCACTTTGTCCGAAAGTTTCTCCTTCCGGAACTGTACCTGTACTACCATTAGCCCATAACTTATATAAAAATACAAGCATAGCCATTTTATCAGATTTTATCCTATTAAGAGAATTGGGAGTATTTTCAGAGCCACCTAATGAATCAACTCCCGATACCTTTATAAAGTTTCTCATCAAAATACCATTTCCAAAAAGATACGCCGTATCTGTAGAAATTGTAAATAAGTTCATTATCTTAATTCCAGTTCCGACTATTTCCTGAATAACATTAACACCAGCTTCGGCAACTTCTGTTCTATCTCTATCATTTTCAAGAGTATCTCCAACAACTCCTAACGCGCCTTTAATTGTAGTTGCGCTTGTCGCAGGAATAAAATGAATTCCTAAAATTCCAATAGTCCATATCCACGCACCCATAATGTGACCAACGCAAGGCACATTTCTAGCAGGAGCAATATTGCTATTTGAAAATGGATCTTCCACTTTTAGCCAATTTGCTACAGATACACCGGGACTAAAATCAGACACCTGATAAGATTGACCAAGGGTGATCAATTGGCTCTTAGTTCTATTTTCTGCTAAATTAAGAATAATAATCGGATTATCTCCTCGTCCGAGACTATAAGTAAGAAGCCCTTTTTGCATTGCTTCGTTAGTAGTTTCTGGATTAGATAAAAATCTTATTGGATCATTATTAAAATATTCTAAAAAGAATGCTTGCCCTGTACTATCAGAAACGGCAGTACCATCAGAACCTCCGGCGCAATATTGAACCGTCGTATCTTCTGTTGGTAATCTATCCCCTAAAGTGCTTGCTGACTGTTCTGTGACCTTAAGCCATTTAGAAGCCTTGAATACATTGTCTACATAAAAGTCCGTAACTTCTGACTCTGACGAACATATTACCTGTCCTATTTCTGTATCTACTTCTGTTTCTACTCCATTAACAGATTTTACATATATTTGAATTGTGAAACCCGGTATTGTCACTTCATCATTGATTGCTAATGTTTCACCGCTTCCCCCTGATATTTCAAAATTACCAGTCCAATATACTTTTTTTGCAGACTCATCAACTTGTGTTACTTTTTTGTAGACTAAATCCGCTCCTCCAACACCTGTTTTAAAAAGAATTATATCACCAACACTAATTCCAATTACACTGTCAAGTTCTGCATAGCTCTGTCCTGTAGCTGCACAAGTAGCCGATGCTTCTGTAGCAAATCTATCAACCTGTGTGATTTTAGAGCCAATCCTATCACCATTAATTCCATACTGCAATTCATCTTCATAAGCTGGCTGAATAAGATAAGCGTCGGCATCAGCCCCTTCATCTTCAACTTCTCTTTCTGAAATTAAAGAGTCAATCGCTCCCGTTGAATATCCTAATAGTGATTGAATATATAATGTTGCATCTACTCCGACAACATTGTCAAAAAATCCTTTTACTGCATCGGGGCCATAATCAGTTGATGTTATTTGAAGACCAAAGATTTCCGCGAACTGTTCAGGAGTAGTTACGGGAAAACTTTTAGCGAACTTCCTTTCGGTATTCAATAACATCCCACCGATTAAAAAATCTGATGCCTCTACGCTAATCGTTTTTTTTGCTGGTAAGTTTTTACCTATTACCCCTAATGTTCGTATATTACTTCCCATATTAGACCCCTTTTACAACAAATAATTTTTGAACATTCGCCCAATCCCTATGTCGCAGCCATGACGCAGGTATTGATTTAGATTCTCTACCCATAAAAGTTACCATGTCTCTGCCTATGTGTAAATCAAACTTACGATTTTCTCTAAACATAATGGAAACTTTTTTATCTTTTGTGGGCTGAACCTTAGTATTAGCTGAACTGTCAGGTTTAGGATAAGATTGTTCTTTCTTTTCTGTTTTCTTTTCATCTGTCATAACAACTCCTTATTAGTTACTAAAAATCTGCAAATTGATTGCAGTTGTTTTTGGCACAGTAACCCTATTATATATGTTTTCACGCAAATCAACAGAAATAGAATACTGCATTTTTGGTATTATATCAATACCTAATGTTGGTTTTTGCTCTATTGGAGGACCAGCAAAAAATATATGGTGCCGTCTTCCGTTAATCCATAGCGATTCACGGGCAATAAATCTTCTTACTACTTTAGCCATGAACATAATAAGCTCTGCGTTATGGCTTTCTAAATCCAATAATACTGTATAAGATAATATTTGTCCTAAATTTCGTTCTTTGAAATTATCATTAGTAACACTGTAAGTATCAACTTCTACACCTAGCTTAGCATCTGATAACTTATTATCAGGGTCTATTCCCCAAATTGCAACGCCAGGTAGTCGTATGTCTTCTTGTCCTGGATTTTTATAACAAGGAAATGTCAAATAAACAACTGCCGAACTCGTGAAATTATTCAATAACAATCCTCCATCATAATTAGAAGCAAAATAAAATCTCTCTCCATCGCAATCACTTATTTGATGAGTTTCTTCTATCGCCCCTTCTTTTATCAATATAACCGCATATCTTTCTATCCATGAAGGATTTTCTGGAATATCAATATAATTATTTCCTGCTGTTCCTGATGCATTACCGATATTGATACCATCTCCATACATTGAATCAAAAAAATAATCTATATGTTCTTTGACTGAATCCAAAACATCTAAAGAAGATTCTTCTTTCTCTGCTATCATTTCAGAAATTATTATATAATCGTTGTCTTCATGAAGTGCAGTTATAACTATTTGAGTTATTTCTGTTATTTCTTCAATACCAATAGTTACATCAGTCATAGTTTCAAAAAAAGAGAGGTAATATTCATCTGTATCATTTATCTTAATCTTATAGACAAAATCGCTTGCTTTTCTATATATCTGATTCTTTTTATTTTTACTCCATACAGATAAAACTAAACTATCATAATCAGCAACATTTATTGGAGTCGAAAAAACTTTAGTTGCTGTTTTTTCTGTATCTGAAGAATCAAACTTAATTAAAAGAGATTTACTGTTAAGTCCAGCTACATAATATCCAAAATCATTCTCACTTATTGTAGAAGGAGGATTAACTACCCAATCAGTCATGCTATCTAAATGATCAATTACTAATTTCAACTTTTTCTCCTTATATTTTCATATCCTTTGTAGAACCTGTCTTTATAAAATTTATAATTCCTTTTATTACTTTTTTAACAATTCCACCTCTTTGCCTTTTTGCTAAAAATCTATCAAAAGCTTTTTTTCTTGTTGGCCTAGGTGGTATTCGTATATATATACCTTTTCCAAATCCATTTTTTATAATTGTATCTTCCTCATGTATACGAAATAACCATTGTAAAGAAATCCCTGCTTTATGATGTTTAGCCCTTGACATATAAACTTTATATCCTTTAGGAATTTTTTTAATTTTAAATATATTTATCAAAGAATTTTTTACACTATCGCCTTTACCATATAAAGGAGTGTAAGGCTTAGAATATCCTTGTTTTTTTTTCGCTGTTATTGTATTAGGTTTTAATATTTCTAAATTAAAAGTATTATCTCTTATTCCTTTCTTATATTCTTCAATCAAACCTTCTGCATCTTTTCGAGTAACTGTCTCTGCCATATCTCCGACAAATTTTGGAAGGCGTTGAAGTCTTTTTATTATTGCAAAATATTTACTAGAAAATTTTGCTTTAACCATTATTTTTTTTACTCATTTCTTGCTATACTTGCATTAATAGCCCACATAATAAATTATATTTTATTTAGGCCTAAAACTACATATAAATAATTATCTGAGAATTGATCTAGTTTATTTTTGTCTTTAATTTCATACTTTTGATTGTCAATTATTACTGTAGCTCTAATTAAATCAATATCTTCTAATCTGTCAACATCTAATTCATTATCAATCCAGTCCTGCATAGCGGTGTAAATAATAACCTGTGTTTTTTCTTTTATCCCGGATTTTTCCTGTTCTTTTTCAGTAGGACTATAAATAATCGGAAAAGCATAAAAAACATGAATATCTTCTGTTCCCGGTATTTGTCTTTTTATAGTTCCAAGTCTATCCCTTTCTATTTCACTTTCTCCAATAAGTATAATTTTAATTTGTTCTCCTCTTTCCCAGATTATATCTCTTACATCTCGAAGCGAATAAGATTGCTCCAATGAAACACCAATTCTACTAATAGCAGGTTGCTTATAACTCATGTTCCTACCACTCCTGTCATATAAGGTTTTAATATTTCATAAGCATCAGCATCAAGGGCATTTAACATATCATTATACTTTCCTCTGTTTCCAAAGTTTCTACTCCATGCCTGACTTGATATAGACCCCCCACCTGTCCTTGCGCCTACTTGAACTAAAACTCTTTTTGCAGTCATGTAAATTATTGCCTCTTTTATATCAACTAATACTTCATTATTATCAATAAAATCATCATATCCATATTTATAGATAACTTTAATATTTTTATTTCCTTTTGGAAACACAGTGCTCATTACACCCTCTACAATAGATGATTTTTTTATTAAAATTCCTTCCTCGCTATCAAGCTCAACTGACTCAACAATATTTAGAGTGGTATCATAAGAAGAAACATAATTGATACTTACAAGTTCATTGACTGGCTTTCTGGAAAGAGTAAGTATCTCTTGACCATTACCTGATAAATATTCAATAACCTCTTTTTCTGAATCAAAAGAAAGACGAGTATGTTTTTCTACCCATGGTATAATAAGTCCATCTATTCTTTTCTCTATCCAATAAGCGGAAATAACATCATTAGTAATACCGTAACCTTCTAAAAACTCATATACATCTACTGCAGTTGGCCTAGACATTTTAAGCTCCAATTAAGTCAAATAATAAAGCTCCATCTTGATTAGGAATATTTATTTCATATCTTTTCCCATCTAATAATACCACATAAGTTTGCTCATTATCAAGTTCATCTACTTCCATATTTTCAGTATCTGGTAGATTTACCTCACAATATTCACTCTCGCCAGCAGTAATCTCATAGTTATAATCTTCTCTACGAAGCAATACATTTGTTTTATATTTAACACAGTCATTTTTCAAAAAAATGTTAACTGTTCTATTTTCTGCCATATACCACCAAACTGCGCAAGTTTCTATTTCATCTTTTTCTGAACCTGCAAAAGAAAAATTAACTGTTAAACTAGGAACAATAGGAGTTGTACTCCCATTCTCTGAATGTAAATATAATATCCATCTTACATCAGCAGGAGCGTCTAACAATGTTGAAATATTTGTATTTATTTCCGACAAAGTATTAGATTGACTATATCCAGAAGAAGAAGCCCATGCAATACCATTCCAATATTTCTCAACACCATCGACTTCCATTGTCATACTAATAACATCGCTACCGCTAATACTTGTATTCATTTCAATACTTTCTATAGCATCAGTTCTTATAACTTCAGAATTAGAACATTTTGGATTAGAAGTAGAGTAACCAATATTTACTTTCATATTTGCAGTTAATTCAGATATTGACCCTTGTGTATTTGAATCCGGGAAAATAACAGTAAATTGACCATACTTCGCACCATCTACAGGCAAAGAAGTGCTATGCAAATTAAATGTTGTTAAATCCGTTGATTGAACATAAGTTCCATCACTAACAACCCAACTACTACCATTCCACCATAACTTGTCACCGGACCTGTCTATTTCTAATAATATTCCTAAATTTCCTATATAAGTCATAAGAAGGTAATTAAATAATTTTATCGATCCGTCCCCAATATGTTCCATTTCAGGAAAAACAAGAGAGGATTCTAAATATATTGTTTCATAAAAGGTTAACCAATCCGGAGTATAATTTGACGAATGTTGTAATGTGTCAAAAACAGCTATGTCATATATTTTAAACGCTGTATTTGCCCCCCCGCCAATTCTAAATAAAGACGGCTCTGCAATATTTAAACTTCCTGTATCAGAATCTTTCAACTGACCATTTATAAAAATATACGCATGTGTAGAAGTCCAATCTACTTCAAACTCATAAATAGTATCAGCACTTGGAGTCCATGAAAAAACCATACTATAAATAGTTGTACCACCTGAATTTGTAATATAACATTGAATAAAAGCAGAATTATGCACTAAATAAACTCTACTTGCAACATTAGGACTTGTTTGTATTATGTATTGTATAGCAGGTGAAGCTCCAGAATAAGTAAAAGCTATTCTTTTTCTAATACAACCGGCACTACTACTCATAGATACAAAATTATCAATAGGAAACTCTTCATATCCATTAGCAGCATCAAGATACCCATCATGTACGGAAGCACTCCCCCCAAGTGTCCCCGTCAATGTTCCATTACCCCAACTTCCATCTTTATCATTTGTATAACTTGCGTAAAAAATAGCATCGGTCGGCCTTTTATCTTTCTGGCTAAACAATCCTGTTATAAAATTAATATAATCAGAATCATAAGTAAATCCAGTATCACTCTGGCAATCTTCGGTAAAATCAATATTATCCTCTTGCAATAAAAGCTGAAGATTATTAATGAGCACCTGAACTAAAGAATCATCATAAATATAATCGGTAATATTTCCAAAATTATAATTTATTTGCATTTACTACTCCAAAAATAAAAATTATTAGTAGTCATTTCCCGGCTACTAATAATTTAACTATGCTTATGCCAAAGTAGTGTTATCGCCAGCAGTCGAGCCACCATCTGAAATAGCTGGCTTTGTATGATTTCCATAGATAAGAATATCATTTGAACTTGCATTAACTATACCCGTTGAACTTCCGACACCTGAATTTTCTGATATTTCAGACTCAGTTGCGACTGCGGTTGCATCAACATTAAGTATATTCGTTACATTTGTTATTTTGTGTTTTCTAATAATAGAATTATTAAACCATGCTCCGGCACCAATATTGATACCTGTTTTACAACCATTTATTCTGTTATTTTCAATAATAGAATTTTTGATTGAACAGCTTATTCCAATTGTTACCGTTTTTGAATTATCGCCTTTAAGCCAACAATCATGAACCCAACATGCATCTGACACATCAGATAACAATAATAACGGTATAGCATGAGCACCATTAATACATATGTTTGAAATCTCTAATCCTGATCCTGAGAATCCAACTACTGCCGTACTCGTTATTGCATCATCATAGTTTATCACTACACCATAATCTCCATTTGATAGAGGGCCACATCCGATCAAATGAATATTATAGCCAGAAAAAAGAACCTGTTCATTATATTGACCCGGTGCGATGAAAACATATATATCTCTATTCTTTGTTGTATCAATAGTCGTAGTATTATTGATATATCTTGCTTTATTACAAGCTGCTTGAATTGTTTTGAATGCACTTTCCCATGAATACCCGTTGTTGGAATCATTTCCGGTTATTCCATCAACATACAATCTAGCATTTTGCCTAAATCCTATCGAACCATTAAGAGCTAGTCTTAATCTATCACCTACTAATGCTAATTGCATGTCAGGCCCTGAATTGTTTAATTTTCTAGCTTGATCTAAGCTTAAATAATTAGGATTCATTTTTTTTCTCCTTTTTAGGTTCGATTGATACTTCATACCAACCCTTTTTTAAAAAAGCATTGAACACTTCTTTTTTCTCTGTGGTGACAACACCTTTGACACAATCGAATTTTCGATCTTTGCCTTTTATTTTTACAGATACAGAACCGTCAACCTTTTCTGTTTTTGTATTATCCGGATGACCAATTTTATAGATCATAATTTTTGGAGTATCATCTTTTTTTTCTTCCTTAATTTTTCCATTCACTTCACAAACATCTTCAAATCCAAGCGTAAGAATAAATCTATGAAACTTTTCTTTTTCAGCTCTATTCCAATTTTTTGGAACTACATAAACACCGTCATCCATTTTAAGTTTCATTGACTTATCTTTATAATTTATAGTTGTCTGACTTTTACCCATCGGTGCAGGCGGAAACCGATATTTATATTCAATACTTACATTTTTTTTATTATCGGGAACGACATTTTTTGTCGCCCCGGTAATATTTTTTTGATTTATAAAATCTTTTGTTGTTAATACTCCATCATTCATTATTCTGTCCTTATTCCTCTGACCAAATAAGATGTTGCTTCAAATGAGGGAATTAAACCTGCGTAAGATTTGAGTAAAAACGGGTAATTATCATCAATCTGTGCCAACTCCATGGGAGTAATCAGGCCACGAAATCTACTCCCGCCTTGATTAGTATAGGCGAGTTTTCCAAGACCTTGATATTCATCCAGGTCCCACAAAATAACATATTCCATTGGCTCATTAGATGTTCCATCACGCTCAAGTGGTAAATCACTTTGCATATGAGTAGGAACGCTTGTTGCATCCGGAGTTAATGGATTACTACTAAATACCAATGATGTAACATCACCAGTAATTGTACCATCAGCATCATAAGTAAAAGCAGAAAAAACCTTGACAAGAGTTTCGTTTCCTGCGGCATCCCCACAGTATACTTTATAGAACAAAGCATTTTCCACAGCAGTAAATGATAATGTGATCGTGTCGGCATTCGTGGTACTTACACTATTAGAGCCCGCAGAGCAGATTTGCTCACCATCCCAAGTCACTGGTGCAACTCTAAAAAAATATTCATCATCAGGAATAGCACCGCCTGAACCTGCTGAAGCTAAAGTCACAGTACCCATATCTACAACTGGCCTTGTGCTAGTAGTTTCCAGAATAGGAACACCCCGGTAATTTTCCAGTCTATACCCACCATCGACTAGAATTGCATCTGTGCCTCTCTGCGCTGGACGAGTGTCTCTAACAACCGTCCAAAGAGAACTTAAAGCACTTAACATTTCAGGTGACATTAATAATACTTTTCTGTGTGGTTGCCCCTGCCGTCTGGTATTTGCGTCAATCATTGCGTCAATTAGCTTTAGATTAGTTTGAACACCACCTGACAAAGTTAAGTTCGCTCTGTTTGTTGAAATAAATGTATCCAGACCATCAAAAGTGTAACCATCGGCTCCTTTATTACCATGAATCATATAAGTACGCATATCATTACCAAACGATTGTACATGATTTTCCATTTCAGCAGTAACGGCATCAATGTAACCAGCTGAACTGTCTTTTAAAAATCCAGTAACGGCACCTTTACGTTTCATGATCTTTAATTCCAACGAATCTCTGGTATAAGAAGAGCGTTTGGTTACGGTTGTTGAAGCCTCACCCTGTGCTGATCCTGCCGATGGAATAGAAGTCAAGCGGTTAAAAGAGTGAAACTTTTGATTGTCAAATCGTAACACAGGGACAGCCAATTCAGGGACGAGTCGGACTGCTGTATTCACAATGACATCTTCCAAATGTTCAGGTATCAAAGCCTCGCCTTGATTAGTTGCGGAAGTCAAAGCCTTCCTGATTAACTCTTTATTATCTTTATGAGCATAAAGACTGTTAAATTGATATATATTCATTAAAAGCCTCCGTTATTTGTTGTTTCTTTTATAATTTTCAGAAAAGATGTAAGGCAAAGAATTTTTAAGTGACTTTCTGGCTTCCTGCAAACTTCCTCTTCTTGGAATACCATCAATCATATTTGATTGATCTTGATAATTGTTACCAGTCATTGATTTAATGACATTCACTAACTCACCAACGATTCCAGTCGCATCAACCGTCTGTACAGGAACTTGCCCTTTATTCACATTTTGATTTTGTGATGTAGGCAATGCCTTTTCAATTTTTTCTGAAAATCCTAGAGCATCAAGAATGTTAGAATTAAATTGCTTAACCTGTGCAACTTCATTTACAATAGGTTTCAAAGCTTTAGTAATCGTCTGTGCGATAACGTCAGCCTGTGAAGTATTATGACTCTGATTACCAGAAATCATCATGCTCTTATTTACTGATTGATTATTTTTAGAAAATAATGACAATAACATTTTGCCAACTTCTGACATATTTTCGTCATTAACTTCACTATCAGGTTCAGACCTTTGCTCTGCTTCTTCGTTAGCAGTTGGGCCATTGTTTTCTTTTTGAACTTTTGGTTCTTCTGTCTCTTCTGGCTGAGCAGAAGGATTCCCCATCTCTTCGGTATCATCACCAAGATTAGTACCAGCAAGTTTTTTTAATGCTTCAACTAATTCATTTGTTTCACCGCCACCTTCTGGCGCAGGTGTATTTCCAGTATTATTTAATGCCAACAATTCATTGATTGTGCTCTGAAGAGTACCCAAAAGTGCCGTTTCTTCAGGAGAAAGCATTTTTTGAACTAAATTTTTTTGTCCCTTCATTTTGACCTCCAAGTCGTTTAATTATTAAATTTGAAAATTGTCTGGAAGTGATCGCCAATTGTTTCATAAGTTTTTGTTGTTTTTCAGCGATCACAACCCGTGGAGGTTGAACATTTCCGCTAATAATAGCAGATTCTTGGAATATTTTTGCGTTTTGCAAAATTAGCCCAACCATTAATGTTTTATATTCATCAAACAGAATATCTAATCTTTGTTGTATCCTGCCATCTGATTCCGGAATTTTCATTATGTCTGATATTTTTTCCTCTAAAACAGAATTAAGCTCAAAAAATCTCTGATAAAAGTTTCTTTCACTTTCTCTCTCTTCAATAGCTGTAGACAATAATGATTTATACTTTGTCTGTATATGACCGACTGATTCCGGAGAGTATTCCTGCAAACATTTATAGATTGCAGTAACTACAGAATCTCGATAGGCAGGTCTATTAACAACAACTGTCCCATCAAGTATTATATCATTTATTACTCGATTACTCCATGTCCCATCTGGATTGATTTTTTTTTTATTAAGTATCTGATCCTCAGGGACAACACCTTCAATGCTAAATCCTTTTTGAATTGGTTTTTTATAAGGCGGTAATCCATTTACCTGAGACCACAATTTTTGCGCTTTTTCTACTGTTTCTTTTCCTATAGAATCCGAATCATATTCATCATATAATCTATAACCAGTTACCCATTCACCAGACTTATTGATTGTAGATTCTGCTAATATTCCCAGATCATCAACAAAATTAACACCATGAAGTCCGGCATATAATAATACATTTCCAGAATTACCTTGCTCCATCATCGATTTGATACAATTTTCTGTCATTCTTTCGCCATGGCCGTCTCTCATCAGCCCGGACGAAACTCCAAAAAGATATTTTCTTTTCATTCCATCTTCTGACTTTTCGACTGCATGTGCATTCTTTTCGTATTCAAAAGGATGAAAATGTATTGATATTGGCCTTCCAGTATCAACCTTACTTTTACCTTCTTGCATTATTACTCTCCTTGTAGATAATAGCTATTTTCATATTATATGTCAAGTTTGTAATTTCCAAATCATAATATATTCAATATCACAATTACATCCTATAACATTTTCTGCCGAAGCATTTGGATCATGAGGATGCTGCATTGAGTCTGTTCCAATTGTTATCATCTGGCCGCCTTTCTTAACCATTATTGGAACTTGAAAAGCTTCATCAATAGGCAATCTAATTCCATTTACTTTATCATGAGAAACTCTTGGCTCTTTTGCTAAAGACTTATTTTGACGCCAGATTTTATACATTTCAACATTATCTCGATTTTTTTTTGCTAATTTTATATTATAATTATGTTTTATAGCATCAACAGTCGATCTTATTTCTGTGACCGCAATTTGATGAACATTAGCTGGCACTCCAAATCGAGGATCACTTTTTGTATAATTTTCAAAAGTACCTTTTATTTTTTCTTCAAAAACATCAATGACTTTTGTATTGATTGAGCCTGCTTTTGTTCCTTTTCTTCTAACAAACGCCTGTTCTCCTGTTTTTGTTTTAAACTCTCCAAGACTTTCTCGAAGATTTCTTGTTAAATTATCTCGTAATGTATCGGTCAAGATATTCCCATCCTGAGCACCTTTTCTCAAAAAGACTGATCTTTTAGGCAATGCTTCGCTAACATCTGGCAATGTAATTCTTTTTTCCGGACCTCTTTCTCCTAACCGCTTCATGAATTCTTTTATCTGTTTATCATAATTTTGTTTCGATATTCTGGAAGTAGCTTTGCTAATATTTTCAGATTGATTAGAAATAATATCCTGCATTAACTTTCGATAATTTAATCCAGTGACATCGCCTTCATTAAAGTTATATTTTTTTTGCAATTGCTTTAAATATATCTTTGCCACATCTTTTCCCTCTATTTAAACCAGTCCATTATTTTTTTCATAATTACATAAACCATAATAAATATTATGATTGCAATAATAATCCGTACTATTTCACTAAAAAGCATCAAATAATAATCTTTATTTTTTTCTACATTTGCTTTTTAAAATTTTTAGCAATTGCAGACTTTTTGTTATTAACGATTTCTTTTTATGCTGTCTCCATATACCATAACATTTCCCGAGAGCTTCATCTTTGTCTTTCCCTTCATCCATAACAATTGAAACACATCGAGAAATAAAATCATTTTGTGATTCGTTTCCTCCTGGCTCTGGCATAATACCCCCATTATTATAAAAAACGTCTCAAAGTATTATTAACGGTTTCAAGTTGTTTTTCCAAATTTTGACTTTTTGGCTTTGCTTCGATACCGTCATTATTAAATAAATCATCTATTTTGTTTAACAATTCTTCTGGTGTCCAGCCTTCATTTTGTGCCTTTTTTATTAACTCATAAACAGCTGATTCCATTACTTTGTAATAAGCGATCAAATCAATAGAAGAGTCTTTTATTATTTTCTCTCCATATGATTGAGAAAACTTTGCATCTTTAAAAACTGGCATTATGTTGTTTCCTTGATAAAAAAAGGATTAACATCATTAAACCCTGGTTGTTGATTTGTTACCTGCTGCCCCGGTGGTCTATTATAAATATCTTCAGGATAAGGATCATCCCCTCTTTCTTCTCTAATTTTATTAACATCGTAAGAACCAGAAGATAATTTTTGTGCATCAAGTTTAATTTGCTCTGCTTCTGATAGCCCTGTATTGTGTTCAAAAATCCATCCAGACCCAAACTTAAAAGGTATAATTTTATTAGTTAATGTTTTATCAATTATTCTAACTTTTGGATATATACCTCTTTCTTTTTCCTGCTTTGCCTGTTCTCCTGCTGTCTCTCTGCCTGCGACAAACTCTGACCCTGCTAATGACATTTCAAAAGGTGAGGCATTAAAAACAAAACCTATGTCTCTGATCAGTTTTGATTGCCTGTCTGATTGTTGCGAAAAAGTGTCCGCTTTTGAAATGTCAGCAACCACAGGCTGACCTACTCCACTTATTACTCTTATAGCATTTTTTCTTTCTTCATTAACAATAGTCTCAATTCTTTTTTGCTCATTTTGATTTTTTGGTATATTGAATGAGACAGAGTTTAGGTCTCCGAACATCTTTGATTGCTCTCCAAGTATTACAAGTTTTTCAGGAGGCTTTGTACCGTCTGCACGTTCTGCAGCTAATCGATCAAATAACAATGACTCCGACACCTTGTTAATCAAAGCTTCGATAGGAATCAATCCATAGCTACGAGCAGATACAGGCACATAAGCATCAAAAATCATTTCATCTGAAAAATAAATTTTTGGTTCATAACCATGTAACATTTGAACGTATCCAGTAGATGACCCAACGTATCGAGATCGAATTGGGCATACAGAACCACCAGGCAAAAGATAAGCATTTTCTAAATGACTATCAATAAACTGTTTGTAAATTGCCTCGGCCCCATGCACCATCAAATCAAATACCCATTTTTTTTGAAACTCTTCAAAATCATCTTCGCTATTTATTGTATTGATCCAGTCCTCAATCTGTGAAGCACTGTATTGATTATTTATTTTAATTTTTCTTTTCCAGCGTAATAGTGCCCCATCAAAGTTTGAAAGATCATCTTTAACATCTGGAATCTCGCTTTGTATTGTCATGACTGCGCGCCTTCTAATAACTAACTCTTTTATATTTGTATTGTTATCATTTTCAGCCCATACTTGCCGATATGCCTTTAATTTTTCAACAATTAAATCCTCCTCATCTTTTTTCTTTTTAACTGACCAATCAAGACTAGATATTTTATTCATTCGCGAAGTGATAATACCAAAAAGTGAGGAGTTCATCCTGACAAGCCATTCTCTTTCCATTGGTGTCAAAATAAATATTGGTATTTGTGCCCCAACTGTTTTTATATTTCCATATTTGTCAGAACCAGTAACATTTATTATTTCTGACATCGTATATACATTTAAGCCACGCCTTTTTGTATCGGGTACGGCCAAAGGATTTAATCCTGTTTCAAGCGTGCTGGCAATTCGCATAATTACCTCCAATTAAGAAAATTATATCAAAATAAAATTAAAATAGCAATTACTTCATAACAGCAGAGATTAAACGCCTCGCCTGATTAAGATAATTAAAGGCATGAAAATAATGGTCCGGACCGACTTCAATCCAGACATAAGCTCCGGAACCTTTATTTTTTTTCTGGTCAAAAGTTCTAGTAGATGATGTCATCTGATTATAAAAATTTGGTATCGATTCTGCATTACCCGGTAAAATATAAGTCTTTGTCAATAACCCCTCTTTTACCTGATCCAAAGTCGCCGTCCTGTCTACCATGACATTTCTTGATTCGTCGACTGGCTCTTTTTTACTATCTGAATAATAACAACTGAATATATTTGAATATGATTGTTTAAGATTATTTACAAAGTTTTTTTCCGGCAATGCATCAATAACAGTTACTTTCACGTTATACTCTGTTAATATTTTTACCAACTCTTTTAAATTGACTGGCAATTCTGCAATCTTGCATATTTTAATTTTTCCATCCGGGAATAAATAACCAATAATAAGATTGAGAACATTACCAACGTCAATCCCTGCTAGTCCAAGCCCTTCATGTTTTAAATCATTTCGATGTAGACCAAGACAATCATTAAGCATATCTTTCGTTATTTTAGCACCTTTCGCAGTATATGCCAATCCTAAATCAGCATTATAAAATCTTTGTAAAACAATATCATTTTTTAATCCTTTCATAAATCTTTCCATCATTTCAACTATAGTCACAGTACCAGTAAAAATCTTTGCCATCTGATAACCTTCTTTTTTAATATGCCGATATTTCGGTACCCAAATTCCATCATGTTTTCTATTGACCAATTTTCCACAATGTTCACATACAATTCCTATATCTCTATTACTATTCCATTCCCAATTTTCATCTCTAATTCTATATAAATTATCATCTATCTCATCTACTACTTGCTTGAACCAATCAAACATAATCCAATGACCGCAATCATGCTTAATAGTCCAATATAATTGATTCGTTTCAGCAAACTCTTTATCTATTCCAAATCCTTCAATTGTTGGATTCGCAACTTTTATCTGGGTTCTATATTCACTATGAGACATCCTCTCCCATGCCATTTCGATATTATTTTGATTACACTCGTCCAATTCGTCAATTATTATTTCATCCGCCGGGAATTCTGTAAATCCTGCTGTAGAGTTTGACCCTATATAAGCAATCGTGCCGTTTCCGATATCTTTTAATGTCATAGATTCTGAACGTTTATAATTATCCTGCTCTTTTGCTGCTTTTTCAAGACTTTTATAATATTGAGTACTATTGATTGTTTTATCTACTCTATTTCTTACAAATCTATTAGAAAGCTGACAAGTGGGTAAAACATAAAAAATTGATTTACCATTGATGGCCTTACCTATTGATCGAACAATCAAATATTCAGTAATTCCACATTGAGTCGATTTTTTTACAATAATATATTTAGCATTACTAATATAAATAGCTTTTTGAAATGGATGACTTTTAAAATCTAATCTAAGTTTTTTGTGGGTAACATGATGTTTTAATGCCAACCACAATATAAAATCATTCTGTTTAATCGCTTGGTTTAACATCATCAAGTCACTTTCATATTCTTTAATATTTTGTATAAGACCTCTTTTATATCTTTCAAACAATTTTCCTAAATAATTTTATAAAATTTTTATAATATTGATAATTACATGATGACAATTCAATATAAACCTTTTTTTCTTCTGGAAATGTATGTATAGTAAAATGACTTTCTGCCAATAGCCAAATCGCTGAATATCCGATCGGCTTAAAATAATAATCATGGAAATGCAATATTGTAAATCCTGATTGCTTTAACATCTTTGAAAATCTTTTTTTTAATTCATTGTTTTTAAAATAATTTAATCTATAAAATCCTTTTTTATTCCATATCTTCGCTTTCACCCATACTCCTTTTTTTTATTATTTCATATTTTATTTAACTTTGCTAATATAAAATGCCTTTGGAATATCTGACGGACTTATCAAGCTGTTTGGAATACAATTCCATTTCCACTTTTTCAATTTCAATATTTCTAAATAATTGCTGGTGACTTCGCTGCATATTACGCCATTATTTCCTTCAAACATTCTGAAAACAGGGCGCAGTTTATATAATTTGAAAACTTTTAGAATAACAAAAAAAAGAGCATTAAATACACCATACCATTTTGACTGTTTAAGTCTTTTATGAGTCAGTTTTAATCCGTACTTAATTTTATCATCTGACTTTTCAGGTCTATAAACATCAACATCTTTATTCTTTTTTTTGCTTAATGGAATAACTTTTAAATAAAGCGGACTAACTTCAAGAATATTACCGCCTCCCCAATATATAGCAGAATGACTATATTTACCACCGGTAAACTTTGTAATCAATTTTCCAAAACAGTCACTATTTTTAAATAAAATTACATCGCCTCTTCTCATAAATAACTCCATCTTTATATTTTTGTTTTAATTTTACTATATTTTTTTTAAAGTCCACATTCAACAAATGATCAAACATATGCAGTCGTCTCATTACCACAAAAAAGACATTTTATTATACAAGTTAATTTTCCATGCTCGCTTCATCCCCGGTATTTTTCGTGTTGTCTTTTCTCTCAAAGCACATTATATTTTTTGCCTATTTTAACTTCAATATTTTACTGTATTATCAACTTTTCACCGCTTTTGCCACGATTATATATTCATGTATTTTTGGTAATATTCTTTTTTTATTAAATGAGACGGAGAAAACTTTGGCAATTCCAGTAACTATGCCGTCAAGGATTCCAATGTCATGAATCGTAAAACCTGCTTTTTCAAGGCATGTGATAGTATCGGCATGATAAGAATAGAACTTGCCATTTTTTCTAAAATCACTAATATTCGATACTATGACAGCACCGTTTTTAGCCTGTTTAAACATAGCGGTATAGACATCTGTCATGCCTTGTAAAAACTCCTCGTAAGTATGACCAACACCAAGTTGTTCCTCGCTGTCATCGTATTCCTCAATATTCCAATAAGGCGGCGAAGTGAAACAAAATCCCCAATCCTTTGCCTCATCACCGATTGTCCGAGAATCTTTTAAATGGACTTCTATTCTTGTTTCTCCATCGTCGATTTGTTCAATTGTTGACTGAATATATTTGACAAACTTTTCGCAGACATCAAATCCAACATAATCAATGCCGAATGATTTTGCTATTTGCATTTGGATACCCTGACCAGCGAATGGGTCACAGTATAAATCCCCTTTGTCATAATAATATTTAATTACAAACTCGACTATTGATATTGGCATTATTGAATATCGTTCGCCACCTCTCGTACCTCCAGCAGAAGCATTAAATGCTTTAATTTTCTGTGGTCCCAATGGATTATTATAAGTTCCTGATTGTCCAGTCTCTTGCTGAAAGTTGTAAAACTTTTTCGTTCCTCTTGAAAACTTCAATATGCTTCTAGGCATAAACCCAAAATACCGTATCATTTCTTTTCGCTGTTTTCGTGAATTATTTAAATCCTGAATATTCTTAGCCATTGGGTACCTCCTCAAACATCTTTTCGAGAGCAACTTCCAATAATTCGTATTCGTCACGATAAGAATTTATTTTCTCGACTATATTATTATATATCTCTAGTTTTATATAACCTTTAATTTGACCAATTTCAAACTTGATTAAATCCGATGTTTCTTTTTTAGATATATGCTGAATATCTGACGGTTCCTTCGGCATAAAATCAATATCCAAATAATCGTATAATTCCTCATCCGAAAACCCTGTCAAGTTCATATCAAAATCATTGATATATAAATCATTTAACCATTCGTCGAGTTTAGGCGCGTCCCACTCACCAGAGATTTTATTCAATGCTAAATTGAGTGCCTTTTCTTTAGCAGTATCTTTAATATCAATCCACCTAATATCGTTCTTATGAATCCAATATTGATTAAGTTCTCGTAAAGCCTTTAATCTCTGGTGTCCACCAATGACATTATTGTTTAAACTGTTAATCACTATCGGAGTAATTAACCGAAAACCTCCGGTCTCCTGATAGTCAGGCATATTACATGTGTACTCTTTAATCGAATAGACAAGTTTTTCCAGTTCGTCTTTTGAAATTTTACGTGGATTCCCTGTCATTTCGTTCAGTTCTTTTAATTCAACTTTCCAATCTTCCATTTATATCTCCATATTTGTTTCTTTCATAATAAATACTATTTTTTATATTTACTAAATAATGTCAATGATTGTTTTATTCTATAATCAGCAATTTCAATCCAGGACTTTTTATAAAATTTACTTTCTTTTTTTTCACAATATCCGTTGTCAATTCCTATAAAACGACGATTTAAATTAACACAAGCGACTCCGGTTGTACCTGATCCGCAAGCAAAATCTAATACTAGATCATTTTCATTTGTATAAGTTTTTATTAAAAATTCTAATAATTTTGTAGGTTTTTGAGTAGGATGAAATCTTAATCCGTTAGCATTTGGCGGAATTTTAAAAACCTGTACAGAGGAAGGATGCTTTCCTCTTACAAAATCAAACCCAATTAATTTATTTAAGCTTAATCCTCCATGTACAGAATCCGTTGATTTGTTTATTTGTTTTTTTCTATTTACTAATTCTCCTTGTTTAAACCTTTTTTTTGAACTATCAGAATACTCTTGAAATTGTGGATTATATAAACATTGTTTTAAATAAAAAACACTTATTATTTCATGATATTTCATAGGTCTTTTATTTGCAGAAACAAATCCTGTGCCTATATTTTTATACCATATCCAATCGTATTTAAACTCTTTTATATTCGACATTCTTAATGCACTACTAAAAGGTTCACTTCCAAATAATACTATTGGAGTTGTTTCTTTTCTTAATTTTTTTAATCTTTTCCACATTTCATTAAAAGGAATAATGGTATCCCATTTACAAGCGGTCTTTCCGTATGGAGGATCGGTAATAATAGCAGCAATTTTTACACCGTCTTTTATCACCTGGTCCATAATTTCTAAACAGTCACCATGATATAATTTTATATTTTCATTTTCAATGGTTTTATTATAATCCAAATATTCCCCCAACTATATATTTCAATCTTTATTTTAATAAATTACTCATTAAAAATAGTTTTATTATAATTCAATTATTCTCCAACTATATTGAAGAACGTTTCAATTACTTCACGATGAATCCATCCAACTTTGCCCTCTCCATTTTTACATTTCATAGCAATTAAAAAAGCATCGTTTCTCTGACTTGTAATTCGCTTCTCTATTATATCAAATCTATCCGACTTAGGAATCAGGTAATAAATTTTTTCGTTCGGAGTCTCGATATTCTGTGGCATTATTACCTCCATATTTAACTATATCAATCACTTTTAAAAATGCTTCGTCAATACTTAAAGATTGATTATCCAAAGCAGAAAGAGTTTTATAAACCTCAATTTCCTGTAAACTTGTAATAACCATTTAATTTTACCTCCATTTATTTCTAAATATTAAAATAAATTTATCATTACTTATCACTTTCACAATATGGGCAATAATGCTTAAATTTAGACCCGCTTTTGTGATCAATTCCTACAATTTCCCATCCATTATCTTTTATTTTATCAAGTGCTTGATAAAATGAATAATTTTTTTTTTTCAAATAACTGTGCATAACCACAACTATCACATGTAAAAATAATATTATTTGCTTCTGTTTCAATCATCATTATCCTCCTTTTTGTCTTTTTCAAACTCCATTTGATTAAAAAAGTCTTCACCCATGAAATCTTTCATTCTTTGCTTATAAGCTTTTTCTTCCTCATCAGTCAAAGGAACATCAAAGCTGGCAACATCAAACTTACCATGAATATTAAAACCGCCTATTCCTTTAAGATACATTTTATTTTTCATAATATTATTTGCTGTTTGCAAATGCCCTTTTTTACGCGCCTCTCTGAATAAATCTTCTAATTGACATAGATATAAAGATATCGTTTCCTGCAAAGTTTCTTCATTGATTTCATGAAGCATTTCTCTTGCTCTCTTGGTGTAAGTGTCAATTGTCTTTTCACATTTCTCAATCTTGACCCATCCTGTATCTCGTAATTTATCATCTGGTAAATTATTCATCCTGGCAATGTATTGTAGAATATCTGATCGTCTGCGAATGCCTCTAATCATCAATTGAGCTATCTGATTTATATAGATTTCTATTTCTGCATCGGTTGCTTTATTTTCTCCACTCATAATATATCATCCTTTTTTATTTCTTTTAGTATCTTTTATTAAATACATGACAGCCGTTGAAGAAATATTATAAATATCGGCTATTTTTTTCAAGGTATATCCCCGTTCTCTCAATTTTTTAATATGTTCTTTTTGTTTATCAGTAAGATTTAAGCGCGCTTTCTGTGAATCATCCCATGCTTTATGAAAAACTTTTTGATATCTTTTTTCATCATATTGAAATTTATCTGTATTCATTTTCTATTTCCCTCCTATTAAATATAATAAATAGCTGCTTATAACATCCTTAATAATTATTTTTTTAATAATTTTTTAGCTTTGGCAATTTTCCTATCAAATAAAAAATTTATCATTCGTGACTTCTTATCATTATAATTTTTTCTAATATACGAATGCCATGTGCCAATTGATATTTCATAATTTCCATAAAAATAATGTTTCATATAATTACAATCAACACATTGACATAACCATTCTTGAAGCCTGCCATCTTCATACCATTGGAATATTTTTAATTCTTTGTCGCATACCGGGCACCTATTCAATAACAACTCCAATCTATTATTATTATAAAAAAATCATTATTTTTTTTATTTTTCATCTTCTAATACATTGTTAAGTGAATTCAAAGATTGTGTAATTTTATCACTCAACTCAATGACAAGCTTTACATTTTCATAATCCTTATCTCTTTCTTTTTCATTTTCATACACAATAGTTCTTTGAGTATCAAGTGTCATAATGTATAAAGATGGATGATTTATTATTTTTTTTGTATAATCTGTCTTTTCAATTTTCTTTTCAGTTCTCTTTTCTATTTCAAGAATTCTTTCACCTCTAATCATTAAATCTTTTTTTGTAGTCTCAAAAATCATATAGTTTTCCTCCCTTGCAATTGTTTAAAATAGGTCATAATACATTTAGGATTATAAAAAAGCTTTCCCCATTGCCAAAAATAATTATATGGATTATCTTTTACAATGCCTCTATTTTTCAACTCTTTTAAAAGTGGAGTAATTTCATCTTGATCTGCAATTTGATGAAATTGATTATGAAGATGAACACCAGCCATTGACTTGGGGTCCTTAACTTCTTTTTCTGTCACAGGTCTATATCCACCAGTCACTTTATGAGTCCAACAATTTCCAGTGTTCCCCATTTTACCAATGATCATACCAGAGTTAATAAATTTATTTTTTGTTTGATTACTTTCAATTATGTAATCATCTATTTCATGCATATGACAATACAACCCATAAAAAATATCATCAACTCCATTTGCAAAACGAGGATTATGTTTAGTCAATAAATAACGTCCATAATCTCTACCTATACCAAATGAAGATATAACACCAGCAATTAAATTAAATAAATCTTGTTGCTTACCTTTTTCACTCACTAAATCATCACCACCATGAATATACACTCCCCATCTATCAGATTTCCTTAACTCAGCGAAAGGGTGAGTAATTGAAAAAATCTGTAAATCCCTATAATAATCTTCTTTTATCATAAAAAAATCCCTTTTTTAAATTATAATATCCAAACAAATTACACAGACTTTATAGTATTAAAATTATTTTTAATCCAGCGTATTAGTTCATTTTTTGTAAATGACCGCATTTTCTTTTCCCATTCTTTATCAAACTCTTTAAAATCATATTGTTTTTTTGGAACATTGTCTATTTCTCCATATTCCTTAAAAATATCATCGATACAATCATCAAGATTGTAATTTTTTTCGAGCAATGTTACCGCATTTTTAACCTGCGAAATTGCAATATTTAATACAGGATCACATAAAAAAATCCATACATCTTCTGTTAAATTATATTTAGCATTTTTTAACGCATCCATAATTGTTATAGACATAATATCCTCCATCGCATTTGTATTTTAATTATTCTTGATAAATAATTTTAACTTTTTTTTCCCATATTTCTCCATACTCTCTTAATTTATTTAATAATCTCAATTGAGAATTAGATTTTACAACACCTTTGTTTATCAAATATGCAGAAATTAACATCAAATAAGCATCTGCCTCATCTGCTGTTTTTAAGTTCTTTTTAAAAGTTTTATTGATAATTTCAATATATTTTTTTCCTTTATATTTAGGAAGACCAAGATTTTTATGAATAGATTTCCACATCGAAATTGGTATCAAAACCATGCCATCTACTCCAAGTGAATCATCATAAATAATAGATTTTAAAAGACCTTTAATTTCTGCAAGGCATGATCCGGAAGTTGATTTGCCAAATTTTGACATTGCATAATCTTCACATAATATAACTTTAATTTTATAAAACTTTATTAACTCACGTAAAATTATATCGATATTATTATAAATATCTTTTTCAGTATCATTTTTCAAAGCTTTTATTGTAAGTGCCATATCATCGCCATCTTGAATATTTATATAAATACCTACTGATCTTAATCCCGGATCGATCGCCATTACATTTTTCAATTTATACCTCCTTTATAAGGGAATATCATCGTTGTTATATTGCTCTGACGCATAAGGATCATCATTTGCCCATGGGTCCTTAAAATTTTCTTGTTTTTGTGGTTGATTGTAACTATTTCTATTCCCAAGTAACTGTAATTTATTTACAATAAATCCAATTTTTGACCTATTATTTCCTGATTTTTTATCCTGCCATCTGTCTTGTTTTACTTCACCTGCCACTTGTACTAATATGCCTTTTGTTAAATATTTTTCCATAGTTTGTGCAAAGTTACCCCATAATATCATTTCAAAATAACTGACATATTCTCGATCTTTGTCAATTCGTTTATTCACTGCAATTGAAAATTGAGCTACCGCCGTGCCATTGACGGTATATCTCAATTCACAGTCACGAACTAACCTACCAATAAAACAAAAATGATTGTAATCATTAGCCATGTTATTCATCCTCTCCTATGTCATCGGAAGGATCATGTAAATCAATATCATCATCCTCATCATCTTGATTTATTCCAGGCAATTCCATATCTATTCTTTCCATAAAGATAGCGACATCATCGGCTCTCATTTTCACAAGAGATAACTCTTCTGATTTTTCATACATTTTTTCCAGTATTAAACATAATTTATCGCCATTTCGCAATCTTCTACATTTAATATCAAACACTTCAAAAGATGATTCGATAAATACTTTATCACTTTTGTTTTCTGGCTCATTAGATTGAGTGATAATTGCTTTAACATTATCGCCACGGAATTCAATCAACTTTTTTTCAAGTTCCAAATCCTCGCTAGTTTCCAATACAACACGAATTTTATTCCCGTTTGCTAATCGCCTAACCGATAAGTCAAACATTTCCATAACAAACTCAAGTTTATTCATTATTTTTCCTCCATAAAAATATATTTTTTAAAGTCATGAATTTCTCCACACTCTAATTTTTTATACTCATTACAAATATGTAAATGATCAACATCTGAATGATGATTTATACTAGGCCCTATTATATCGCATTGCATTCTTTGACTCCCAATTTTATAACCAATATAAATAAGATGTAAACAAAATCGGCAATCTGCCTCTCTTGATTTTGCTTTTCTATAATTTATCTCACGTTTTACAAGCAAATGAGGCGATATTCTAAATTGCTCTGCCTTTCTAATTATTTTTTGATAATCCAGCATTTTTTAACTTTCTTTCTCTATCAATTATACGATAATCATTACCTTTCATTTTAATCACTTCGCTATTTCCAATTAAACGACTAACAACTGATGAATCAAAAAAATCATTTAATTCATTTAAATCTTGAACATTTGTTGTAGAAATAACTATCTTTCCCTTATTTGCCAAACTGTCAAACATTGAAAACATTCTCTCTGAGGCCCACCCGGACTTTGTTGTATTTTTAGCTGCTTTTAATTTATCAAGATCATCAAGTAAAATCACATCATATTTCATAATCTTTTCCACAAACTCAAAGTTATTTCGTACAATGTCTTTTAATATATCTGACATTCTAATATATAAACCTGACATATTTTCTTTAAGAATTAAATGTTTAAATATCAAAATAGCCAACAATGTCTTACCAACTCCAATATCTCCATAGAATAAACAACCAAGTCCTTTTTTATAAACCTTGCTCTCAATAAAAATTTTTACACGATCAATCTTTTTATTTGTATCATCTGATATCTTTTTATAATCAAGATTTTCAAATGTTTTATCAATGAACTGATCAGGTATTCCGGAATATCTACATATCATTTTTTCTATATTTATTCTTTCTTTTTTATTTTCTCTGTCCTCATAACAAGAACATGAAGAAATAAATTGTGTATAATTAAATAATTTAGATTTTTTAGTTTTTTTCACATAGTCTTTTTTACAATAAAAACATTTACCACCTGATAATTTATTTTGATTATGTACTCGCTCTTCCTCTGTTTTAGATTCCTTTATCAGACCTTGAAGTAAATTATCCATATACTCTTGATTAAATCTTATTTCATCAATGTCTACAAGAGTATCTTTGATAGTCCCAAAATGTTTTTTATTTTCTTTTTTATCTGACATCTATTATTCCAATCCGCTTAAATAATCACCATGATTTTTTTTATATTCATCTTCATATGATTTGACAACAACATCATTATTTTTAAAATTATTTTTAGGATCAGCAGACTCTACAAACTTCTCAAGGCCCCTGGAAAGAAAATCCCATAAAGTCCATTTATGAGTCCAGTAATAATTTTTTGATTTTAAAACAAAATCATAATTATCAATTGCCTGTTTTATTTCATCAATAGTATATATGTCTGAAATTTTTTTAAATAATAATTTTAGATTTTTTTGTGCTGTCAATATATTATTCAAAAAACTGCCTTCTTTGTGGATAATAATTTCTTTTTCGTTCCAATATTCAAAAACAGGCTTATAGTATATATCTATATTATTAATTGTATTATTAATTAATGTATTATTATCTTCACAATATCCTAAATACCCCTGTTTAGGATATTGACTACCCTGTTTAGGATATTGACTACGGGTATTTAGGATATTAAATACCCTTTGCTTAACTTTCAAAATACGTTTTTTTATTTCTTTACCGTCTTTTTCATATTCAGCAAGAATTAAACCTTTATCTATTAAAGAATTGATAACTTGACTTACTCTACTTTTTGACAATCCAAAGAATTCAGAAAAATGCTTATTGCTTGCGAAACAACCTTCTTCATTATCAAGAGAATCAATCTCTGTTAAAAAACATTTTTCCTGTAAATTGATTTTTTCATTTAACCAGATTTCAGCAGGAATCCAAACACCTTTAAAATCTCTATTATATTTCACACTTTCCCCCGGTCGCTATAAAACATAATAAAACAATTTAATGTCATTTTCAAGACTTTTTTTAATTTTTTTTAAATTATTTTATTATCATATAAGCACAAATTAAACCAGCAAGAGCAGTATAAGGATTGCAATCACCAGAATGAGAAATAACATATTTTAAATATGAATGATTCATTACCTCATAAGTAGCCCAATTTTGATATTCTTTCTTATCAACAGGAGGTTCGCCGACTTCTTTAAAAAAATCTACGATAGATGATTTCTTATAAAGATACGATTCAAATCTTGGACTTACATAATGACTGGCTATTCCAATATAACTATCATTATAATAAGGATTTTCAGTAATTAAAAATCGATATTTTGTCAGATCACCTGGTTCCAATTCTACAAAATTACAATCAATTTTTTTTATTATTAAAGTTCTATCCATCTTTTCACTCCTCATTATAGATGGATTCTGGTATCAATAACACGATACCATTATCCATTCTTTCCTGATAAACTTTTTGACCAGCTTCCAATCCCGACAATTCATTGATTGAAATTTTCAGCCCGTATTTTCCATTTTTACTTACATTATATGGAGTTTTTCTCAATAACATTCCTTTTGATCTTTTCATACCTAAGTACCTCCGTTTTGTTTTTATTTTTTGGGTGTTTGTAATTTCACCCATTTTTATTTTCATTTTTTATTTTCAAACATTTTCTTTTTAATATCTCATTATTTAAATCATGACAAGTATCATTGTACAATTTAAGTTGCTTCTTATTTCTTTTGATTATTTCGTCTGCAATAATCATGTTAACTTGAAGCCTTACAAATTTATTTCTTATCTCTTCTAATTTTTCTTTTAAAACATAATCAGATATTTTATAATTCTGACGTTTTTTATAATTACCAAAGTCCTCAACAAATTGTAAACATGAATTACAAATTTTAGTCTCATCAATAACTCTGTCTGTTAATTTTGTAATATCAATTTTAGATTTTTTCTTAAATATCATTTAATTCCTCTCCTTCAAAAACTTTTTTTAAAGCTTCTTTGTTTTTTTCCACTTCATTGTAAAGACATTTTCCTTCTATTTCTTCAGGATACTCTCTACGTAAAGCGATCTCTATCTTATATTTTAGATGTGGAAACTTCTTTAAAAAATGACTCCATCCTTTTTGATGCTGTATTTCAATATGAGCCTCATTACAAAGATGAAGCAAATTACTAGCATAATCTTTTTCAATCTCGTGATTACCTCCCATCCCTCTTGCCTTAATATGACAAATCTGTCCTTTTCCTTCCCTGATATATTTACCAGTTGCTTCACATATAGGATTAAGTTTTCGGTATTCTCCGATAGTCAATAACGAATCGTGAATGATTATTTTTTCAGTATTAAGTGAATTACGCCATTTAACCCAATAATCGTGAATATCACCGGGATTTGTGCAGCTCACGCCATTCTGTGCCAATCTATTGAACTGTCTATCAATCCATTTTGCAATTTGGAAAGTATTAAAATGACTGGTGCTTTCAAACAATGTCATTTGATAATAAATCGTATTACCTTCGCCATCATTTATAGAGAATTCTTTTTCAACTCGATAATTTGACCGATAATAATTATACTGTTCGACAGGTATTTTTATTTCAATTTTTGGAGCATAAATCTTTAAATCAGATTCATACAATTCCATAGAAGTCACCATATGGTCTTTTGATCCTTGTAATCCTCCATTCATTTCATTTGCCTCTATTTCATAGAGAGCCCACATAAGATTATTCTGATTGATTCCACGTTTTTTATAATGAAATTCAAAAGTAAAATCTAATTCTCTTAATTCTTTTTTCTTACTTTGAAAGTCATGTAATTTATTTAAAAAAATACCAAGGTTTTTTTTATAGATATCCTTAACTTTAATAAGCAAATATCCACAATGAAACTCAAAAGTAAAATCTAATTCTTTTTTTTTACTCTGAAAGCCATATAGTTTATTTAAAAAAATACCAAGGTTTTTTTTATCAATATCTTTGACTTTAAGATTTTTTTTATCAATGCCCTTGATTTTAATAAGCAAATATCCACGAGGGATTTTAAACTGAGTTTGCCATTGCTTAGCCCAAAACCCTTCAAAACTAATCTTTGACATTATCTTCTATTCCTTCATTTAATCATCTTCCTGCTGCGGTCTATTTTCAAAATTCTCTGCATTGTTACTATCTTTGAATTTTGGTAATATTTCGGCCCAACAAAAGTCTCTCCACTCACAATAATTACATTGCCAATCAGAAGTATATTTGACTTTTTGATATTGAAATCCCTGATCTTTAATTTCACCGTTTTTAATCGCCACTAAAAAATCACGTTCCGGAACTATTCCAATATCAACGGCAGACTCCACATCCTTCAGTCTTTCTACTAATTTATCAAAATCATATTCATATATTTTTGCCCGTTCCTTACCCTCCATTGTCGTGTAAATAACTTCGATTCCTTTTTCATGTTCTCTGACTTCAAACTCTGTTCGATAACCATTGTCACGCCCAAAATAAGGATGATTAAATCTTTTGAATGGTGTTAAATGAATATAAACAAAGATTTGATCAAGATATGAAAGTTTTGCTTCCTGCTTTTTAGCAATGTTTACAATACCACGGCCAAACATGCTTTTTACTTCGACTGCCTCCGCCGTTCCATCTTCAAAGTATAAAACAAAATCAAGCTTACAAGTAATAGGATTTTTTAACCCTTCTATTTCATATGAATATTTCCACCCTGATTCAAAACTGATAAGTATTTTACCGTCAATCGGAGTCTTTTTTTCTATAGATGATTTTAAAAACTTTTCAAAAATATCCTCCATAGCAAATCCAAACTTCATTTTTAATATTCCACCCGGCGTGTTTGGATTAGACTTATCCTCATCAATCCATTGATAGTATTGCTGTCTCCGACAACCATTTACATTACTTGCATAATGTGATTTTTTTTGATAATTTTCCTCATCAATTAACCACTTATCAAAATCATTTAATATTCTCATTCTTTATTTCCTTTCTTATTTTCTATAATATATTTACAACGAAGCATTGTTGTTTCTTTTATTTGACTGTGAAGGTCCCGAAGTTTATTTATATCTCTGGTTAATCCGGAAGCCTTTTTAAAAAATTCTGATTTTTCTTTATTATTCCAAATCATATGTCCTTGTTCTTTTGAATTAAGTATTACCATAATATCTTGAAATAATGCTTTATTTTCATCAGCTAAATTTTTCATACTGACTAATCCTGGTTGTTTATCTGGATTGTCATCTTTTAATTTCCCATCATTTTCATATTCTTCATCCTGTGTGAAATCAAGGCCAAGAGTCCCTATAATTACATCAACCTTACACCGTTTTTGTGCCATTTTTACGGCTCTGTTTTCTGATCCTTTAAGAGGTTGTCCGGCAAGTTTACCCTGTCCGCCTCCATAGCATTTTTCATCGATTGCATAAGCACCTCTACCCTCTCCCCAAGCAAATAGTTTTACAACTTTTTGTTCATGTTCAATCCCAACCTGTAATAGATATTTGATAATCATTGATAATAAAGTTTGATCAATAAGATATCCTACATAATACACACAACGCCCTTTTCCCATCATATTCCAGGAATCATAATCAGGATAGATTTTAATTTTAGATTCAATTAAATCAGCGATCTTTTCAGCACCACTTTTTAACAGTGTATCTTTTCCGGATTGCCTATCACTTTTTCCAAAATCAATATCCTTTTTCAAATTATTCTTAATAAAAGAATGAATTTGCTTTCTCTTTTCCTTATAGTCTGTCAACCGTTCTGTATATTTATCCCACAAGTTTTGAGGTACAGGTGGTATATTTCCAGGCTCCACAGACTGTAAATCTTTTTTTTCGTCGCTCATTTATATTCCTTTGCATTTAATTTTTTAATTTAGAAATAATCTATATTTAATCTTAACATAGATTATTTCTAATTGTCAATGATTATTTAAACCTCCAAAAAGTATTTTTAAATATTCATCATTATCAACTTCCATTTCAACAATAACCTTTGACATTTCATCAAGAGTATAAGTTTTATACCCAAAATATTTCAAATAAAAATGATAAACAGGCTTAGAAATCTTATCCTTAAAGGTATTCTTTAAAATAATATTATTTATCTTATCACCTGTAAAATATTCTTGTAATATACTTTTTATCTCATTAGTTGTTTTGTCTGTTATTTTAGTTTTATTTTTTATTTTCAATTTTAGTCTCCAATCTTTCAAGTTCATTTTTACAGACTATCATTAACAATTTTACTAACTTTAATATTTTTTTTGAGTTCAACTGACAGTATTTATCTCCAATAGAAAGTTGAACACAAACACCATTTCTACTACTTCCAGAATACCTTGTTACCTGTATAGGTTCAGGATTATCCTGACTTTTAACAGGATTTATTTTACCAAGTTTAATACTCATAATCATCCTCCATATAACCAATTATTATACCTATCACAGATAAGTACAGTTTCCAACTAATCAGTATACTCACCTCCGGTCCAATGTTTTGCTTTATCAAGTATCTGCTCTTGGAATCTATCAAGCAATGTTTGCGGGAAATATTCAAGATTTTCTTCCATAAACTCTTTTAGAAGAACTTCAGGAGATTTAAAAATTCGTTTTTTCTGTGTGAGCAAATCTTCAGTATACTGCCCAGTCAATTCACATGCCTTGGCAATTGACTTTGGCACGTGTTTAACTCTAATCCCGACATATTCTTTTTTTAATGCATCCTCTTTAATACTACTTCCAACTGGGAATACATCATCGCCATAATTCCTTTTGAATCTTTCATAACAAGTCTCGGCAATTCTTTGAACATTTTCATTGCCATTCCAAGAATGTTCTATAAAATATTGAACATCTTCTGCATCTGCTTCTAACATTTCTATAATTTTGTCATCATTGTCCGGATCAAGTTCTTTTAACATTTTTTCTGAATGCCAGGCTACATCAAATGAAGATAATTTTTTTCTATCTCTATCGAGTTTCAAAACATTGGCCCTAAAATCATATCCATACCAGAAATTTTCAGAGTCTTCCATCGTGCAAATATAAAGCCCTTCTACAAATATTTTTCCGCGATATTGATCATTGTAGAGAATATCACCAAGATTGGTAGTATCTGCATGTGGTTTTTTTTGTAACCATAAATTGAATTTTTTATATGCTTCATATTCACTCGGTTTAATTCCCTTTACGACAAAAAGCAAATCTGGATATTTACTTTCAATTTTTTTGATTGTGATATGCAGCAAATCAGTTCCAAACTTTTCAGAGTATTTAATTTCAGGAATCCATAACTCGCTTTGATTTCTAATTTCTACCTGATATCCATTCCTTAACAATACTATCAAAGCGAGTTTGTATCCCTCTCCAAATCTTCCGATTTTGTCGGAATCATCAGCTTTTTCTGATCCTCCTAAAACTAAAGTTTTTTTCCCAATCGATGTGTTTCTACTTCCTATCGTAAAAAGTCTTTGTTTTTTGTAATAATCATGAATCATCGAATAATCGTAATTATCTTCTGAGGAATAGTCAAACTCATCTTTTTGACGGTCAATAGCATTTTGAAAAAGTTCTCTTAATGCTTCGTGAAGCCCCCAATCCTGAACATAATTTACGCTTATTGGTAATTCTATTATTTCTTCATCTGACTGTTTACTTATCTGTTCTTTTTTTGTATCATGTTCCTGTATCCCGTCGCATAAGGTACGATTTGCATTTAGAGAGTCCGCGGCTTTGGCTGCAGACTCTCTTTTTTTTTCATCTTCATATATACAGTCCAGATCATCATCTGAAAGTTCTCCGATTAAATGCAAATAACTATGTTTTGCTGTTTCATAATCAAGATAAATACATAAAGCGTTTTCATCTTGATTTATAACAAAATGCCCATCAGTTGTTTCATTAAGATAATAAGTCGAAGAATCTCCTGATATTGTCTCAATTTTTTTTGATTTTAAAGTCTTTTTCAAATTAAAAGTGATCTTATCCATAAATATCCTCCTTTTTTTGTGTTTTATTATTTTGAAATTATTTTGTCTATTAAAACAAATATTCCAAAACAAACTAAAGCAATAAGTAATCCTGCT
>Ga0307444_1000083_pt1 | contig 48766 bp, 50 predicted proteins | sample SalMarSW160340MG_FD_202145 | JGI IMG/M metagenome (GOLD analysis project Ga0307444, IMG submission 202145) | Salt marsh sediment microbial communities from the Plum Island Ecosystem LTER, Massachusetts, United States - SW1603-40 | ecosystem: Environmental > Aquatic > Marine > Intertidal zone >...
ACTATCCTGTGGAGAGTGAACGGCTTGTTCAAAGTCCTTGCTCAATGGGCAAGCCGTGAGGACGTATAACAACGAGACGCGCCGTTCACCGTTGCAGTTCATAACGAGACCAATGAAGAATCCTGCGCAGTCGGGATTGAAGCGAGTGTGCTACTATACTCGTTTGTTGCAGGATCCTCGCGTCGGTCCCTCAATGAGCATTAATGGTGGAACAGTGGCTTCTCGTATTTCGACTGCATATACAATCCATGAGTTGCTGGAATATCGAACCCCCACAAATAACTGGAACAATTGGATCAATAATAATCTTCGTGGGGTTGTTCTTTCCTGTATTTCAAAATTCTTTTTTTTAGGTGGGGCAAGTTATTTTGGTAAATTCAACCCGCAAGTGCTACTGACATGCACCCCTGTAACATTTGTTGCCTTAATTCTTCTCTAAAAGCTTGTGTAAGAAATCCCCGGGTGTATATACAACAAAGGGCTGGACCCAATGAAGGTCTTCCTCTGGCAGCAGGTGCTTCCGATCCAAGGCCATAAAAAGGGCATTGCCCGCTTGAGAACATGCAAGGAAATGAGCATCCTTCCCGTAGAACAGTTCGCTCGCGCTTGTTGAAGATTCCTCTGATTGAAAGGGGATCCGATCGGGATCTAGATCTGAGAAGAGCCTGGAGAAATGAATTAATACTTACTAATTAGGTCTGGCTCGAATATTCCACTCTACCTCCAGCTAGACCGCTCTTGTCATAAATGCCCTCGCTTTATTGGCGGCGCAAGGTTCCAGAACGAGGGCCGATTCGCCATCAAGCATGCGGCGTTTACGATGAGCATACTTGCAACACGGATTAATCGCGGAAGTTCTATCGAAGGGACTCAGCTCTGCAAGAGGTCACGAATCCTTTTTAGCTGTCTCTTCACTTATCTTGTCTTCCTCCAGGAAAGTCTCGATTTCGTGCAAGCTTTACTTGAGCTTGAGCACCTGATCGTCGTCAACGATCCATATAGGTATATTCTCTATCCAATATTCTTTTAATTCCATGCAGAGGATGGTGTTCTTGTCGATACCTGGCTTCTGTCGAAATTCGACTGGAATCGTCACCTAGCTCTTGGCGTGAGGCATAAAAAGCGAATTGGACCTTCCAAGGCTATTGGACAGCTCCAAGGGTCTAGGTTTCCTAGTTTCCAATATTCTAAACGATAGATCCTGGGTTTTCAGGGCTGAAGAAAGATAAGTAAGGGGCTCAGCATGACCGTCGTTGCGATGAAGACGCCAAGCGCCGCCGTTTTCTAGAAGTACTCGGGACTCCTTATAAAAAGAAGGCGAAAGCCCGAGAGTGGGGTGGGGGTTAATCGGTTTCGGGCAACTTGTGTTGGTTTCCGCTAATTCCTGTTAGCGGAAGCTCCAACGTTCTCGATTGTGCATAATGGTGATGTGAAGTTGCCATTCAATTATTCGTGGAGTTTGTCGGTAGTACGTATTGAGTATTTCATTTACAGTACATTAGTCATACGATGAGTGAGTGGTTGGGGGTTACATACCTTCATCGAAACAATCTCAACCTCATCTAATGCTGCTCGATACCTATAGGGGAAGGTATTTCTGCAGTTCAACCAAAAGATGCGACAGGAGTAAAGTGCTCCATTGATCCGATTGGGGGCTGCTGCCTCTGTTTAGAGAGAATCATTCGGATGTGTTGAAATGAACATGGATGTCGATGCAGGTCAGGTTGTCTCCTACATCTTGAATCTCGTTTTCTTAGCGTGGCCCCTTTTATTACTTTCTCCCTTGCGATTGGAAAGACACAAACTCAGGGCAGTAGCTCTATTATGGGTTTTCCTTGCTGTGATCAGGCCTGTTTATGCTGTAAGTAATGTTCCCAAGTTTGATTTCATCATTGGAGAACCACTTTATACCGCTCTATTCTCGTTAACTGGCTTTGTGATTCTTGTGCTCTGGGCAGTTAACAAATGGCCAAGGCGTAAAGGTGAAGGAAGACCGACAAACGACGAAGAGGTCTAACGTTTCACGTTAGGTGACTGGGTATAAGGCTCGATTGCCGATCGGCGGACAAGTAGTGGTCCCGTAAAGTAGATGACGATTGGCATCCTCTGGTCCTCCGTTCTTTGGTGTTGGTTTGCCCGCTTTATCCGGTGTCGAGAGACGTTCTTATACAATAAAGGGGGTATTCGATGGCTAAAAGAAGCTTCGACCTGAACATCGAAGAGGTGCTCGAGAATTGGGAAGTTGAGCATGCCGTTAGGGAAGTTATCGCGAATGCACTCGATGAGCAGCTCCTCACATCAACCAGACCCATAGATATCACCAAGGACGCACAAGGTAATTACCACATTCGTGACTTTGGCCGGGGTCTTCGAATCGAGCATTTCACTCTCAAGGAGGATCAGGAGAAGCTCGATTCCGATAGACCGGTGATTGGAAAATTCGGCGTTGGCTTGAAGGACGCCCTGGCCACATTCCACAGACGGGGGATTGGCGTCCTGATCCGATCGCAGTTTGGAGTTTTCCGCCTGATAGAAGTCTCCAAGCACGGATTTAACGACATCATTACACTTCATGTCGAGTACGATGATACCCCCCAGTCAATCGTAGGCACTGATTTTGTTTTACAGGGAGCTACTGACAGCCAGATTTCTATGGCGAAATCGCTGTTCCTGATTTTCTCTATTGACCAGATCATTGAGACGACAACGTTCGGAGCAATCATACGTAACGGATCCACCTCCCCTAGGGTATACATTCTTGGTGTCCTCGCGAACGAAGAACCGAACTTTCTCTTTTCCTACAACATCACCAACCTTACTGAGGCGATGAGGAAGCGGCTCAATCGAGAAAGGCTCAACGTTGGCCGGACAACTTACACCGATAGGATTAAGGCGATTCTCAAAGCTGCCACCTCAGATGAGGTTCATGAGGCACTTATTCGTCAGCTGGGACGGAGGGCATTTGGAGATCAGGCTGATGAAATGCAGTGGATTGATGTCAGCCAGCACGCCCTCAATCTGATGCATCAAAGGACAAAGGTCGCCTATGTTACAGAGGTAGAGCTTCAATCGCGTCCTGACTTGATTGGAGCTGCTAAATCTGACGGCCTTGAGGTAATTGTTATCACGGAGCAGCAAAAGCAGAAGGCCGAAGCTCAGGTTGCTGCTGGCGGTGCCGAGCTAAGAACGCTTGATGTGTATGCCCGAGAATTCAACCAGAGCTTTCAATACGAGTTCATTGAGGTAAAGCAACTCAATCCACATGAACGTGCTGTGTTCGAACTCACTCCCCGGATACTACAGCTCGTTGGGGAAACCCGATCGCGCATGCCAAAGGTTCTGATCTCTGAAACGATGAGGATTACCGCATCGGATACCGAGGGTGTGTGGGATCCATCAATTCCTGCAATTGTCGTGAAACGTCCCTGTCTTTCTGCCGTCAGCCGGTACGCTGGCACCCTGCTTCATGAATTCGCGCACGCCAATACGGGAGCGCCGGACGTAAGTCGAATGTTAGAAGGGGTGCTTACTAAGTATTTAGGGCTTGTAGCGGAAAAAGCTATTAAATAGCGTTTGACATCAAATCCCTGTAGCGGCAACGGCTACTTAACAATTCTAATAAGGTTGCCCGGTAAAGAGAAGCCAGGATGAAAATTTTCATAGCAATTTCTCTTCGAAAGGGGGTATTTTGTGACTCAGCGCCGATTTGAGGGCATGTTTACGTCGAACCGCAAGTTGACTGAGTATATAACTTTTATCCTCTTAGGGTCTTTGGTAATTGTTCTGGTAGCTGCCCTCATCGGGAGAGGTGCTGTTAAATGGATAGAGCTCCTGTTCGCCTTACTTGCGCTCATCCTTGTCCTATTCCTCCTAGCCCGCCTTTACCTGAACTATAGCAGCCTGGAAGTCGTGAGAGAGAAGCGCGTCATACTCGTCGATCTACGATCTTTTCGTTCGAAGATTCGCCAGGTCGAAAGTGATCTGTCGAAGATCAGCCATCATCGCGATCAGATCTACAAAGAGACCGAATCTCAAACCAAAGCTCGGCAATCGATTCACGATGCTTTAATCACACAACTGGACACGCGGCGAGATGGGATCCGGGCAAGCGAGAGGTCTGAGCTCGATTCTGCATTGGCAGCGCTGCAAGCCGAGTACTACCAAACAGGGATGATCAGCGCGTCAGTAAAGGACGCCCAAATACCAGGCGTTGGGCCTAAGCTTAAGGAACGCCTTAATCTGTTTGGTATTTCGAATGCGATAGATGTCTCAGCAGCAAAGGTCGAAACAATCAGTGGATTTGGTGAGGCCAAGGTAGCATCGGTCCTCGATTGGAAACGATCTGTTGAGTATAAACTGGAACAGTCCAAGCCCTTGAAAATCAGCGACGCACAGGAAGACCAGATCCGATCCAAGTACCGTGCGTTGATCGAAGCGACGGACAGAGAGGAGGGCGAGGCCTTTGACCAACTCAGCCAGGACCTTGAGAACATACGGACAGAGTCAAAGCGAAGACACGAGGTCAACGACAGGAAAGAAACCGAAGCTCAGGCACTTCTTCAAGAGCTAACCAATAACAAAGACAAGCTCGAAGAAGCTCTGTCGGAGTTTCGTGATATTACTTTCCGTAGCTATCTCCGCCAGTCGTATCCAAGTTTTGGCAACCGTCTATCTCCGAATGTAATAGGCCTGGTGATTCCTATCGTGTTTGTGGGTGGGTTCTGCCTCCAGTCGGCCGCGGCTGCCAGCGCGCTGAACGACATCATTATTGGCTCGATCCCAACGGCAACTCCAACCCCTACGATTACCCCAACCATTACTCTCACGCCAACCCATACACCTACGCTCACCCCAACGGCAACGAATACGGCCACGATAACCGATACCCCAACGATTACCCTCACTCCAACCATCACATTGACCCCAACCATCACGGCAACGCCGACCATCACGAGTACCACTACTCCGGGGATTCCAGCCGGGGTAATGATGTCCTGCATTCCTACGGGCACTTTGAGACAGAATGCAGAGATTGTTGGGATCGTCGATGGAGATACGATATCTGTCGATGTCGATGGAGCGATCTATCGGTTGCGATTGATAGGTATCGATACCCCCGAATATGGACAACCCTTTGGGTATGAAGCCAGTATCCATATGGCGGAGTTGGCGAAGGGGAAACAGGCCATCCTGGTCAAGGATGTTTCGGAGACTGACCAATATAATCGCCTGCTCCGATATGTGATTATCGATAGTGTTTTTCTGAATTACCAGATGGTTCGGGACGGTTTCGCCTACGCCGATACCTATCCACCAGATGTGGCGTGTTCCGAGGTCTTTGTAAACGCACAACGAGCTGCTCGTAGCGGTAAGGTTGGATTGTGGGTGCCTACCCCAACGCCCTGGCCAACTTCAGCTTATGTGCCCCCGGCACAGAGCGGGAACTGTGATCCGTCCTATCCAACGGTATGTATCGCTCCACCTCCGCCAGATCTGGATTGTAAGGACATACCCTTTAGGAGGTTCAAAGTTATCGGCTCTGATCCACACAACTTTGATGGCGATCACGATGGCATTGGATGTGAAAGTTAGGTTTGTAGTTAGGAGAATACTTGAGTCAGTCGAAATGGGTGTTTCTATTAGGTTGCTCACAAGGAATATTGCGGGAGAGATCATTGGCTTAAGCACCAATCTACTGAGCTATCGAGGTCAATTCACAGATTATCTCGGGGGCCATCTAGGAAGCGATTTAAGGAAGATATTCGAGTGCATCTAATGATACGGATGGTTGACCGATAAAATAACATATCACGGAGAAAATTCCGGTCTTTGACTAAGTGGATAGGCCTTGGCTTTTGATTGAATCTCATTCCGTAGCTGACCATCTAAATGGAGTCTATGTAACTTAGCCGTCAATTCTCCTGACGGCCCCTCTCGTTCATCGTAGAAAAGGTGAAGCATAGAAGCAATGACACGTCGAGTGTAATCACGCAAGATTTCAAAAGTATATTCACGACCTCCATTGTCTAGGGATACGATTGGTAGACCTGCGTTGTTTGCGATTAAAAGAAGCTTAGCATTCCAAGATTGTTGGGTCATTGGCTCACCGTGTACAGCGTAGTTCCTAAGCTTGTACATCTCAGTTACATTATCAAATACCTCGCGTACCTCATCTGGATTTGTACCAAGAAGATTAGAAGCTGCCAATGCCAGTTGCATTCGTCCACCCTGTCTTTCTGGTGTAAGCAAAGACTCCATCGTGATGACGAGGTCAACCAAAACTGACTCCCAATAACCTTGATCGAAGGTGTTAGTAAATCTTGAGATCGCAGAATTAAATCGCCTTCTGATTGCTCTGTCCTGTTCGATGTCCTCTCTTTCGTCCTCATATATCTTCATAAGAAAGGGATAAAGCTCTTTAAATCGAGACCATTCAAGGTCGCCGAGTATGAAAACTGGTTCGTCGAATCTAGCTCCTTCCTCTGGCGAGCTAATAGGATGAATACCATCAACGGGAAAAGGGGGATTACAAATAGGTATCCAGGGTCCGATAGCAAGCCGGCCAAATCCCGACAAACGCAATGCATCCTCAATTGGGATCTTTCGATATATAGATTCATGCGAGAAATGATGATAATTAAGAGTACTTCGATCAGCGGGCATCGAGAATTCGACATGGATCGCACCATGAATGCGGTGCAATGGAACTCCTCCAGGACGGATTCGCTCTGGAAGAGATGCACCTGATATTTGGTTAAGTGTGCCCTCTAAGGAGCGATCCCCATAAAATTTAATGGATGTCTCATCATCAAATCGAAACTCGGGTTGCGTTGCTTCAAAATTTGTCAGCCCAACAAAGAGCTCAATCGGAATTTCCTCAGCCTGTAGGAAATCTACAAACGGATCCCACCAATATTCAAAGGCTCTTTCAAGAAGTGCTGGATCAGGATGTATGCCAACCGTTAGGTCGAGAAACGCACCTATCGGTTGTTCAAATGATCGTTCCTCGTACTTCTTTTCGATTGAAGGAACAGAAGATAGCAGTTGGAGTGCCAGTTCGTAAGAGGGAAGAGACTTGATATCCCAATAACTGTAATGGGTACCCGCTTGGGGAGGCTGCACCGACCAATCACCTCTCCACGTTTCTTGGATATGCTCTACGAGCTCTTTGGCAAGCTTTAAGAAGGTATCACGAAGAACATCCTCATCAAACATCGGCTGATATCCTAGCTAGCTACAAACTTGGAGAGCAAGTGCCCTCATCAAGCTTCTTTCGAAATGTTTTACACACGTCACGATGCGAGAAAGCTCGGAGTAAAGCGCTTGTGTGAGATGTTACCTGGATTCCGAAGGTAAGATCGTGTCTTCTTCATAGTCGCATCCCGCTGGACGTTAAAATGCAATCATTGATCACTGGAAAACAATTCGGTGTGACCTGATTCCCTCCACCTTCTTTTTATCTCTGATCTATAATGATCAAATCCACCTTCGATGGTTGCCTTGCGATATTCAGTAGGCTCACCGACACGCAAGGTACGATATTCAATGACAAACTTAAACAGCATTGCCTTTTCCAAGCCTTCTGCAAATCTATATGAATTCTTCTCGTGCATCCAACAAGGAAGTCTCCACCCAAGGACTAACCTTGTACGGCCAGGTAATCGCTCGGGTAGGTCAATTATTTCACCAGATGATTCGGATTTGACTTCGAAGATCTCAGGGAGTTCACATTCATCGAGTTTGAGGGACCAATCAAGCTCACCCTCTTCTTCACCAAGATTATGAATTTCGAGTTCTGCAGATGCAATTGCTTCAACCGGAAGCCCATCTGGCATTAGGCCATCCTCAAACCGACCGCTAAAGAAAAGGATTGGTGCGGAATGAATAAATACCGAATGATTAACACGGATTACTAATACAGCTTCTGAACCCTCGATCTCAGCTAAGAGATTTTGAAGACGCTCATTCTCATGATGAGCATCGCGGAAGATTTCGAAATTGGCTATTAAGAAGGATGCTGTACCAATCAGCCAGTACACCCAAGAAGGGATTGAGATTGAAGAACTAATCGACGCAACAATGAATGTCAATGCTTCCGAAATAGCAAATGCTATTGCGCCCCAAGTCTTTATTAGGCGGTAAATGTATGCCCCAACCATTCCAATCCCAATACGTTATGATTCCATCCTGACGCCCTCGAGCTGATCGACCGGGGCCACTTACCGCCATGCTCCCGGTCCATCCTGAGCATACAACAATCAAGCCAAATTCGCTCCGCAGCCCCGATCCGATCCATCGAGGATTTTTGCGGTAGCTACTACTGAGGAGTCGCTAGCTGCCGGATCCTCTCTCTGTGCAGTTGTGGCTGAGTCTGATTGAGCCTTCGTTCAATCTCTTGACGCGGATACTTGTACCATTCGGAAAGCGAGCTCAGTTTGAGCTTTTCTAGGTACTTTTCAAAGAAGGAATAGGCTAGGCGCTCTGTTTCACCAGAGAAAGCTACGAAGTCCTCTCTTATCAAGTTTCCAATTGATGGGAGAGCTTTATCTTGTGCGTTACGAAGGAGCAGGTCGAGATTGACGAAGTAGTCCTGGACAAGGTTTAGCTCTCTGGTTAGCTCCATCGAGAGCCAAGTTGAATTCTGGCCCAGGAGGGAAGAGAACCACGCTTGATATTCTCGGAATTCTTGCTTGGTGACAAGAAAGCGTGGAATGCGAACAAGATCTCCTTCGGCATCGACTATTCCTAGGTTTACCATCGTGCGGAGAGACTTGGATAGCTCATTAACTCTCTCGTGTGCGTTGATTCGTTTGTCGAGTATTTTCTCGCGCAATCTGAGCTTGAGATCCCGCTTACTCAGGGAGAGCCCCGCTAGATATGAGACAAGACCTCCGAGTAGAACGCCTATCAATGCGAACAGAGCGGCCAAATTGGCCTGAAGTAACTCTACGAGGGTTGCTGTAGGACTATCCATAATCACCTCTCGAGATCGACTATCTCAAAATACCCTCGAGTCGATCGGCAGAGACTAATTACCGCCCTCCCATGGATCATCTTAGGCATACAACAGTCACATCATACTCGCTCAGCTTCACCGTCCGATTTGTCGAGATGTTTGGGAACCACAGTTCATTCTTGGCCTGCACCAAGACCATACCTTGCCCTGCATTGCGTGACTCTGGATCGCGCTACTAGGCCAGTCTTATAGAGCATTTCGAGGGCACCGAGTTCATTGTCCTTGACTGGGTACAGGTCGATACCGTTCCTGAGGAAAACTTGGTAGGGTGCTCCGTACCTACACATGCCTTCCTGGGGTTGCCAATCCTCTGACCAATCCCAATCTACTTTCTCGAGACTCATTCTTTCTTCTATCAAACCGGCAAGAGGGAGAAAACCGAAGCGTATGTTGTCTCGGATAATTCGTACTTCGAATTGGAAGTTGAATAATCCGGCGATTAAAAACTGGGGATGGACGGTTCCAACTTGTGTGATGTCTGTAAGCACATTTGGAACGCTTAGTACTGATCTAATCGTGCGTTCTGCAAACGCCAGTGGTTCAGCAAGCTTTGCGCTAAGAGGCAGCTTCTCACTTACCTCCTCAAAGAGCTCGATATGTGACTTCGCTTTCTCAAGGATCGCTTGGCCTGGTTCATCGAAGCTGGATTCGCGTCTCTTGATTTCGATGGTCCGCGTGTCGGGCTCATCTGTTCCACTGCCGACCACAACATCGAGAGATGGAGGCGATGTTGATAGAGTGCAGGTTAGCTGCGTAGCACCATCAATAAGAATTCCTAGGGCGATTTGCCTAAGGATTTCCTCGCTGATCCCCCAAGCAATCTCATTCGGAATTGAGGCGGGCCCGTAAGTAGAAAACGCACCTCCGCCCCATGCTGTACCATCTGCCAGGAGGTCAATCGCTTGCTTGATGAACCCATGCTTCATATACGCATCTCTTGTGACTGACATGATTCTCCTCCGAATGATCGTGGCTCCCTAACTGCCTCGAGTGGAGGCGCAGGGGGAGGTCCATCCATCTGAAATTCCCAATATCACCACTCGCTCGATCGACTGAAAGTCGCGCCGCATCCCCGGTCGTTTCTAACGAGAAGTTGGGCGGATCAGTCTACAAAATTCTTTGGATCAGTATCAATTTGAATGGTTTCAGCCATTAAATTAAGGAGCGCGGTGATCCGCATTGCTAAGCCTCTTGCCTGATCGAAAGGAAGTCGAATGTTCTTTGCACTTGATAACTTGCTCCATAGATCTTGGAACTGATCGTTAGCCAAGATGAGATTGAGTTTAGATTCCGCATCTTTAGCTAGATGTTCTGCAATAATCGGCAACCTTGCCGGTTGCTTGAGTTTCATCTCGGATTTTGCTAAACCTGTCCGTTCGAGGAGAGATTTCATAGCCAGATCAAGCGCCGAACGCAAGGCCATAAGTGGGCCTTGGGGATCCTCTCCCTCCGGAAGAGAAGCCAATTGATTGACACCAGTATCGAATTTCTGGGCTGCTATTGTGTTGAGAGGAGAGAGAAACGTATAGATTTTTTTTCGTCGATCTTCCGAAGTAACAATCCCTAGATACTGAGCGGCGAGATCATTATATTCGTCGCGTGCATCCCTCCCCTCCACAAAATTAAGATTGTTCGTGATGAACGAGAATACGTTTGAGGATGCTGATCCTGATGTTGTGTTTACTGCGAGAAGAGCAACATGAGGATCACTTGACTGAAAAGTAAATATCGGATGAGCTCTCTCGGCCAGCAAGGGAATTGTTTTATTATCAGATGCCCATGTTTGAAACATGTCTTCTGGTAGGTATTTGTTAGCGAACTCAATACATTTCACAATAAACTCGAGGATCTCCCTGAGCTTCCCAGCTGCCCTAGATTGAACAGTCAGCTGTCTCTGGAATTCAAGGGTATCCAAAAGTAACTGTTTTGTTTGATTTTCGGTATCCATGGTTTCCCCCGATCTATCTGAAAATCGATTCTAAGGAAATAATTCCCTATATCAATACGAACGGGATAAATTGCGTAAATTCATCCCGGCATATGGGTAGAGCGGTGATAGATGAGGTTGAACTTTTGTCGATGAATTTGCGTAACCCCCATCCACTTAGTACCAAGGTAAATCCAGTGTATATTTTATGAAATCCTCAATATGTACTATCAGGAGATTCACAAGGACCATCTCGGATGAAACCTGCGAGTGGCCTATAGGTGCAAGTACAGGTTATCCAACGTTACGAAACATGCTATGATGAAACAACAAACCACCGCCAGGGGCTACCCCCCTTAGCTCCTGCGGTGGTCTTTATTTCGGAACCTTTTATTGTTCAGACGAATGCGAAGATCGCTAGTAGCGATCGATCATCAGATAGGTCAACAAGTCTTCCCCAACTTCATTTCAGATCGCAGGCGCTAGCTCGGACAGCAAGTACCTACACCCAACACTTGGGCAGAGTTGTAATGCAGGTTGGATAGCATTAGGTCGCCGAATAAAGTGCCCACAGGGTATCAGCGATTGTAGTTACTGATCGTCAATGCACTTCCGCTAATTGCCGATATCGGTCGTACCTCAAGCTTTATATACCTTTATTGGAAATAAGTCAGTTCAGAAATCGATAGCAGTACTTCCAATTATGTAGGGGATACCACAACATACACCTATTCGCGATTATGGCTTGATTATCTTCATTATTGGCCAGGATGAGTGGTCTTGTCATGAACAGGTCATTTCCTGGTCGTATGTTGAGAAATCGAACTTTGAGTAACTAACCAATTATATTGTCGCATTCAGACGAATATGCCCCAATTCTCCGTCCGTTATTGACCATAACTTATTCATATCCCAATAAGCATTATCATTGAATGAATGCAATTCCAGCACTTGGTTGGTGCAACAAGTCGAGAAAGGTACGATGATTGTTTTCCGTGAGGTCAGGGAAATCAACAATTTTTTTAGGGGAAACCCCAGAACTTACAGAAGCTGGTTATTCCTTCTCCACCTCCTGTTCCAAGCTGGCGATGACAACATTGGCTGGCTGGCTATTTAGTATCGTCAATGCTTTTTTCGACAGCTGTTCGTCGATGACGATCGTATCGATTCGATCGAGTGGCGCGATCTCATAACTGGAGACAACCCCCCACTTGCTGTGATCGGCAACAACGATCACTTGCCCGTGGGTGTGCTCAATCATCAGTCGTGAGAGTTCGGCTTCCGCGCTCACCGGCGTTGTACACCCATAACGGGGACTAATTCCATCGACGCCGATGATGGCTTTATTCGCATAGACTTGACGGATCACATCCGCTGCAAACCTGCCGGTGACGGAAAAGGAATGTTCTCGGAATGTTCCTCCGACGAGAATAATTTCCAACGAGTCTATATTCGTCGTATGGAGAGCGCTGAGGTTGTTGGTAACGATGGTCACGTTGTGAAGGTCTACCCTTCGAAATAGTTGCCGGAGCACATGGGAGGTCGTCGTACCAAAATTGACGAAGACGGTATCCCCTGATCCGACAAGCATGGCCGCACTGCGGCCTATCCACTGTTTTTCTGCGGTGTGAGCCTTTTCGCTGCTTGAAAAGGCCGGCTCCGTTCGCATTCGCTGGGTGAGGATAGCACCCCCATGAGTCCGTTCGATGTCCCCTCTTCGTTCGAGATTCGCCAAATCTCTGCGGATTGTTGCTTCGGAGACTCCCAAGAGGTCACTCAATGTGGAGGATCTGGCAAACTGGTTGCCTGTAAGGTATTCCAGGATTGCCTTCTGCCTCTGGGGCGGCATCGCGCGCTGGGTTAATTCCGCCATAGCCATTCTCCATTCCCAGACGATCGAAACTGACCGCTTCCGGTAGTAATATAGCTAGAAATGATCGAATATGCGCATAATTGCTTGACTTCGCGCTAATTTGATTGTATCTTGAATTCAACTCTAACACTATAGCCCATGATGTGGAAGGGTCAAGTGATGCGCAAAGGCCCTCTGCAGATACTGTTCCCAATTCATCTTCAGCTGAGTTATCTTTCCGGCATCCTCGATTTACGGAGAGGATTCTGATTTCATGGTGAGTGTATGGCTCGGGAACCTTCGATACACGTTCTGGACTGCCGGTAAGTAAAATGTGACAACATAGGCCGTAAATCTTTCGGTGATATCTCTCGGGACGATCTCACTACCCGTAATAGAAAGGAAGTAACTATGGCGTGACCCTTCCTGATATAAACCGCCCAATTTGGATGCAGGAGAGCATGAGGATGAAGAAGAAATGCCTACTCGCGTTCGTAATACTGGTTGTTCTGTTGACGGCTTGTGGCAATGCGACCACCCCCGAACCGACTTCGGCACCCGAAGCGACTCCACGGGTCGAGGAGATACAACCCACTGAACCAATGGAAGAGGTCGCGCCTGAACCGGTTGAGATTCAGTTTTGGTACCCTTATGGTGAAGGATCGTGGACGGGTGATTTCATCGCGCAGAAGATCGATGAGTTCAATGCAGCGAATTCTGATATCACGGTAACCGGACAATCTTACGATGACTATGCGTCCATCATCGAAAGCCTGCAAAGAGCTGCGGCTGGCGGCAACTTGCCCGGCGTAGCTACAATCGCGTATGGCTACGACCAGTATATCGTCGATAGCGGATTGGCAGCCCCCATCGCGGATTACTTGGGTGAAACGAGTTCAGGTTTTCTCGACGATTTCTTCCCCTCCCTGATCGAGGTCACGACTTTCGACGGCAAGGTGTATGGTATTCCCCTGGCGCTCTCTGTGGCGGAGGTTTTCTACCATCCTGAGCTTTTCGAGCAGGCCGGCTTGGATCCCGAGAATCCTCCGGCGACATGGGAGGAGTTCCTTCAGGCTGCACGAAGCATTAAAGACGAGACTGGGATGTATGGCGCTACCTTCGCTCTGGACGATCCCTGGATCTTCGAGGTGGCCGTTCGATCAAATGGCGGCAGTCTGGTAAGCGCCGATGGTCAAAGTGTCACGCTGGATTCAGATGTTGCGGTTGAAACGTTGTCGGAATGGGCTGCCGGTGTGCAGGAGGGATATATACTCTATAATGCCGATTTCTACGAGACTCTACAGACCTTTGGCGCCCAGCAGGTGGCGATGTTCGCCGTTTCCAGTTATGGCACACTCTATTATCAAGGGACGTTGCCGACCGTGAAGGCCATGCCGTGGCCGGCTGGTCAGGGAGATGAAATTAAGAGCCCGGCCGGCGGAAATTCGCTCTATGTGTTCGGTAACAATGACCGCGAACGCGAAGCCGCTGCTGCCTGGGTTGAGTTTCTTACAAATCCAGAGGCCAATGCAGAGTGGGCGATGAACTCGGGCTACTTACCCACACGCCAGTCTTCGCTGGAGATGATATCGGATTTCACGGAGGGATTCGATAACTATCAAGTGGCCATCTCCGAACTCGGTAATGTCGTTCCGCCTCTCCAATTCCCCGGAGAGAACGACCTGCAGATACGGCAGTACATTATGGATGCCATTGAAGCAGCGCTACTGGGGGCGAGCGACGCACAAACCGCGCTGGCGGATGCCAATGCCAAGATCAATGATTTGATCAACCAGTAGATCTATGGTCTGCAGAGGGGATACTCTCCCCTCTGCAGACGTCTGTCCAGGCACTTATTTAGCTTTCCCATGTTCATCTCGTTTGGAACCATATGAAGATTGACGCGCATTGTCATACCGATTGTTCCGACGGAAATCTCACCATCGAAGAACGCATCGCGATGGTCCGTGCCGTTGGGCTCGATGCTGCAACGATTACCGACCATGATTTCATCTCGTCCGAACAGGTCCGCCGAGCGCAGGCAGCTGCCGGGAGCATGCCTTTCATTCCTGGAATCGAGCTGTCGCTCGCGCATCATGAAGCGGTGGTTCACCTGCTGGGCTATTACATCGAGCCGGAATACCCACCACTGCAGGGTCACATTCTCAAGGTGCAGGAGATCGACAAGAAATGCACCCAGCAGGTTCTGAACGCCATGGAGGATGATGGAATTTCGTACGAGCTTGAAGATTTCCGATCGGGATCCTTACACACGTTTTACTCCTTGCAGATGGTCAAGCGGATAGCACGCGATCGATTCAACAACGATCGCAAACGCATGCTACCCTTCTTTATGCAGAAGATGGAACAAGCTGGCCTAGCGTATGTCGATTTTTCCCCCTGGAGCGTATTCGATGCAATCCAGCTAATTCATGATGCGGGGGGTTTCTGCGTCTTGGCTCATCCGGGTGGTTCCGAAGACACGGCGATGGAGCAGTTGGGATTCCTACTGCATGACAGGGCAACTATCCGGCAGTACGTAGAATGGGGATTGGATGGGATCGAAGTCTCGAGTCCCGTTCATACACGCGACGAGAAGCAGTTCTTCTCTGATCTGGCCAGAGAGTACAGCCTGCTTCAAACAGCCGGCAGTGACTGCCATGGAAATGATCCATTCCTCGGGCCGGCCCTGATGGGTTTGTTCACGGACATCCCCGCCGACCTGTATGATCGAATGCTGAAACTGCACGAGGAAATGCAATAATGAACAGAAGGGGGTGGCGGCAGCGTATTTCAGCTGCAAGGGGTGCCAAGCTCGAGGGACCAGCACGCCAAAAGATCCTCAACACTCTCATGGCCTATTTCCTGCTTTCGCCGGCGTTGCTGATTACCCTGGTATTCGTATATCTCCCTTCGGTTTACGTCTTGCGTTTGAGTTTCTATGATTGGGACTTGCTCAGCCCCACACAGGTGTACGTGGGCATTAACAATTTCCTTCGGTTGTTTTCACTGGAGAGCGAGTTCTGGCCGTCTCTCTTCCGCACCTTGGAATATGGCGCGGTCTATTTGCCCCTCAGCGTGATCCTGGGATTATGCCTGGCGCTTGCACTGACAAAGATACGGATATTGCAGGGTTTTTTCCAATCACTCTATTTTCTACCCTCCGTAACCTCCATCGCCGTTCTTTCGGTTGTTTGGTCATTGATCTATAACCCCCAGGTTGGCCCATTGAATAGAATCCTGCAACTTCTTGGCGTGCAAGCTTCAAACCTGCCACAGTGGCTCAATGATCCCGATCTGGCGATCCCTGCTTTAGCGGTTATGGGAATCTGGCAGACTCTTGGCTTTGTTACCTTGTTGTTCATCGCCGGTCTGGCCAACATTCCAAAAGTCTATTATGACGCGGCGTACGTCGATGGCGCTGGGCGGTGGTCCGCCTTCTGGAAGATTACATTCCCTCTGCTTTCCCCCGTGCTGTACTTCGTCATCTTCATGTTGTTGATCAACTCATTTCGGGTGTTCGGTGCCGTTGCGATCATGACGCGCGGCCGCCCGCTTGGAAGCACGAATGTCCTGCTCTACTTTGTTTACCAGCAAGCCTTCCGATTCTTCGATGCCGGCCTCGCCAGCGCGGCTTCCTGGACGGTGTTCATAATCATCTTGCTCTTCGTTTTCCTCCAAACGAAATTGGGAGAACGAAGGGTTTTCTATCAATAGAAAGATCAGTATGTACAAACCGCGCCACAGCCGATCCAGACTAATATTTGACGTAGAGCAAATTCTGCTGTTTGTATTTCTCGGGCTTTTCGCCGCCGTTGTGATCTTTCCCTATCTCTGGATGGTTCTCACCTCTTTCAAACCTTCGAGCGAGATCTTTACACCGGGTATGCAGTTCCTGCCCCAACATTGGCAGCCGGCGAACTATCTTGAAGTCGTACGCACAGGTTCTTTCCCTCGATATGTTCTTAATTCTGTTATCGTGACCTCTCTGGGAGTAGCTCTTGAGCTAAGTGCTGCATTTGTGGGAGCCTATGCGTTCGCAAAATTACGCTTTTATGGGAAAAACCTGGCTTTTTACCTGATCCTTGGGACATTGATGATCCCCCCTCAGGTACTCATGCTGCCGAGCTACCTGGTCGTAAGTCGCCTCGGGTGGACAGATTCCTATCTGGGTCTAATCATCCCGCGTGTGGGAGCTGCATTCGGCATCTTTCTACTGCGGCAGTTCATGCTGACAATTCCCCATGAGATCGATGATGCGGCGCGTGTGGATGGAGCGAATATTTTCCAGCGCATGATCCATATCTACCTTCCCCTATGCCTCCCGTCCATTGTGACTGCTGGCGTGTTCTCAACGATAGCTTTTTGGAACGACTATTATTGGCCGCTGGTCATCACTACGAGTGACGACATGAGAACATTGGCTTTAGGTATCGGCCATTTTAAGAGCCTCGAAGGAATGGGACAGTGGGAACTGCTGATGGCTGCAGCCACACTGGCCACGATTCCCATGGTCCTTGTGTTCCTCCTGGCTCGTAAGACACTCATTCGGAATCTCACCGCTGGTGCTGTCAAGGGATGATTTAATGTCAGATTCGCTGAAGGGAGTTGAGGTCATTAGGATCCTTGGAACAGAGGACCGGGACGTGGTCTTTGATCTCGATGGCACATTGCTGCAAGGCGATTTGGGGGAGACGGTCTTCTTTCATTTCATGCTGCAGCAGGATTGGAACGGGGGTGCAGCTACCCCGCAATTCAAAGCCTTGGACCTTTCGACAAGTTACGCTGTTCAGGGCGAACGGGCGCTCGAGCTGAGTATCTACCAGGATCTCCTGTTGCAAGGTGAACGCGAAAGGGCCTATATCTTCACCGCACGCGTGCTTAGCCGCTTCCCCAAGGACCGCGTCCGGACAATAGCCGTTCAACTTCTCTCAATGAAGCGTGAGACGACATCGATTCATTGCGAACTGGAATTGCCTGGCGATGTTCAACGGGAATGTAACATCCCTTACGGTGCGGTTATTCGCCCGCAGATGGAACACATCGTACGTCATCTGGCGGATTGCGGGGCCCGTCTGTGGATTGTCTCTGCAAGTCCCCAGGAGGTAGCTGAAGGCTGCGGTGATCTACTTCATTTCCCAAGGACAAATGTTCTCGCCACCTATATTGAAGGGCAAGAAGCCGCTGTCGCGCGTTTTCCGTGGGATGCAGACAAACTTCGGGTTCTACGAGAATCAGGGGTCAATGAACCCTTGATCGTATTTGGGAATGGGGTAGAAGATACAGAAATGCTTGCTTCGGCGAAGTTTTCCGTCGTCATGCAGGACGGCAATTCGGACTTGCTCACGGTCGCTAAAGAACGTGGATGGTACATTCATAACCCAAGCACGAGGTTTGAATTTACAGCATAAGTTGCCGTGTGGATTTCTGGAATTTGCCGCGCAGTAATCCTGAATGACCATCCAGGGGAGGATCTCGATGCAAATGGGCGAGCTTAGTAATCGAATCTTGGGTGGATTGTATGGCCAGGCTCTGGGCGATGCCTTCGCGATGCCTGCCTACCTCCGTCCCGAGGTGACCTGGGAGCGGTATGGGGGTTGGATTGAGGGCTTTCTTCCCGGGCCTCCCGATCATCCTGTTCACCATGGCCTTCCCGCTGGACGTGTGACCGACGATACGGAGCAGGCTTTTTCGTTAGCCGCTGAAATCATCCGTGAGGGGGAGGTGACGGTTGAGGGCGCAGCCCGGGCGCTTATAACCTGGTACGATGCGATCGATGGTGATTCGACGCCGTATGTGGGGCCAAGCACCCGGCGTGCGGTTCAGGCTCTCAAGTCAGGCGTCGATCCCCGGACGACAGGCCTGCAAGGGGATACGGATGGCGGCGCGATGCGTATTTGCCCGGTTGGCTTGATTCATCCGGGCGATCCTGAGGGAGCGGTCCTCGACACCGTCTCAGCTTGCATGCCAAGCCATTTTACGGATGTAGCGATTTCAGGGGCAGCTGCAATCGCCGGCGCGATCGCCACGGCCCTCATCCCAGGAACAACCCTGGAAGACATCATAGAATCAGGTCGCATATGCGCCGTCGAAGGGGTGAAGCATGGTTCTCCATGGCTTGGTGCGAGTATCCCGAGACGGATCGATGCTGCCTCGCAAATTGCTTCAAAATCATCTCCAGTACTCGAACGAATCATCGACCTGTACGACCTCATCGGCAGTACGCTGGCTACATCAGAGGCTGTGCCTTGCGCTTTTGGGATTCTCCTGCTTGCCAAGGGAGATGTAATGCTATGTGCGAAGTATTCCGCTGCTCTCTCGGGAGACGCGGATACGGTTGGGGCAATGGCTTGCGCCATGGCCGGTGCATGGAAGGGGGCAATGGTCTTCCCCGGAGCAATCATAGAAAAAATCACGTCTGCGAATCCTGAGCTTGACTTTCAGGGGGTTGCCGCCGGATTGATAGAGATTGCAGCGAGGAGATTGAAGTGACCACGCTCGATAGTGATACCAACCCTAATTTAATCGTCTCCGTGGGCGATCTCGTGGCTGACATGATCATCGAGGTCCCAGTTCTTCCCATCGCCTCGGGGGATTTCCAGGTGGCGCGAAAGTTAGCGCTTGAGCCGGGAGGAAGTGCAAATTTCCTGATTACTGCGAGCCGTCTTGGCATGAACGTGTGCGCCCTGGGAACAATTGGCGAAGATGTCTGGGGTAATGAGGTTGCTAGCATCCTTCGAGAGGAGCAAATCGATCTTACGTCAGTTCAATTTGAGGGTACGACGACAGTCGCACTCGTCTTGGTGGGACCCAATGGAAGCCATGCTTTCATTGGCATGTACGGCGAGGGCAGTAAAAAGAGTATCGATGCAGATTCACGCAATACCATCGCGTCTGCGGGCGCCGTCTTCAGCTCAGGCTACAACTTACAGGATCATCGCATTACTCAGTTCACGGTCGAAGCTATGATGTATGCGAGGAAATGTGAAGTGCTAACTTTCTTCGACCCTGGCCCCGCCTTTTCGAGCATCGAACCTGAAGTGAGAGAAGAAGTCCTTAAAAGTGTGGATGTGTTGCTGCTCACACAAGAAGAACTGAAAGATTTGAACGTAACAATAAACGCCTTGTTTCAAAAAAGGCTTGATACTGTCGTCGTGAAATGTGGATCAGGGGGATGCATTGCATATGCATCCGATGGCGAAACCTGCAAGATCAGTGGATTATCCGTGGAGGTCACCGATACCACAGCTGCCGGGGATAGTTTCGATGCCGGCTTTGTCGTTGGTCAACTACGTGGTTGGCCGCTCGAGGACGTGGCAAATTTCGCCAACTGTGTAGGAGCGGCCAAAGTCAGAAAATTGGGAGGCGGGAGGAATGTCCCTACGAAACGAGAGGTGCTTGAGATCATCCGTGAATTCGAGATAGATATTGAGTTCTGAGTTCAATCAAGGGTTAGCCAAAGATCTACTTGACTTCTTTGGGTTTATGCCCTTATTACTTAATAAACTGAATATCAATATTCATGTATTGAGTTCATCGCAGTTCGTTGTTAACGAAACCATCAGGACAAATCCATTTATTTTTTTCCAATTTGCTTCCGTCAATTAGCGAAAACGGAATGAAGCCTATCTATGGTGCTAGCGACTCGGCTACAAGTTGAAAATCCTCTAGGTTAAGCTCGTCGCTGCCGCTGATTATGTATAAAGTTCCGTCTTCTTCCCACACCAGGTAATTCTCATTCGTAACCTGCCAGATGATATCGTCCTCCGTTAAACTCCAGATCGAACCGCCCCCACCAACGATTCCCGTTGGCGCGTCTTCAATCCAATAGCCACGCGAGCCTCGGACTTCGATCTCGTTCACGTGGGCATTATCGATCGCGAATTCATCGAGTTTCCCGCCCATGACCTTTTGTTGGCTGATGTTCACGGAGTGGAATCGGAAGCATTCACAATAAACGTGGACCACTCCCTCTGGTGACATGGAAATCCCCCAAGATATTTCCTTGGGATTACCCCACTCAGGGCGGTACTTTCGTTCCCATTCTTGTTCCGGCACATCATGTGGCACAAGAACCTGAAAACCTGCCTCACGGGATGCATCTTCCTGTGAGAGATGGACCCATACCATTGGCTCACTCGTCTCCTCGATAGGGGGCGTAGGCCAGGAGGTGTTCAGGTAGGGTTCTGCCTTTTGGGCATCGGTCACCTCATTCGTGAACACAAGATGACCTATCTGAAAAAGGACTCTTTTCGTTTGCGTCCGAATCGTGGGGGACACGGCGCAAGCAACAAGGTAGATCGCAACCGGGAACAACAAACCAAGTGTCACAAGCCTTCGTTTCGTAATATGCCTATGTATCGAAGGGGTCACGCGGTTGGTCGCCGGTGTCCGAATCTCATCCCATAGGCCGCGTGCAGATGGGAAAGGCTTGGATGTGAGGGTTAGTGCAATCTCCAGCATGTCTCGCTGGGTTGAGTCCATCTTTCCTGTCGGAAGCTGATGGGTCTGAACGAGCTGATCAAGCCGGCGACTGAAAAGCTCAAGTTCCTCTGGAGAAGGTGTGTACTCATTCATCCTCAACCTCCTGCTGCAGTTGGTCCCTCAGGCGGTGGAGTGTGCGGTAGAGAATGACTCCAACGTTACTTTGCGTGAGTCCTAGGACCTCAGCGATATCCCTGTTGGACATTTCACCACCGAATTTCAGGTACAGGATTTCTCGCTCTCGCTCCGGCAAGACGCCGATACATGGAATCAGTTTTGCCAGAAGGTGATTTTCTGCAGCGAAGTCCTCCACCCAGCGTTGAGAAGAAGGGGGATGGGAACTGAGCGAATCGAGGGAGAGTAGTTTGCGAATCCTGCGCGCGCGAAGCTGTTTCCTGATGACATTTCGTGCGATACCAAATAGCCATGAATCTACAGTGCCTTTGGTCGGGTCAAAGTGGTCGGATCGGGATAGAGCGATGGTGAAGCTCGTGGACACAATGTCATGGGCCAGGTTGAGATCTTGAAGCCGGTAGATGGCGTAGGCATAGAGCCGCGAGTAGTACTGCTCGAATCCCTCCTCAAGGAATGAAGCGACGGAGGGAGTATTCGACGTTCGCGGTGTGGATAATTGTGAAATCTCAAGCACCTTTGACACTGCGGATCCACTCACAGGGTGTTCGCTCTTCATTAATACATTACCTTGGCCAGGGAAAGTATTACAACCTGAATTCGAATAAGCTGTTTAAGAGTCTCCTTAGCTGGGAGAATTGTTCATTGCGAAAGGCTAACTCTTCAGGAAGTAACGCGTTCGATTTCGGGTTCGGAAGGTCATCAAAGCTTACATACCCGGCGGTCTTCGAGTTCCGGCGGCAAAAATCGACCACACGGTGATGGGTGATGCGAGAATGCCACGTGTTGAAAGAGCCGTTGCCACATCATTCAAATTCATCGAGCCTCCGAGTGGCCCTCAAGAAGGAATCGGTTTCCACGCCCTCGATGTCATGTCGCCTGTTCACGCGATAGGCGACAAAGGTAAAAACGCCTGACAAGTAGAGCTCATAGAGATCTTGGAATGCCGCCAGATCCCGTCTGGCGCGCTCGAGCAATACACGCTCACCTTCGGACTGCAATCGCCTCCTCACTCCGTCAATACATCCGACGCAGTACTACAAGTAACCTCGATTCATTAACAGTACGCGATCCAAGAGTACTGCAGCAGAGGAAATGCCCTGTATTGGATGAAACGGAAAGCCACTCTTGTCAGCTTGTTCTAAATCCATAAGATTTGCCCTCATCAGTAAAGGAATTTCTGACTCAACGATGTCCCTTACTTGCGAACCTTTTCCGATTTTGTGGATAGTATGAGTGAGAGCGCTCTACGCATCGATGGGTATGAGGTCGTTTGGAACCTGAGGCGAAGGCTATCCAGAACCTGAAGGCGGGGGATATCTCTGGCTTGAAGCTGTTGGTTGAGAAATACCAGCAATCCGCCGTTCGCGCGGCGGCTGCGATCACACGTGATCAGCAGGAGGCCGAGGATGTCGTCAGCAAGTGCTTCCTGGTGGTTTACGAACGCATCAACCAGTTCGATCCAGCGCGGCCATTCCGGCCCTGGTTCCTTAAGATCGTCGTCAACGCAGCACTGAAGAGGGTGGGTGCAGATTCCCGGTTGACGTCTCTCGACAATCTCGCCGCTCGAGAGGCTGCGATCGCAAGCATCAATCTTGAAATGGGCGAACACCAATCTCCCTCAACCGCGATTGAGCACGAGGAGGCGCTCGCTGTGCTGCGAGATGCCATTTCCCAACTAACGCCCAAGCAACGCGCCGTTCTGACTCTGCGCTACGACCTCGGGCTGAGCGAAAAGGAAGTTTCAGAACGGCTCACCATACCCCGGGGTACAGTCAAGTCGAGAACGGCCTCAGCAGTCAATCGCTTGCGCAAGCTGATGGCGGATTGGCTCTCGGGTTGAAATGAGGGCCACTGATGTGGCAGGTAGGGTACTGGGATGAAGACAAAAAACGATCTTGATGAAAAGCTGCGTGCCGCAGTTCGACATTACATCGACGCGCTTGTAACGGAGCCGATCGATTTGTGGCCAAGCGTCAAGGCTCAGCTCGCTCCCGACCCTACGAGGGCTCGAGGAAGATTGCGGATCCGCTGGATCGTTTCGATTGCCACGTTGGCGCTTCTTGCCCTTCTTGCTTTCTTCCTCTGGCCGCCAGCCAAGCCTGCTACCGCAGAGGAGGTGATCCACTGGGTGCTGACCGAATCAACGCGCGGCGTCGGAGCGGGAGAAGTGCTCTACGAGCGCTTCTTAATCACCACTCCTCCGGGCGCCTTGTCCCGCGCTTCAGGCGCAACCGCGCAGCTGTGGCAATCCGACGCACCGCATGCGATCCGCTTCGAGGTGGTCAACCAGGACGATAAATTGGTGATGTTTACCTTGCGTAACGCCGATCATCTCTGGCAATCGCTCCATTTTCGAAACCCTATCGCCACAGAGGTACAGGCTATCTTGGAAGTTCCGAATGCGGACCCCGAAGTCGCGTACCCGCGCACTCCTCTTGGGCTTCCTCGCCCTGTTGAGGAAGCCTCTCCGTTTCGAAAGGGGATCCTGTATGCGCTCCCTGACCTGGACCAGTTGATCCTGCATAGCAGTTCGGAATGCGCTGGGATCGCCTGCCTTACCCAGGGATTGGAGGAAATTGACAGCGGCATCGAACTGCGGCTGCAGGACAGCACCCGGCAGCAGAATTACTACCAGGTTGATATTCTGGACGCGGCAAGTGGCGTCATGCTAGGCAGCATGACAATTGATGCAGGTAATTTCACCCTGCTGAAATTCGTCGATCAGCAGGGAGTGGTCGTACGACTTCTCGAGCGGCAGATTCTCGATCAGAGCATGGTTTCAGCTGATCTATTCTCATCCCCGCCGTCTGGGGTGCGAGTGCTGTTCATCCCTGAAGGGTGGGAACAAGCCAAAGGTCAATCAGAAGATTTGACCGATCGCATCTGGGTGATTTCAACCGAGCCTGAGCCTGGTTTGCTTTCAACGGATGAGGTTACCGTGACCCTGGGTTACAGGTTGGTCAGCCGACCACTCAGCAGCTTGCGCGTCTACCTCCAACCTTATTTCCCGTTTTGTAGTGAACATGAAGATGGCTGTGCATCGGGCGTGGTCGCGGCTGCGGAGGCGATGGTCGCAGTCGGTGAGGAGTCTATCGAACTTCACATGCCAATTGATCCGTGGGATGCCAAAGGCCAGGTAGTTTTAATGGCCGAATTCACAAGCCTGGGCACGATGAAGACCTTTGAGGAGTACCTTTGGGAGTTTCCCAGCAATGACTCCCGGTAATTCAGCGTAGGCTGAAAACACTCCCCGGGGTGTTCAAGTTGGAACTGCATGGGGGAAGATTATGGGAAAATATGGTTCTGTTTCTGCAGGGAGGCCAGGCGAATGTCTGCTATTTCTGTTAATCAGCGATAACAGGAGCAAGCTCAATAGAACTGTACCGGCCGATACCGATCAAGGACTCATGAGAGAACAAGGTTTTCAGGTACTTGATTGCAGCCTACGAAATGCATGGATTCCAAGCCGAAAGCTAGTTACTAGACAGGCAAGGGAACTCCCAATACCAACACATAGTGAAAACGCCAAACCGGAATCACTGCTCAGAATCATCAGGCCAATGGGGATTGCCACGAAAACAGAGGACAGTACGAGGAAGATAGGACCGGGCCCTGGAATTTGTCCGGACAGTATGGCATCGGTTTTCGCTTTTCTCAGAACTTCGAAGAAAGCGCAGAAAACAATAGTGGCGGAGAGGAATGGCAGTAAATACAGCCAGAAGAACGGGAAGTCACTACGGCCCATCTGACCTGCAATGAAGGCGATCGTCAGAATCAGCGTCGTACTCACAATAGGGAAAAGAGCCTCTCCGGCCAGCAGTTTCGATGTGCCCAGCGGCAGCTGCATCTCAAGCCACCAGTACTCCAGGTTGCTTTGTAAGTGGGAATTGGCTATTTCGCCGATAAGCAGTATTGTAAAAAAAGCTGCCCAGATGTGAAAGCTCTCTACTGGGATAGCGATAATCGCGAATATGATGATAAAGAGCTGGGCTGGTGCATATAGATTGCCCAGAGCCACCCTCCTTACGTGCCGCACAAGATCTCTCCAATAAATGACCAACCAATCTACCAGAATAAACCTTGTCGTAAGCGCCTTCGTTCTGATTGGCTTGAGACTTCTCATGCGCAAGTCTTGAGCATAGCTTGGAATCCCCATCCTTGTTGCGCATGAAAACTCCATCCGGTCTGCTGTTTCTTGTGCTGCTCTACTCAAGTTGATTTTGGAACTTAACCAAATGAAAATCATTAAACTAAGGAACGCAACAATGCCTGGAGCTAAAAGGTAATAGATGAAGTCCCCTCCTAACAGTACGGTCTGGATGGGCACGCTTATCAGATCAATTGCCAGGAAGAATGGATCGAGGAGTTTGTTTTGGTAGGAAAAGTATAGGTTGCGTAGTAAAGGGAAGAACAATGCAAGCGGCACAAATGCAAGGGAAAAAGCCCAGTATCTCTTCCACCTCGAAAGCCGCAATGCCCCAACATTCCATGTAAGGAGGAGCAAGCCAAAGTGGATCACTGCTACAGAGACAAGCAAACGGATCGAAACCGAAATCGCCTCGGTGATTAATGACAGGTTTGGAGACGCGCTGATCGGCTCGTCAAATAGGGCCAAGCCCAATACAGAGACGATAACCGCCAGTGGAGCAAACGATATTGGCCAATCCGCAATGAGCCAAATTAATCCAAGCGCTCTCCTGCTCACCGGTGTTTGGCAAATTAGCTGGGCGTCTTCGCTTGTGAAGGAAAGAGGACTTCTTCGAAGAGCTCCAATCAATTGATAAGTCATCCAAGCAAGCAGAATAAAGGAGATCAGATAGATAATGGACAATGTTCTTTCATCTGCGGGAATCACCTGAATTATGGATGCGGTCCCATTTCCTAAAAAGGCGAGAACAGCGAATGTCCAAAGTGTGAAGAACACAAGCACATACAGTAAATACATGAAATCGAGGATATTGAGATTGGAGAACTCGATTCCGATGAGGGTTTCCACCCATCGCCGGAAACGGATGAAGCGAATTCTCCTTGCAGTCCAAATCGGATTATCCATGATCTGTTATGCTTCCGCGTTCCATCTTCCAAATGTCGTCGGATATTTCATTGGCGAAGATTGGATCATGAGTCGCAATCAGTATTGATGCGCCGCGCTCTCTATGACGGAGAAGTAAGAGCTTTAATGCTGCTGCACTTTCAAGGTCCAGTGAGGTGGTTGGTTCATCCAGCAGGAGCACACTGAATTCCCGAATAAAAGCTAACGATAGAGCTGCTTTTTGTCGCATACCTCGAGAAAGTGCATGAGGGAGGTGATATGACGCGTCTGTAAGATTGAAGGCTTCAAGGACAGAACGTGATCTGTTCTCGAAATCCGTGACTGAATATGCTCTTGCTATGAAGCGATGATGCTCTATCACTGTCAGTTCAGGATATAACAACGGGGCGTCTGGTATGAAAGCTAGTCTCTTCTTTGCCTCGACCTCATCTAGGTATAGATCGAAGCCCTCGATGTAGATGTTACCAGTGGTTGGGGCCAACAGGCCGCCAAGACACTTCAGGAGGGTCGATTTTCCAGCACCATTGGGCCCTAAGAGCGCTACGATCCTTCCTGCAGAAATCGATAGATTTGTCTCGTTCAAAGCGATGAACCCGCCGTAGGAACGGCTGAGGTTGATTGCTTCCAGGAGCGTTTTCGTCCCCATATATCCCACGATGGATGTTCTCTCTACAGATAATGCCGGCCTTTCTTGATGAAGTGTTCAGAGCAACTGATGTAATCCAGCCCCCATTGGTTTCATATGTACTATGAATAAATTGATAGCAGTAGCTATGAGAATGCGCGGCCTTTACCTATCTCCTGTCTGATCCAAATCTATGGGTAATTATTGTACTAATGATGAGACAGAGAATCTAATTACGTGGTAATTTCTGACCAGCTCCTCTCGTCAGAATGAAGCTACCGATAATTAGCCAAAACAGAAGTATTTCTACGTGTATAAAGGAAAGGGGCAACGATGGCCTGCTGTAGCGAGGCCATTCATACACAAATTATCTCCGCCAAATTGCTACATCGAGCAGCCTGGTATTCCCGTAAATGGACACGACGATTGTCCGCTTCCAGTGAAGTGTTAGTGCTCGAAGAGTCGACCACTCAGGAAAGAATGATAGAGGACAAAGTGAGATCGGGAGCCAGACCGCTACGGGTTAGTCGTGCAATCTATTTGGCAGGAGTCAGCGATTCTGGTGAAATTTCGTAGTCTCAACGATGAGACTGCAAATTGCCTGATCTCCTGTCCCCATTAACTATCCAGGCCGAGTTTAATCCGTTCCCCTTGGGTTGAGATTAGATCCAGTATGATTTTCACATTTTGGATGGTCGTAACGCTTTCGTTGTCGATCATCGTCGAGAGATACACACCTCCGTCAGGGTATAGAAACCTTTCCGGTTGAAGCACGCGCAAATCCGATCCCTGCCATGGGTACATGGACCAGAAACCATTTTTGGGGTTGAGGAGGTAGAAGGTAACATCTGCGCCTTCAGTCACATCTCGTGGATCAAGCGCGATCGTCATAGAGAGTATCTGTCGGACTTCAATATCCTGGATCGGTACGATATGCAGGGTTATGAAGCCAGCTCCACCGAATTCCATCCTACCCGTACCTTGGGAATAAACCCGCTCATGCGCCGCAGGCCGAGGGAACTTCGTGGTCTCGATTTGGTCTGAGGTCGGGGATGCTGGTGGCGCAGGGGTGATACTCAACGTTGACGCCACCGTGATCGGTGACACCCCGAGTGCGCGCAGTTCATCGAGTGCCCGGTCCCATATCGGACGCGAGATGTAACTGCACGTTGCTTCGGATAAACGAAATAAATCCTCAGCCTCCTCTGGCTCCTCTACCTCGAGAGCCATCAAACCTTGGAGCAAGGCTGGTATGCAGCCATACCCCCAGGTGTTCATATAGCCCATCTGAAGGTCATCAATAGCGAGCTCGTAATCCCCAAGTTCGTAGTGAATGAGGGCTCGCAGGTGGTATCGGTAGCCATAATACTCGGGGGCTTCCTCAATGAGTTGATCTATTATTACTAGAGCATCATTCAGCCTTCCCAAGCCATATAAGATCCTGGCGCGACTGAAAAGGCGATCCTCATTTTCCTTGATAGCTATGGCTGCATCGAGGTAGGTCAGGGCAGCGCTGTATTGGCCTTCGCATAAATACGCGTGTGCAAGCGCGTTCAGAATCCCGGCACTTGGAGATTCGCCGGGCACGATCAACGCTTGAAGTCGCTTCGCCTCGGCAATGGCTTCCTGGCATCGGCCAAGGTCGATTAATTTAAATGCGGTGTTTCGTGATGATAGAGGATTTGTGGAACCGAGCTCAATCGAACGCTTGATATCGTCTAACGAAAGCTCGTATAAATATTCGCGATCTGTCCGCAGCTCGAAAGCCCCGGCTAGCCTGTCATAGATACCGCTACGAAGGGCATAGTAGTCCCCCGTTGCGTTAGGGTCGAGTGCGATCGCTTTGTCGATATCATCCAGGATCGTATACAAGGTCTCGATGTATACATTGATATCACCCACACCGCGAGTTGAACAATTCTTTTCCTTGGCCCGCCAGTAGTACGCGGGTCCATACTCTGGGATGATATCGATAATTTCTGACCACGCGTTGATCGCAGTTTCACAATCCCAATCAGACATACTCTTTAGAGCAAGGGTAATCTTGGGCATAGTCGCCGCCAGCCTTTCCTCATAGGGCATGGTCGGTGACGGAAGTGGAGTTAAGCTAGGGGGGATCGGTGTTTTGGATGGCCGAGGGGCAGGTGAAGGTGTCGTCGTCCACACTGGTGGCAACGTGGCTGCGGCTCCTTCCGGAAGCGGCGAAAGCGGAACGCCAAGGATACCGAGAAGCTGAACACCAACAGTTTTAAATACACCATGCACAAGCATGAATCCGAAAATTAGCGTGGTTATGAGGATGCCAGCTGCGATGCCGAGGGAGATTGATCTCAGAGGTCGGTTGCTGTCTCCAGCAAGGGATTTCAGTGATGAAGCGGGCTGATTTCCAATTATCGGGGCACGACTGTCATTTGGTTCTTCTCCCTGACCATTGATGAGCAGCTTCGCGACAGTTGATGCTGCTGCTTCGAGCGCCTCAAGATCTTGGCGTGCAGCTGTGTTATCTGGGTTTAGTTGAAGTGCTTTGATCAAGCATGCCCGCTTCTTCCGGTTGTCGGGCAACACCTTGGCGAGCCAATGCCAGGCTTGATCCGATCGGGGGTTTTCTTGAACAGCTCGAGCCAGGTGAGTACGTGCCCGTTTCATGTCTCCAGAAAGAGCAGCTTGGATCCCTTTTTGGAGTGACTTTTGGGTGTCCATTTTCCCCCCGATCCCTACCAAGTAAGTAAATCCATCATATAGCAAGATTGTTGCTGGCACTCTAACCTATCCTTCCCATAGAGCCGATAGAACTTCGCAGCTGTCTCCGAACTTACATCCCATTGATATGGGATGCGGGCGCCAGGAATGGACGGGAATGAAACGGGTGCGGGGGATCATGCGGATCGGTGCGGAGCTTAGCGTGCGGGGATAGCGAACCTCGACTCCGAAGGTAACAGCAAGCTACTGCTTCTGTGTATGTAGAGATGCAAAAACAGGCGCGAGGAATGTATCAATATCCGCTATTACTTGTGCAAATGAAATGCTTTTTTGATCCTCACCTATGCGCTTAAGGAAAATCTGCCATGATGATTCGGCCCCCTCAATATAATCCTCGTCTATCGCAGCAATGACAGAACGAGGAATTTCAGTACCTCTTGCGGCGAAGATTGCATTGATGGACTGAATTAGCGCATTCGAATCCAGGGATTGTGTACTCTGGATAACCCAGATATCGTAGAAGTCCTTGATCCTTGAATTAATGGTGCCAAGCTGAGCGATGGCTTCCAACTTCTCGGCTATCACTTGTTCTGGTCGATATGTCCGAATGTGAGGAGGTGGTAGATCGAGGATTGTTGGAAATGTACTTACCTCTGGCTGAGGTATCAATGGGCCAGTAAATGCAATATCAAGCTGAATGTATAACCTGGTTCGGGCAATGTATCCAACAAGCCTCACCCGGATCCCGGAGTATTCAGCGCCTTCGACGATATGCTCTGCCTCGATGCTATCAGGGTCGAATCGAACTCCATCGGGTTCGACATCCAGCTGGCAGACTTGTTTTATTACCTCAATGATCTCCCCAATATCGGCTGGCAAGAAACCTCGAAGATCGATATCCAATGTGCTTCGTCTTGTGGGTGGGTTCCACGCCAACATTGCCAATGCGCCCTTCAAGACAAAGTCGGAGTTCCACTTTGATTGGCTGAGCCGGTACAGGAATCGTTCTAATCCATAGTACGTTAAGACATCTTGATGAACCAATAGGTTTTCACGGGTATAGTTTCGAAGCCTTGCGAGAATGGATGCCTCGAGATCCTTCGGTCGCTCTCTCATTGAAGAACCTTTAAATATGGCTGGATGACCCCTTTCACGCCATCGATCACAGCATAATGCATCAGATCAGCGATGCTTCCTTTCCTTCGCCGGATGTATTCTTTTAGTCCCTCGAGCGCTATGTCCTCTCCGATCTTGCTGCGGAACTTGAAGCAATCCGCTATCGTCTTGGCCGCGTTATATATCCTTACGTCGAAGTCACCTATTTTGTATATTTCGCGCCCTGCTTCGTAATGCTTCTCCGACATCCATACAACCTCAAGTGGCGGATACTCTACGTTTGGAGCCTTGATACTCTGGGGCAACGCAATATATATTTCCCTCGGAATTTGTGTTGTCAACTCATGAAAACTCAGCGCGGAAGTCAGGCAAATAACACTTTTCGGGACCAGCATCGACACATAGATAAAATCGACATTTCCTTCTGGAAGCGTGTCGGAAAGGCGGTACAGCCCTCGCTCCTCTTTTTTGAGGATCTTTCTCTCGGTCATTCGCTTTAGAATGGCAGGGTTTATCCCCTGTCTTTGTGCTTCTGCGCTTCTTAGCAGACCGCCATGCTCCTGGAATATCCTTATTGCATAAATAAATGACCTGGGGATCCCCTTTTGTTGAGGCATTTACAACTCTCCGACGGAACGTAATAATTTTACTGTACTTGCCCCGCCACTACAGTAATTTTATTACAGATTGACAATCATTGTTATTCGCAGTGCCAGCCGGCAGACCACGATCGACATGACGCAAGCTCACAATAGATGAGGCTTCTATAATTAAAAAGAGTGGTCGTCCGAAACCCCGCGCATAAATATCCTGCGTGAATTTGTTGCAGTAATTTGCCATTAATGGCAATTTGCTGAAATAGAAACAGAGGGCGTTGTTCAAATTGGAGGGGATGAACCGGTCTTTGACACCGACTTGATGCTCGCAGCGGTGATCAAAATCCTTCATCTATCCATGACGGCAGGATGTGATCACTGGATCTCCTCCCACACCTCTTCGAGGATAGAAGTGGGAACGATGAGATTCCAGTCGGGTTGCAATTGCCCTTCCTGCCGAGAATCGCGTTCCATGTAGTGTGGACTTTTCGGGCGGAGCTTCCTGATCCGATCCAGGTATCCCTCGCTGACCATAAGCGCATCCCGGTGGCGATCTAGAAAGAAACCGACCTTAGCAGCCGTCGTTGCATTTTCCAGCACACTTACATATTCAACGACCTTCTCCAAGTCGAGAAACTCGATGCTTTTGAGCGACCGCCAGATCTCCTCCCAACTGCCGGCGAGATTCGGTCGATCGAGCGCATCGACAAAACTTCGTTCGAGACTCGTTACTTTGATTTCCATGCCCGAACGGTCCTGGACTTCCGCAAAAAGCTCTTCTTGACCTGCGCGCCTGAGTGCTTTCGGGTGGGAGACTCCCTGATACGTTGACCCTCGGAATTCAAAGGATCGGCCCAGGTTCCGCTTTGTCAGATAGGTGAAACGTGTGAAGATCGAGTAGGACCTTCCCTGTGCCTCCAATGCAGTGTGGTAGGCGAGGATTGCATCATCCGTGATCCTCCCCGCCAACAGGTACGGATCGATTGAGAACTCATCCGGTGGCACTCCAGCCGGGATCGTCGCGTACAGCCCGCGGCGGATGCGCAGGATATGACCCGACTTGAGGTGATGCGCCAACAGCGCTTTTCTTGTGGAAGGATTCTTTGAGCCTTTCGACTCCAAATAGGTCGTAAATTCATCCACGCGGAAGATTGGATTTCGAGCAAAGAACTCATCCAGCTTCATAATACGCACATCGCACTTGATAATAGTTGTTAGTGGTTTATGCGAAGAAGGTCAAGTAACATTGCTCGGTCTTGCTTCGCTTGCGTCATTTCGCATCTTACGCGATGACACGAAAATCTCCACTACGATTTTAGAGAGGGTTAAATTGCGTAGAGAACCGGTGAGATTGAAGTTGTTAAGGGTAAGTTCGCAGTCATTCCATGCAGATCAGCTGGCAGGAAATCGACACTGGAGGGGATGGATTACCATAGCTTCACGTAGCATCGTGCGGCTCTTTGAAATGTACTATTAAGGAGAACACTTGCCCTCAACATGAAGAGGCTTATCCATCTTATCTTGGATTTATGAACTCTGGTCAGGATTGGAAACTGGAGGTCGAGATGCAGACTCCCGATGAGATCGACCAGCTGCTTGCTGCTGCCCGACAGGAACTCTCTGGGCTGGATACCCGACGTGAAGCGATCCTTGACCAGATCGATAACTTAGAACGCCAGCGAGCGCTCCTGATTGAGGGATCCGCGAATACCCTGGAGGACCTTGGGGAACCTGCGGTCACCAACTGTACGTCCTCAGAACATTTGAGACAAAACATCAACTCCACTAAGAGAGTCTTTTCGGTCCCCATCTACCCTGGAGTATAGACCCTTTCCTGCCGGACATGATGCCTCCGGCGCGTCTCCAGAGTCCTTCGCTTGATCTCTTTTCGTCGATCGATCACCTCCTTTGCTCGCCCGAAATAGACATCGGCTGGCGTCAGGTTGTCCAGCGCCTCATGGTAGCGGGCGTGGTTGTAGTACTCCACGAAGTCTGCGATAGCAGCCTCCAGGTCGGATGGGGAGTAGTAGTTCTCCAGCCGGACGACGTTCTTCATCGAACGGTGCCAGCGCTCGATCTTGCCCTGAGTCATCGGGTGATAAGGCGCACCGCGCACATGATCCATCTGCTTGCGCTGGAGAAACCGTGCCAGGTCCCTGGAGAGATAGGCGGGGCCGTTGTCCGAGAGCAGCCGCGGCCGGTGGCGTACCCGGGCAGTATCAAGACCGGCCTCTTCAAGCGCCAGCTTCAAGGTCTCTTCAACGTCCTCCGCGCCCATGGTGCTGGACAGCCGCCAGGCTATGATGTAGCGGGAGTAATCGTCGAGGATCGAAGACAGGTAGTACCAGCCCCAGTGGTTGAAGACCTTGAACTGGGTGAAGTCGGTCTGCCAGAGCTCGTGTACCCGCCGGGTGGGCTTTTCGAACTTGTCCCGAGCAGGCACCATCTGGAAGACCGGGCTCTGGATCAGGTCGAAGCCCTTCAGGATGCGATACACGCTCGATTCTGAGACGAAATAGCCCTGATGATCGGTGAAAAGCCAGGCGATCTGCCGGGGAGATTTCTCCGGATGAGCCAGAGCCAGCTCGACAATTTGGTCCTTGACCGGGGCAGGGATCCGGTTCCCCTGGCCTAGCCCGCCAGGGCAGGCAAAACTGGCGTGGACCGGGCTTCCTGTCCATCAAGCCTTCGAACCCTTCCTCCTGGTAGCTGCAATACCACCTGTAGAAAGTGCTGCGGGCCACATCCAACTCGGCGCAGGTCTTCGTGATCGAGAGCTCGGAGTGCTCCACCAGGTGGATGATCTCCATCTTCTCCTCGGGGGTTCTGCGGATCATTCGTTCCACGTCTCGTCCCCCAATCCCAGCAAGCTTTTTTTCAGCACGCGGTTCTTCAACGACAGCTCCGCCACCAGCAGCTTCAGCTGATCGAGTTCTTTCCGCAGCTCTTTGACCTCTTCGCTGGTGGCCTGGCGCTGGGTGTTTCCCGCCAGGCGCTGCTTCCCGGCCTCCAGGAATTCCTTCGACCACTTGTAGTACGAGTTCTGGTTGATCCCCTCCCGACGGCATAGCTCCGCGATCGGAAGATCGCCCCGCAAGCCTTCGATCACGATGCGGATTTTCTCTTCGGCGCTATACTTCTTGCGGGTGTTGCGACGGATGTTCTTGACAGTGGCTTCTGCGGTGGATTTCTTCTCGGCCATGCGTGCCTCCTTTGTGGTGTTAACCGTGTTCTGGCCGAAAAGTCTCTATTAGTTCCGGGCTTGTTTTTGTCTCACGAGTTCTGACACGCTACAACTACCCGACTGGAATCTCATCGTTCCCACTTCTATCCTCGAAGAGGTGTGGGAGGAGATTAGGTGATCACATCTCATCGTCATGGATAGATGAAGGATTTGGACCACCGCTGCGAGCATCAAGCCGGTGTCGAAGACCGGTTCATCCCCTGCAATTTGAACAACGCACTCTATTTCTATTGCGGCAAATTGCCATTAATGGCAAATTGGTGCAATGGAATCACGCAGGTTAATTACGCTCGGTCTCTCGAATGACCAATCAGATAGAATTCAAGCCTCATCGATTATGATCTCTTGATACATCACTTCGTGGTCTGCCGGAAGCCACTACGGATAACTATGATTGGTTTTGTAATAAAATTACTGTAGTGGTAACGCAAGTACAGTCATTTTATTACGTTTCGCCGGAGGGCTGTAAATGCCTCAACAAAAGGGGATCCCCGAGTCATTTACCTATGCAATAAGGATATTCCAGGAACATGGCGGCCTGCTACGAAGCGCAGAGGCACAAAGACAGGGGATAAACCCTGCCGTTCTAAAGCGAATGACCGAGAGGAACATCCTCGAAAAAGAGGAGCGAGGGCTGTACCGCCTTTCCGACACCCTTCCAGAGGGAAATCTTGATTTTATCTATGTGTCGATGCTGGTCCCGAAAGGTGTAGTTTGCCTGACTTCCGCCCTGAGTTTTCATGAGCTGACAACACAAATTCCGAGGGAAATCTATATTGCTTTGCCCCAGAGTATCAAGGCTCCAAACTTAGAGTATCCGCCACTTGCGGTTGTATGGATGTCGAAGAGACATTACGAAGCAGGGCGTGAAATATACAAAATTGGTGACTTTGACGTAAGGGTTTATAACGCGGCCAAGACGATCGCGGATTGCTTCAAGTTCCGCAGCAAGATCGGAGAGGACATTGCGCTCGAGGGATTAAAGGAATACATCCGGCGAAGGAAAGGAAGCATCGCTGATCTGATGCATTATGCTGCGATCGATGGCGTGAAAGGGGTCATAGAGCCCTATTTGAAGGTTCTTCAATGAGAACGCGACCAAAAAATCTCGAGGCATCCATTCTCGCAAGGCTCCGGAACTATTCCCATGAATACCAATTCGTTCATCAAGATGTCTTAACGTACTATGGATTGGAACGATTCCTCTACCGGCTCAGTCAATCAAAGTGGAACTCCGACTTTGTCTTGAAGGGCGCATTGGCAATGTTGGCGTGGAGACCTCCCACAAGGCGAAGTACATTGGATATCGATCTACGAGGTTTCTTACCAGCTGATATTGGGAAGATCACTGAGGTAATAAAACAAGTCTGCCAGCTGGATGTCGAACCCGATGGAGTTCGATTCGACCCTGATAGCATTGAAGCAGAGCATATCGTCGAAGGCGCCGAATATTCCGGGATTCGGGTGAGGCTTGTTGGACACATTGCTCGAACGAGATTGTATATTCAGCTTGATATTGCATTTACTGGCCCATTAATACCTCAGCCGGAGGTAAGTATCTTTCCAACAATCCTCGATCTGCCATCTCCTCGCATTCGGGCCTATCGACCGGAACAAGTGCTAGCCGAGAAGTTGGAAGCCATCGCTCAGCTTGGCACCATTAATTCAAGAATCAAGGACTTCTACGATATCTGGGTTATTCAGAGAACACAATCCCTGGATTCGAATGCGCTAATTCAGTCCATCAATGCAATCTTCGCCGCGAGAGGCACTGGGATTCCTCGTTCTGTTATCGCTGTACTAGATGAGGACTTTATTGAGGAAACCGAATCATCCTGGCAGATCTTCCTTAAGCGCATAGGTGAGGATCATTAAAGCATTTCATTCGCAGAAGTAGTAGAGGCTATTGATACATTCCTCGCGCCTGTTTTTACATCTATACATATGTAGAAGCGGTAGCTTCTTACTACCTTCGGAGTCGAGGTTCGCTATCCCCGCACGCTAAGCTCCGCACCGATCCGACCAGTTCCGTCTACGCTAAATAGCGGAACCTCGACGCCCGATTAAAGCATGTTCCTGATTCTAGGAACTCCCATTATCAGGAAATATCTAAGCAAGTTAGCAAGATGTCGATATATTCCTGTATAGAACCTTTCAATAGAGGATGTTTAAGTTATAAGGCGTAATACCTGATGCTGGACACTTTACAGAATCCGAAGCTGTTCCCCTATTGACACCTTCTGTTCTTTCGCGACTTTTGCCTTATCAGCATAGGCATTCCAATTTGAGGTAACATCCCCGATCAGATCCAAAATTTCCCCTGTATTATTAATTCCCATGTCATCACCAACTTTCTCGAGATCAGATCTTCGGATGTTGTCTCTTTTCCCATTTATTGTCATCTGATGTCGATTTGTCCATTGACCTAAAGGATTAAAGGAATAGATCACATCAAACGCTGGAGATAATCCCCATTTGCCTTTTTCATCCATGAGGTACGCTATATTTTTTGTATGGTCGTCTTGATTTCGTGCAAGAACATTGAATACCATCCTCCGAAACAACTGATCCATATCATGATAGGGAAGTCTCAATTCACGATTCACTTGAAAAGCTTGCTCATATGAGTATGCACCTGGATCATTAAAATCAAAATGCGCAATGGCGCAGAGGGATTGAAGGTGAAACTTACTCCCATCCGACCTTCTATCAAATCTCTTTGTCATAAAATGGGCTCGTGTTCCTTCTTCTAACAGTCGACATTCATTCATCTGGATCCCGGCATCGAGGGCCATCAGGTGATAGGCATATTCAATCCGACCATAACCCGCGGGATCTCCCAATGATTGGTCTACCACCCCATCGAACTTTAGAACCCAATAATCAAAACCTTCCGGTGCTCGAACTTGTCCAGATCTAACCTCTTTGGTCTCATCATTCATCGCAATAATAGCTTTGGGGCGATTTCCCCCAGCGGAGGTGCCAACGCGTAAGATATTTACAAGTGCATCCGATGCTGCTGCTTGTAAACTCTCAGATAACCCTTCTCTTTGTGTTACCACCTCCTGAACCAACTCGAGCAGCTGGTTAATTTCTACCGGTACTGACTTCTCCAACGATATATTGATCACCGGTCTAAACTCTAGTGCTCCCATTGCCCGTTTTCCTGTGTAGCAGAGACGTTCGACAGGATTAAAGCTTTCAGGCGTTCGTCCTTGCCGGGCGAGCCAAGCATTTATCACCTTGTGACCAAACCTATCAGGGAGTGCATCAGAAAGTAGTCCAGGAAGCCCAAAATATGTCTCTTTTCTTAGTGCTCGAAAATCATATTTTGTCCGACCACGCAAAATATCAGAAAGCGGCATCTTGAGTGGCGCTAAATCAAGGCCTTCTGACAGAAAATGTGTGTCAAATTCAAACGTGGCAAACTCACGCTCTTGATCCCATGCAACAGCGCCAACTGTCGTATCCCAAATATCTACATATGCCGTATCGACTGGACTCATTCCACACCTTAGATTAACTTCGATGTATTCTTACGAAGATGCCCTCTGGCGTTCATGACCTCTCAGTCTAGCCAACTGAAGCGGACTGATCCCTGGATCTGGAAGAAACAAATCTAACTCATCGAGGGCATCTAATGCCCTCATTACCTGAATCAATGTCAATATTTCAAACGGCTTTCCTCTTTCAAGATCGCTTACGGTCGGGCGACTAATTCCGGCAATATCCGCGATTTCTTGTTGCGTAAGATTTCGCTCAAGTCTCCTCCGTTTCACTCTGCGCCCGATCTCCTTGATGATTGCCTTATCACTCATTCCAACGATATTCATTATGCCGTCTCCAGACTACAATAACTATAACATTTAAGCATTATGTTGTTCTCTGACTACATTATACGTGAATGTTTCAGTCTGTCAATAATGGATGTATAGTCTGTGGGCTACATTATGACTATAATACGACAATTTTGTAGCTTGTAGACGTCATAGTGGAAATTTCATCTTGGCTTATAAAGGATCGCATACTTCTGGTTCCACGAAGTCGAATAGTGGTCGATAGTTAGGATGACCAGGCTTAGGTTATGACCTTCTAAATATTCCACATTGAATTTGATAGAAGAAGCGGAGCCGTTATCGGCATTAGCAGAACCATGAATTACTTCTAATCAAACCCCTTTATCAAACAAAGTGTGGTTCTATATGAGACGACCAATGATAAGAATTAGGCTTCTCACAACCAATTTTAGCATATATTGCTATTGGTGCAATAGTTGCAATACTTGCATTCTTTGCTATGGGTCTTCGATAGTTATTTTTGTCTCCACTTTGACAGGAACTTCGACTTTCTCGTCTTTATAGTCTTTTAGGAACCTTCGCAAAACCCAAGCCATTAATGCGTTTCTAGAAACACCAAGCTCGGAGGAGATATGATCCAATTGATCTATCTCTCCCTCTCTCAGACCTACACCGACGCTTGAAATCTTACCTAAGTCTCTCACAGTTCCATTAGCATAAACTCTACTGATTTCAAATACAAGCCGAAGCATTTCCTTTCTTTTATTTAATAGGGCTATCCATCATGTATTATGATCTCAATTGGTTATAGCCTTCTAAGGGGAATCCAAATGATACTGCCAAATTATGCGTTGGAGTACGACGAAAGATTGGATGCAATGGCATCCTTAGAAATACTTGTAGAGATCCTACCGAAAGTAATCACAGCTCCCCATCAGTGGAAATGGGCAGTCTTGTCACTTCACGCTGCACTACAAGGATTTATGGTATTGGCACTACAAGGAACAAACGATCTTGATGTCCTTCGGAAGGATCATGCAATTGCGTGGATGGAATTCTACGAGGGGAAGAAAGATTTAGAGAAACCCTTAAAACTCGATTACTTCGATGAGCTCTATAAGAAGATCAAATCAGACGTAATGTTGAAATTAACACACAGCAAGAAATTCGAACCTTCTCCTTCTCAGGATGAGAGTGTTCGGCGTTTACAAAGCGAGAGGAATAATCTTGCTCATTACGTACCCGCGACATCGTTACTAGACGTGCGTGTGTGGGTGGAACTGATCCTCGATGTAATACCAATTATTGAGTTTTTAGTATTTGAATCTAACAATGTTTCATTTTACGAAGAGGAAAAACAAGAACAGGTGCGAGCAATGTGCAAGCTGGCACTCTCCCAGGCTCAAGCTCTGCAAGAATACTTTACAGATTGATTATTCACTCAATTCAGTTTCGCTTCTGAGAAAAGGGGTTCCACACCATATAGCTGATCTGCTACGAGGATGTGATTGAGTATCTCCTAATGAGCTCTACTTGGTCTTCATCAAGTTGATAGAGTTTGAATACTAACAAGTCAATTTGGGAATCAATAGAGGAGATTTGACGCCGAATGCTCTTTTTCTCGTTTGGTAGGTTGGTCGATTTTAGATCTTGATATGATGTGAGCATTTTGTTGACGAGATCGCAAATACGGTCATGCAACGCCATTTGGTTTTTAACTTTAGAGTCAATCTCCCTGATAGGTAAATTCTTCAGGAAAGAGATCGGGTAGCGTAATGAACCTTCTGGAATCCTTGCTGAATAAAACTGAATTAGGTGGATCCAGTTAAACAATTTTGAATTTAATAAACCCAGTATATATTTCTCGTCATATTTTTTTGAGATCACACTGTGAACTGCTACTAGGATGCCGATACCTTCTTTATCAAGCATTGCAGTAAGACGTTTTGCCACTCCTCTGATAACGATTTTCTTACTGCGAAAGAGGTCTTTCGTATTCTCGTTAATGGAATCACATTCAGGATCTAATCGGGGTTCAAAGAAATTGTGCTTGAAAATTCTTACCTTCTTTCCCCATAATAAGTGATACCTGTCAATGTAGCTGTTTGTCGCTATTCGACGTCCGGTGTTCTCATCAGAAATACAGCTTTCCATCGACCAATAATCAAATCCCATGATTCCAGTACGAACTTCGGCTATATCTTCAAGGATTTCACTTTGGGCATAAATATTATCGAGGATTGTTTTTGATCTCGGATCCTGATAAACGAGGATTTTGTTATCGGATGTAGTTATTTCATCGATGTCAATTTCTCTAAAGGGCACCTTTAAGATATCCTCGACATTGTTGTCGTTTAATATCTTTAAACGTAGAGAAGATGTGGTTTTCGATTTTCTAATGATCGTTATAGCAGTAGAAATTAATGCTCCTGGAAATACACTCTTACATTTTCCGAGATCTGCGATCTCCTTGATAGAGTACTTGTTTATAAGCATCTGCCTTAACTTTGAAGCGTAATCTGCAACAAAGTATTTATTTGGCGTAATGAAACCAACAAGCCCTTTATTCTTGACTAAATCTAGAGCCCTTTCAATAAACAAAACAAAAATATCGTAAGCACCGAATGCGGATTGAAAGTGTAGTTTGTAATACTCTTTTTCTGACCTCAATCGACCAGCTCTTACGTAAGGCGGGTTTCCAATGACGACGTCGAAACCACCATTATTCATAATTTCCGCAAATTCTTTATCCCAATCAAATGGATTCAAACGGATAATTTCATCTCTATCAGGAATGAGATGGCTGTCTAAGTAACCTGGAGAAATAAGGGAATTCCCACATTTAATATTGTCAACGAGATCTGGTAGAGCTCGCTCTCTCCATAATCTGAGCTGCTGCCCAATAGTCTCCTCGCTCTCACCTTCAAGAACTTTCAGAAGTAAGCTGAGTTTGGTTACCTCAACTGCCTGTCTGTCGATATCAACACCATAAATGTTGTTAAGAAGAATTCTTTTCCTTTCGCCAGTAGTCAGTCGCCACACACCTCCTGAAGCACGGTATAGAGCCGGCTTTCTAAGTTTGGAGTGCTTGATTGGATCATTATTTAAATACCACTCGAGATGAGCATCTAGGAGTTTCTGAAAAGCAACAATCAGAAAACTTCCTGATCCACAGGCTGGGTCTAAAACTTTGATCTTCTTTAGTTGGCTCGGGGATTTTCCTTCAATCTTTGTAACGAGGCTTTTCTCAAGAATATAGTTAACAATGAAAGTAGGTGTGTAGAAAACTCCCCCGGCCTTCTTAACTTCTGGTTTTTCTTCGACTTTTGCTCGGTGACTTGGGGTTAGACGAATGACTTTTCCCAAGAATTGTTCATAAACTTGACCAAGCACATCAGCTGGTAAAACAGAAAATTCGTATGGTGAGTCAGGGTAATACAAGTGAGTGAGTAAAGATTTTAAGATCGTGTCGTCAATATTAATTGAAGTGGTAATCGTATCTGATTTGAAATCAAAGAGACCGGCGTTGTACTTTTCATCAGCTCGTTTAAATAATAATTGCATCTGGGCGTTGATGTCAGTTCTCTCTGTTAAACTTAAGAGTCTTCCGAATTCTTCAAGCCCGCGATCTTCAGAGATTCTTAGGAAAATTATTCGATCGATAGTCTTCTGAACAGCGAAATTTAGTTCCTGAACAGAAAGCCCTAGATTTCTAACAGCGATATTCCGTGCGAGATCTTCGCGCCATCCTTCAATCTCTTTAAGGAACTCTTCGTCAACTTCGCTTGTACCGCGTTTTCCCTTAACCTCATTCGCAAACTGGTCAAAAGAACCTCTGAGTACAGCTTCCTTTGAAAAATTGTTATAGATTGCCTCCCACTTATCAATATATTCTTGGTACGTAAGGTACATAACCCTGGCAACGGTGGCTTTATCAATTGCTTTCGGGCGAAGGCGACAATCATAAACAGCAAATTCCTCAAAATCAGTGAGTATACTAAGGTTTAATTTCGCACTCCATGCATATCTACGTAATTGAAATGCGGGTGAAATTCCATCCTTCAAAGAGATAGATGGTTTTTTTGCCTCTAGAAAGAACTTTCTTACACCCCCGATTCGAAAACAATAATCTGGTGCCGTTGTTTGGCCGCCAATACTTAAAGTCGCTTCATGAACTACGTCTTTGTACTGCTCTGAATATCCAGAGACATTACGCACATCCCAGCCTAAAGCTTCAAATAAAGGATCAATGAATTCAACTCTTGCAGCGGTTTCTTTGTAAACATCGCGCTTATAGGTATCAATGTTCCTTTGGAAGTGTTCGACAAGTGTGACAACATTCGAGGGTGCATGCATGATTTTCAATTATAGTATTTGTTTGTAAATGCCAGATAGGTTATGAGAAGATCAGTTCTTCCAATGGTCTGTTATCTATATATGATGGTCAAAGTGCAATGAACCGTAATTCTGTCTTCCTCTCCCCGTAAAATACTCCCCTTCCATTTGCGTGCAATCATCTGAGATTTTTAACCAAGCGACACCTTGATGCATTTCCATTTTTGGAGGAGCGGAAGGTTTTGGATAGCTTATATATCTGTATTCCAATTCATATGACGATAACTGTTCCCGCCGGAGAAATGCTGCAGATCTACTGTTTGAGTGTGATTCCGGATACTCGATAGAAATGGAAATATTTGAGGAGGTTTGTCTAACGAGGCAGTTGGCAGTAATACTGCTTCCGAAACCTTGATGAGATGTTTTTTGGGAAAGTTGCCAATGCCCACTAATGTTCGGGATCATCAAGAACTCATATCTACCGAATGGCCATTTCTTCCACCACCATTGATCATAGATCCCGGAAAATAAACCCAAGAACCCCATTACTGAAGGTGCATCAATCCACCAAGGAACAATGATATTTTTCCTACTAATGATTTCATGCACAAGAAGAGCTGAAACGATAGAGAGTATTGCAAGAATGCTGTAGCATCTTAATCGAATTTCCGTTGGTACATGATATCCGTGCATGCTACCATTCATTCCAGAGGCTAATCAGCGAGGAAATGAATAACTTTGCGTTAAAAATATCCCATTGAGTGCTACTTGAGCCAAATAAGTATTGCATTTTGTTTTGGCAAATAAAAGTCTTTGCTTGCTCTTTATAGATCGCATCATTCAACCAGTTAATCACATCAACATAATTAGCCTCTTGCCCTCCTCCAAATCTATCATCAGGAACGTTATAAAGTAGGCACTCAATAAAGTACGAAGGAAATGAACCGAGATTAGGATTATCAAGGAGTATCTTTTCTCTAGCATTTTTAAAGATCTTGATGGTGGTCTTGAACCACCCATTCGTATGCTCCTGAGAGTTCTTCTCGGTACCGTTTGAATAATGCAATTTGGGGTAATTAATAATCTGAAGGTTGCCTGGAACTGTCCAAAACGTCATACCGGAGGTAATTAGCTGTAAATTCCTGTAGTACCGGTATTCACCGCACGCAACAACATCTGCATTCAACCTTCCTGAAGCTGCTTTGACCTTGATGGATTTTGATCCAGATGTATCTATCAGATCTGCATCATAATAACCGGTTAAGGCAGTGAGAACCTCTGATCGGAAGTCCTTAAAACCATAAGACGTGGTCTCAAAATCCAATTCATTTTTCTCTTCAACGCTGAGGTTTGACCAGAAAATAGATGTTATTTCTATTACTAAGTCAACGTCACTATTACCCCTTATGTTCGTTCCATTCCGATAGGAACCTTGAAGATAGACATCATATTTTACTTCTTGAGGCCAAGAGTAAGACGCAAGTGCATTTCTAATTGATATATGAGTAGATTGAGCTGTGACAGTCGCGCCTTGATGGGACCAAGTATCTAACTGTGCAGATGGGATTCCCATAAAACCCCCTACTTTATTGATTTTAGGAATTCAGATAAAGATTAGCTCCACCACGATATTCCTCCAAATAGCAATTCTATACTAGCACTCCGGTAGTTTTCTAACTCCAAGGATGCAAAGAACCTTTATTCTTATAACCTATCCTACCTGTTTTAGTAAGTAATTCTGATGACGCCAAATATATTTGAGAGCATGCGATACTAGAGCTTTTACTCATAGCTCCTGAATTTAGCAAGCCTAGTGTAATCATGTAGTCGGAAAAGGATGAGTTCGAGCATCCATTAAAAGTGTTTCCGCTAACAGGAATAAACAGTAGAAAACGAAGGAACTGGGAAACGCCCATCTGCTTGGATTAAATTGCTCTCACGCCAGTTTCGACGATTACAAATCGCGTTGCGTCCCTGATCACCTCCCGCGAGGATTTAGGCAGAGCGTTCAACACTCTTCCAATGTGCGCCTGCGATTCCTATAAGAATGCACATCGTGGATAAGATCAAGCATGGCCAATGGCTATTAATTTACTGGACAGTTCCTTCTACAAAACCGAACCATTGTGCACTTGCGATGAAAGCAAGCACAGCTAACAACACCAGGATCAGCCACTCGAATGCTACCTTATACCCCCTCTGAAGGCGCTGACGATCTCGTTGTTCGTAGCCATCCCACCCACCGATCAGGCCACCCAGAACTGCGCAGGAAAGGACGATCGATAGCAGATCAAAGTCTGGCAAGAAGAGAAGCGGTATTCCGATCAGCCCGACAACGAGAGTGAGTATGATCATGAAACAGTAAGTCACTGTCGGCTTTCTCGTGTTCATGATTCCACTCTCCATCCTTTGGCTCTCGCTAACAGCCTCGAGCAGATGCGCCAGAGCATGCCCATCCGTCCAGACTCCTCGGCTCTTGTCTCCTGCCAAGTCGGCTCTTGATAACTTGGGCCTTTTCGCGGAAGGCGATATGCCCCTATCTTGTACAGTGGCGCAGAGGAATGGAAGAATTCAATCAACTGAGAGGGTTGGTATCGGAGGTAAACCCCGATCTCTACTGAACACTCTCGGCCATTTGTAGCAACTCTCCTTCGACGAATTGATCGGCAGGTGCCATGAGATCGTATAGAAGATTATTGTGGCTCCAGAGAATTCTCGTTGTGTCGGCCACCCAGGCGAAGTCACTTCCCGATTGATGCCACATACCGTTCACAACCAGACCAGGTTCTCCTCGCAAAGTAATCTCCTTATAGGAATCAGGAGGGAAATGGGCAAGCATCGAGCCCATTTGAACTGTTAGGAAGATTCTCGAATTGGCATCTGAACCGCAAGCCCATATCAGTGTAATGCTAGGATGCGCGCCATCTTGATCGACAAGTGCGTTATCTTCCAGACTACAAGGACTGGGCGCCCAAGTTGGAACAGTGATAGGCGTAGGAAAAATCATAAACGCCTGGACAGCCGGCATCAAGACAAGCGTGGAATCATCTCCATGCCGAACCATTTCCTCAGGAGGAGCATCCATATCGGATGGCTCGGTATCGATGACAAACACACGTCCGATCAGACGGCTCATAGTCGTCTGAAGATTCTTCCCTATGGAATTCATAATGGCCATGAACTCGGCCCTTGCGGCTGTCGGTGAAACCATGAAAATCCCAAAGCATATCCCAGCGATTGCCACGGCTCGCAGTAGGCCCCGGACTAGTCGCTGCCTGGAAAGAAATGGATGATGAGTGGGATGCGATTTTGAAATTTCTCGATACAGCCTTTCTGCAAATTGACGATTTAGCGAAGGCCTGGCATCAAAAAGAAACTTGTCACTCATCTCCATCCTCCCATTGGCTTCGGAGATCCTTTACAACCCGGTGAAGGATCGTGCCCACATTGCTTTCACTCAATTTTGTAAGGCATGCAATCTGCCGGTTATTCAAGCCAGCACCGTATTTCAACGAGATCAATTCACGCGCCTGTTCAGATTGTTGATCGAGAAGAACCTTAAGACGGTTGAACGCACGATGATTTTCAGCAATACGCTCAACAGAAACATCACTTGCTAAGAATGGGATTTCATCCAGTGGCAAGTGAGAACTGGAGTTAGCGAAGTAGTCAGCAAGGATCCTTCGAGCTATGCCAAATAGCCATTGCTCAACCTTGCCCTTATCCCGATTAAATTGTTGGCGATGCTTCCACGCTTTCTCAAATGTTGAAGCGGCAAGATCCTCGGCAATCTGAATATTCCCAACACGATATGCAAAATAATGAAACACTCTTGGAAGCATCCTGTCATAAACAACTCGCCAAGAATTTTCTGACACGATATTGCGGAATCCTATTCGTCGAGTGATTTCGCCTGTCATTCTATTAAGCTATACGGGGAATTCCAGAAAGTATCACATGTATTGTGGGATAAGGCATGGGATTGATGGGGCGCATAACAGCCTCGAGCTGCGAAGCCCCTCGTTCTTGGTTGGAAGACGCCGAGAGACATCCATCCGCCTGAACTGTCCGACCCATCACCCGCTCAACTGTTGGGGAGGTCTTGCTGCATCCCCGCTTGTCTCCTGCGAGGCGTTCTGCTGAGATACGATTAGATTGGTTAAATTGATCCCCACAGCTTCTTAGCAAGGATTTCAATATTATCCAACACTGTTGCACCAATCTCACGAAGATATCTACGCAAAATGGTTTCGGGTAATTCTGAACCTGAGTCCGTGAAAACGCCGATGCTGTCAATCCCTACAGAATTGCATACATATAAAGCTCTATACAAATGGTACTTCTGCGAGACGACGATGACATTTGAATATGCATGATCTTTGAGCAGATTGATACAGCTATCCAGTGTGCTTACACCATTAAGATCCAATAGCAACGAGTCATTGCGAATCCCGGAACCCAAGACTAGCTGCCTCATGGCCTTGGTTTCCTGTTGCGAACCACTAAGAACTATATATCTGGTCCTTCCCGTTCTATACAAGTCGATGGCTGACTCGACCCTATTGATCAATGTGATCGATGGCGTTCCATCAGACCACACACCCGCTCCAAGGACCAATGCTGCATCTGCATATGGCGTTTTCTCAACTGAATATATATCTTTCGAGTACTTAATCACGGAATAAAGAAAGGGCGAGATTACTAATACGGCAAGAATCAACGATGCGCAGGTGCCCACCAAAATAAGTCGCTTGGCTATTCGATTGTTTGGCTGCGAAGAAATCCTGTAAATAGCGTAGGATCCGAATTTCCAAGTAAGAAAAACGAAAGACATTTCGATGATTTCTACCACAATTCCTAGAAAGGAAAGAATCGTTGAGGTTACAAGAAGTTTGAGGATGAATCTTATAGCCTCTGCAAGCAACATCGATACCCACCATAGTGAGATGTTTCTTCGAATGAAATCTCGTTTCGATTGATCCAGATCATAAGCGTGCTTGGTAAAAGCTAAGCCAAACCACGATACTAAATATGGGATTAGCGATAAAGAAAGATCGAAGGGCAGCCAAGGGCTGTAAGAAGACCTGAACACGAGGAAAAGGGAAGAAATCGATAAAACCAGGAGGTCCCCCAAAATCATCGCTGATGAAGCAACTCGTCTCATATGAATGTTTACAGAAAGGATTTCAACCCGGCTATTTACCAGACACCATCCGTGTAAGTGGGAACTCTGAATGTATATAAGAATGATTGAACGGATCCGGTCTGTATAACATTAGCGTACACCTATTTGATTGCTATTCAGCCATGTTTCGTGTTGCCCTCATTGTGTTTCCGTTATTGGAGATAAACGGTAGTGGCTTCGGACAGTAAGACCATTCAAGAACATGACCCGACCCTTATCATCGCTTACATCTTCCTTAATTCAATAGATGATTATCCTGCACGCTCTTTATATGATGAACCAGGTCCAGTACATCACTCTGGGCTGAAGATGTCGTGAAGGAATCGGGGCGATCGCATGGGACCTTCGCCACCGCCCGCAGGGTTGGGCCTGGACTTTACACTCGCTCAACCTCCGCTCATCTACGAGTAAGATTCACATGTCTGTGGAAGGTAAAGCTGATCACAGAAGACCTTGAGGTTCATTCGCTTAGGCGGGATTTCGCCTTCTTCCGGTCTACAGCCATCTCTCCGAATATCACCTGTCTGGTGATTGGGCTCCAATTCCCTCTCCCATCTCACGTTGACAATCAATAATATTGGATTCATGGCCCTTCCCCTTAAAGTACTTTTATACAAACGGCTGCAATCCTGTCTACTAAAAACAAGTCGACCTACGGACGAATAATCCACCAGGAGTAGACGCATCTGTCGTCACCACAT
>Ga0307444_1000084_pt1 | contig 48750 bp, 43 predicted proteins | sample SalMarSW160340MG_FD_202145 | JGI IMG/M metagenome (GOLD analysis project Ga0307444, IMG submission 202145) | Salt marsh sediment microbial communities from the Plum Island Ecosystem LTER, Massachusetts, United States - SW1603-40 | ecosystem: Environmental > Aquatic > Marine > Intertidal zone >...
TTATATCTTGGATTAGGTGTAACTAGAGTCTCACCATCTAGAACTAGAATTCCCTCTCTACTAGCAGTAGGTGTTGCTATTTATCTGACATTAACACTTCAAGGAATTGTTTTTTCGATTTTTTATGGTGGGACTTAACACTCACCAATTATTCTCATTTCTTTCAGAAAGTTTTATCAAAAGCTTTGAATATTTTCAAGAAGGGAAATAACTGATGCTAAAATTTAGTGTACGTTTCTTCTTCCACAACAGAAAAAGAACATATCAAGCTATTATGACACTAACTTTAGGATTAGTAATTTATATAGCAACAACTTTGCTTGTTAAAGGCTATTCATCAAATATCAGTGGAATGGCCGAGATAATTGAGCCATCTGACCTTCTACTGATATCAGAAGACGGCAAAAGTCTTTCTCAAAGTAAAATAAATTTAGAAGTTTTAGACTTTCTGCAGGAATATTCTATACAAACCCCTATTGTTGAAGTTATCCTTCCTCAGCTGTATATACCAATTACGATTAAAGGAGAAACGGGATTGCAGATCAATACGCATTTAAGACTACTGAACATCTCGCTTTTTGAAGAGTTTCAACAGCATCATTATTCTTCTCCATTAGGAGATATGAATGCTGATGAATTAATTATCGGTCAACAGACTGCATATCTTATTTCAGCTGGTGTAGGTTCTATCATAGAGATACAGATAGAGGATCTTTACGTAAATAATTCATATTTTTATTCTGCTGCTGAGAACTTTTCAATTGTAAATATTATTGAATCAGGACATGAATATGATTTGGAACTTCTAGGCTCAATAACCACCTTACCTCTTCCTATAGAGGTCCCATATTTCTCGTTTATAGAACTCAGAATTAGTGATAAAAGACAGATGGATACAATCATATCAGATATAGAGAATCAATATGGAAATCTCAATGTCATGAATGAAAAACAAACTCAAAACTTCATCCAATATGCTACGGAAGATGTAGTCAAAACTTTAACTCTTTTAGAAATTATGTTTTTTACATTGATGTTAGTATCTATAACCTATAGTATCTACACTTTAGTGAGAGAGAGTGAAGAAGAAATTTTCACCTTAAGATCAATAGGAGCAACAAAAAAGCAAATTATATTTTTATTTATGCTACAATCTCTTTTCATCGGATTTATAGCTGGATTATTATCTTTGATTGTGGGATATCTCAGTGTGAGTGGAATTGTTGGAATTGTAACCGCTACGCTGAATCTACCTTTTATTCCTCTTAGTATTAATCTTGGTTTAATAGGGATAATCTTCCTATTCTCCTTGACTCTATCCTTAGTATCGGGTATTTACCCCTCAATCAAAGCATCACAGATTAGAGTAATAAAGGAGGACCTATGATATGTTTTACGTACGCTCTCGTTTTAAGAGATTGAGTGCTTGGATTGAACATAAATATCGGAAATTATTTCTCTATAATGTTCTCCCAAAAAAGAGATTATTGATTGCATTCATAGGTTTTCTAATCAGCTCAACGATCATTACTGGAGCAGGTATTTTGTTATCAAGTGTTATTGAATCAACCTCCTCTTATCTAGGAGAAAGTGATGATATTCTGGTAATATCTAGTCCTGAAGCTTCGACACCTTATACAAGTATTCTTCCTCTAGATATAGCAGATACTATCAGTACGATAGAAGGAGTGGAAATTGTTAGTCCAGAAGTAATGACAGCTGCTGTGTATAATAAAAAAGCTGTATATTTTCGAGGGGTAGATGTAGGCAAATTCTGGCAACTAACTGAAGTAAAATATCTACAAGGACAACTTCCCAGCTTGACAGATTCATTTGAAGTAAGTATAGGTATTAATTTTGCCAAACGTAATAACTTAGATGTTGGAGATTTTATTACTTTATTTTCAACAAGGTCTGAAGCTGCTGTTGAGTTAAAAATCAAATCAATTTTTAAAACAGGAACTTTACTGGATGATGAGATTATATCATCATTATGGATAGGTCAGTTTTTCGCATTCGAAGATTATGATTATGTTACACACATTAGAGTGAAGATAAATCTAGATTTAATACCAAATAAAGAATTATTACGAGATTTAGTCCTAAGTGAATATGAGTTAACAATCAACATACTCACTCCAGATTTACTTTTAGAAGTAAATGCGACCATTACAATACGTTCTAGAAGAGGTCAATTGGTTAACGAAACCATCATCTTAAATGACAATCAAATCTCTTATACTCTCCCGTTTGGAGAATATAAAATCCAAGGAACAATTGAAGGAATAATGTCGCCAACTCAATCATTGTTATTAAAGAGAGACACACTTCTTAATTTGGAAATCCCTTACAAAGAGAGATTGATCTCATTTAGTGTTATAACTGATGAAGATGAACCTATAAAAGATGCTTTAATAAAAGTATATAGTCAAAATATCACAGAAAGATATATTGAAAGTAGGAATTTTCAAACAATTACAGATATTAATGGTAAAGCCAATTTAACTGTGAGTGACGGAAGTTATTTTGCAGAAATTTCTTACATTAGATACACAAAGACTATAGCATTCATGACATCTGAAGTAAATAATTATGAAGTTATTTTGATATCAAGACATCCTTATATTTTTGTTAATAGACCAATAAATAATAGCTTGGTGGTTGGACAACAGTTAAATCTTACAGTAACAGCTACAACAGGGTATTCTATCTATTTCTACTTGGATGGTAATATTGGTCTAAAGAAAGAGTATTTTATTGCAGCTGGAGAAGAGATATATCCCAATGGTATTGATATCCCTTTCAGCAACGGTCTTCACTCAATTACTGTTGAAGCTTTTAACAACGATTACATTTCAAGTGGATATAATAAGAGTTTGAATTATGCATCAACAACAGTGTATTTTACAATAACTGATGAAATTCCAGACGATTTATCATTTTATAATGTTATGAATGGTTCGCATATTGAACCAAATGATTTTCTTTTTTTGAATACAACTTACAAATTTAATAAAAATCTAAGATTTAAGTGGGACAGTGAGGACTATATCACATTAGAGTCAAATTTTATCATCTCTCCTTACAAATTAGGCATACATAAACTAACACTTCAAGCAAGTGATGATAGCCAAATAAAAGAGATAATTTATGTTTTTATTATTTCAGACAATCCAAGACATATTGGAACAATTGGATTAAGAGACGATTTGAGAATAAGGAGCGGAGAGTACATTCAGACCTGGTTTAATCCTTATTATAGTGCATTTTATAGTTGGAATTCAGAAGCATTAAGTTTGATACCACATAGTGGAAAACTAAATACAACTGATTTAGTAGATGGGATAAATACTTTAAAACTTTATACATACATAGAAACACAATGGTATAACAGATCATACGCAATTGAAGTCGACAATGTTACTCCGATAATTATGCTTTCTGAGATAAATGGAACTGAAATAAATTCCACAGAATATATTACTTATACAAATAATGAAGAATTATCTCTAATGCAATTTGCATGGGATGATTTTCCGTTTTCTACCGTCTATGGTAGGGATATTCAGATTCCAGAAGGAAATGGTTTCCACAACCTTACTATCAAAGCGAAAGATATTGTTGGTAACTCAATTATACTTTTCTACCAATTCAATGTCACTGATTTCAGTGGAACATTGGGACCTAATGATTTTTACTTAGAATATGAATATTCTGGAATTTTGAATCAAAGTTTTATTGATATAAGTCCTTATATTCAAGAAAGCTTCCTCCTTATAGAGTATAGGATAGAAGGAGAATCTACGCTCAGATATGGTCATGTTTTAGGGGCTCAAAGAGAATATCTTTTCCCAGGTACTTATACTCTGACTGTGACTCTCTGGATAGATCTGTTTGAAAGCAGATCAAGAACATGGGCGTTTGAAATTAGTGAGGGATTTGACTACAATGAGATATATGCAAGTGATATAAATGATTCAATTCCAACAGAGATTTCATTGAATTTTATTTACTATGATATGGTTTTCAATTTGTCATCTATTGATTCTTTATTCATTACAGATGGATATTACACTTTGGAGTATCAATATCCTTTAATCTCAAACGAATCTTTTAGTTATGATTTTATTGTTGATACAGCAGAACCGAGTTTAGAGATTGTATCTCCAGCAAAAGGAAATTCAGGACTCTCTACCCAACTCGTTGTTGAAAGCGATGCTGCTGAAATTCTTTTCATGTTTACATCAGATTCAGTTATATACGAATACACTTCTCCACAAAACATCATTTTCAGTTCTGGAGGAGAACACTCAATGGTATTTTATCTTACTGATACATATGGAAATGAGAGAACAATATTTTATACTTTTAAAGTCAACTTATCATATTCTTCTCAAGAATTAATCTTTCAATACAAAATCGATGATGTCTTGTATTCCATTAATAATTTAAGTATGTCAGTATCTAATTATTATAACTCGACTATTTTATTATTACATTCAAGCAGCAATGGAACTGTTACCTTTAACATCTTTGAAGGTTTATACAATGTTTCGTTTGAATATGATTCGAAAGTTTACAATTTTAGACTTGACACTAATGATGGTGAAAATCAAATAATATGGTTAAATGGTGCATACACCATTATTGAAGTGAGAGATACTTTTGCTAATTCTGCTGTAAATGGCTTATATTGCGTAATTAGAGATGAATATGGGAATCGCGTTTTATCAAGTTATACTGACCAAAATGGAAGAGTATATACAACCAATTTAGATGCGGGTACCTACAATTTTTATTTTATTAGTACAGGTGAGGGTATTGCTGTGTTTAATCATGATATTTATCTTTCTCAGAATTTTATCGAATTTAAAGTTCCTTCTAAAAAACAACAAATTATTTTCCAATTTCAGTACGATAATGGAACGAAAATTTACAACTTGCCTGTAGAAATTACAACAGTTTACGAAGGGAGTATCATAACAAATACAGGATTATCCTCTGATGTTACTTTATATCTCTCATATGGAATAGTTGACTTAACAATTTACCTAAAAAATGGCACTATAATCAATCTTAGAAGAGCTTTCGAACCAAGTATGGAAAAAATAACTATTATCATTCCAAGTGAAACTGAGGATCAATGGTCGAAAATACCTTTTAAGTCAATTTCTGGCTTTGCATTCTTAATTTCCCTTTCTTATGAATATGTAGATCATTATCTTCAAGGTTCTTTATTATTTACCTATACGCTAGCTTATGCAGAGGTTCTTCTTATTCTGATAGTTGTAGTCGTTAATATGAATTCTATTATCCAAAATCTTTATTCAGAAAGCAGAAAAGAAACTTCTATCATTAAAATGGTTGGAGGTACCAATTTACATGTAATATCTGCCATTTTTGCTAGAGTTGGTTTTATAGCTTTTATTGCATCAATTATTGGGTATGGTTTTGGAAATCTTGTACTTTTTATTTTGTCAAGTTTGAATCAAACTGTCTTTTTTGGTCATACCTTTATTCCTCGTGGAAGCTGGTTTATATTTGCACTTAATTTGGTGTTTACTATGTTCGTTGCAGTCGTTACAACTTTTATAATTACAAGAAAAACAAGTAAAGTCAAGAAAATAGCTTATTCTAGAAGGAAATGACTAGTAAAAAATCAAACCTTCATATCCAACATAGTACCAAGAACCTTCCGATCTAGTTATGTTTACAGTAGGTCCAGTAGCAGGTTTTAAATGATATTGGAAAGATTTTAGATAACCAAGGTACGAGGTGTATTCAATACTGACATGTATGCGATAGAGATTTACTGAATCAACCGGTAAATCGAAGAGAGGAAGAAATGTAAAACTTTCATTTTCTGGTCTATAAAGTAAATGATTACTAAATTCATATTGCATTGTCTGGTTTTCAGAAGTATAATATTGAGCAGATATATTAACAGAAATAGGTTGTGAAGTTTGAGCAAAAGTTAGATCAAGTAAGGTACCTATTGATGCTTGAGTTCCCTTAATTTTTAACGAAAGAGGAGCTAGATTGAGAAGACTAGCTTGGCTAGATTCACCTTTCATTAAGATATCAACAGGTCCAACAAACTCGTTAAAATTTTTAATCGTATATAGGAAGAATTCATCATTTGAGAATCTATATATAAAATAATTATTATTATTCATAAATCTCAGAAGAGGTATATTCCAGTACATTCTTTGTAGATATGCTGGGAACCAATCATTTGAACAATTCAAAGCGACGAAAATTGTTACTTTATACTCATCTAGAAATTCAAGATTTCTAGTTATGTTAGAGCTCCAAAAAGGCACCGTAGTATTAGATAAACCAGATTCACTAAGTAAATCAATCATGAATAAATCAATAACAGGTTGGGATGCGTAATATTCCAAACCAGGAGTATTGATAGTCAAAACCACTTGATCATCAGTATAGCCTAATCGATTAATAGCATCAATTAATTCCTGCAACGAAAACCTATAATCATACGTATACTCACCTTGGAATTGATTAATATCAAAACCAACAGATGAAAGAAGAACAAATTGGACACTAAAAGGAACAAAGCCGATTATAAAAATAAGCAATCCTGAAAGAATCTTTCTAAAATTCATCTTCTTAACATAAATCTGCGAAAAACCAAGTTTGAGTTGTTCCTCTTTCCATAATAAAAGAAAAGCCAGCATATTGAAAAAGATAATATAGCCTAGCAAAGATAACAGATGAGTGTGCGCATAATACCATCTGAGGTGAAATGGTTCAAAAACAGTTTCAATAGGTAAAACTGGAAAAATAGATAAATAACCAGTTGCAATGAGGAAAAGGAAACTGATAAAACCATCACGATTACCTCCATCTTTAGAATTAAGTAAAGATACTATAGATTCAAAACCTATTGCACATATTATAGCTAAAGGGACTAATAAAGGAACAATATATCTGATTGAACCCATAGCATAGATCCCTTGCCAAAACATGAAAAAGAATAGAGCCCAAAGAACAATATCATTATATTTTTTATTTGATTTCACAAAGCCAACAAGTTTGATAAAAATCCAAGTACCTGCAAACATTGATGCAATTAAAATAGAAAATGAAGAGGAGAGAAATGTAGCAGTATGAGCATTTTCTAGATAAGTCTCAGTATTAGGGAGATTAATTCCAGGCCAAACTAAGCTAACTTTTGTATATTTTACACTTAAGAACATCTCTTTTAGTAGATTGCTTATTCCTGGTATTGTTATCATATACAATCCCCAGAAAACAGCAATTATTATTGGTGGGAGGAGGATTCCTATTGTGTAAATCCACCTTTTCCAGGAAAACTGAAGTTCTTCACTTGTTAAAATAAAGTAAATACAACACAGAGTTAGCAAAATCAAGAAAATACTTGTTCCAAGAAAAATATCAAAAAGAGATTTTCTAATCAGTTGTACAGCAAATCCAACCACTAACACACTTCGTATAATTTTTCCTATCTTGTCAGAAGGCATTGCCACGAAAATCACGATCGGGATGATAAAACCACTTAGTTTACTCAATACACATCCAGACATACTAAAAGCAGTTAAAATAACATAATAAATCTGTGATTTGGTTTGTTGGCTCTTAAGAAAACGTTTGTAATAATAAAAGGAAGCTGTAACAAAAAACATGATGAAGATTTCTTGGTAGTAAATGTATTCATATACTAAGAAAAAAGTTAAAGGAGTAGCTAAGAAGGCAATAACTGCGAATAGTGATGTTTTTTTCGAGAGACCAATTGTTTGTGAGATTCTATAACAATAGTAAACAGTCCCAGCTAAGAACAATAGCGGAACCAACTGTATCATTTCAGCTTGAGTCACAAAGAAAGTATAAGCATATAGAAAAATGTTCATCGGTGGTTTGTATTGTGGTAAGAAAGTGAGCTCGTTAATTTTACTTAATTGACCTGTTAAAAATAATCTAAATGAATTTGGAAGATAAAAATGAAGAAAATCCCAGCCTTTAAGAGGGTAAACAAGGACTTGAAGTATATAAAAGAAAATCATTGAAAGAACAAGAACAATTAAGAGAATCTCTAACGATTTGCTGATTTTCTTTCGTTCAGCTAACATCAAATCTGGTAATTTTCTTCTCACCCAGATATAAATTTTATATACTAGATATAACAACCCAATTGCAAGATAGATGTACACATAGGTTTCTAAAATTACATCATTTCTCAAGCGTTCTGCTATCCAAGCAAGCCCGATCATAGGTACTATAAGAATCAGGGTTCCAAAAACAAGAGATTCTGCTAACAGTTCTAAAAACGGACTATCATTCTTGATTCTCAGAATTCTTCTTTTAAGAACGTCAGTAAAAAGAGAACCAAGAGAAAGAATCGATAACACTGGAATTACTATTCTTATATCGATTTGCACTAGTTTATCCCCTCTGATTCTGATTCAACATCTGCAGCTGTTTTAGTTGCAGCAATCTCTCTCATGATATCAAGTTTTTTAAAATGGGTAAGTGTAATGATGATAGGTATTAAAGTTGTAATAGCTGCAATTATAAACCATCCAAATAGGAAACTTCCTGAAACAAAGAATGTATGATAACTTGCATAGAAATATGCTCCTGATATTAAAAAGAGCACGAATGACCAGATAGCATATTTGATCTTTTTACTCATCCTTCCTAAAGTCTTTGTTTTCTCCTTTATTGTACGATCAAAATCCTTTCTTACGCCGAGTAAAGCACTTAAAACTGCCCAAACCAAGAATGATTGTGCTGTCATCATTAAAAGATAAAAAACACCGATAGTCCAAGTCATTCCAAATAATCCTCTTAATTTGATCATTCTGTCTTCTTTACTTTCTCGAATCCAAGAAACAAATGCCATAATTAGACTAGCAAAAGAGATAAGAAGAGGTGCAAAAAGTATCCAAGGTACTGATCCTAAATCTGGTCTAATAAATTGAAATTCAGGAATTCCTCCCAGAGTTTCTGTACTAAGCATATACATAACAAAAAGTAAAAGGTAAACAAACCACATAGTAACTCCAATTATCGGAGTAAGAATTGTAGAAGTTATATCAATTTTATTTATAAATGAATTATGACCCCTAAGAATTTTAAAGAATCTTTTTCTGAAGATTGAAGTTATACCATTAGTCCATCTCCACACTTGATTTATCATACTTATAGGATTCCAAGGAACCAAACCATGAGAACAAATTTCATGAATATACTTTGTTTTATATCCTTGACTTAACAACATAAATGAAGTATCAGAATCTTCTGCAAGTGTATCTTCTAAAAATCCTCCAAAATCTTTAAGTAAATCTGTTCTAAACATTCCTGTTGTTCCTGCAAATATAACTCCACCTCGAGTTCCTCTACTTTTCTGATACACATGAAAGAATTGTGTGTGGATAAAGGAACTACTTCTCATCAAGTAATCTTCTTGATTAACAAACATTGGTTTTCCTTGAACTAAGACTACATCATCTTCAGTAAATCCAGATAAACATGTTTTAATGAAATTGGGTGTAGGGATGTGATCAGAATCAAGAACACTGAAAAAATCACATTGAACTTGTTGAAGAACGTTATTTAGAGCACCTGCTTTGAATCCTTTTCTAGTATCTCTATGAATAAAACGGATATTTTTTTCTTCACAAAAATGCATTATATCATGAGAGAGTTCTTCCGGACTGTCATCACAGACTATCACTTCATATCTATCTGCAGGATAATCGATTTTTAATGCACCTTCAATTGTCTTGGAAACAACAGTGAGAGGTTCTTTGTAGAGAGGGATTGCTATTATAACGTTAGGAAGAGGTGTACTTGATAGATATTTATTATTCATATCTTTTGATATTCGATAGGTTGAAGAAGAACCAATGAAGTAGTAGATAAATATGGAGTAGAATGTAGACAAAAGTTCAAGTAACAATATCAGAAAATTAAGAATTAGACCAAGAATAGCCTTCCAATTAGGAAGATAAGGTGACAACTGTTTTACAATAACATAGCTACTATATCCGATATAGAACGTTAAAAACAACAATAAGAGGAGAGTCAGACTATACCAAAGATTCCTTTTCCATTGCATTATTGGTCCGCTCAATGATATGCATTATTTTCTTTAACAAAATAAGGTTTGTTGTGTTTTGTTGTAAGATGTAGATACAAACATACTGGAAAAGTAGCTACCATAGAAAGTCCTAGTAAACCTAAAACCAACCAGAATGAACCTCCAACTCCAGAGCTAATCAAATCCAGCACTGTTATCACTACTAAACCTCCTCCCAATAAAGAAATAATAAAGGAGATAAAAAGATATGAGACCTTCTCATTCCACTCATCTTTACCTCTAATTGGAATTCTTCTTAAGAAAATAGATTTAAAAACTGCATAAACAGTGAAAGGATTTAGAACAAGTGCTAAAATAAGGAAGTATATTAAATCAAATGGTTTCATACTTTTAATACCACTTTTTCTAGCAAACAAAACAGAAATTATCCCCGATATTTGATAAGAAAATGCGAAAGCTATCGGCATAATAATAAGAGGAGGAAAACTTCCAGCAGTGACTCTAATTACTGGGCTTTTTGTAAGATACATAATAACATAAAATAGTACGTTAAGATAAACAGATGCAGCAATTAGGAATAAGGAAGTGCTAAACAAGAGATCAATCCTATCAGTAAGAGGAAGCTTAGATTTTAGAATTTTAAGCCATCTTTTTTTCAATACTTGCATACTACCCTTAGCCCATCTAAGAATTTGAGAGAGTAGAAGAGAGAAGGTCGCTGGAATCAATCCAAAACTTCCGTAACTATCCAATAAAATAGTTTTATATCCTTTTATCAGAAGACTCACAGAAACATCTACATCCTCTGTTAAAGTATCATAAGGGATCCCGCTAATTTCATCAATGAGTTCTTTTCGAAAACACACAGTTGATCCATTGGTTAGTACAGTATTTCGTTTTGTTTTTGACCTTTGAAATACTTCGTAAAATTGTGCATACATCACTGATTCCCAAACCTGTAATTTTGAAAAAACATTTCTAAAACTAACTTTTGCTTGAACAAAAGCTAGCTCTGGATCTTTTTCAAAAATTTTCATGAAACGAATAATTAGTGACTTGTCTACAATATGGTCATAATCTAGTAGAACAAAATAATCAGATTTGACTTCTCTCAAAACAATATTCAGCATTCCTGCTTTAAAATGCACATTTGATGGTTCGTAAACTATTGTAGCTGAATATTTTGTTGCCAAAGCTCTAACCTTTTTAAAATTTGAATGGTCTTCACTAGTATCATCACCAAGAAAAACCGATATTCTATCCTTTGGATAAATTAATTGCGATATTGAGAGTAATGTTTCCTCTAGTACTAATGGATCTGGGTTACGAATTGGAATTACAAAACTAACATCTGGCATCTGGTTCAACGTCTCTATCTTTACTTCATCTTCATCTGCTATTGGTGGTTTCATACAGGTTGAACCCATATGCTGAACTAGCATCATAGTATAGAAAATTCCCAGTATTTCTACTAATAAAGAAAGAAGATTGAGAATAAAAGAGAGGATAAGTTTCCCTACATTTTCACTTGAATAGAAACTTTGTATCATAAGTATAAAAGACCAAACGAGATAAGTGATCCCAATAATAGCTACAACTACAGCTAATAAGTACAAGAACACTCCTGAAATTTTCCATCCTAAGTATAATGGTCTATGTTGTTTTGTTGAAGATTTCATCGAATCCTAACAACCTACATTAAGAGAATTATTTCTTCCCTATTTAGTTTTTTTTGTAGGATTATTGAATATTATTGACAAATTCAAGAAAATGATGAGAATAACAAGATCAGCGTGAGCTAGGAAAATCATGCATTCATAGGTTGTAATTCTTCATCATATCAGTTATTCTCGGATTAAATGAAAATTAATAATATATTAATTGAACTGAAGTTATGTAAAAGAGAAAAGAAAAAATTAATGTTCTTCCACGAATTCAATTTCTGGGGTTTCTTTTTCCTTATTTTCTTCCGATGCTCCATCTTCTAGAGATTTTTGCTCCTTTTTTCGTTTCTCTATCAGCTGTTCAGTAGGCATAACAGCTTCTAATTGGTTTTTAGGAACTGGTGGAGGTTCAAATCTATCAATGAGTTGAGAAATCAAGACTTTCTCTTTTTCGAGGCCTAATTTATCACAATATGCATAGAATTTTTCGTCATAAAGATAAAGATCTTCTAACATTTTTTTATAAATTGAATTTAATTCGTCATCCTTCAATTGCAGTATTTCAGGAGAAGTAATCTCTTTAATATAATCAGCAATAAGGTTTTCATCATTTGTTTTTTCAGTTAGAAGAAAAATGAAGTCCGAGATATTGGCTTGAGCACTGTGAACAGCTGTTTGTAACAAAGTTTTCCTATATTTTTGTGTTAATATTTGCACAAATTCTTCTTCTGAAATTTTGAGATTAGATGTGAGATTTTCTTCCCAATCATCTGGAAGTTTCGAATAATTGTATGCTAAAGCTGGAACAAGATATTCATAGATTTTGTTTTCCATAGCTGTAATTTCTTCCTTTGTCATGTTTTTTAGAAATTTCAAGATAAGTTTAAAATGGTCAGCATTACCTGAGGCTTCGAAGTAACGAAGAACAGGAAGAATTGACTCTCTTGATTCCAAATTCTTGAAATACAATTTCATAATATAAGGTCTTAATAGATATGGAACAGCTAATATTAGAAGGAGAGGTAATAATGCGTACCACAGCCCATTCTCAACTGTAGACCATATAACTATTACAGCAGCTATAACAACAACCCAAAGACCTATCTGTATATACCTAATTCTAGGTTTTGCTTTAGTAATATTAAAACAAAGTTGACATAATCTATTAGCTTGTGGATCATAATTTTGATCAAGATTACAGATGCTTAAACCACAATTTGAACACTCACCATCAGAGGGATTCTCGTGGTGAAAGGCACAATAGGTAGTTCTATCTTGTGCAGCCATAGTTACAAGAAAAATAGTATTCTTTTAACTTTATCGAATCTTATGTTATTAGAAAACTTATAGAAAATTTATTGAGATTCTAGAAAATCTCATAAGAATTACAGACTTTTTCTGTGAATACTACGATATAATTTAAATAAGAAGTTCTAAAATATAAAAATGTAAATTATTGTATCTGGAAAGTGATTCAATTTGAGTACTGAAGACAAAGTACAAAAGGTAATGCGTGAAGGAAGAGAGATTCTGTCTACTAAAACATCTGATGATTTCTTGAAATTCATGGAAAGAAATATTATAGAAATCGAAAAAAAAGATAAGCTAGTCGAATCTGTTATTTTATGGAATTTTGTTGCAGAAGCAATGGAAAACATGGGAGAAACCGATATTGTTGCTTATGCTTATAGTAAATTAATTAGTAGATATCTTCTTTTAGAAGATTTACCTAAGGCAGAAGAGATTTACAATTTATCAATGGAAAAAGAACTTACAAGTTTTCATTTAGATACTGTAAGAACAATTTTTGAGAGAAGAAAGCACTCTCCAAGTAATAGAGAGATAATTAAGATACATAAAATGGATATTTTTGGTGATCTTGATATTATTCCAGCTAGTCCAAGTACATATTTTGAATCCGCCGCTTTAGTTAGGAGATATATCCATAACAATCTACCTAAAGGAACTTATTCTGTTACAGTTCTAAATCATAAAAACAAGAGCAAAGAGGACATCGAAATTTCTACAGAAGACCTCGTTGAATATGAAGTTATTTCGATGGAAGAGATAGTGAGGATTGACTAAAATGGCTGAACAGAAAACAATTTGGGGATCCACTAGATATTTTATCAAAATTGAACCTTATACTAATGTTTTTGGGACAAGTATGAGTGGTATGGTATCCTTTTATGATACTCATGGATTAATCAATGAACTTGAATGCAAAAATTTACAAGAAGTAGTCAAAGCAGTAAACGATTTTTGGTCTACAATTCTTGCACCTCACGAAACCAGAGTTGCTAGGTGGATTGAAGAATATCTTACAGAAACTGGAGTAACAGCAGATTATAATTTGCTTCTAAGGTTATTAAGAGCAGAAGAGTTACTTGCTGAAGACTTAGAAGACCTTATAGCATCAACTAAAGAGGTTGAGACTGAAACATTTGAAGAAGCTTTTGAAACAAATGAATACAACAAGATTATTGGCCATGAGATTACTGTAACTAAATTGCCTGAAGATGAATATCTTAGAAAAGAATTGTTGCAAAAATTAATTGATGACAATAGATATATGGTTCCGAAGAAGGTTAAAAGTAGGAGCCAATTTAAGCTTACCAATGGTGAGGTAAAAACAACTGAAGAAGAGAATCTTCTAGGTTTTGGAGAAACTTTGAAAGATGTCACTTTGACATCAGGAATCAAAAATGTCTATGATGATAAAATAACAGAAGTTGAAATTATAGATGAAATGCCTTACTGTTTTGAAATTGAAAATATATCAATTCAAAATTTAGAAATAGATCCAAAGAAAGAGAAAAAAGATAAGGTATTGGAGATAATTTGGGAAATTCCTGAACTATTGCCACAAGAAGAAGTGAAAATAAACTACCAGCTTTCTAAAAGAATCAATAGAACAATTTTAGAGATAATGGAAAATGAAGTGATAGCTGTATTGAATACATTCGAGAACATAAATCTTACTGGTTTGGAGTTTGTAGCTAGATTGAAATATCTCAATATACACAACAGGCAATTACAGGAGTTGCATATAGTTGATGATTTGCCTCCTGAATTCACAATAATAAAAACTAAGCCAGAAGCGTTACCACCAACTGGTATAGTTGAAAAAGTTAAGCTGAAAGGTATCAATGTAAGATGGGCTCAAAAGAATGTTCGCGCAGGTCAAACAGTTGATAAGGAATATGTCCTAGATTATTTTCCATATCTTTTCAGAGGAAAGAAAGTTGTTCAAGATAAGGATGGTAGAACTTTATTTAAACTTGCAAAATTCATCAAATCGTCTGAAAGAGAAATGGGTTATACTATAATGTATGTCATCAAAAATATCAGAGGAGATATTGATGAATTCATTTCTTTAGCTGATAAAATCCCAGGAGATCACACTATTGTGAAAAAGTATCCTGAAAATGCACAAATAATGGAACAAACTGATGATACTGGGAACAAGATTCTTACGTGGATTGCTGAACCTCCAGTTGCTGGAAAATTAAATACTGTGGAAGTTCAGATTTCTGGAGATACACCACCAACATTCGATTTATTCCAAGTGTATGTTGGAGATAAAACCGAAGCTGATGTATTAGAAAAAGAATCTTCTGTAACTAGAGAGATGGTAAAAACACCCTAGTTTATTCTATCATAGATGAACTCTTTAATCAAAGATGATGTTTTTTTCAATTCCACGAGAGAACCATCCCAATCGTCTAGAATATGGCCATATTCTTTTATTATATTCTCAATTAACTCATCTGCTGCAGTAATGATTTCTTCAGTAATTTTATTTGCAATAATAACAATTTGGATAAGACCAGCTTTTCTAAGAAGTATCTGATTCTCACCAGCATCTATAGTATGTATAGCTTCACTCTGTATAACTTCTTTAAGCAGCATCTGGATTGCTGTCATAGCTCCAGCAAAAATCATGTTCTTATCTTTCTCCAATAATTTATCTTCAGAATTAAAGGAAGTAATGTATCGACCATCTTTATGAATAAGAACCACTTGATTAACAATTGTCTTTCTAGGAATTGCCAGTTCTTTTAGCTGCTTTACTATTACTTCATCTACTCTTCCAGTTTCTTTAAGTGTTTGACATACATTCAAAAATGAATCTAAATATTGGAAGCTTGTATCCAGATTAATAGCCAAGTTCTTTTCCACATCTTTTCTAAGCACTAATGGATTCAAAAGAGAAACTACTTCCTTTACTGTTTCAGAGATTTGTTTATGAGGTGTTTCCATCAAGAGTAATGAAATTTCATGTATTGTTCTTTCTATATACTCCTCAGCTACCTTATATCTTTCGTTATTTAAACTTACTAAACAAGCAGAGAGATAGCTCTTTGCTTTTAGAGTTCTAAGAGTTAGGATATTGTTCAACATGGATATTTTTTGACTTTTTAATGAAAGATAATCAAACAAAGAAGCAGCGAAAGAATAAGCAGTTATAGCTTTTGTAAATTGCCCAGTGATACTATTTATATTTCCAATACCAGCATAAGCTAAAGCTGCTGAAGGTGTCAAATTTTCTAGATTATTCAAAAGCGATACACAAGTGAGATATTCATTCAAACTCTCGGAATATTTTCCAAGTTTTTCAAATATAGTTCCCTTTAACCTCAGGTAATTTATCTGAGATTTAATAGATAGATATTGTAGATCATCATTTCTTACTTGTATTGTATGTACAAGGGCTTTTTGAGCATCTTCAATCAAGAACCAATGTGCAGCTAGCATACTCATAAACATATCAAATTTGGTTCTGACTAAATTTGTTCTTTCATTGAGAACATATTGAAAAACAATAGGAAAAATATCACGTTTATCTAATTGCATTACAAGGATTAATATATTAAAATAGAAACGAAAACACTCATCAAATTCTGATTCTTTATTGGAGTCATTTTGATATGATTCTTCTGAAAAAGGACACAAACGGAAAGCTTCAGTTAGATTAGAGATTTTTTCAACATTACTTGAATTCTCTTCAAGAAAGAGTTCATGTATATACGCATATGTTGTATTAGGATACTGATTGATAAGCTGTTTTTTAGTCTCAGAATCATTCTCCTTAATATCGCTATATATGATTTCAAACATATAATTTGACAGTAAAGGCATATAATTCAGATAATCATCAGGTTCAAGCTCATTGAAGCTCCTTTCTATAGATATCAAGAAGCTTAGAGGATTGTTACTTAACTCAAATTCATTATTTGGTGTTAATATCTGTAATCTCTGAAATATGAAATCATATGCTGATCTACTTTTAAAAATTGGATTATTGATTATTGTAAATTTCAGGATATCATCTATTCTTTTGCAGATCATCAATATATTCATATCTCTTCCTAAAATGGAATGGACAAATTGTAATTTGGCGTTATTTTGTTGTAATAAAACCTTCAAACTATTTTGAAGTGGTAAAACATATTTCTCAGAGACATCACCTTCTTCAATTTCAAACCCATTTACAGAAGAATAGGTACCTTTGATCAATTTAGAGTTTATATGTGCGAATACGATGACCATCAATCTATTTTTTAGAATTAAGTATTTAATGCTTATTACTTATTGCAGAATATCTTTTTCCAGAGAATTTATTTACAACCTTACAAATGTTCCACTATCTATGAAAAACGAATATGATGTTATTGTTGTTGGAGGAGGACCTGCTGGTGTATCAGCAGCTTTGAGCTGTAGTAAAAATAATCTAAATGTTTTACTCATAGATAAGAAAAAGCAAGAGATGATTGGTGACAAAGTGTGCGGTGAGGCAATATCTAAGGAAACATCTCACTTTATCTCAGATAAATTAGGAATTAAACCACCATCAAGAACTGAGATAAATGCTCCTGTTGAAAAACTTATTTTAAAAACCTCATTACCAGAAGAATATATAGCGCTTCCAGCCATCGGTTATATGATTGATAGGCATAAATACGGTCAAAGACTTTTAAAAGAGGCTATTAAATCTGGAGTCGAAGTTTTATCAGAAACAAAAGTTCTTGAACCTACTTTGAAAAACAATAAAGTTTCTGGGGTGCTTATTAAAACTAAGAATGATAAAAAAATTGAACTATTAGCTAAACTAGTGATTGATTGCAGTGGGGTAAGAGGAGCAATTAGAACTAAATTACCAGAGGACTTTGAACCTATTTTATTAACAAAGTTAGATAAATCAGATTATGCTTCTTGTTATAGAGAAATAATAGAACTAAAAAAAGCACATGGTTTAGATAAGAAAATTGTTCTTAAATATGAAGAAGATATACCTGAACCAGGTTATATATGGTTTTTTTCAGATGGAAAATATAAACTAAATTGTGGTACTGGTTTCATTAAAGAAGGTAAAAATCAAACGAAAAGCGTTAAAGAAGTATATTTCAAAGCTATGGAAAAGTACTATCCTAAAGGCACATACAAAACTCTTGATGGGAGAGGAGGAGTGGTTTCTATTCGTCCTCCTATATGGAATGCGGTTGCTCCAGGTTTGATGATTGCAGGAGATGCAGCGTTTCATGCTAATCCTTTAACAGCAGAAGGGCATGGACCCGCTCTTTTAGCGGGTTATTTCGCTGGTTTAGTAGCGGCAAAAGCAATTAAAAAAGGAGATTTTTCAACAGAGAAGCTGTGGGAATATAACTCTCTAATAATTTCAAGTTTTGGTGCTGAGCATGCAAGAAATAGAATTCTAACAATTGTTCTTGAAAGAATAGGACCTAAAAAATTAGAATTCTTACTGAAACGAAAGGTCGTAAAACAGTCAGATCTTACAACAAAGGGAATTATGAAAAAACGAACAATCTGGAACTATTTTGAGCTTTTAGTGAGAAGTTTTCCTAGGTTGCCTTTAATTTTGTTGATGAAAAAAGCGATTAGTACAAGTAAAAAAATTGCTAAACATTGTCTTGATTTTCCTAACTCTCCCAAAGGTTATCAAGATTGGTTTAAAAGGATGAATCATCTTTATTCTCGTATTGAGTAAGTTAAAGACTAGAGTGAACCTCAATCTAGCCAAGAGTTGAAAAAAATAAAAAGAAAAAAAAGAAGAATCTCTTTTTCTTATGAGTCATTCTCTGTCTCAGGAGCTTCAACAAAGAATGGCGCATATTCAGGATCTCTTCTTAATTGTTCTAACACCTTATTACCTAGTTCGGTAATTGACCAGCCCCTTTCCTCTTGCTCGATCAATCCTAATTGAGTGAGAGAGTTCGAATGCTTACCAGTCTTGACATGCGATCTTATTGTATCTAAACCTATCTTCAGTTTTTTTGATAGCTTTTTATATCCAGCTGCTCCTTTCGTAAGCTCTATGAGGATAAGACGCTTGGTACGCCCTAGTCTTTCAACTAGAGACTCCAAAGATACTCCATCTTCCACCACTCATATCACCGGATAGGTAAACCAGACATTATTTTAACACTTAAAAATCATCCGTTTGTTTGAATTATGTTCTTAAATTATTCTAGATGTTATACAGTGGCTTTTAGTTTCCTTCAAGGTAAAATTTAAGAGATACAATTGAGCTTTAAATTCAATGGCAAGTAAACTTTGTTTTTCTGTCTTCGATGATACTGTAGGAACCAAGCCAGTTCACTATGTAGATCTTTCTGAGGAAGAAGCTCAAAAACTTTCAATTAGAATGCTTATGGGAGCAGCTGCAACAGATATTTTGCGTGAAGCAAGTGCTGTAATGCCCTTACACGACATAGGTGGTGTAGCTTATTCTTTCTTCTTTGGTATTCCATGTAAAAGTAAAAGATCTCCAATTACTATGGCATGTTTAACTTATGTTATTCCAGAAGAATTTCAATCACAACTTTATACAAAAGTTCCTGTTTTTAATTATCATAGTTCTAATATTGCTAAGCAGTTAGCTGGTTTAATCTTATATGAACCAGGTTATGTAATGGATGAAAGTCTAAAAATGAGGATAAACAATTGGGCTGACAATCTTACCTCAATCATGGAAGCAAAGCAAGATACTGCTGTAGCCCAAACAATTGAAATAGTAAGAGCTGAAGCTTCACCATATTTCTTCATGAGATTAGTTAATAAGGGGGCAGATAGAGTTATTGATGCCCTTCTAATAGGAAAACCAGTTATTGTTGTATGTTCAAAAGAAATGGTCAAACCTTTCTTATCCTCTTTGCAATCTTTCCAGCCTAGAAGAGAACTTCTGGTCTCATTGTTTCCAGCAGAATACGTTCCTCCAGATCAGTTCGATATTTTATTCGCTACTCCTGATTTATTATCAAATTATCCAACTAATGTAATTTGTGATTTAACAGTTGGAGTAGCTAAAGGTGGGGAGGAAAGTGAATTCTCCAAGAAACTCATTCAAAAACTTCAACATGATGCTGAATCTGGCGAGTATAATCACAAAGAACTAATTGATACAGCAATCAGAAAGTTAGAAGGTGAAGTGGTGAAAATAATCAGATATTCAGGTACAAGTATCATTTCACAATATTACGCTCTAACAACAAATCCCAAACAGCAATTTGCTAATTTAGAAGAAGCTGAAATTGACATGGGATTTCAGATTGCTTTTACACGTTATCCTGAATATAGTAGTAGCATAGACAAATTATACCAAGAAGTCACTGGTAGGAAAAGAAGATTTGATATTTAATTTATTTCAAACTTATTAACCTCTTCACTATAATTTTTTATTTGGGTATATACTATCTCATAGTAATGGATATTGATTCAATTGTGCAGGAATTAGCTCTTTCTGAAATTAAGATAGTTTCTGTTGTTGGAGCAGGAATTTCAAAAGCTTCTGGAATGCCAACTTTCAGAGGGAAAGATGGGATGTGGAATCAATATAGAGCTTCTGATTTAGCAACACCATATGCTTTTCAAAAAGACCCAAGATTAGTCTGGGAATGGTATCGAGCACGAATGCGGCTTTTATTAGATGCAAAACCTAATCCAGCTCATAAAGCTTTGACAAATCTTGAAAGAGAAGGATTGGCAATTGGGATAGTCACTCAGAATGTAGATGGATTACATGAAATTGCGGAATCAAAGAACATTGTTGAAGTACATGGGAGAATAAGGTATGCAAGATGTAGTCTTTGTAACTATATTGAGAGATGGGATTCTAAAGAAAAATCATTGAAAGATTCAGATTTACCTTATTGTCCTAATTGTGAAAAACAGATAATTCGTCCAGATGTTGTATGGTTTGGAGAGCAAATAGAATCTAAAAGGTGGGATAAAGCAATAGAATGGACTTTAGAAGCAACAATTATGTTAGTAATAGGAACTTCTGGAGTTGTTGTTCCAGTTTCATCTCTACCTATTTTTGCTAAGAAAAATAATATTAAAGTTATAGAGTTTAATATTGAGACAACTCCTATTTCGTCTATCAGTGATTATTCTATTTTTGGACCTTGTGAAGAAACTTTACCGGTATTTACTCAAAAAATAATTGAAATTAGTAGGAGACAATAAAATGAGAGATAAAACAGAAGTGAAAAGAGTTGAAATAATAGTTACTGGGATGGTACAAGGTGTTTTTTTCAGAGTTAGTATAAGGGAAATAGCACAAAAACTTGGGCTTAGAGGAACTGTTCGCAATAGACTAGATGGATCAGTTGAAATTATTGCAGAAGGAGCAGAAGAAAGACTTAACAAGTTAATTTCCTTTGCAAAAATTGGTCCTCCATCAGCAAGAGTTTACAATATTGATTTGAAATGGACAAATGCAAAAGGAGATTTACCTCCTTTTAGAATTGTTTATTGAATTTAAATAAAGTGAAATCAAAAACTAGGAGAATGATCACTTTGACAGATGAAATTGAGAGAGAGATAAGAAAGACACTTGAAGATCTCAAACTTAAAGATACAGAATTAGTACAGTTTGGATCTGTTGCAAAATTACCTACACAATTTGGAGAATTTCATATTATTGGATTATTAAGTTTAAGAGATAAGAAAGAACATGTGATTTTAATGAGAGATGATTCAATAGGTAAGGACAACATTCCCATTAGAATCCATTCTGAATGTCTCACAGGTGATGCATTTGCTTCTTTACGTTGCGATTGCAGAGAACAATTAGAAGCATCGATGAATTATCTCACTAAGCAGGAATTTGGACTATTAATATATCTGCGTCAAGAGGGGAGAGGTATAGGTCTTTTTAACAATATAAAAGCTTACACATTACAAGATATAGGGTATAATACTAACGAAGCAAATGAATTACTAGGTTTTAAAGCTGACGAGCGCTCTTATTTAATAGCAGTTGATATATTAAAAGCATTGAAGATTAAATCGCTTAAGCTTATTACAAATAATCCAAAGAAGGTTACTGAACTATGTAATACTGGAATCGAAGTAACAGAACGAATACCGATAGCAATTACTCCTAATATTTACAATGCTAAATATCTTTCCACAAAATCTGAAAGTGGGCATTTAATGGAAACAGAATCACTTAATTGTCAAGATGAAGAAAAGGACTAATTAAGTGGTTTCCTTTTTATCTGTTTCCTCAGTCTGATCAATCTGATCAGTCTGATCCTTATCTATTTCGTCAGTTGATTCATCTAAAGACTCTTCTGAGGATTCATCTAAAGACTCTTCTGAGGATTTTTCTTTCTTCTTATCTTCAGATTTAGAAAGGAGTTTTTCAAGTTGCTCCTTATCTTCATCAGATAAAGTAGACATTGCTTCTTGACTTTTTCTCATTATCTCCCCTAATATTAGAGTGTAAATATAAGGTAAAAGTGCACTTGAATTTGTAACAGCTTCGAAATGATCTTTTGCTCTTTTTCTTGCCAAACTAAGAGATTCAGAAGTCATTTTACCTTGACCAAGTCCTGGAGAATCCATATCAACTAAATAATATTTTTCTCCATTGTATGCTAAAGGATATGCAGCACAATGGACCGGCATAGAGGAATAAACGTTGCAAATTTTATTGTTATAATCGTAAAAAGGACAACCAGATGGATTAGGATCATTTTCAGTTTCAGGTTTTTTTAACTTTAATCTAACATAAATTGGAGGAATTTCCTCTAGTTGGATGAATGGCATCGCATATTGTAAGGTTCCATCGTATACCCAACGTTGAAGATCTTCTATATAGATAGGAATCTCTTGCCATTTCTCACAACATTGACCACATTTAGTACAATTATGAACAAATTTCTTCTGTTCTGTTTTGGTTTCAGCATCACTCATATTATCACCAGTACAAACAAATGATAAATAAAATAAAATAAATTTTTTTCTAGTGGAGTTAAAATAGAGAAAGATTATTCTCCATAAATTTCTCTTTTAATAGTCTCGAAAATATTATCAATATTAGTATACATTTCTTCGGATTCATCAATAGCTGAAATTGCTTCCCAATAATGACCGCTACTTGGATACCTTTCTTTTAGATGGTTCCATGCTGTTTGATATTGTGTTCTTATAAGCTGATCTGCTTTACCCTTGTTATGATTTAACAAATCAAGTTTATTTACCACTAAGAAGAAAATTGCTTTTACTTTTCTTGCTTTTCTTTCAGCTCTTACAACATCATCATCTAATGTCATCAAATAATAGTTCGACACTTGTGTTAAAGCATCGATTTGCACTTTCGAATCTTGAGTTGGATCTATTAGGAAAATTATTCCATTTGTGTTATAATCTGCTAAAGCTTTTTTCCAATACGGCCATAGACTCATATCACCAGGACAATCAATTGCTCTTACTCTATAGCTTCTGTATTTTTCTAAACTCAATGCAGAAGCTATTGATTGACTCCTAAGTTTGATTGTTTTTTGATGTACCTCAATACTTGTTGTGGGGCTGATATCTTCAATACTTTCTCCCTTAAGACGTCGAATAAGGGTAGTTTTTCCTGCTCCCGTATTCCCTAAAATTGTCACACTCAAATCTCTTGTTAACATTTACAACAAATAAATGACCCAATCACACTATTTCAACTTTTCTTAAACTGTAATCTGATTCAGATATAAAAAGTAAAAAATATGGTTATTTAACGCCCTGTAGACTAATATTAAAAATCATTAGTAATATTATTAATGTCATATTAATCAAATAGGTTATGACACAAATAAAACTTTATATAAGTACAATATAGGCGTCGCACAGCGCTAAAATTGTGGTTTGTATTAATGGATACGTCACTAGGTAAGAGACGGAAGAAGCCAGAATGGCCAGCTTTTGTAGACTTGAAAGAATTCAAGATTAAAGCACCTCAAGTATTCTTAATTAAAGAAAGGTGTAAAGAGTGTGAGTGGTGCATAATCTATTGTCCCGAGCAAATTTTAGAAAAATCAGATGAGATCAATATGAAAGGTTACCATCCTCCAAAATTAATTGATGGGAAATCCTTCGATGATTGTGCAGAATGTCATTTTTGTGAGCTTATTTGTCCAGAATTTGCCATATACGTTGTCAAACCAGAAGAAGAAGGTAAGAAAGATGAGTAAAAAAGAATCAAAATTCCCCGAAGTTGATACAGGAGTATACTTTACAACTGGAAATTTTGCAGCAGCTGAAGGTGCTTTAGCTGTTGGCTGTAAGTTCTTTGGAGGATATCCAATTACTCCAAGTTCTGAGATAGCTGAACACATGTCAGTTCGTTTACCACAAGTGAATGGACATTTTGTTCAATTTGAAGATGAATTAGCATCAATTATTGGAATATTAGGAGCATCCTGGGGAGGTTTTAAGAGTATGACAGCAACATCAGGTCCAGGATATTCATTAATGGTTGAAAACATTGGTCTTGGAATGATGACAGAAACACCTTGTGTCATTATCAATGTTCAAAGAGGAGGTCCATCAACAGGACTACCTACATTAGTAGGACAACAAGATGTTATGCAAGTAAAATGGGGTTCTCATGGAGACTTTGAACCAATTGCATTGAGTCCAAATTCTGTACAAGAATGCTTTGATTTAACCATTGAAGCTTTTAATTACGCTGAAAAATACAGAGTTCCAGTAACTCTATTGATGGATGAAACATTAGGACATATGAGCGAGAAACTCATTATTCCAGATGACAGTAAAATTAACAGAATAAATAGAAAAAAACCCACAGTACCTCCTGAAGAGTATTTACCTTATAAAGCAGATGACGACCTTATTCCACCTATGGCAGTAGCAGGAGAAGGTTACAACGTTATGGTTACTGGTTTAACTCATGATGAAAGAGGATATCCTGTTTTAAACGCAGAAACACAGGATAAACTTGTTCGTCGTATTAATGATAAAATTAGATTAAACAAAAATAAAATTATCAGAACAGAAGAATATCTGCTGGATGATGCTGAAATAGCTTTAATCTCATTTGGATCAAGTGCTAGAGCTGCTAAGGGATCAGTTAATCGAGCGAGAAAGAAAGGAATCAAAGTAGGTTTGCTAAGATTAATAACCATCTGGCCATTCCCCGATGAAATAATAGCTAAACTTGCAGAGAATGTCAAGAAGATTTATGTTCCAGAGATCAACTATGGTCAAGTCACAAGAGAAGTACAAAGAGCAGTTCAAGGAAAAACAGAAGTTGAAGGAATATTCATACTGGGAGGGGCAATACACACTCCAGAACAAATTTTGAAGGAGATAGAGAAGGGATTATAATGGTTGAGGAAAAGGTAAAATTACAAGAATCAAAAGAACATCCTTTGGATGGTTTTTTACGTGAAGGAAGGATCCCCCACATATTCTGTCCAGGGTGTAGTTTAGGATCAATTACAAATATTCTACTTGAGGCGATACTGGAATCAGAATATGATCCGAAAGATGTTGCAGTAGTCTCAGGTATAGGATGTACAGGAAGGATAGCTGGATATCTCAATTTCGATAGTTTTCACACAACTCATGGAAGAGCAATTCCTTTTTCAATTGGATTAAGTGTTACTGATCCAAATCGTAAAGTAATTGTTATTTCCGGTGATGGTGATCTATTTGCAATTGGAGGGAATCACATAATTCACGCTGCAAGAAGGAATGCAAACCTTACAGTAATTTGTGTAAATAATTTTAACTATGGTATGACTGGAGGACAAGCTGGTCCAACAACATACCCTGGTCAAGTACAAACAACCACACCTTATGGATCACAAGAACAACCATTCAACATCCCTGATTTAATGGCTAGTTGTGGAGCAGCTTATGTAGCCAGATGGACTGCTTTAGACGTAAGAAGGGTTAAAGAGGCATTTTCTGAAGCTATTGCGAAAAATGGTTTCTCGTTTGTTGAGGTTCTAGGAAGCTGTCCTACTACTTTTGGCAGAAGAAACCAACTTGCAGAAGGTAAGAAAATCTTAGAATTCTTTAGAGAGAACACTGTGTTGAATCATAATGCTGACACTAGAGATGTATCTATTTCTCATGATTCTCCTATCATAGTTGGAAGATTTATAGATAGAGATGAAAGACCCACACTAACTGAGAACTTACTCAAAATTCAGAGGATGAGTCAAGCAAAAAAATAAGGTGAGAGATTTGGCAAGAGTAGAGATTAGATTTGCAGGTTTTGGTGGTCAAGGTATTGGTCTTATGGGAAGGCTTGTAGGTGAAGCAACTGGACTATATGAAGAAGGTAAGAATTCTGTGATGACACAAAGTTATGGACCGGAAAGTCGTGGAGGAGCAAGTAGTACCGACGTTGTTGTCGATACAGAAGATATAGATTACCCAAAAGCTACTGAACTAGATTATTTTGTTGTGATGTCAGAAGAAGCTTACTATAAATATATCCCTAAACTGAAAAAAGGAGGAATCCTTTTTGTGGAAGAAGATTTAGTTACTTTAGATGACAATGCAAAAAAAGCGAAAAAGATTTTCAAAATTCCAGCAACAAAAATTGCAGAGTCATTAGGTAGCAGATTATATGCTAACATCGCAATGTTAGGGTTTGTTTGTGCAAACACAACTGGATTATTTTCAGAAGAAGCGATGATCAAAGTTATGAAAACAAAAATCAGAGAAAGATACATCGAGAAAAATCTTGAGGCTTTCAAATTAGGTAAAGAGTATAAAACAAAGGACTGATAGAAGAAATTAATCTAGGTAAGGAGTTTAGAAAATGGAAGAGGAATTTGAACCAAATATAATTGGTTTCTTATGTAACTGGTGCAGTTATGCTGGAGCTGACTTAGCTGGTACAAGTAGGATCCAATACCCCCCAAATGTAAAAATTATAAAGGTAATGTGCTCAGGAAGAATTAATCCAATGTATGTAATAAATGCGCTACAACAAGGAGCTGATGGAGTTTTAATTGGAGGATGTCATCCAGGAGATTGTCATTATAACCATGGTAACTATTTAGCACGTAGAAGAATTTCAATCATGAAGAAATTACTTGAATATATGGGTATTGAACCAGAGAGGGTACGTATGACATGGGTTTCAGCAGCAGAAGGAATAAAATTTGCTGATGTTGTAAGAGAAGTTACTGAAGACATTAGGAAACTTGGACCTATGACAAAAATCAGGAGGAAAAATGCATGGCAGACAATAGAAACCTAATCAATGCAGCTAAAGAGATAGTCTCTCGAGAAGATGTAAAATATATTATAGGCTACAAGAGAGGAACTTATGGTTTTCAAATAATGCCAGCTTTTGCATATAATTCGAAAGATGTTGAAGGGTTTATTTTCTCTCCTTTATGTGCTAAAAACTTAACAGTTTATCCAATGCTTGAAGAAAAACTTCCTCTTAAAAGAGGAGAAGAAGAGGATAAAAGAAAAGTAGGTATAGTTGTGAAAGGGTGCGATTCTAGAGCAATTGCCCAAATAATCCAAGAGAAGGGATTGAAAAGAGAAGATGTTGTACTCATTGGAATCCCATGTAGAGGTGTTATTGATTCAAAGAAACTTGAAAAAATGTTTCCAAAACAAACAGAACTTGCTGATCTTGAGGAAGATGAAGAAGGCAACTATATTATAACAACCAATAAAACACACAAGGTTCCAAAGACAGAACTCATTTCTGATGTTTGTAGAAGTTGTGAATATCCAAATCCAGTAATTTATGATGTGTTGATTGGAGAAAAAATTGAAGATTTTAAGATTGAAAATTTTGAACGTGTAGAAAATTTAGAAAACAAATCTCTTGAAGAGAGATGGAAATATTGGGAAAATCACTTTGAGAAATGTATTCGATGTTATGCTTGTAGAGAAGCTTGTCCTTTATGTTATTGTAAAGAATGTATGGTTGACCTTTTAGAACCACAATGGGTGAGAAGATCTGTTGATCTGTCAGAGAATACAGCATGGAATGTTATGCGTGCTTTCCATTTAGCTGGAAGATGTATAAGTTGTGGTGAATGTGAGAGAGCATGTCCTGTAAACATACCTCTAATGGAGTTAAACAAATTTATTGAAAAAGAAGTAAAGGAGATGTTTGATTATACCTCTGGAATCGACACAGAAGAAAAACCATTGCTTGGAATGTTTAAACCAGATGATCCGGAGGATTTTGTTTTGTGAGGTATTAAAATGGACAGCTTAATATTACTAAAAGAAAAATTACCTGAAATGCTTGCAGAGATAGCAGCAAAGTTCACTCTAATAGGTCCTAAAGAAGAAACGGGATTTACACAGTTTCAAGAATTAGACGATCCTTCAGAGATAAATTTGGATTATTTACTCTCTAGAGTACCTCCTAAGTCTTTAGTTTTCCAACAAACAGAAACATTATTCACATTTACAAAAGGTAAGGAAATTAAAGTTGAAACACCGAAAGTAGATTCTGGAAAAAGAATTGTATTTGGTATCCGACCTTGTGATGCTAGAGGGTATGATCTTCTAAATCCTGTTTTTGAAGGGAGAAAAGAAGGAGATTATCAAGATTTATTTTACGTCCTAAAAAGAAATCGAAGTACATTAATTGGATTAAGCTGTAATGAGCCAGCTGTAAATTGTTTCTGTACCTCTTTTGATGATAGTCCTGCTAGTACTAAACATCTAGATCTATTATTTACAGATTTAGGAGACAAATTCTATATTGATGTTATCACCAAAAAGGGAGAAGAGCTAATAGAAAATCTTAGTAAAATGTTTTCCAAAGCTTCAGAAGAGGATTTAAAAGCTCGTAATAAGGTCGAAAAAACATCTATTTCAGCTATCACTAGAAAAATGAATACTGAAGGAGTAACTAAAAAACTTGGAGGAATGTTTCAACACGAGTATTGGGGGCAAGTTGCGATGCGTTGCATTGGTTGTGGCATATGTACCTATTTATGTCCAACATGTCATTGTTTTGATATTCAAGATGAAAGTACTCTCAAACAAGGAGGAAGAATAAGAGTATGGGATTCATGTATGAATCCAGAATATACTCATCATGCTTCTGGACATAATCCTCGACCTTCAAGAATGAATAGAGTGAGAAATAGAGTATATCATAAATTTAATTTCTTCCCAAGAAATGATGGTGTTTTTGGCTGTACTGGATGTGGTAGATGTATTGATTATTGCCCAGTTAATATTGATATAATCAATATAATCAATGATGTAGAGGAGATGAAATAATGACGGAAGACGGAACAATGACAGGAGAAGGAATGATGATGGGAGAAAATGCATACAAACCAGGATTAGCAAAAATCGCTGATATAACATTAGAAGCAACTGGAGAAAGAGCAATCAAAACTTTCAAGCTTGAATTTCTAGATGAAGATCTTCGAAAAAACTTTACTTTTAAACCAGGTCAATTTATCATGGTTAGTGTATTAGGGGTAGGTGAAAGTACTTTTGCTATTTCATCTTCACCAACACAAAAAGGTTACATAGAATTTAGCGCGATGAGATATGGAAAGCACACAAAAGCTTTACATCAAAAACAGATAGGTGATATTTTAGGAGCAAGAGGCCCATATGGAAACAGTTTTCCTGTTGAAAAATGGAAAGGTAAAAACATACTTTTTATCGGTGGAGGAATAGGTCAAGCACCATTACGATCTGTAATAAACTATTGTATTGATAATAGGAAAGATTATGGTGATCTAAACATTATCTACGGAGCAAGGACTTCTAAAGATCTTTGTTACAAAGATGAGTTTTCTAAAATGGCAGGAATGGACAATCTACAGGTACATCTTTCGATAGATGTTGAGGAGGAGGATTGGGAACATTATGTTGGATTTGTTCCATCTAATTTAATGAGATTAAAGCCATCTCCTGAAAATACGATAGCTATAACTTGTGGTCCTCCAATTATGATTAAATTTGTTATTCAAGATCTTATAGAATTAGGCTTTAAAGACGAACAAATCTACACTACATTAGAAATGAGGATGAAATGTGGTATAGGTATGTGTGGACGTTGTAACATAGGTAATCTCTATGTTTGTAAAGATGGTCCCGTATTCTCCTGGGATCAAATCAAAGATTTGGAAGGAGATATGTAAAGACGTGGTAATTGTATGAAAATTGGTGTTTATATCTGTGAATGTGGAAGTAACATTGCTGGTACTGTTGATGTTGAAGAGATAGCAGAACGAGCAAAAGAATTCCCCAATGTAGAAGTAAGCAGGGTTTACAAATACATGTGTTCAGATCCTGGACAAGAATTAATAAAAAAGGATATCGAAGAGAAAGAACTTGATAGAGTTGTAGTTGCTGCTTGTTCACCTAGGATGCATGAACCTACATTTAGAGCTGTTCTAGAAGATAAAGGATTAAATCCATATGTACTCGAAATTGTGAATATTCGAGAACAAGTTTCTTGGGTTCATGAAGATATGAAAGAAGGCACAGAAAAAGCCACATCACTTCTTAAAGGCGCTGTTGTGCGTTCATCTTTAATGCAACCTCTTGAAAGGAAGAAGGTCGGAGTAAATCACAAGGCACTCGTTATTGGAGGAGGAATTGCAGGTATTCAAGCTGCTTTAGACCTAGCTGATATGGGATTTAAAACCACACTAGTTGAAAAAACATCTAGTATTGGAGGGAAGATGGCACAACTGGATAAGACTTTTCCAACGTTGGACTGTTCTCAATGTATTCTTAGTCCTAAGATGGTAGATGTAAGTAGACATCCAAATATCGAATTATTAGCGCTAAGCGAAGTCATAGAAGTAGATGGGTACGTAGGTAATTTCAAAGCAAAAATAAAGAAAAGTCCACGTTATGTGATTGAAGAAAAATGTACATTGTGTGATGATTGTGTTGATGTATGTCCTGTTATCACTCATGATGAATACAATCAGGGATTTGCTCCAAGAAAAGCTATCTACATATCTTATCCTCAAGCTATTCCAGCTTCATATCTTATTGATCCAGATGCATGCTTAGGAATTGATCCTTTAATCTGTGCGAAATGCCGAGATGTATGCGGTCCTGAAGCTATAGATTTTGATATGCAACCAGAGATAATAGAAGAAGAATATGGTTCAATAATTATAGCTACAGGTTACGAAACTTATCCTATTGAAAACATAGGCGAATATGGTTATGGTACAATCCCTGATGTTATTTCAGGACTGGATTTTGAAAGACTCCTCTCTTCTGGAGGACCGACTGGAGGAAAAATATTACGCCCTTCAGATGGGACTATACCCAAAACAGTTGTTTTCGTACATTGTGCAGGATCTCGAGACCCAAGTAAACACCTGCCATATTGTTCTAAGATATGTTGTATGTATTCGACAAAACATGCTTTAATGTACAAGCACCTTGTACACGATGGAACTGCAATTAATTTCTATATTGATATCAGAACTGCAGGAAAAGATTATGAGGAATTTTATCAAAGAGCTGCAGAGGAAGATCATGTTGTTTACATACGAGGAAAGGTTTCAGAACTGTTCCAAGATGGCGATAGAATTCTCATCAAAGGTGTAGATACACTCTCAGGTGAAACAGTTGAACTACATGCAGATTTAGTTGTTTTAGCAACAGGAATGATTCCAAGCGAAGGAACCAAAAAGATGGCAAATTTGCTTAATGTTTCTATAGGTATAAATGGTTTTATCAGAGAAGCTCATCCAAAACTCAAACCAGTAGACACTGCTATTTCTGGTGTTTTTGTTGCTGGAACTGTAACAGGACCTAAAGACATTCCTGAAACAGTTTCTAACGCCAGTGGAGCAGCTTCAAGAGCTGCTGGTATTTTAGCACAAGACGAATTAGAGATAGAAGGAACTGTTGCAAAGGTAGAAGAATCTTTATGCCGAGGTTGTGGATTATGTGCTGAAGCCTGTCCTTACAATGCTATTGAACTAAAAGCAGTAAACAGATACGGACACACGTTACAAGTTGCTTTTGTTAATGAAGCTCTTTGCAAAGGTTGCGGAAGTTGTGCTGCAGCCTGTCTGAATGGTGCTATTAACCAACTTGGATATACAGATAGTCAGATTCTTGCACTTATTAGTGCATTAGGAGAAGAATAAGGAGTGTTAAACATGTCATTTGAATATATAAAATTCGGAAAAGAAGAAAAAGACTTCATTGAAAAAATCGAGGAGATATCAGGTCAGAATGTTTACAGCTGTTACCAATGCGGCAAATGTTCAGCTGGATGTGCTTTTAGTAGCTACATGGACAAGACTGTCAATCAACTTATTCATCTCATACAAGTTGGACAAAAAGAGAGAGTTTTAGCGGCTAACACTCATTGGGTTTGTGCTAGCTGTCTGACATGTTCTGTTAGATGTCCAAGAGAGATAGACGTCGCAGCCTTGATGGAAGCAGTCAGAGAATATCAGCTGAGAGAAGAACCTGAAAAAGTCAAAATTTCTAACATTCCAAAAGAAGTACTAGACAAACTTCCAAACATAGCTTTAGTAAGCAACTTCAGAAAGAAAACAGAGTGAGTAAAAAATGGTACGATATTCTTATTTCCCTGGATGCAACTTAAAAACCAATGCTAAAGGTTTTGAAGAAACAGCAATAGCAGTAAGCAAGAAATTAAGCGCTGAATTAGTTGAAATACCAAATTGGAATTGCTGCGGAACAGTTCATACTTTGTCAACAGATAACATGATGAGAAGAATAGCACCTGTTAGAGTTTTATCAAGGTCAAGGAAGCATATTGACACCCTTGATGAAGAAACACCTAATGAAGTTGTAACATTATGCTCAATGTGTAATAGCACACTGAAAATTGTAAACGATGAAGTTAAACATGATCATGATAAACTAGAGAAAGTCAATTATCAGCTTGAAGAAGATGATGAGATTTACAAGGAGGACATGGAAGTTAAACATTTTCTTGAGATTCTCAGAGATAAAATTGGCTTTGAGAATATTGCAAAAAATGTAGTCAATCCACTTAAAGGCTTGAAAATTTCCCCATATTATGGATGTATGCTCCTTCATCCAGATAAAGCAGCAATAGATGATGTGGAGATGCCTTCAGTTCTTGAATATTTAGTAGAAAGTTTAGGAGCAGAAGTTGTCGATTCTCCTTTCTTTAAACTCTGCTGTGGTTCTTATCAAATAGTAGATGAAGACAGAATAGTAGATTCTCAAGTTACAAAAATCGTAGAAGCAGCAAGAAAGCGTGGTGCAAATGCTTTAGTTGTTGCATGTCCATTATGCGCCTATAATATTGATCATCAGCAAAAAATCTTGAAAGAGAAAGTTCCTGGAAAATTACCTTTACCAGTCTTTTACTTTACACAACTGATGGCTTTAGCTTTAGGTGTGCCACTGAAATTAAATCATTTTGAAGATCATCACATTAATCCTAAACCCCTCCTCAAGGAGTTAGGATTAAGTGGGGGGAAGAAATAAAGTAGAGGGTGAAAAATGTCAAAAACTCAAATAAAAGAAAAGGAAGAAAACGAAACCCCTATGGTTAAGGTATATATTATGGGTTCATCACATGAAGTCCCAGCATCATTAACCATCATGAAAGCTATAGAATATGCTGGTTTTAAAATCAAACGAGGAGCTGGCTGTAGAGCTGGTTTCTGTGGTGCTTGTGCTACTGTGTATAGAAAAGCAGGAGATTACAGGATTTATGCTGCTCTTGCATGTCAAACACAAGTAGAAGATGGAATGGTTCTAACTCAACTACCATTTGTTCCAGCACCTAAAGCTAAATATGATATTAACAAGCTAAGTCCTACTGGAAATACAATATTACAATTCTATCCAGAGGTTGCTAGATGTTTAAGTTGTAACGCTTGTTCAAAAGTATGCCCACAAGATATTCATGTGATGGATTATGTACAATACAGTCTCCAAGGGCAAATTAAGAAAGCAGCTGAGGAATCTTTTGACTGCGTACAATGTGGTCTTTGTACTATTCGTTGTCCCGCTGAGATTCCACAGTATCATGTTGCGACCCTTGTGAGAAGATTACACGGAAAATATGAGATGAAATCTCCCGATACTCTTGAAGCTAGGGTAGAGGAGATTGAAGCAGGATTTTATGAAGAAGGTTTCAATGAACTGATGAAGTTATCTAAAGATGAACTTCGTCACAAGTATTTCCATGAAAGAGATTTCATTGATCAGAAAAAGGCGTGATTAAAATGAAGATGATAGACGGATATCCAGATTATATGCGAAAAAGCATTGAAAATGTAAACAAAACTAGAGCAAAACGTTTGAATGAAGTTAAAACTGATCTAACTGAAGCTGAAAGAAAAGAGGTTTTAGATAACTACCACCCAGATTACAATCCTAAATTTAAGAGGGATATAAGTTGGGGACCTAATAAAGGTGATAATGTACCTAATGAGGTTGTAGATATACTTGAAGCTTATCCAACAGTTCATCCTGATGATGTTGATTTATCACAAATTGATTATGATGTTGGTGTGCTGGTAATTGGAGCTGGAGGAGCTGGAAATTCAGCTGCTCTTTGGGCGCTATATGAGGGAGTACCAGCAGACCAAATACTCATAGTCACAAAACTAAGATTAGGTGATTGTAATACTGTCATGGCTCAAGGAGGTATCCAAGCAGCTGATAGACCAGAAGATTCACCACTTATCCACTATTTAGATGCAATTGGAGGAGGTCACTTTGATAATAAACCAGAACTAGTAAAAGCTCTAGTTGGTGATGCTCCAAAAATCATTAAGTGGCATAAAGAACTTGGAATGATGTATGACCAAAATGAGGATGGTAGCTTTCTCGAAATTTCTGGTGGTGGTACATCTAGAAACCGAATGCATTGCTCTAAAGACTATACTGGAATGGAAATTTTCCGAACCTTAAAAGATGAAGTTATCAATAAAGAGATTCCATATCTTGAATTTTCTCCAGCTGTAGAATTACTAACTGACGAAACAGGTAGAATTGCTGGAGCAGTATTATATAATGTTGAAACTAAACAATATTTCATTGTAAGATCAAAAATCACTGTTTTAAGTACAGGAGGTTTTGGTAGACTACATGTTGCTGGTTTTCCAACTACAAACCACTATGGAGCTACAGCTGATGGTGTTGTTATGGCATATCGTGCTGGAGCAAAATTGAGAAACCTAGAATCTACTCAATTCCATCCTACTGGTGCAGCTTTTCCTGAGCAAATTGTTGGTTTGTTAATCACTGAAAAAGTAAGGAGTATGGGAGGACAAGTCCTTGGGAGAGATGGTGAACAAATTTGTTATCCACTAGAACCAAGAGATGTTGAGGCTTCCTCATTAATCAAATGTTGCACAAGCACAGATAACTATATAGAAACTCCAACTGGAATGAGAGGAATTTGGTTAGATAGTCCTTTGATAGATGAAATTCATGGAAAAGGAACTGTGGAAAAGAATCTAAGTGCTATGTTTCGAATGATGAAGCGATTTGGTATTAACATATCAAAAGATCCCATCTTAGTATATCCAACCTTACATTATCAAAATGGGGGAGTGGAAATTGATGAAAACTGCTATACTTCACTTAATGGGTTACTCGTAGCTGGAGAAATATCAGGTGGTGTGCATGGAATGAATCGATTAATGGGTAATTCACTTCTTGAGATTAATGTATTTGGAAGACGAGCAGGTATAACTGCTGCTAAAGAATATAAAAAGAAAGTTAAATTATCAGGAAAACTGACTCTTGACCATGTAAGAAAAGTAATGAAAATACTAGATTCCCTTGACTTAAAAGAAAAACGGTATTCACCAATCATCCTACCTGAATACCGAAGTGATGCTGTGAGAGACAGATTAGTACAACTGTATGAACAAGAACCCACATGGTAATATTTTTTCTTCCTTTTTTCTCTTCTTCTTTTCTTCTTTTCTTCTTTTAAACATTATTCCTAGAAAAATGAAAAGAAGCTGAAAATAGAATAAATCTGCTATGTACCTCTAAAAAGTCCTATTTGTATTCCTTTTGCTCTATTCTCTTCTCTTTCTTTTTTAAATTGTGCTAACTCTGTCGCACCTATTCTTTGTACCAGTATCTTCTTCATTTTCTCATCTTGTATCTCGTCACTTAGAAAAGATTCAATTACAAATTGAACTGTTATTTGTAAAAATTTCTTACCTAATTTAGTTAATTCAAATTCCTCTTTTTTGGTATATTTAACTATTCCAAAATCCCAGAGTCTAGTAATATAAGAAGACAAAGTGTTCTTATCTATCTTATCAAAGAAGGTGTTTAAAGCCTTAAATGAAGCGGATTCATAATGCAGGTAAGCTAGAATATCTAATGCATCTTTATCATCTAAAACATCAAGAATATATGAGATAGCCTCTCTTGAATTAACTAAAAGATATCTAAAATCTTCATCATCAAGTTTATCGAACATAAGTTCACCATTCTAATTATGAATTGGCCAATATTAAACTATTGCAAATTTGATTTTCTAAAGAATGCATATATTGAAGTAAAAGAGATAAAATGAAAAAATATCGTCTATTCTTTTTGTGTTAGTCCAGGAATCATCCCTTTCAGGAGTTTTCTATTAGTTTCCTTCATAAAGAAAAACGCTAAAATAACTGTTATTATACCGAAAGCCAAAGGAAATACTGGCAAGATTAAGATCCCTTTTGTAGAGATATCAGCTATAAAGGCACCTAAAAACGAGCCTGTATTAAGGAAAATTGATTGCTCAAATGAAAGTAAACTCATCCCTCTAGAACGTTCCTTTTCATCAGTTAAATCAGACATAATCGCATTAGCTGAAGGATTTCTAAGAGCATACAGTGGATATGAGTAGATTATGAAAACTGCAATCCAAGATCCAGATAGCAGATAGATTAACAAGTATATTATTGGGTAACCAATCATTGCTGCAAGAAATACCGGTCTTCTTCCTTTTCTATCTAACAATTTGCCAATGAAAAGCTGGAAAATCATCCCCAGAAACGTAGCTATCATATTTGAAATTCCAATAAAATCATCCGTTAACCCGACTTTACTCAAATAAACTGAAGCCATAGCATTGAAAGGTCCAGTGCCAAAATCGATTATTGCGAGCATAACAAGAAAGATTAGAATGTTTTTTTGGGTTAATATTTGCCAATAATTCTTAGATTTTATTGTCATTTCAGTAGCTGGTATTTTAGGATATGGAGGTTTAATTTGACTCACTGCATTAGTTGGAGTTACAATAGGTTGATCAGCTTCCACTATTGTGTCTTCAGTAATATCAGGTTTAGTAGGCGAAAACAGAACAGTTATTCCTGTTAAAAGAGCAAAACCAGCTCCAATTGATAAACCTCCAATCATTCCCAAATTTTTGTAAATCAAACCTGATACACTACTTCCAATCATCCAACCTAAACTTGCAAAAAGCATTTGAAAACTGGAAACTTCCCCTCTTTTATCTGGATGACAGATAATAGTAATTAAAGCGTTATGCATAATGTAAAAAACGTTGTGAACGCTAAAGACTGCGAGTATAAGTAAAATCTGAATACTTGTGTCATTAAAGAATATTAATAGAATACATTGGGCCATTAAAAGAATTCGAGCGAGAAACATGATTTCTTTACGTTTACCTGTCTTATCTGAAAAACTACTAAAGAATGAACTCCCCAATATCGAAACAAAAGCTGGAACTGAAATCACAACAGTTAACATAAGATAGGGAAATTGGTAACCTGCTTCAGGAGTTATTATTTCTTCGTTTAACCATACGCTGAAAAAAATCCAATAACTTGATATGGCTATAGAATCAAGCATGTATGCAACTAAAAGAGGGAGAAGATTTGTAGGGGGTAAGAATCCTTTCACTTTAGTTGCAAACTGTATAGGCATCTCTAATCAAAAATATAAAATTCAAGTGGATTTTAAAGTTATAGTTGATTTTAACACAACATACTAACATAAAGTTTTGATTATGTCAGCTGAAACCCAATAGATGTCACCTTTATTTTGAATCCTTCTATGGAAGAACAAATAGTTACCACATGGAGATAAACTTGCTCCATATTCAGTACTAGTAGCGTTTATCTCATTGCCCATATTTACCATCTCAGTCCAATTCCCATCTTTATTCTTGAAACTAATAAACAACTCAGGTTTTCCTATCCCTTTTTGTTGTGAATCAACAATAAGAAAACTCTCGTCAGGAGCTATGAAAGGATGAGCTGCACCGATTGAGTTTATTTCAGAAGGAAGATATTCTGGTTCTTGATATTGTCCATCTACAAATTGAGACTTGAAAATACCTCGTTTATCTCCGATTTTTGCAGTAAAGTAAAGGGTTCCAGTGGACATTGATGTAATATACATTGTGAACTTCCTGTTTAAAGAAGCATCAAAATACCTAGCTTCAGTCCACCCTTGTTTAATCTTCTCTGAGTACCAGATTTCTCCATCTCTTATTGCTTCTTCAGGCTTTAATCTATAAGAACTAAAGAACAGTTTATCACCTTTAGGTGTAACATAAGGTAACATTTCAAAAACATCTAATGCAAAAGGAGCAAGTTTAGGTTCAGTCCACTTACCATCTTGAACTGTACAATGATAAATACGATTATCAGAACCTTCGAAGGTTGGTCGACGAGTAAAGAAGAATTCTTTTCCATCAGGAGTAAAAGATCCAGCAAATTCATAATGTTCAGTAGAAATTATTCCTGGAGCAAAGACAAGAGGAATATCACCAGGTGGATTTTGGTTGAAGTAATTTATGACACTCACATGAACACTTCCAGATACAAGATGAATTCTACAGAAATATAAAATTCTTACTAAATGAAGAGAACACAATCAAACAACCAATAAATATACTTCATTAGAATCTACTATTAAAAAAGAATTGAAGATTAAAAGATAGAGAGAGAAAATAGTAGAAAAAAACCTTAGACTGGAAATAAACCTAATTCTACTTCCTTCGCATGTTCTACTTCTTTTTGTTCTTTACGTTTTTTCACTTCATCTTTTCCAATATAATCATAGATAATCTTTTTCATTTTATCGTCTGGTATTCCATGATTGATATGGGAATCGATTATCAAGTGAACAATTCCATGGAGATAATTCTTTCCAGAATCTGTCATCCTATATTTATCATTATCCAATAATTCGAGTAATCCAACTTTCCTTGCATGAATGATAAATTCGGCTAAAGATCTTTCCTCATAATTTGGAAATTCTTTCTTAAGTTCTTCAAAACTTTCTGACTTGAAAATTAAAGAGGTTAAAACATCAATATTTTTATGTTCATCAAAAAACTCGAATAACTCTTTAATTTGTTGATTAGAGTTTTTAAGAAAATGATTGTATTCGTTTTTAGTTAATTTGTGTATCATTCTACCACTTTCTTCTGACCATTGGATAGTTGTATTTTTTACTATAATAAATGTTTGTTTGCTCAAGTTTTTCTTTTAAACTGAAGAAAACCGCACAAGAAAAAAAGTAAATCAAATAAATAGAGAGAGGTGTAAGGCAAGCACTCCCTTCCTATAAGGTCCTCTAAACAGCAAGGATGTCTGTTTTTCATTCAGTTTTTATTCTTACATTATAATGAAAAACTATATGAGTTTTAAAGATCTAACAATTATGATAAAATTGAAGATAAGGTTGCTGCTATTAATGTTATTTCTAATTATTCCTATTTATCATTATCAAGAAGTAGCAAGCAATGTTCCATCACTTAAACAAGAACATAGAGGAAATTATAGCAGCAATTATGTATTAAGTATTAAACAAAAAGAGTACAACATCAATTACATCTCTCATTCCTCTATACAAATTCTGACAGATAATGATTTTGGGAATTTTAGTTCAAGTGGGATTGGAACCCATTATGATCCATTTATAATTGAAAATTATAACATAACCACTAATGATGCTAGAGCGATTAACGTTGTTAACACAACCAGATATTTTGTAATAAGAAATTGTCTTCTATGCTCTAGTGGCTTTGGTATTTATCTGTTTAATGTTTCTGCGGGAACATGTGTTGTAGAGAATAATATTTGTTCAAACACCAACCATATTGGCATTTGGGGTAAATACTCTAAGGAGCTATCTATAACCAGCAACACTTGTTCTAGAAATCATTTTAATGGAATACTACTGAAAGAAGGATGTAATTATTCTACAATCACTAATAATATCTGCAAACATAATCTTCAGGGAGGAATTATAGTTGAACATTCCTTGAACTGTCAAATTGCAGATAATATTTTAATAGAGAACAGCTATTCAAACGGTATTGAAATTTATTACTCCCACAACTCTATTATAAGAAACAACACTTGTATAAATAATGAACTTGCAGGGATAATGTGTTCTTATTCGAATTTTGCTATAATTGACCAGAATTATGCGTATTCTGAAAATGACTGCTCTGGAATTGCAATAGGCAACTCAATCTCAGTTTCAGTACTAAATAATACTTCTACATCTGAAAGGGATTCTTTATCTGTCCATCAATCCCCCGAAATAAAAATTTCATATAATCATCTATTTGGTTCAGGTTTAGAAATCGCTGACGATTATTATGAAAATTATATTGATAGTGTAGTATGTGGAAATTTTGTAAATAATTACAAATTAGGATTCTTTCTCAATCTAAAACGGTTTAATTTTGATGAACCAATATATGGTCAAATCATCATAATTAATGGTTATAAGATAAAAATTAGAAACCAGCTTAATACAGCGGAGTTTTGTGGGATTGCTTTGTTTAATTGTGAAAAAGTAACTATCTCCAATCTGAAGCTTATATCATACAATTACATAAACAGATATGCAATTAGGATAGTATCGAGTAAAAATATAGATGTTATTAACACAATTTGTATAAACTGGATAAAAGGCATAGACCTTCAAGATAGTGAGGATATTTTGATAAAATCTAATTTAATAGAGAACAACAGCTTTTGTGGAATTTGGATTATAGAATCAAATCGTACTTCCTTAGTAAACAACACTTGTAGAGAAAATCAATTTGGGGGGATTTATCTAATATATTCAGATGAGTGTAAAATAAAATACAATAACATAATAAACAACAATCACTATGATTATACCGGTTATCCCGGATTAAGATTAGATTTTTCTGATTACAATATCATTCATCACAATAATTTTATCGATAACCAATTGGACGGATCTCCTCAAGCTATGGACTTTGGAATCAATAATACTTGGTTTGAAGAATCAACAAAAGAAGGAAACTATTATTCGGATTGGTCTGGTTCAGAACCTTATTCTATCTTGAGCTGGACAAATGTTACAGACCCATACCCTCTAGCTGAACCTACAATTTATACAGAACCACCAATATTCGCAATTGGCTTTTCAGTTATTCTAATATTACCGATTATTGTAACATCTATTGTTCAATTAGTTTTAAAAAGAAAAAAAATTGTTGGATAATGAACTATTTTCTAGATATTTGATATAGATAATTATCTAATCTTAAAAAAGTATATCAATGATAATGTTGATGTTAACAGTGATGAAAGAGCAACAGATTCAGGATATCTCATCATTTCTAGCAAAGGTCCAAGAAGTTTATTATAATGGTGATTTGAACAAAGCTATCGAATTATTGGAAAAAGGTGAACTCGTTGTTCATGAGGAAGGGTTTGAAGAGTATCTCAAAGAACAATTCTATCTCCTATATTGTGAGATACTTGTCGTTGCAGTTTTTATGGAAGACGTAAGCTTTGATTTAGCTGCAGAGAAATTGCAAATTTGCGAAAATCTGATTCATGATGATCAATCGTTAGAAAGTGCAAGATTATTTATCCAATATGCAATAGTTTGGGATTATAGAGCTGCTACAAGTCCAGAAGAAAAAATAGCTAATCTGAATGTAGCATTAGACTATATCATTAAAGCTGTTGAAATACTGGAAGTACTTAGAAATCCAAAATATCTAAGTATGGCATATTTCTATCGTGGTCTGTTTTTTGAGAGAGATAAGCAGTTTGAGGATGCAAGAAAATGGTATAGTAATGCATATCATTTAGCCAAAAACACAGGTAATCCCATCGAATTATCCTTTGCAGCAAGACATCTAGGTTTATTAGAGCTTAGAAATGAAAAGTTTGAAGAAGCTGAGAAATATCTTGCTGAGTCGTTGAGACTGAGAGATGAGTTAAGATTCAAGATTGGTGTTCCGTTTTCGATCCTTAGTCTTGGAGATTTGTATATGCAGAAGAAAGAATATCAAAGAGCCCTAGAATTTTATAAATCAGGATATGATGCTGCATTAGGTCTTGGAATTAAAGTTGCACAAGCGATGGGATCTATATCAATTGGTAGAACTTTCATAAAACTAGATCAATATCCCAAAGCAGTACCCTACTTGGAAAGAGGAATAAAGCTTGCAGAAAAAATAAACAAACAAAATCTGATAATAAGTGCTAAGAAAGTATTAGAGACAAAAAGTGTTGAATAAAAGAAAAGTCTATTACTTAGATTCTTGTTTATCTTTAACCTCTTCAAATGCCTTTTTATTTTCTGCTTTTCTTAAATTAACAGTTACATAGAAATAATATAAAGCTAAAACACAACTTACAATTGATAATGAGATGTAAATAGGATTTCTATCTCTCAAGGCACTAAATGCAATATTAAAGCTAACTGATAATCCAGCATCAGTTAAAACTAACTCTGTAATTTTACCATCAAAAACTTCGTTATAAACCATATAATCTTCAGGACCATTCAAAGTTCTAGTATAGTTTTCATTTATAATTACTCTAAGATTTGCTGCAAGAAGTGGATCACTTAATGCAGTACAATTAGACAGAGTAATCTTATAGATATGTTGTGGGACATCAAAAAGTGTTCCATTATAAATAATGGTTTCTGTAGCTACTATCGTACCACTGTCTTCGAAGAGAAACGTTTCATCAGGGAAATAATATTTGAAAGAGATACTAACTGCTACTAGAGCTAATATTGAAGTTAGTAACAAATAGAATACGATAGCTTCGTGTTTCTTGGATACCATCTTTTTCCCTTGTTTTGTTATGTAGAAGGTGAAACTTAAAAGGATATTTGTTCAGAGACTAGCTTGATCAGAGATGCTTATCGATTCCTTCGAAGCTAGAAAAATATTAGAAGCTTATGAAGAAGGAAGAGATTCTATTATAGCTTTTTTTGACTTACGATTTACTCAAGAAGAAGTAAGGTTTAGAGGAGGGAAAATAATCATTGGTGAGATTAGTTATGAACCTGAGGTTATTAAGAAAATAGCTAAGAATCCTGCAGTTTTTATTGTAGAGGATCCTCCAAGGATAATTGCTTTCTTTGATAAAAGTTACTACAAATTAGAGCCAATAGAGAACACTGCACCAACTCTTGAAATTGATGGAATAAGGATGCACAGAACAAAATACCTTACACCTTTAGAAGATGCTCGTAAGAAAATAAACTTAGTTTCTGTAGCTGAAGGTGAAGATGTTCTAGACATTTGTACAGGATTAGGATATACTGCTATCGAATCATATAGGAAAAAAGCCAGAGTTATTACGATAGAAAAAGATCAAAATGTAATAGAAATAGCTGAATATAATCCATATTCCCAAGATTTATTCAAAGGGATAGAAGAAAACAGGATAACTCTACTTAATGATGATGCGAGTGAAGTGATAACAACCTTTGAAGATAGCTCTTTTAGTGTTATACTCCATGATCCACCTAGATTTTCTTTAGCAGGAGAGCTTTATTCTGCGAAATTCTACCGAGAATTATATAGAGTTTTAAGAGATGGAGGAAGAATGCTACACTATATAGGAAAACCTGGTGCAAAATACAGAGGGAAAGATTTCATAAGTGGGATTGAGAGAAGATTGACAGATTGTGGTTTTTATACAGAAAGAACAGAAGACAATGAAAGTATTCTAGCCTACAAATAGAGAAATAGAAATATTAAGGTGTAATTACAAGACTGTTCTGATGCAAAAAGAACTATATCTAACAGCTGAAAATCAGAAACAAAAGATAGAATCGTGGATACAAGAATGTAAGAGAATGAAAAAATACATTGCTTTTGAATTTGATCTTTCCAAAGCAGCTCTATTAGTACTTGACATGCAAAAATTTTTCTTAGATAAAGAAAATCATGCATTCATACCAACAGCTGTAAAGATTATACCTAACATACAGAAATTACTAGATTTCTTTGATACTAATAATAGACCAATTATTTTTACTCAACACATCGATACTCAAAAACCTGAAGAAATGATGACCAAATGGTGGAGGGATTCAGTAACAGAAGGTAGTGAGGGATCTGAAATCATTCCAGAATTTGACACAAAACTTGGAGAGATATTCATTAAAACTAGATATAGTGCTTTTGAGAAAACCGATTTAGAAAAAACACTGAGAGAGAAAGGGGTAAAACAGCTTATAGTAACTGGAATTATGTCTCACATTTGTTGTGAAACAACAGCAAGAGATGCCTTTATGAAGGATTTTGAAGTATTATTCATTGTGGATGCAAATGCTACCTATACTGAAGAGCTACACTTAGGTACACTTAAATCAATATCACACGGATTTGGTAGATGTGTTGCAACTGAGGCGATTTTGAATGGCTGATGAAATTTACGCTGATGTAGCTATAGTAGGAGGAGGACCTGCAGGTTTGACAGCAGCAATCCAATTAATGCGAAATGGGATAGATATCAAGCTGATCTCTGATGAAATTGGGGGAAAAATCAAGAATGCGAACCTAATAGAAAATCTAGTAGGTTTTCCAAAAGGCATCAGCGGAGAAGAGTTTGTAAAAATCTTAAAACAGCAATTTACTAATTTTAAAATTCCTATGATTAAAGGAATTGTCGAAGAGATTAAATTATTCAGAGAGAGATTTATTATTAGAACTTCTAAAGATAAAATAGTTTGTAATCATTTAATAATTGCTACAGGTTCAATCCCCATAAAGATGGATATTCCATATGAAGATGAAGCTTATCAAAAGAAACTTCTTTATTATGAGAATTATGAAGCTAGAAATAATGTTAAAGATAAAACTATCATAATTGTTGGAAGTGGCGATGTTGCTTATGACTATGCAATGAATCTAAAAGATTCAGCGAATCATATATCAATAGTTCAAAGATCAAGAAAAGCAAGAAGCATCCCAATATTACAAGAGAGAGTAGCAAGGCAAACTAATATCAGCATTCTAACTAATCTCATTCCTGAAAAAATTAAATTTGAAAGCAAGAGAGTCATTCTATCCTCTAAAAGAGAAGAGAACATAATTCCATTAATTGCTGACTTAATTCTTGTTGCTATAGGAAGAGAGCCAAATATTTCTATGTTAAGTCCTGAGCTTCTAGAAGCTTATGAAAAAGATGAAGAAATTCCTAATCTGTACTATATTGGGGATGTTAAGAAGGATAACTTTAGACAAACATCAATTGCTATTGGGGACGGAATGAACGCTGCAATGAAAATAGTAAAAAAAACTACAGAAGAAGAAGGTAATTACGGAATCACAAGAGAGATATGGTAAACAGAGACTATCACTCATAATAATTCTTAATAATGTATCTAAATTTTGTAAAGTGAATTACTAATGGAATTGATTGGTAAATATGGTAGAGAAGATTTAGCTATCCTTTATATTGCTAAACATGATGGCAAAATTATTGAGTTTGTCGAAAGTTTACAACCACCTATTCCCCGAGAAAAAAAATGGGTTTTAATCATTTCAACCATGTATGGTTGTCCTGTTGGCTGTTTAATGTGCGATGCTGGAGAATACTATCACGGAAACATTTCAGCTGAAGGTATGTTGAAAGAAATTGATTTTATGATTAAGAACCGTTTTCCAGACGGAAAGATACCAGTCAATAAATTTAAAATTCAATTTGCTCGTATGGGAGAACCTACACTCAATGAGAAAGTTCTAGAAGTTCTGAAAATTCTTCCATTGAAATATGAAGCTATGGGATTAATGCCTTGTATAAGTACAATAGCTCCTAAAGGTGGAGAAAAATTCCTTGATGAACTAATATTAATAAAAGATGAACTTTATCCTAATGGCAATTTTCAGCTACAATTCTCCATCCATTCTACAGATGAAGAAGAGAGACAAAAATGGATGACCAAAAACATGTGGTCTTTGAAAAAGATAGCTGAATTTGGAGAAAGATGGTTTAAAGATGGTGATAGAAGAATCACTCTTAATTTTGCAGTTGCAGAAGATTCAAAAATCGATCCTCAGATTATTCAAAAACTCTTTGATCCAACTAAATATTGGATTAAACTTACACCGGTTAATCCTACAAGTAAAGCAGTAAACAACAAACTTCAAAGCGGAATTACTAAAGAAAATACTGAATACTTCCCACTAGTAGAAGAATTTCGAAAACTAGGTTTTGATGCAGCTATTAGTATTGGTGCTTGGGAAGAGAACGAGATAGGTACAAACTGTGGTCAATTTGCAACACAATACAAAGACGGTAAAGTTGGAATTAAGGAGAGTTATACAACCACAAACTATTTTATGGAGTAATTAGAACCGAAATTAGTTTTCTCTCAAAATCAATTTATTACGAAAAGTTTTATATGAATTTGACTAATTAGAAACATGACAAATAAACAATTTGTCAAAATAATAATACCCTACTTTTACGAGAAACCAATTGAATTCTATATACAAAACAACCTTATACCCATGGATTTAGAAATAATACGTTTTAAAGCACTGAATTGTCTTGCTTCAGAAAAAGAGAGAGATGAAATAATTAAAGACATGACAAAATTTCTTACATTAACTGGCATTGAACCAGTCGTTCTTGACCAAGAGGATAATAATTCAATAATAGAAGTTCCAATACTTTTCTAAATTTTTTTGGAACTGAAAAAAAGAGAAGAAAAAGGAGTTATTTTGATAAAAACTGATTATATCTTTCTTTATTTTCCTCATATTCTTCTAAATAATTGTTTAAGTAACTAAGATATTGGATACTAAAACGCTTAGGTCTTCCTAATTCATCCTGTTCTTGATCAGGAGTCAATTTTATTTCTCCTGATTCAGCATGTTTCCCCATAACTAAAATTGTTATCAGTTTCATATCTTCAGGTATCTTCAATATTTTTTTAGCTTTAGTTTCATCGAAATAAGAAGTCGGATGAGCAACCAATCCCATCTCTGTAGCACGTAACATCATGTATGACACTGCAATACCAGTATCAAACAGATAATAATCACGATTCTCAACTCGACAATCATAATCAGGTTTAGAAAATACTCCAACTAATAATGAAGAGTTTTTAACCCATCTGTTTTGTTCATAAAAAGCCTTATTCATCTCTTTTAATTGCTCTTTATCATAGATAAATACAAATCTCCAAGGTTGTTTATTATCACAAGAAGGAGCTAATTTAGCTATATCTACTAGTTCTTTTATGATAGATGGTTCTACATCAAATGGTTTGAGCTTTCGATAAGCTCTCCTTTTAGATACAAGTTTCGAGAAATTCATTTCAAACATCATTTAATTTCAAGATATTATATGTTTTTATTATTCAAAAAAACTATTTGGGTACTAATCCCACTTTATCTAAGACAGTTGCATAGATAAAGGCTGTTTCTTTCATGTGAGCATATCTTCCAGAAGCGCCATGGTGACCAGCACCCATATTAGTTTTCAACAACAACTCGTTGTTATCAGTCTTAAGAGTTCTAAGTTTTGCTACAAATTTTGCAGGTTCCCAAAAAGCAACACGTGGATCATTTAATCCAGAAGTTACAAGCATATGAGGGTAATTGGTAGCTTGTATATTATCGTAAGGAGAGTATGAAATCATATAATCAAATTGCTCTTTGATATTTGGATTTCCCCATTCTTTCCATTCTTGAGCAGTAAGAGGGATGCTTTCATCTAACATAGTGTTAATCACGTCTACAAATGGAACTCGTGCTACAGCATAGTGACAGAAATCCGGACGTATAGTAACAACTGCACCTACAAGAAGACCACCTGCACTTCCTCCAGCAATTACAAGAGAATTTCTTGTAGTCACATTTTCTTCTATCAGATATTCACCACAGTCGATAAAATCATAGAAAGTATTCTTCTTTTTAAGCATCTTTCCATCTTCATACCATTTTCTCCCAAGCTCTCCCCCACCTCGAATATGGGCAATCACATATACGACACCACGACTAGTCAGACTTAGTATCATTGGTGAGAAATTAGGATCCATATTTATACCATAAGAACCATAACCATAGAGATACACTGGTGCTGGAAATTTGATATCTTTCTTATAGACAAGTGAGATAGGTACTCTTGTTCCATCTCGTGATGTGATGAATCTTCTCTCTGTCAAGAAATCTTCCTTTTTATAATTCTTGATTTCCTCTTGTTTCTTCAGATCTAATTCTCTTTTATCAACATAATAATCATAGGTTGATAGAGGAGTAATTAAAGAAGTATATTTAATCCTTAAATATTCGGAAGAGTATTCATGGTTTTCATCGCTCCAGACGCTATAGACAGTTTCTGGCAATTCTAATGTGTGGTTTCTATTGTCATTTTCTCCGAAATAGATATCTATCTTTGGGAGTCCTTCTTCTCGTTTATAAATAACAAGAAAATCCTTGAAAGACTCAGTATATTCATACCTTATATCCTCATTATAAGGCAATAACTC
>Ga0307444_1000086_pt1 | contig 48599 bp, 42 predicted proteins | sample SalMarSW160340MG_FD_202145 | JGI IMG/M metagenome (GOLD analysis project Ga0307444, IMG submission 202145) | Salt marsh sediment microbial communities from the Plum Island Ecosystem LTER, Massachusetts, United States - SW1603-40 | ecosystem: Environmental > Aquatic > Marine > Intertidal zone >...
ACGGGAGAATAACCATAAAAGATGTAAGGCATAGGATCTATACAATCATGACTACTGAGAAACCAAAAGGAAAAATAAGCTCCTGGGCATCCCGCACATCGTCATTTTATCGTCAACGATGGTTGATCGAGACTGGTTTTTCCGACTTAAATCGAATTAATCGTCGTTGGAAGTCAAATCACGATAACGTACGTTATTTAGATATGCTCGTGTGATTACTTCTTTATAACTCGTGGAAAACGAATAAGAAACTGATTCAAAAATCACGAATAAAAGCTCAGGATTCTAAAGGGTGGACTTTAAACCAAAATCAAAATTACTTGAAGGAAGCATTTCTTGCTCTGGAGAAAAAATCACAAGGGGTGATTGGGTAAATTCTAAATTATGTCGATAATCCGATCATTGGAAAATCATTAAAAAAAAATAAATACTTAGATATTAAAAGAATTAAAAAAAAAATTACTTAGATTTATCCAACCATCTCTTTCTTTTTCCACTCAATATAGCCTCTTGTCTCTTTTCCTCTATGTATTGCTTTCTTACCTGTTTCTTTTTTATAAACTGATTGCAATGTTCTCTCATCCATCTCTTTTAATGCTTCTCTCTTGATACGTTCATCAACTTCCATTTCATCTTCAATTGTTTTTACATGTTTTAGAACCCAAAATACTCCATGATTCCAGAGAATAAAACCTATAAAGATAATTCCTACTATTAAAAATATCATACCCCCTACCCATAAGATCCATAGACCAAGTCCCCAGGACGCCACCATATTTTGCCATAAAGTCCATATAGCAGTCCAAAATGTAGCTGGGAGTAATCCTATTAAAAGTGCAAGTATGGTAATGTATAGGCCAAATAAAGCTACACCAGTAAGAAGTCTCAAGGTACTATAATCTTCCCATTTTTTCGCTAATCGACGGTCTTTAAACAAAACTTTACATAATTTTACCATACCTCCTCGAAATAACGTATAAAAAAGAACTAGTAGAAATAAGTGGCCAGTAACAGCACCGGCTATAATCGCTATTTGGAAACCAAGTTCTAAACCTACAAAAAATTCCCATGCACCACCTGCGAATAAAAAGGTGAGGATTACTGCCCAAATTCCAAGCACAAGAACTGCAGTAGCAAGTATAAGCCCATAATAAATAATTTTTGCAATTCTAAGATCCCATGTGGAATATGCATCTAAAGGATCGGGTAATCTATCCGGAGCTTTGCGAGCACCACGCGGCATAATTATATCATCTTATTATTTTTTAAATTTTATTTATATAGTATTCAAATTTCTATATTTTAATTATTAGGTTTACTATTATTTATTTTTATTAGTTTATTGATAAGAAGATGAATTATTTTGTGAGATTTTTAAAAAAATTAAGATTTTAGGGCAGCTTGACAGAAGGGGCAAATTGCGAGGTCTTCTTCTAATTCTGCTCCACAATATGAGCATATTATTTTCTGCTTCTTATATTTTTTCTCTTTTTTTTTAACATCTGGTTTCTTTTCAACAAGAACCTTTTCTTCAGCTTCGACTTCTAAACCTGCTTTATCAAGTATTTTTTCTTTAGGCGTCATATCTTCGCTCTTTTTTTTTAGCTTTTCAAGCGGTTTATCTGAATATTCCAATTTTGTAAAGCATATAGGGCAATAGGATTTTGGTCTGTTGGATAAATATATTCCATAAGCAATTGCCGCGAGTCCTATAGTACCAACAATAATAATACCCCACACTATTTTTTGCATCATTTCCAATGGTTTTCTACGCGATTCTTCAACTTCCTGTTTGCAGACTGAGCAGTAAGCATATCGGATTTTCTTTGACATTTTAACCAAATTTCAACTTAATAGATTATTTTGATTAAATAAATAATAGTCAAGTTCTTTTTATAAATTATTATATTTTTTAAAAAGGGACTAACGTGCAAGAAAATTCATTCTATATTGAGACTTATGGATGCACTTCTAACAAGGCAGATTCATATATTATCTCAAATGTTTTACGAAAATCGAACTATAACGAAACAACATTGGAAAATGCCCAATTTATAATTATTAACACATGTGGAGTTAAAGAACAAACGGAAAATAAAATAAAAGCACGTTTAGAAAAATTACATAGTCAGTTTAATAAAAATCCTAACAAATATATTATAATTGCGGGATGTTTGCCATATATAGCCCCTAATTATATTGAAGTTATCAAAAAAATCATTCCTTCATTTGCTGCAGTAATTGGTTTAAATAATATAGTAGATCTTCCAGAAGTTTTTCAAGAAATTAAGGATGGAAAGAAAAATATAATACTAAAATCGGGAAAATCGATTGACAAAGCTCATTATTATATAGATCACTATCTTGGGAAAATAACTGGAATAATTCCGATTTCAGAGGGATGTCTAGGGTCCTGCACTTATTGTTGCGTAAAAAATGCTAGAGGAAAATTGCATTGTTACGATCCTAAAAGCATTGTTCAAAATGTGATATATCAGTTAGACCAAGGGATAAAGCAAATATATTTAACTTCACAAGACTGTAGTATATATCAATATAATGGAGAAACATTATCAGATTTAGTAGAGAGAATTGCAAATTTAGATTATGAATTTTTCCTAAGAATAGGTATGATAAATCCTAAGTTTTTAATTAATCAAACTGATCAATTAGTCTCAATCTTTAATCATAAAAAAGTTTATCAGTTTCTACACATTCCAATTCAATCTGGAAGTAGTGATATTCTAAAAAGAATGCAAAGAAAGTATTTAATATCTGATATTATTGATAATATTGATATATTAAGGGAAGAATTTAAGAATCTAACGATCTCTACTGATATCATATGTGGCTTTCCCGGGGAAACTGAATATGAATTCCATCGAACCATTAACTTTATAAAGTGGTTAAAACCTGAAATCCTAAATATTTCCAAATTTACTCCTCGCCCTGGAACTAAAGCAAAGCAAATGGAACAGTTAGATAGTAAAATAATAAAGGAAAGATCTACGAGATTATCAAGAATCTTTCGGAATAGCTTATCTGATATGAATAAAGAGTGGAAAGATTGGAAAGGAGAAGTTTTAGTTTTACATGAAGGTACTGAATTAAATCAAGCATTTGGAAGAAATTTTGCATATAAAAATGTGTTTATAGAGAATTCTGATGGTGAATTTGGCAAAACCGTTAAGGTAAAAATAGAAAGAATTGATGGATTTAACTTATTTGGAAAAGTTATTTGATTACAGTGTATAGAATTATAATTAGACTGAAAAAATGTGAATTAACTTGATAATTGATTGATATAATTTCATATATATTTTATTCAAAAAGAGAGAATATCGAAGAAGATGATTTTATGACTAAAAAATTATATTGGAAAAATGCTTATGAAACCAAGTTTACTGCTCAAGTAATAGGGATTAAAGAAGAGGGGATTGTTCTTGATAAAACTCTATTTTATCCCGAAAGTGGAAATCAAGCGAGTGATCAGGGAGAATTAATAATTAGAAATCTAAAATTTAAAGTTGATAAAGTGTCTAAAGAAGGAGAAGAAATACTGCACCATATTTCCACTAATCTTAAAAATAAAATTAATATTGGCGATACTGTTGATGGACAAATTGATTGGGATTATCGTTATGGAATAATGAAAGCTCACACTTCTCAGCATATTTTTTCTGCAGTATTTAAAAATAAATTTAATATTAATACTATTCGAGCCAATCTTGCTTTTGAAGAGGTTTTTCTTAGTATATCTCAAAAAATAGATTATAACCAATTAAAAGAAATATTAATTGACGTTAACAAGATATGCTCCTCAAATAATTTAAAAGTTAACGCGAATATAGTTTCAGATAAAGAAGCAAGAAAAAGTTCTGACAAAATAAGAAGCGCAATCCCAGATGAATCTAAAATACGATTACTAGAAATTAAAGGTTTAGATTTAGTGTGTTGTGGAGGAATTCATATTAAGAATACTACTGAAATAGAAAAGATATATATTTATGAATTTAAAAAAGGAAATGAGATTAGATATTTTGTTGGAAACAAAGCTTTATTGATGAGTTCAAAAGATAATGTAGATATGATAAAGCTAGCTAACAAATTAAATTCAACTTTAGAAAAGACCAGAGATCTCATTGAAAAGCGTTTGGAACTCCTTGAAAATATTCAAGAGCAACAGAAAGACTTATCAATCAAATTTTTAGAAACATTATCTAAATCACCTATTAAAATAATTGATAATATTCCCCTCTTTTTTATCGATTTTAATATTGATATAAAGATTTTAAATAAATCATTAGAAATATTCCCTCCAAATTCACTAATTATTGTAAAATTTGAAAGTAATAAAATAAGATTATTATCATTAAATAAGACTATAGATTCTGGTAAACTCATAAATAAGTTGATTAGCAAATTTGGAGGGAAAGGTGGAGGAAATCCTAAATCCTCTCAAGGTTTTTTAGAAAATATGCCAGAACCCTTATTATCTGAGATTGAATCACTTATTCTTATCAAATAAAAATTAATAAATTAAAAAGTAGTTTCTGATAAAATTTATGAGTTTTTTTTTAAGGTTATTTGAAACCATATTTGTCTAAAAACTTTGTTAATCTGGTTCGATGGAATTTTAATCCAATATCATCGGGAGTTTCCCCAAAAACAAGAGCGAGTAATTCAGTCACATATAAAACTGGAATATCAAATGTTTTTCCCCCAATTTCTCCCGCTTTTTTCTGATTATTATCAAATTGTTGGAAACAAGCAGGGCAATTAACAATCATGGCTTCTGCTCCAGCATTCATAGCACTTGTTAATTTGTTTGATAAGATTTGCATTGCCGGTTCTTCTTCTGTGTTGCCTGTTCCAGTACCACAGCAAAGCATTTCTTCTTCATAATCTACTGGAGTTGCTCCAGCTGCAACTACAATTTCTCTTAATTTAACAGGATTCATTGGATCATCTGTTTGAACCTTTTCTGATGGTCTGTTATAGTGACATCCAGTGTGGCAAGCGACCTTCAGTCCACTTAGTTCTTTTGTTATGTTCTCTTTTATTTTATCTAAATATTCGTGTAATACTTCAACGAAATGTTTCACATTAATTGTACCTTTAAATTCTTTCCCAATTGTTTTTAATATTTTATTTATATGTTCCTTTTCGTGGTCGTCATGCTTTAATTCCTCATTCACAAGTTTTAAGGTTTGAAAACATCCATTGCATAAAGAAATGATGTTTTTTCCTTCTGCTTCAGCAATAGTAAGATTTCTTGCACCCATTGCCATCCAACTTAGATGATCAGTACTGTTAAATCCAACTGGATCCGGACAACATGCAAATGCGGCATCTGAAGTTTTTATTCCGAGTTTATCAAACACTTTTCGTGCAGATGCTTCAATAAAAGGAATTCTATTACCTATAACACATCCTTGAAACATTTTGTAGTCTTCTGCTTTAGCCATTATCTTTTCCTCTTTCTATTATCTTATATTAGATGACATATATTTTCATTTAATAATATTTAGATTTATTAATATTAAATTAAAAAATTTGTTAAATAACTCAAAAAGTATTATGCTATTATAAATTAAAAAAATATTATTGAAGTTATTAGAATTCTACTTCTTTATTTCAAAAATCTAATTTTAAAGATTTATAGTTCAATTCTATCTGGATAAGTATAAATATTCATTCTTGAACCACGTACAAAACCTATGAGAGTAATCCCATAAGCAAAGGCTAATCTAATACCAGATTCAATAGCTGCGGAAAGAGAAGCAACAATAGGAATTTTCGCTTTTATGGTTTTTAAAACTGAATCACCTGTCAATCGACCTGTTGAAGTCAGAAAAACATTTTCAAAATCATGCTCCTTTAACAGCATCTCTCCAATAACTTTATCAATTGCGTTATGTCGACCTATATCTTCTTTCACACTTAATAGATTTCCATTAATATCAAATATTGCTGCTCCATGGCAACCACCTGTTTCTCGATAAAGTGGAGTTTTAGTTTGCATTTCTTTTATAGCAGAAAATATAGTATTAGCGTTAACTTTTATATTATCTTTCGCATGAATTGCTTTTGTTACATTAGCTTTATCTAAACCTTCCTTAATTATATATCGCCATGGAGATGATATGCCACATGTAGAGTCAACGACTCGACTTACTGGATTAACATCGAGTTTTTCAATATCGAATTTAATATTTTCTCTAAGATTGACAAAAATAGAATTTTCTAATTCATTTACATTAATTTCTTTAATATCTTTAATTGATTCGATTATTCCTATTGAAAATAAAAAACCAACAGATAATTCTTTTAAATCCTTGGCAAGACAAATAATATTTACTAATGGTTTCGAATTTACGTACAAATCAATAGGCGTTTCATATAGAACTATATCTTCTATTTCTTCTTGCTTATCTTTCTTTATTTTAAAAATTTTTACTTTTCTTTTAAACAAGGGTAATCCTTCAAATAGACAGATTTGAATTTTATTAGCGTGAATAGTATTTATTATTTTCTGTAAATATAATAGATTAAAAAAAGGTTATTTCTAAAAAAAATAACTAAAAGATCTTTAGAGTTTAAAGAACAATTCATATAATTTGATATGTTTTCTCGGTCAAATTATTTTTTACATAAAATCCAAACTTTTTATAGAGTCCTAAGGCTTTTTCATTTTTAGTATCAACATCTAATTTAATCGTTTTACACCCTTTCTTTCGAAGTGTTTCAATTCCAGATGCAAGTAGCGTCCTGCCAATTTTGCGATGTTGGTAGCTTGGAAGAACACCAAAATTTGCAATTAGCCCCGCTTGATCTTGTCCAGGATTGAGATAAATATCACAAACACCAACAATTTTATTTTCTTCACAAGCGATACAATGTTCAACAATGTGATTTTTCTTGAATGTTTCTTGCATCTTTTTCCATCTCATTTTTGTAAAAGATTTAAATTGAAATGAATCTGCAAAAGCCTCATTTAATACATTAACAACACTATCATAATCATCTATCTCTTTTAAATTCCGAATTGTAATACCTTGTGGAATACCAAGGTGTGAAATTAAATTGAAATCCTCTAAACGCATAGACCAAGCATAGTTAACTGGGCTGAAATCTAAACTTTCTAATTTCTCATCAAAAGGTGCTGATAAGTCTCCAATTGTTCGAAATAAAAGTTTTGGAGCATTTAGTTTCTTTCCAATATCCAGAGTTGCATCAATTAACTCTCCTGGTATCTCCGATTCAATATATTTAGGTAGTACCCCGTATATAGCAAGCCAGGCATTATAGATTTCAACATTGGACACACCAGTAAAAGCAATAATTTTCCCCTGCATATTTTCAAAAATTAAAAAATCTCTGGATAAAACAGTTTCTTTACCTAAAATTACACGAGCTAGCTCTTCAGTTATTTGAAGAGTTGCCTCAGGATTTAAATATTTCACCATTTGATTATATAAATCTACGATTATAGAAAGTCCAAGGGATTCGTCATATGGTTTAATTTTAAAGAAATTAGCCTCCATAATCTATAAGAATTGCAGTCAATATTTAACGATTTCTTTTTAAAAATAAGATTTAACGTAGGTTTTGCTAAACTAGATAATTAAAAAATATTTATTTAAAAATTAAATATATATTATTTCAAATAAAGAAAAAGCTTATCTTTTTTCAATGGTATGTCCGCACTCACTACAAGAATCCGCATTAAATGGTAAATCGATTCCACAATTTGGGCAATGAATATTTTGAAAAGGTATTGGTGTAGTTGTTTCAATAGTTCCCTTTTCTTCGATTCCTTCAACTTCTTCGATTTCTTCTTTAATTTTTTTAGGTCTTTTAATGAAATTCCGTCCAATAATAGCAGTTGTAACCCCCGCAAATTGTAAACCAGTATTATATGTAAAGAACCCTTCAAGATTTGCTAAGTAATTTAGAATCTGAGGGTCAGTAATAATATCTGTATTATTTACTATCTGTGAAATTACCCAGATAATTAAAGCAAGTGTGCCAAAAGTAAGTCCGATGCCAACAAACCACTTTCCAAATCTAAAACTACCCAAAGCTATAAAAATCGCCCCTACTATTACAGCTCCTCCTCCTAGATCTGCAAGCCATCTCATAATTGTAATTAGAACTCGTAATATTGGTATTGTCCAAGCCAAATTTGGAGGAATTTCAGTAGAAATTAACCCATATAATGTTTCGTAAATTCCAATACTTCCTATGGCAGAACTAATAATCATTAATGTTCCGCCAATAATCAATAAGATTATCCCAATTATATTTCTATTTCTGGTTACTTTTTCATTCATAAATTAAGCACTTTATCTTTTTGATAAAAATAAAAATAGCTTGAGAGACTCAAGCAGCAACATATAATCTCCCATTTGCACTGTTTGAAATCTCCCCTGTTTTTTTATCAATTTTAGAATGATTTTTTTCAACAGAATGGTCTCCACTATATTCAATAAACTTTCCTTGAATTTTTTCCCCACTCATTAATTTAATCTCTTTAACTTCACCTATTTTTTTAAAAGAGGGAAGAATTCTTGATATTTGTCCTTTCACTACAATTGTTCCACGTATTTGATCTGCTCCAATACATCTATCACAATTCCCTTCTACTATAATTGTACCACCATGACTATGAATCCCTAAGAATGATCCAGCTCCTCCACAAATAAGTGTTGGAAACCTTTTGGCTGGTTTTGAACCAGTAACCCAAGTCAATGCTTCATTACCTATCTTTCCATGAACCTTAATCAATCCATTTTCCATTCCTTTCCAAAATCCTCTATATGCAGCACCAACGTAATGTCCAGCGTCACCTGTAATCTCTAATTCACCGCCCTTTAACATAGCTCCTGCCCAATCATCTGCATTACCATTTACTAAAATCTTTCCTCCTGACATATTATTGCCTACATGCATTCCAACATTACTGTTTATTACAATTTCTCCACCAGTCATTTTTTCTCCAATTCTTTTGATATTGGAGAGATCTCCATCTAGTATAATCTTAGTATCACTCACTTCTCCTCCAGTTCCAGTGACGTTAAAAAAATCTCCAATTGTCTTTTCTTCATTTCCATGATACAAAACTAATTTCTTAATTTCTGCTGCTGATTTTCCAGCAAACTTATCTGGTGTTATAGTTTCAGCTTCTAATGGAAAATCAGGTTTCTTTTTTAACTTTAATTTAACTTCTACCATAATTTTATTCCCCCTTTTTGCTTCTTACAGCCTCAACTAATCTTTCTAATATTTCTTTATCTGTTAAACATTTTCCGGGCGCTTCTTTGACCTTTCTTAATCTTAATGGTACGCTATCCATCCGATACGCTGTTCCTTCACATTCTATTCCAGCAATGGCAGGAGGTAAAATAATATCTGAATTCACTGATGTTGGAGTATGGTGAGGTTCAATAGTAATTAGAGGATGTTTAAACATATTTTTCACTGCTGCTGCTGGAAAATTACTCGCGGGATCAGATGCAACAATTAGGCAGGCATCCATTTCATCTTTCATTAGAAGATCTACTGAGGAAAATTCTCCTGGATTATAGCGAGGATATCCTTTTGAAAAATCTATAGAATAAGAATATCCAGTTTGCCACGTAAAAACTTGATTTGCTCCAGCGACATTATAATGTCCACGCATGGGAGTTAATAAAAATTTAGTATGATCATTTAATTCTCGTGTAAGGCATATAGCAGCATCAATGTTCCTATGATGTGATAAAGTCTGAGTTAGCCCCATTCCGAAAAAGATGACACCAAAATTACATGATTTTAATGCGTTGACTAATTCTATAATTTTATTTTTTGGAACTCCTGAAATTTCATCAATATCTAATTCAACACCCCTTAATATTGCTCTAATTGCATTTAATAGTTCATAATCCTCGTTAGGATTTATTTGAATATGCATATCAGCTAATTGAGCAGTATTTGTATTTCTAGGATCAACAACTACTATAAATCTGTCATTTGTGCCGTCTTTTCTAAAGTAACCTCGTATAAAGTCGCTATATCTTCCAAGATGCCGAGGATGCGCATGAACAGGATTGCTACCCCAAAATACTACAAGATCTGCTCTATTTTTATATTCACCTAAGGTTGAAGTAGGAGCACCAACATCTTGAATTGCAAGTAATGAAGGTCCATGACATACTGAAGCAGTGTTATCTAAAACCCCTCCTAACAACTCTGCTAATTCTACAGCTTGGCCTTGAGCTTCACACTCAGTACTTGAAAATCCATAAAGTAAAGGTCTTTTAGCCTTCACTAAAATGTCAGCAGACTTATCAATCGCTTCATCCCAAGATACTTCCTTATAGGCTCCATTATCCTTAATGAGGGGTTTATTATATCTATGTTCGCTTGGATTTGAAGAGAAGAACTTCCTTGTTCCTATCTGACATCCATTGCGTACTTCAATAACTTTTTGTTCTTTTATATCAATATCTATCTCAAGGTCATCACATAAAGTTCCACAAAATGGGCATATAACGTCTGTAACAGTTCGAATATTTTTATCAGCCATAATTATGCCTCCCTCAATAATTTAATTAAATTTACAGCATCTAAAACTTTACCACTTGGTATTGCTTCAACCCGTGCTTTCATTCCTTTATAGGTAGGAGTACCGCATGCTTGTGAATCGGGATTGACTACCTGATTTGCCCAAGGACCCATTGGTATGAAAATAATTCCTGGATGAGGGCCTTCTTCGGAAATCGTTGAATAAACAACAACTTCTCCATGATCAGTAATTACTTTGACTGGAGTTCCGACTAAACAATCTAATTTTTTAAAATCTTCTTTATCAAACGCACAAATTCCCGCTGCTCTAACATTTTCTTTTGTATTTTTACCACCTTCAAGTGCAACTCCTTGATTAATTGTCCGGCAAGTTATTAAAATTAAATTATTAATACTCATATTATTATTCCTCCTTCTGTTTACTCCACCTTAAAGTCTTTATTCTCTCTAAAAGCGGTTCCCAAAATAGTTCACTAAATTCTCCGGAAGTTTTAATATCAGTGATTTTCAATTTTACTGCACCTGTTGGGCAAGCGTTATCGCAAGACCCGCAAAAAATACATTGCTCAAGGTCTACAACCACATTAGGTACAGTTTCCCATCCTTTATCTGACTTTTCTGGAACAGTTATGGCACTGCTTGGACATACATCTGCACAAGCTTCACAACCTCCAGCGCATTCTTCATCAACAATACTAATTTCACCATCTGCATATAGTTTAGCGACTCTTTCAATTCCGATATTATCAGTTATCTTTTTTGCTTCAAATTCAATTTTAGGAACCACATTTTCTTTAACAATCTGGATATTCGCTAATTCAATTACTTCTCCGTCTTTTTTAAGTGTTAGTGCACTAAATGGGCACATTACTACACATGTTCCACAAAAGACACATTTTTTAGGATCATATATCTCTGGAATAATATCTTCCATTCTAGGGAAACGACGAGCTGCTGCAACTGGACCTCGCGAGATAGCCTCTTTGGGGCAGACTCTCGAGCATGTTCCGCAACCCACACATTTTTTTCTATCTAATATTAATTCTAAACTTTCAGTAAGAAACTGTACTTTTACATGTTCGATTTCTTTACTAATTGATCTTGATATTTTAGGAAATGACATATTTTTTACCTCATTTAACTTCAACTAAATGTAATTCAATAGCAGAAACGGGGCAATATTTCAGACAAACACCGCATCCATCACAGTTTATATCTCTCCCCTCAACATATATATCATAAGCTGTGCCATTTTTCACTAAGACTACAGCATTTTCTTTAGTTAAATAGCCTTTCTCCTTTAATTGCTTGAAGTTGAGTGGACAACTGATAGTGCAAATATTGCACCCTATACAAACGTCTCTATTAACTTTTAACTGATATACTTGCATAAATCACCCCTTATAATTTGCGACACAAATTAATAACTCATTATACATAAACCAATGTATTCTAAATACAAGATCTAAAAATTTATGCATTAAACCTATTTTTTAAAAAGAACTGTATTTTATAAAACTTAGTATATAATTTAATAATGATCCCCTTGTGAAGAAGTAATTAAATTAACCTTGGGTTGCAATCTTCACAAAACCACGCATTTTTATCAATATTATATATCATATTCTTTTTACTGCTGTTACACAATGGGCATATTAAGATAGATCTTCTTAATGACCTTTCTAATTCCCACCACCTATTACCTAATTCTTCATATAAAACTAGAGTATTATTATCTAATTGAACTATAGGTATATTAACTCCCTTACCATTAAAGCGAAGTCCTTTACGCCTATTATATAACTGTCTCTTTCTATCATTAATAGCACTTAAGAAAAGTGCCCTGAAATTATTCCTAATAGCACAAAGCAAAGGCTCCGATATCCTTATAGCTCTAGAAATTCTCATAATATATTAATAATAATTATTTAAGAATAAAAAGTTCGCTTTAAAATTTAAAAATTCTTCTTAAAAATACTAAATCTTCTTCACTAAATATCCGTGATACATCAAATAAGGAAGTCTCTTCTAAAATTGAAAAATATGATTTTAAAACCTCCATAGCCATGGTATAAAATCTATCAAAAGCTTGCTTATAATCAGTAGATATAAAGCCTGATATATCACCAGATTTTATCAAGTCTCTTCTGTCATTGAGAATATCTAAATAATCGTTAAATGACTTTCCGTTATCTGCTATCCACCAATCTAACATATCCCTCCCTCCGACACTTATGCCATTCATTACTCTTCGAACATCGCTCTCTTCTATTCTACCACCTGGACCTGTCCCAGAATTTAATAACTCTTGAAATTTATCTAAAAGAATCTCAACTTCCTTGACACCCTTAGGATCTCTAGCTAGATTATAATAAATTGCTCTATGATTGCTATCGTCAGTTAGTAATAATCGACTACACCATAATAAAGCACCCTCTAACGAATCTAGATGATGTCTAACAAAGGTGCCATCTTCAAAAATTTTGGGATCTAAAGGTGTGAACGTTATTGGGTCGAAACCAAGATTTCTCACTAATAGAGTAATTACATTGTATGCCACAATATTATCTTTATTCCATAAACGATCCCGATTATTTAATAAGGATCTGTCTACATTCAAACCTAAATAACGATTCTCAGCATATTTCCTGACTTGAGAAATTGTCTCCAAATATTTGTCAATTCTTAAAAAACTATTTGGTGAGGGACCACTCATCTCATCAATGATAAAGCTACTCATACAATCAAGAATTCCTTTTAGCGTCTTTGTACCGATGTTGAATTTCGATTTAGAAGGCTGTAGTTTTGAAGTCAAATCAACTCCAAAATTAAAGAGATCCTTAATAATAGGATTTATAATCTGAAATTGTTGACCATAGACAGATGCAGAAACCCAAATGCTCTGAATTAGTTCCCATTCCTCTGTAAGAAATTTCTTATTGTGAAGTACTCCAAAACGGTATACATTATCAGATATATATCCTGAAACAGAAAATAGAAACGTAGATACTAAATCAATAACATTATCCCTCAGACTAGATATCTCTGAATCAGATATTAACCCATTAAAATCATCTGAATTCCATCTTAAGCTATTTGTAATTATTCTCAAAAATGTTGTTATCTTTGATATGCTATCAACATAATCTTCCTTTATAAAAACATTTCTTATAAAATTTTCATCTCCGAATAAAAGATCTGAAAGCCTTTGCTGAGTTATGCCCATTCTTCTAAATACATCATTTGAAACGAGAATGAGTTCTAAGAACCTGACCTTAGCAATATCTCGTTTTTCTCCATAATTTTCGATTAAACGATTGTATCTGATAAAGTTGATCGGTTCTAAATAGTCACCGAAGATATTGAAAATCGACTGAATTAACTCACAGCGAGAATATCGCAAAATTCAATGAACTTCTACGCTTTTTTGACGGGATTGATAACCTTGTTGAGACTCTTTACAACCGAGTTCAGCAAGGATTAGGCGGTACATTAGAGAACGTAAACGCTATTATGAATAAGCCGATGTATGTGAAATGCTATCATTAATAAAATAATTTCTTTTCTTTTTTTTCTATTGAAAATTTAATTGCGTAAGTCCACATCAGTTTTTCTAATTTACATTGAACTTATTTTGTTAGAACGTTTCCGTTTTATTTTGGAAATTTTCCGGTTTTTTATGGAAAGTATATTTCTTTAAAATCTTCCTGCAAACTTCATACTTTTATTTTATTCCAAATAACATCAAGAATTTACCTGTAATTTTCCATAATAAATTTAATAGAAGATGGAATCTCACGATATTTCATAGAAGTTCATGATGCATTTGGAAAATTCGATTCTTATTTTTTCTCCATTATTACATGATAGATTTAGTATTATCAAGAAATAGGATGTTATGAGTACCGAGCAGGAAGTAACACCTAAAAATTTATCCCCACCCTACACAAAGCCCTAAACCATATAGAAATAGTTCAAAATGCACCCTTCATATTGCCTAATCCTTAATGTTAGTAGCTTTCTAATGAGGATTCATTATCTCTTTAACCCCTTCTTATTTATAAGTGAATTATAACTACTAAAGACACCAAAAATAAAAGTCCTATGTGATAGCAAACTTGAATATGACGGAGAGATTAACCGAATTATTAAAAATTTAGAAGAATTAATTAATAAAGTTAAAGATATGCCATTTTTCATCGATGTTATATATATAGGGCACCCAGATTATGAAGAACGTAATAATTTAACCAAATTAGTGAACTTAACAAAAGGGGATTTTTATGAGATAAGTGATATTAAAGATCTAAAGCCATTGTTAATGGAACTTTCATATAAAAAAAAAATAACAAAACCGGTATTTGGCAAGCAAGAAATTCGTATGATTCATGAGGAAAATCAACCATTTTATATTAATTTAGCAGATGACCCTGAAAGAGTAAATGAAGTATCAACTTGTTCTATTTGTTTTCAGCAAGACAATGAAGGTATAGTGAGGTGTCCTTCATGTTATACAGTAGCTCATGAAGTATGTTGGGCACAATGGGCAGAAACATCTAATATTGGAATTCCACATGTATATCGATGCCATAATTGCTTTAATATCTTGAAATTAGATAAGAATTATATTATCGAGGTGCAAACTGGTAAAATTCCTACTATTGCTGAATTAAATAAGATGAAAAAGAAAAATGTAGTTGAATATTTACGCGAAATAGAAGCTCAAAGCAAGCCTCAAGTAGTACAAACTGAAGATCCATTCGCAGCGGATATTAGAGCAATGATTGACGTAAAGAGAGAAGAACCTATAGTTCCAGAAACAAAAAAGAAAAAAAAGAAAACGGCATTTATCAGTATTTGTCCTAATTGTAGCAAGATTATAATAGGCTATAAGACAAAATGCCCTAAATGTGGTTTTAAATTATCCTAAATTTACAATTTTTAAGTCTTATATCAGATTCGAATAAAAATTTAGATTTCCCTTAAACTTATTAATCTTTACACGAAATTTATATTAGATAAATCGTAATTTTATTAATACTTAAATTCTCTTCAAAAAACATGGAATCCACTAAGAGTGAAGATTGCCTTATCTTTTATGCTTTCACTCCAGAAATTACTAAAATGCGTCAAGTTTTCAGTTCAATCTCAGATTTTATGAAAAATAAACAATTAACAGATCCGTCTGATAGATTTAACCTTATTGTGTTTCAACATGATGGACCAAATTATTTAGATCATTTTACCCTTGATCAAGAACATATTCTTAAAACATTGAAATCTATGAGTGGGGATATTACTAATGCAAATATCGCTGGTGGAATTTTTATTGCAATCACCTTTATAATTGAAGTATATAAGAAAATTTCTGAGAAAATTTTTAGATTATTAATATTGATAGATGACGGAGCATATGATATCCCCTCTGAATATCTTCCTCCTATAGAAGAATTAATTAAAGTAGTTAAAGATATGCCTTTTTTTATTGATATTATACGAGTAGGTCCACCAAATTCAGAAATAAGTCCAAAATTAATGAAATTAACAAAATTGTGTAATGGTGAATTCTACGAGATTGCTACCATTCGGGATCTAAATCCTATCTTGACAACATTATCAGAGAAGAAGTACATCTCAGAGCCTTCATTTATTAAACAGAGGCTCCGAATGATTTTACCTGACAATCAACCCTTTTATATAAATTTAGCTGATGAGCCTGAAATTGTTGAAGAAAGAGTTACATGTTCTATTTGTTTTAAAAGTGATAATGAAAATATTGTAAAATGTCCGTCTTGTGGAAGTGTGGCTCATAAAGTATGTTGGGCTCAATGGGCTGAAACATCTAATATTGGGATACCTCATGTATTCCGGTGTCATAATTGTTTTAACATATTAAAGCTTGATGAAAATTTTGTACATGATGTAAAAACGGGCAAAATTCCTACTATTGCAGAATTGAGTAAGGTTAAGAAAAAGAATATTATTGAATATATGCATGAATTAGAAGCTAAAAGCAAACCTAAAGTAGTACACGCAGAAGATCCAATAGCGGTTTCGATTAGGGCAAAAATAGCAACTGAAGAAGGAAAAACTCAATCTAAAAAAAATAAAAAGAGAGTACATGTAAATATTTGTCCTAATTGTAGTACAATCATAAAGGGTGCGCGAAAGAATTGCCCTTCATGTGGTTTTGTTTTATTTTAGTAAATTTTTTTTTGTGAATAATTTATCTATAAAATTATTTGATCTTTCCATATTTCTTTGAGAATGTTGATTAGTGAAATATAAAAAATTAGATAGGAATTTAAAGTAAGCTTAGATATTATCTAGTCGTTTTCATAACAATATTTACAGCTATATCTTTAGGAACTCCATAAATTATTAAAATATCAAATTTTCCTTTCATAAAGATTGATCCATCGGCAAATTTTTGAAGATACCTAATTTTAACTCTTACTTTTTTGATTAATCTAACGAAACGCAGAATTTCAACTATTACAGCCGCAAATAATAGGTATCCAATGTAATATTTTAGAGTGAAAATGCCAATTATTATGTAAACAATTATTTTTAAAACAAATAAAGCCCAGTTTGCCTTATATATTCTGAGTACTTTAATAGATTTATCATAACTCAATCGTCCATAATTATAGATTAAACTTTCTCTCTTGCCTTCTTTTTTATATCTTATCTTCTTTATGAGACCTTCCCAAATATAGGGATTAAAAGGCCATAAAATAATACTGAATAAGTCAAATAGCATTTTCCAACTATTATAAGTTTCCTCATGTCTGAAGTAAAAATTTTTTGAAGATGCCAATATCTGGATTTTTCTACTCCTCTGATTAATTAGTGAAATCAAAATCGATATAACCAATAAGATAAATTCAAAAATGAAAAAAATCCCTACAAATTTTAATATAAGATCTAGAAGCTGTGATGTTGATAGACTGTTAAAAAATGAAGATAAATCTATGGATAAATATTGTGAAATGATAATTACGTATTGAATAAAAAAAACACCTTCTACTGTGATTAAACCACTTGATAATAAATAAAACTCGAGAAATATCATGAAGCTACAATAAATAATTGCTTGAATATAGTGCCGAATGGATAGGAATGCTATAAATGTTATTGACCAAAAAGGGAAAAATGAAGCTAAAATAAAATTATTATAATAATTTCCTTCTGCTGGAACGTCAAATATGAAATAAAAAATAAGACCAAATATGAAACCAGTGCCAAAAATTACCACTGTTGATAATAAATAATACTTTATGGATTGCCTTTCATATAATTCCACATCTGTCCAATTATCAAATAGTCTTTCACCAGATTCGGCTATAATAGTCTCCTTATCAAAATCAATCCATTTTTTTTTAACTAATTTTTTAATTTTTTTTTCTGAACTGGGCATTTTTTCCTCAGGATGTCTTTTAATAAAAATTATTATAATTTCCCAAGTTAATATCCAAAAATATACAAATAGAATGATCAAAAGAACTAAAGTGAAATTAACTGAAAAATTAATTTCTAAAAAAATGAACTGAAAAAATACTGCAAATACACCTTCCTGTAAAATTACAAAAAATAAAACAAGTACAACAGTAATTTTTATTAAAACCATAATTACACCATCAATAAAAAAATCAATAACTTCATAAAAATAAAAAATTGTAATAAATATCATAAATTCAATTAAGTTTAATTGCTGCTTAAACAAAACAAATCTAGCACTCTCTAAAAATATTCTAATAGGTTCGAAATAGGTTGAAGCAATATAAAAAATTGTAATAATTATTATAAAAATAAGAACAAATATTGCCCCTATAAATGTAAGTACTTTACCTTTATCTGAATTTATATAATATAACTCCAATTTAATTTACAAACCTCCGATTATATCCTGTATAATTGTTTTTAATTCAATAATTAGATCAATACTTAATGGAATAAAGCCAAAAGTACCACTGAAATGTATTTTTGCTGAAATATTTGTCTCATCGAATAATTCATTAAAATAAATTAATATATTTTCAATAAAGTCTCCTGTTTCCAATACTAATCTAATAGTTATTTCGACAAGAGTATCGAAGCTTAACATAATCAAATTTGTTAAAAAGCTAGCAATTGAAAAATTTAGTATTAATGGTTGTCCTGAACTTAAGGACTCCATTCCTTTAAGAGGTTTTAACAAACGATATGTTTGATTTCTAAAAAATAAATCAAGGTAGACATCAATATTTTGAATAGTTGCCCAACCCTTATTTGTAAAGTTTATATAAGCAGATTGGAAATATCCTTCAGATATAAAATATGGTATAGAATTTAACCAGAGTTGCCTAATAAATTGATTTAGGTAAATCTCAGCTAAAGTCTCATTCCTAACAGCCTCAATTATTTGTTCAACTGTTGTTATTGTATAGTTAAGGTGAGAATTAATTTCTGACATCAATGTTTCATTTTGAAGAACTTCATTTACCGCCTCCGTGAAATTTATTTGATTTTCTTTAATATATGTAAAAACATCCTCCATAAATGTATCAAAACTGTCTACATTTATATTTTCTTCAGTATAATTACTAAAATCATAAGTAATACTAATTTCTGAAAGAGAAATAAACCATAGAATTTGAAAAATAACGATCCCAAAAATTAATAATGCTACTGGTGCATTCTTAATGACTTTAAAATGTGAAATTTGTCTTAATTTTTTTCTACTATATTTTCTCTTCATAGTTTTATGATTCTAATTAAATGCGTTTTCCAAAGAATTCAATATCTATTAATGTAAGTATGTTTATTAAAAGTTGTCTAAAATTCTTCATGAATGTATTTTCTTTACTTAGTGATCGCAATTTGAGAATTTTTGAAATAAAATAATATAAGCCATATATTTAAATAATTTAGGGCAAAACAATTAATAAGATAATTTGTAGATCTTTTTAAAATAGAATTAAATTAAAGTTGAAAACAATGGATTCAGATTTATTTACATTTATTGTTGGCGGTAAAGCTGGAGAAGGGGTAAAAAAAGCAGGTTCTGTAGCTGCACACATTTTCTCAAGCATGGGACGCCATGTATTCCAAATGGATGATTATATGAGTTTAATAAGAGGTGGGCATAACTTTTCTGCTATAAGTACAACACCAAGATGGATAAGTAGTCATTATATGAAGGCAAACCTAGTGGTAAATCTTGATAAAAGAAGCTGTGAAACACATACCAATGATATTGCAGAAAATGGGATTATGGTTTATAATTCAGGAGAACAAGAATTTGAAACTGGCATTGGTATTCCTTTAACAACAGAAGCAGAAAATTACCCAATGAAAAAATTAATGTTTGGTGTTGGTGCGGTAGCAATATTAGCTGCAACAATTGGATTTGAAGGAGAAAAAATGAATCAGATTATTAAAGAGGAATATCCAACAGGAATTGAAGATAATATCGCCTTTGCAGATACAATTTATAATATGGTCTACCCTTATTGTGGAAAGAAATTTACCTTAGAGAACGGTGACAAAAAGAGACCAATTATCACAGGAAATGAAGCAATCAGCTTAGGAGCAATTGCTGGGGGTTTAAACGTTTACTATGGATATCCTATGACTCCTGCATCATCAATTTTACACTTTCTTGCTCAACAAGCTGAAAATTTTGGTTTAGCCGTGGTTCATGCTGAAAGTGAAATAGCAGTTATTAATATGGCAATTGGTTCAGCTTTCACAGGAGCAAGAGCTATGGTTGGTACGAGTGGAGGAGGTTTTGCACTTATGACAGAAGGTTTTTCATTAGCAGGGATTACAGAAACACCTTTATTGGTCATATTATCTCAAAGACCAGGACCCGCGACAGGTGTTCCCACTTATACAGAACAAGCAGATTTAGCTTTTGCTTTGACCGCAGGTCATGGAGATTTCTTACGGATAGTTGCCTCCCCTAGAACCGTTAGAGAGGCATATTTTCTAACTGCCGAAATGTTAGATTTGGTATGGAAATTTCAGACTCCAGCGATATTACTTACTGAAAAACATCTCTCAGAAAGTAGTATGACAGTCGAAATTGATTTAGAAAAGGCGAAATGGGCTGAGCCTAAAATGCATGAAAATGGTGAATATAAACGATATTTAGATACTGAGGATGGGATTTCTCCAATGCTTTTTCCACCATCTAAAAATATTATGAAATGGAACAGTTATGAACATGATGAATTTGGAATTACAACCGAAAATGCTGAGATGATTTCATTCATGCATGATAAAAGAAATAAAAAATTAGATGCACTTATAAAATACTTAAAGAAACAAAATACTGTCAATATTATACGTGGAGAAAATCCTACTAATATTTTCTCCTACGGTTCAACTTATATGAGTGTTTTAGAGGCACTTAAATATGGAAGAATGAATCCTACTAGTATTGCACCAATATATTTGAGTCCCTTACCTATTTGGGAATTAGAGGAATTCAAGGATCAAGATAATATAGTTATCGAACAAAGTTCTACAGGACAGTTTACTAAGCTACTAAAAGAAAAAGCAGGATTAGGAATTAGATCTACAATTAAACAATATAATGGTAGGCCATTTGATCCAGTTGAATTATCAAAAAAAATAAAGGAGGTGCTTTAACTAAATGGAAGATCTTAAAACTTATGCTGAAATAACTTGGTGCCCTGGATGCGGAAATTTTGGTATTTTCACAGCCATCAGGAATGCAATTCCACTATTAGAAGAGAAGGGTATTAAACGAGAGAATGTTGTTATGACAGCTGGGATAGGATGCCATGCAAAAATTTTTGATTATCTTAATTTAAGTGGAATTTATTCATTGCATGGGAGAGAAATAGCCACTGCCTCTGGATTCAAAATTGCTAATCCGAATTTAAAAGTACTAGCTTTTTCTGGTGACGGAAGTGGATTAGGAGAAGGATTAGCCCATACTCTCTTTGCAGCAAAACGTAATATGGATATCACAATGATATTGCACAATAATGGAGTTTATGCTTTAACAACAGGCCAGTTTTCTCCTTTAACCCAAGAAGGTTGGAAAGGTCCTTCTACCCCAAATGGAAGTTTTGAAATCCCCTTTAATTCAATGTCTTTAATGATTGAGACTGGTGCTACTTTCGTAGCTAGGGGCTTTGCGGGAGATATAAAGCATCTCACTGATCTTATATTGCAGGGAGTGGAACATAAAGGTTTCGCTTTCATAGAAATCTTACAACCAGCTGTTCCATACCATAATTGGGAAGAATATAGGGAAAATATTGAGTATCTTGAAAACGAACCAGAAAATTACATGGATGCAATAAAAATATCTAAAGAAAAGCATAAATTTACTTTAGGTGTGTTTTATCGAACTCACCGACCTATTTATCACAAGGAACTTTATGGAGATCATAATCCTATTGCTAATAGACTGTCAAGGGAAACACGGCTAAATAAAATCCGCAAAATTCTTGGATCTAAATAATGAATAAGTTTTATTTTTAATTTTTTTAAGTACTATTATAAAAATTTAAAGTATAGGACATACTCGAAATATTTACCTAGGAGAAAATGTTCCTTGATCTACATCTTTGATAAATTTTATTAATCCATCAAAATATATTTTCTGATCGTCATAAAAGGCACAATGGCTACCGTTGGGGCATAAAAGAAATTGTCCCTGCTGTACTTGGGTTGATACCCATCTCAGATGTTCTGGATCCATAGTATCGTGAGTAGCTCCGATTACTAATGTAGGTATTTTTATTTTTGGCAAATCAGAGATTCTATCCCAATTTTCTAACTTTCCACTGATACCAAATTCACTAGGTCCCTGCATTGGCACATAGACATCTTCATTAAGGTGTTTGAACGTTCGATTAATAGGTTCTGGCCACTGATCAATTGGTATACGAAGAAAATGTTCAGCATAATAATTAGGCAGCAATAACTCCATGTAACGAGGTTTATCAAAATCTCCTTTGGCTTCCAACTCCCTAATTTCAGCTAATACTTTGGGATTAAGTTTAGGCCCTAGTACTTCATCAGCATATTTCCCATAAGCTGGGGCGCTCATCATCATATTGGAGATAACTAGAGCCTTGAGATTATCCTGATATTTCAGAGCATACTCAACTGCTAGTATACCACCCCAAGATTGCCCTAACAGGTAGAAGTTTGATTTGTTTAATTTTAGGGCTTTTCTAACCTGCTCTACTTCCTCGACAAATCTGGATGTCTCCCATAAGCCGGGTTCTGTAGGTTGATCACTATAATAGGATCCCAACTGGTCGTAATAGTAGTATTCAATTCCCTCTGCTGGAAGGAAGCTATCAAAACATTCAAAATATTCATGGGTTCCACCAGGACCTCCATGCAAAAGAAGTATTCTGATTTTGGGATTATTTCCAATCCTTTTCGTCCAGACTTTAAATTCACCGAATGGCGTCTGGATGGGTATCATCTTTATTCCACCAGTTAAAATATCTTCATAACCAGTAGTATTAAAGTAATCACTTAGAGTTTTTTCAGATGGCATAATAAAAATTACATTGTTTAAAATTGGTTTTTTACGCTTTGGATTAATAATATAGTTCTAAGAGAATTTATTATTTAATTTTTATGTTTTGAAAATATTGAGTATTCAGTTAAATTTATCGTTATTTTTTTCAATTTCTTTAAGGATTTTTGAATACAGAGCAGAGGATATCCTAAAAGTAGTATTTTCTACGAGATTATGAAGAAAATTTTTACATTTTTCTACATTAATAAATTTTAAGCGCGGTGCTTTGATAAGGGCACCTATAGTACCCGTGATTTTTAAGCCTAATGTCCTATCAATCTCCCGTGCTGCTAAATCATCAATAATAATAACACTTTCACCAGTATTATCTTGAAATTTCTTTGCAAGGTCTAATACAGACGCTTCTCCAGTATTAATATGTAATTCAATGATATTAACAATAAAATTCGATATGCTTTCAATAAAATGGAAGAAATAAGCGCAGCTGCAGAAGAGCAAACTGCTTCTATGGAAGAGATTACCTCTACGGTGCATAAATTAGGGACAAAAGCAGATGAATTAATGAGATTATTAAATACAAAAGACACCTCTGTTGTAAAAAAGAAAATCTTCAAATCTAAGAAAATAAAAGTAAAAAAAAAAGATATATAAATGAAAATGATGATAGTTAATACTTTTTTAGAAGAACTTCCCGCAAGTTTCAAATTACTTTTTTTTCCTTAATTTCCCCTTATATTTAGGAGTAAAAGGAACTTCTTGTAAATTTTTGAATCAGTTTTCAGGCGTTCTTAACTTTTTAAGCATATACTTCACTAATGTATTAAATTACCATTCAATAATTTCATTCATTGCCACTCTTATTTTTCTGCTCTTCTAAACAGAATTCGCATTCCTCAACACCAGCTTTATCACAGACTTTGCATATATGCTTGTATCCTACATCCTTACCTGCTCTCCTTTTTGGTGAAAAAATTATAGAAATTACAAAAATAACACTTATAGTTATGGTGATTGTAGAACCAGATGGCAAGTTAAGGATATAAGATAGATACAGCCCTACAAAGGATGAAACCGCTCCGAATAGTATTGAAAGTAATAAGATCCGATTTATCTTATAGCTCCATTGGTATGCAGCAGCAGCAGGAGTTGTAATCATTGCAAACACTAAGATTGCCCCTATTGCCTTTAAGGAGACAACAATAGCTAATGAAATTAATATAAGAAATAAGTAAGAAATAAGCCTTACAGGTAACCCTGTTGCACTGGCCATTTCATCATCGAAAGTTATAAAAAATAGTTCCTTTTTCATAAAAAAAATGATCATAATGATTATGATACTAATAGAGATTAATAACACCAAATCTTCAGTTGTGACTATCAAAACATTTCCAAATAGAATAGCAGTAACAGCAGCGTTATATGTTTTAATCAGACTTATAAATAATACTGCAAGAGCCATTGTTAGAGAAAAAATAATCCCTACAGCAACATTATTATCCTCTATATAACCCTTCTCATTTATGAAACCAATTGTCATCGCTGCCCCAGTACTAAAAAGGAAGATTGTAACAAACGGATTTATTCCCAAGAGTATTCCCAAAGCTCCTCCTGCAAAAGAAGAATGTGCAATTCCTGCTCCCATAAAAACTAAACCTCGTAGTATTATAAAAACACCCACAAGACCGCAAATAATTCCTACTATTATTGATGTGATCAACGCACGTTGGAGGAATGTATACTTTAATAAAACTTCGAAAAAATTTTCAAATAACATGATAAATCTTTACTTTTCTATTAATATTTTGAGTAAAATTATGGAAAACTCCTTTAAATTTTTTTTTATAGATTTACTATCTTAAAGTTTAAATTAAATTATATACGAATGATCGTAAATACAAACCATCATAAAATTAAGAATAATTTTGATTATGAAAAACATGAAAAGAAGTAAAAGAGTAACATTTGTTATCTTTTTCATCTTTTTATTAACAATAAGTATTGGATTAAATACATGTCAAATAAATAAGCAAGCTGCCAATACATTAAATTCTTTTAAAGGAGCAAATATTTCTTTGAAAATTGTGGCAACAATTACGATAATAGAAGATGCAGTTCAACATGTTATTGGACAAGATGTCCCTGTTATTGTTCCTGGATCAGCAGATCCCCATTCGTACGAACCAACATCTAATGAAATTTTGGCTCTTGAAAATGCTGATATCATCTTTCGCATGGGACTTGAGGATCTTGAGCCTTGGTGGCGAACTGAATGGGAGGACGCGTATGTTGTTAAATTAATTGATTCAAATATGCTTAGAGTAGACCCTTTACTTGGGTTTGTTAATCCCCATGTTTGGATGGATCCGAATAATATGAAAAATTTTACACACGAAATTAATCAGACTCTATGGATTAAAGACCCCTTACTTTCAAATAAGTGGATTTTTTCAAATAACACTTTGAATTATTTAACTATCCTTGATAACTTATTAATTACAATTCAGAATGCCAAAATCACTTTTAATGGAATGAAAGTTGTTGTTAATCATCCCGCTTATTTCTATTTGTTCCAAGAAAATCTTTTAAATTTAACCCGATTAGGAACCATTGAAAAAGGAGAAGATCAAGAACCTTCTGCTATCGAGATCACAGATATTATAAAAATAATGAGGGAAGAAGGATGTCATCTTATTGTTACAGATCCCCAACATAGAACTGAGAATATCTATGAAATAGCTAGGGAAACACAATCCAAAATTGCCTTACTCACTCCCCTTTTGAATGTAGAAGTCAATTGGAATAAAGAACAGATATTAATTTCAAATTATACCCAGATGATCGAGTATGATATATGGGCTTTAAGCAATCCAATCAATCCACCAAATTTAATAGATATAATAGGAATTATAGTTACTTTTGGGTTAATTATAATCGCACTCTTAATTTTATTTGTTTACGTAAGGAGGAGAAAATAAGCTTAAATCACCTTTCACATAAATAAAGGATGTTATTAAATGGAACCAGTTATAAGTTTTAAAAATGTTTTTGTTAAATATCAGAATATAATTGCTTTAAGGAACATTAACATAAATATTTATCAAGGAGATTATATTGGCATTTTTGGTCCAAATGGTTCGGGAAAAACTACTTTTCTAAAGACTATAATAGGACTTGTTGAACCAGACAACGGGATGGTTACAGTATTAGGCTCTGAAGACATCAAAAAAGTACGGACAAATGTTGGTTATGTTCCTCAAAATATTTCGGTTAAAAAAACCTTTCCAGCAACAGTATTAGAAGTAGTGGAAATGGGGTTATTTGGCAAAATTGGATTTATGAAGCCTTTAAGACCCGAAGATAAAAAGCAAGCAGAAGAAGCACTTCACATAGTTCACCTTGAAATGTATAAGAATCGTCCCATTGGACATTTATCTGGAGGAGAACTTCAGAAAGTAATGGTTGCCAGGGCAATCGCCTCAAAACCCAATATTTTACTCCTTGATGAACCCACTAGTGCCTTAGATTTTATGATGGTAAAAGACTTGATGAAATTGTTGGTCGATCTAAATAATAAACTCAATATCACTATTATCGCAATTAATCATCATCTTGATTTGTTGCAACCATATTGTACTAGGTTATTACTTATGGATGGGACTATAATATATGATGGAAAGCCAGATAACAATGAAATAGATGATATAATTAAACAAATTTTTAGTTTTTAAATTAAATGTAGATTAAGGTTATGAATTGATGATAGATTTAGACTATAATGTATTAAAATTTTTGTATAACATCAAAAAGCCCATAAAGATAAGTCAAATGGCTCGTAAGCTTGAAATAAAACATAGCACACTCGGTAGTTGTGTAAAAAGGCTAAAAACGAATGGATATGTTAATTATGAACCTTTTTACGAAGTAATTTTAACCAATAAAGGTATAGATGTTGCAAGAGAATTGTTAAGACACGAATGCTTGCTTGAATTACTTTTCTTTAACGAATTAGGAATGACAGCGGAAGAAGCTCATGCTGAAAGCGCAAAATTTAATCTTTTATTATCGTGTAATACGATAAATAAGATATGCGAAAAGTATGGGCATCCAAAAAAATGCCCTTGCGGAGACGAAATAATTAATTCGAAAAATTGCTCTTGTGAACTAGAGTTCAAAACCTAACATTATAACTAAAATAAATACTCTACATAAAATTCTTGGATCTAAATGAAGAAATTTATGAATTTTGAAAGTATTTAGTATTAAATTAATTTCTATATGTTTAACTCATTTTAATGTTTAAAAGAGAATCAAGAATTTTTGAAGATTTATCAATAAATTTATATAATAAATCTTTTATTCTTGTTTTAAAATTTAAATTTAATTTGGCATAAAAAACCTTCCAGAAAAATGTCAGAAGAAAAGGGAGAATTGGATGAGAAGGATAAGAAGGAGGCTTTTAATACGGAAGTATCAAGTGGTCTAAAATTTCCAGTTATTGGTATTGGTGCATCTGCGGGAGGTTTAGAAGCATTTGAGCAATTTTTTACAAATATACCCTCAGATACAGGAATGGCTTTTGTTTTGGTAACTCATTTAGATCCTACTCATAAAAGTATTTTGAGTGATTTAATAAAGAGATATACTCGAATGACAGTTGTTCAAGCAGAAGATAAAGAGCTGATTAAGCCTAATTGGGCATATATAATACCTCCTAATCAAAATATGACTATAAAAGAAGGTAAACTCCATCTCACTGAACGTTTAGAATTTAAGGGTATGCGATTGCCTATAGATCAGTTTTTCCGCTCTTTAGCTGAAGAAAAGCAAGAAAAAAGTATAGGTATTGTGCTATCTGGAACTGGAACAGATGCAACCCTTGGCTTAAGGGAAATAAAGGGTGTTGGTGGGATGGTAATGGTTCAAGACCCCGTAACAGCTAAATACGATGGAATGCCAAGAAGCGCAATAGACAATGTTATCGTTGATTTTATTTTACCTCCAAATGAGATGCCTGAATATCTAATAAAATATGTCAAGCATTTACCCTCGGATATCGAACAATTAGGAGCAAATATAAAAATAAGAGATAGCTTAGAAGAAATATTTACTTTATTGCACAACAAAGTTGGACATGATTTTTCTGCTTATAAATTAAACACGCTTTTTCGACGAATTGAAAGGCGTATGACTGTGTGTCATATTACTCAATATTCAGATTATATTCAATATTTAAAGGACTATCCAGAGGAAATAGACAATCTTTTTCGAGAACTTTTAATTGGAGTTACCAATTTTTTCCGAGACAAAGAAGCATTTAAAACTTTCAACGAACAAGTTGTCTCAAAGCTTTTTGAAAATAAAAATCCAAGAGATACTATTCGTATTTGGATTCTTGGCTGTTCTACCGGAGAAGAGGCTTATTCCATCGCAATGTTAGTAAAAGAAAGAATTGACTTGCTAAATAAAGAAATTAAAGTCCAAATATTTGCTACTGATATTGATGCTAGAGCTATAGATAAAGCACGACAAGGAATTTTCCCTGATAATATTATCGTTGATATTCCTCTTGATTTAATCACTAAATATTTTTCGTTAGAAAATAACTTTTACCAAATTAAGAAAAAGATTCGAGATATGATTGTATTTGCTGTGCAGAATGCTATCACTGATCCGCCATTTTCGAATGTTGATTTAATTTGTTGTAGGAATCTTTTAATTTATTTAACACCTGAAATTCAAAAAAAGTTATTATTGCTTTTTCATTATTCATTAAATCAAAATGGTTATCTTTTTTTAGGGAATTCAGAATCAATAAATGAATTTGCCAATTATTTCAATGTAATTAATAAAAAGTGGAAAATCTTCCAAAAAAAAGAAATAAATTTAATCGATAGAGATTTCACAAGACCTTTCCCTCCCTTGGTTGATTACACTCATAAACGGAAACCTCTTGAGAAAAAAGAGATCCCCACAAAAATTAATTATCGTAATTTAATAGAACAATTATTAATTGAGAAGTATGCCCCCACGAGTGTTATTATTAACGAAAAGTTTAATGTTTTATATACACATGGACATACTTACAAATTTTTAGAATTACCTTCTGGGGAAACAAACCTAAACCTCTTAAATATGGCTCGAGAAAGTTATAAACTAAAATTAATAGCTGGATTAAGAAAATTAACCTTAACTAAAAAGGAAATTCGTTTCAATAATTTAAAAATTGACGAGGATGGAAATTACATATCATTCAATTTGATTCTTAGCCCAATTTTAAATCCTAAACCTATGGAAGATTTAATTTTAATTCAATTTGAAGAAATTTACCCTAAAAAAGATGAAAAAGAAAAATCTATAACAGAAGAAACTGAAGATGTAAGTCAACTGCGTATCAAGCAACTTGAAATGGAATTAAGTTCAACTAAACAGTATTTACAAACTACTATTGAAGAGTTAGAAACTTCAAATGAAGAACTGAAATCTACAAATGAGGAATTACAATCTACAAACGAGGAACTTCAAAGTACAAACGAAGAATTACAAACATCCAAAGAAGAATTACAATCTATAAATGAGGAATTAGTTACTGTAAATACAGAATTAGATGCAAAAATTGTTGAAATAACTAAAGCCAATAATGATATGAACAATTTATTGAGTACTATTAACGTTGGAACTTTATTCTTAGATGATAATCTGAATATAAATCGTTTTACTCCTCCAACATCGAATATCTTTAATTTAATTCAGACTGATATTGGACGACCTATAAGTGATATTTCGTCTAATTTAGAATATAAAGATATTATGAAGAATTCAAAAAAAGTACTTAAAACCTTAATTCCATTTGAAGTTGATGTAAAGAATATCAATAACACTTGGTATACAATGCGAATAGTTCCTTATCGGACAGCTGATAATAAAATTGAGGGTATTGTAATTTCATTTATAGATATTACCAAACGAAAACTTATAGAAGAAAAATTGCGGTTGAATAGTAATATTTTTACACATTTGTCTGAGGGAATAGCTCTTATAAAAGCAGATGATGGGAAAATAGTCTATACAAATCCTGTATTTGAGGAGTTATTTGGCTATAAACCTGGTGAAATGATTGGGAAATACAGCTCTATTGTAACTGCGTCAACCGATAAGACCTCTGATGAAATAAGTGAAGAAATTATGGGAATTCTTTTAGAAATAGGAGAATGGCATGGGGAACTAATGAATATTCGGAAGAATGGTACAACATTTTGGTGTTATGTTAATATTTCATTATTCGATGACCCTGAGTATGGGAAGGTCATTGTTTCAATTCATTCTGATATTACCGAGAAAAAAGAAAAAGATATAGAGATTTATAATTTAGCAAAATTCCCTTCTGAAGACCCAAATCCCGTTTTAAGAGTAAATAATGAGCGTGTAATCTATACCAATAAAGTTGGTGAAACTCTCTTTAATATTAATGAAGTAGGATTAATCCCAGAAGTATTAGAGCAACCTATCAGTAAAACTCTTGCAAATAACGAAATCCAAGAGTTAGAACTTATGCTAAATAGAAGAACATATACATTAGCTATCACTCCAGTCGAAAACATGAATTATGTAAATATTTATGGGATGGATATAACAGAACGTAAAAAAGCAGAGGAGAAATTATCACATTTAATCTCAATGGTTTCACATGAATTAAGGACACCAATCGCGGTTTTATTAATGTCAATAGAGTATATCAATCAAAATAAAGATAATCTTACTGAGGAGTCAGAAAATGAGCTGTGGGATGGTATCTCAAGAAATATTCGATTATTAAATAAATTAGTAGAAGATATCTTAGTAATTTCTAGGATTGATGAAAGTAAGTTACAATTAGAAATAAAAGAATTTAGTCCCTTAGATATTATTAATGATATTCTATATCTCATGGAGCCTTTAAGAACGCAAAAGAAAGTAGATTTTATTGTTGATGTAGATAAAGATATTCGGTTAAATGCTGATCCAAATAGAATCGATCAAGCTTTTCGAGTGATTATTGATAACGCAATAAAATATTCAAAGGATAATTCGAAAGTAGAAATTCGGGCAATAAAAAATTATCGAGGTAAATATAATTTAGATGAGACTCCAGGAGTTCTCTTTCAGTTCAAAGATTACGGGCGTGGTATACCCAAAGAAGATCAACCCAATATCTTTGAACGTTTTTTCCGCTCAAGTAATGTAAGTGATATATCTGGGACTGGATTAGGATTGGCCATCGCTAAAGATTTAATTGAGGCTCATAAGGGTCAAATTTCAATGAAGAGTAAATTAGAGGAAGGAACGACATTTTATCTTTTTATCCCGCAAAAAATCATAGAAATGATAACGAAAAAGAAGAATTGAATACATTATGCTAAATCTACATCAAGTAAATTCTGATGATTTTGATTTTTTTAAAAACTTAAGAAAAAGATCATTACTTTTTATCATTTATCGAAATATTATCAAATTTCCAAAATAAAGGAATTGGATCTAAATTAATTAAAGATTTTATAACAAGAGTAGAAAAATACAATAAATTAGTTACTTTAAAGGTACTGAAAACAAACGAAATGGCAAAAAGATTAGATAAACGTCTTGGTTTTTTAATAGAAGAAGAAACTGAGACATATTTTATAATGAATTGTAGGTATATTAGAGATTAATTCTACCTATTGCTCTGAATGGTAAAACCTTGTTGAAAGTATCATAATCGTAAACTCTTCTCCCATCAACTAAATTTGGTGTTTTCATATGTTTTTTAAAATCAATGGGAGTAAGTGCTGAAAAATCATCCCATTCAGTTATCAATAAAGCGCATTCAGAATCTTTCAACGCTTCTTCTATAGAGTTAGCATATTTTATTTTATCCCCCATTTCAATCTTAGCTGTTTGATTTGCTTTAGGATCATAACCAATTATGTCGGTTACTCCTCGTTTTTTTAGTTCATTTACAACTCGGATGCTCGCAGCTTCTCGCATGTCATCTGTACCTGGTTTAAATGCAAGACCTAGTAGCGTGATTCTTTTTCCTGTTAAATTTCCAACTAATTCTTCAGCAATGTTTACTATATGGATAGCTTGATCATCATTTATTTCTAGAACTGCCTCTAATAGTCTTGAAGTATAGCCCTTGGATTTAGACCATGCTTTTATTGCATTCACATCTTTATGAAAACAAGAGCCTCCAAAGCCAACACCTGCCCGTAAAAATCTCGAATTTAGCCTATAATCAAGACCAACGCCTTTCATAACCTGCATTATATCTACATTAGGTACCAGTTCTGCTAAATTAGCGAATTCATTCGCATAACTAATTTTCGTTGATAAAAGGCAGTTATTACCATATTTGACTAATTCTGCACTTTCTAAATTCATTCTCAAAATAGTACAGATTTTTAGGTGATCTCCATAGAAATATTCATAAAATTCTTGAAGCATAGCACCACTCTTTTCATCGAATTCACCAATGACAATTCTATCTGGATGCAGTGTATCTTCAATTGAACGACCTTCAGCTAAAAATTCTGGCTGCATGCAAAGACCATAGTCATCTCCTGGCTGTTTTCCCGAAACCTCGTTTATAATTGTAGATACTAAATTTCTGGTAGTACCGGGAACTACTGTTGATCTCACAACAACTAAATGATATTTATCTTTTGTTCTTAATGCCTCTCCTATTTCTCTTGCTGTGCTTTCAATAAAGCTTAAATCAATACTTTTATCTTCCCTCATTGGTGTGCCTTGAGTAATCATAGAAATATCTGTATTTAATATAGCTTTAACAGGATTGGTTAGGCATTGTAGAAGTTCTGGAGTGTTCTTTTTAATATCATCCATCATTTCTTGAAGTCCTGCTTCAAAAAAGGGTGCTTTGCCATCATTAATTATCGCTGCTTTCCTTTCATTATGAGTAGAAGCTAATACTTTGATATCTTTTTCGGCAAAACAAGCTGCTGAGCAGAGGCCAATAAAACCTGTCCCGAGGATTGATACACTATATTTGTACATTTAAATTCTCATTTGTTATTTTTAATAATAACAAAAATATTCGATCTAAGTTTAAACCTTTCGATTCTCTCATTTCATAAAATTCTGTAAAAATTCAAAGAAAAATTTATTACAATAAGAAAATAGATAAATCTATAAAATTTTAAAAGAGATTTTGAAAAATGAAGGAATTGAGAAAAAAACTTAAAATTACAGATAAAGCATTAGACGTTGTAAATAAATTTCTTTCTGATGAGAATAATATTATAATTAATAAATTGTTTGAAATAATCGAAAAATATGGTGGAGTCAATGAAATTAACAAAAAAGCTCAAGAAGCATATAAATTAGATAATATTATGGATAAATTAAGTAAGAAAAAACCGGATTATGTTCAAAATATTGAATGGTTGATTGAACAAAGAGATAAAAGTGCTTTTATTAGCATCTTTGATTATAGAAAAAAGATTCTTGGAGATAAATTATCAGGAATGAAATTTGATAAGGATTACGCAGTTACTTTAGAACTTTCAGCTTGTCAATATTTTCCATTTTTTATAGATATTGCAAAGGCTGCAATTAACGATCAGAACTTAATGCCAGGGAGGATAATTCGCGTTAGAAAAATGAAAGAACAAGAAGAGGATGGTGATTTATTAGCTATGGCAGCTGCGATGCAAATTATAGGCGCATCTTATGTAGAAACATTAGATACCAAAGGAACTGCTCCTGGTCCTGATGGATTACCAGTAAATGTGCATCTTGGTGGACCTGAAACTATAACAGGTTACTTTGGAGGAGTTGGGCAACCAAATGATTTTGCTTTAAAGTGGATTGATGAATATCTTTATTATTATACTAATTATGGTATTAAGCAAGTTCTAAACGTTAATCCTGGAACTGTTCTTCTGGGATATTTCATGCATAAACTTGGAATTAATAATGAATTCAAAATTTCAGTATATATGGGAAACGATAATCCTTATGCATGTCTTTGGACTCTATTAACTGCTAAATTATTTGCTCGTGAAGATGGAACAAGTCCTTTAATCGGTTTTAATCTTGCTAATTCAATTAATAATGAAACTCTTGAACTCTCCGCATATATTAGAAAAGATTTTGGTTTTGAGGATGTAGTGAGATTAGAACATCATGTAATTGAAACGCAAAAAAGTATTGTAAGGCAACCCTATGATAAGAGAGATGAATTAGTGGAAGTTGCTAAAAAAGTGAAAAATATTAGTGCTAAACATGAAGGTGGCGATGTGGAATTAGATAGGAGCAGAGAACATCCTTCAGATATATTGGATTATTTCAGAGATAAGCAAGAAATAATAGATTCGGGTCATTGGGAATTTATGCGAAGAAATCATCTTGATAGATATATTGCAATAAACACTACTGCAAAAATCCTGACTGAAAACGGTATTGATATTATTGTCGCTCAAAATTTACATAAATAAAAATTAATAAGAAGGAGTGTAAGAAAAAATGGGTAAATTCGATTTTCGGCCTTCTGGAGTTATGCCCGCAATGGTAACTCCATTTAATAAGGATGAATCAATAAATGAAGAGAACTTAAGAAATTTAGTTAATCATCTTATAGACCAGGGAGTAACTGGATTAGTTCCAGTAGGAACCACTGGAGAATTTGTTAATATGACCTTTGATGAACGATTAAAGGTAATTGAAATTGTTGTTGATGAAGTAAATGGGAGGGTTCCTGTAATAGCGGGAACAGGAGAAACAGGAACCAAATTGGTAATTGATGCTACAAATAGTGCAACTGACATCGGTGCTGATGCTGTATTAATAGTTACACCATATTTTTTAAAACCAAAAGCGAAAGGATTATACGATCATTATTTTACAATTGCAGAAAAAACAGATATTCCTATAGTATTATACAATATACCTGTTTGTACAGGAGTAGAATTACCATGGACGGTGGTGGAGGATCTCGTGGATATCGAAAATATTGTTGGCATTAAAGATTCGAGTGGAGATTATAAATACTTTTCAGCATTACTAGAAAAAGTAAGTGATAAAATTTCAGTTCTTATTGGATGGGATGAAAATGTGTTGGGTGCTTTAGCTGGAGGTGCTGCTGGGTGTATCTTAGGTTCAGCAAATGTTTTTCCTAAAATTTGGCTTGAATTATATGATCATGTGAAGAATAATCGATTACAAGAAGCTCAAGCACTTCAGAAAAAAATTCAAAAGTTAGCTAGACTTTTGATAAATTCTGGAGCTTTAGGTGTAAAATCTTGTCTAAATATGATGAAAATACCAGTAGGTAAAACCCGTCAACCCATTATTGTAGGTGATACACTTTCATATGAAATAAAGGATGAATTACGAGTCGAACTTGAAAAGTTGGGACTAATTGAAAAAACAGAAATACAGTTTCAATTGGGAGATAAGTCACTCACAAGTCGTTTTTATGCAATTGGAATAACACCTCAGAAAATTACTGATTTTGAATTGAAAGTCGGAGAGTCTCTTGTAGGTGACCGAGCAGAACTTGCACATATTGATCTTCTAATCGGTAAAAAGAACGGACCTGTTGGAAATGCTTATGCTCAAGCTTTAACTAATCCAGAAGAGGGACGTGAAGGGCTTCAAGTTATACTTGAGCCTAATATGCAAGTAAAACCAGCAACAATAATGATCCCTACTATCAAACCAACATCTCTTCGCCATGCTAGTTTAACTTATGGACCCGCTCAAGCCGCTATCGCCAAGGCAGTGATGCAATCCGTTGAAGATGGAATCCTTCCGAAAGAATTAGCAGAAGATATCGTACTAATTGTAAATGTTTTTGTTCATCCTAGTGCTAGTGCAAGAAAAAGAATATTTATCAATAATTATAAAGCAACACGTAATTCAATAAGAAAAGCAATGGAAGGATTACCAACAGTAGATGATGCTATTGAGAATGCTGAAAGCGCACGGCATCCCTTTCGGAACGATCCTTAAAGGAAATTAATTAATAGGCAATAAAAAGAGTATTAATGATAAAATTCCCGAATAAATGTATAAAATGTAAAAAAGAAGATCTTCACTTAAATGAATTTATTTATACAAGAATTTTTTTTGTTCGGAAAATTAAACCAATATATTTTAAAATTCCTGTCTGCGATAATTGTAAAAAGGAATTAGCCAAATACGAAAGAATCTTGAGGTATCTAAAATTTAAAAATAGTTTTTTTTGTATATTTTGTATTTCAATCTTTTTTATATATATTTGGACTAATTTTGATTCTAACATAAGTCCCACACTAATTATTTTTACAATTTTTATATCTATTGTTTCTGGATCGTTAACATTAATGCTTTTAATATTACATTTAATATTTTATTTGAAAAAATATGATAGAATTAGTAATTATATTGAAGTCAATACGGATGGATCAGTTTTAATTAAAGATCCAGAATATAGAAAAGAATTTGAAGAATTATCATTACTTAATGAAGATGATAAGGAAGATGAATTATATAATTGCCCCAATTGCAATACACTAATTCTAATAGATATGGAATTTTGTCCAGTCTGTGGAAAAGATTTAACGAAAATCCCTAAAATTTAATCCTCTATTAATTTTTTATAATTTACTAATCACATTGTTTTCATATGTTTTTTTAAGATTCTTTGTGCAAACTTAATAGTATATAATCTAAATATTCATAATCTGAGGTAGATATTTGCAAGTAGTAAATAGATCAATCCAATTTGTTTCATTATCATTAAGTTTTCAGAAATCTGCGTTTTAAATCATCTGAAATAATTACTTTTTTCTTTTTTTCATAATCATACCAAATAATATGCGCTTCACCTTCAGCAGCTATTTGATTCAACTTTTTACTATATAACTCATGCTTTATAATTATTTTAGATCCATCTATTCGTATAATTTTTGCTCCAACAAAGACAGTATCTGGATAGACTAGTGGTTTCTTATAATAACAACATTGAAAAGATAAAATTGGTCCTGTACGTGCGGTTTTAGGTTCTTCATAAATATCTAAAAATTGAAATAATTCTATTCGTGAACTTTCAAAATAACGATAATATATTGTATTGTTTACATGCCCTCTAACATCCATATCCCCCCATCGAACGGGTATCTCTTTTATCACAATATAATCTTTTAAAAATTCACTCATCTTGTCTACTCTTATTCTCTTATAAAAGTATCAATTGATTTTATAATTTATTAGTTAAAATTCCTTATAATTTTAATTTATTAAACTCTTTTAGTTTCTATTTAATACTTCATAACACGAATATTGATAACTCTAAGAATCAATTTTAAATTAATAGTATATTTTTAAATCCAAAATTTAGAAGTTTAAACAAATTGAAATAATTATGACAGAACAATTAATAGAGTTAAAAGTTGGAGCAGATGCTCCTAATTTTTGTCTTCCAGATAAAGATAATAATGAAGTCTGTTTGGATGATTTTAAAGGAAAATTTGTTGTACTCTACTTTTATCCGAAAGATAATACGCCTGGCTGTACTACTGAAGCGATAGGCTTTACGGGAATTTTACCAAAACTAGAAAAATTAGATACTATTGTGATTGGAGTTAGTCCTGATAGTCCTGAATCTCATGCTAAGTTCATTGAAAAGAAAGATTTGAAGGTTACATTACTCAGTGATAAGGATATAAAAGTCATTAAAAAATATGGTAAATGGGCTAAGAAGAAATTTAAAGGAAAGGAATATATGGGTGTTGTTAGAAGTACATTTTTAATCGATCCTAATGGAAAGATAGCACATATATGGTCTAAAGTTTCTGTTAATGGACATCCTGAAGAAGTCCAAAAGGTTTTAACTGAATTAAGGAAATAAATTTTATTTATTTTATTTTTACCAATTAAACTATACATAACTTATCATGGATGTTAAAGAAGCAATTAAAAATAGAAGAGCCTATCGATCACTTGATCCAGTTAATATCAAAGATGATTTAATTAAAGATTTTGTTGAAATGGTCAAAATAACGCCTTCGTGTGCAAATCGACAGCCTTGGAATTTTATTTTTGTAAAGGATAAAGACTATTTAGCAGAATTATTCACTACCTTATCAGATGGGAATAAATGGGTAGAGAAGGCTTCAATGATTATTGCTGTTTTTAGTAGACCTGAAAATGATTGCATCATCAAAGAACGTCTTTATTATTTATTTGACACAGGAATGGCAACTGCTTTTTTGATTTTACGAGCTACTGAGTTAGGTCTAGTTGCTCATCCTATAGCGGGATTCAGAGAAGATGAAGCTAAAGCCATCCTAAAGATCCCTGAAGAATTTAGGCTTATTACACTAGTAATTATTGGAAAACATTCCGAAACCATTAATCCAGTTCTTTCTGAATCAATGAAATTAGGCGAAAAGCAACGGCCACCCCGTAAAAAATCAAAAGAATTTATATTTTTAAATAGATATAATAATAAATTTCTTGAAATTGAAGGGGAAGAATGAATGAGTAGTGAATTAATAAAAAGCTATAAAAATCATTTATTAAATGAAAAAAGCCCTTATCTCCTTCAACACGTTAAGAATCCTGTAGATTGGTATCCTTGGACAAATCAGGCTTTTATTAAGGCTAAACAAGAGGATAAGCCAATATTCTTATCAATAGGGTATTCTACTTGTCATTGGTGCCATGTTATGGCACATGAATCATTTGAAGATGAAGAAGTTGCTGATTTAATGAATGATGGATTTGTATCGATAAAAGTAGATAGAGAAGAACGTCCAGATATAGATAAAATCTATATGACTGTTTGCCAAATTATGACTGGCTCAGGAGGTTGGCCATTAACTATTATCATGACCCCTGATAAAAAGCCATTTTTTGCAGGAACTTATTTTCCTAAAAAGACTCGGTTTGGGCGAATAGGATTAATAGATTTAATAAAACGTATTAAAGATCTTTGGACTAATCAGAGAAATGAGTTATTAAATTCTGCTGATCAGATTACTTTTAACCTTCAAAATATCGACCAAGAATCACCTGGTCAGAAGCTTTTAGAAAACACCCTTAAAAAGACATTTAAGCTATTATCAGCGCAATTCGATAGTGTAAATGGTGGGTTTGGAGAACGTCCTAAATTCCCTACACCGCATAATCTTATCTTTTTATTAAGGTATTGGAAACGAACTGGCAATGAAAAAGCATTGGAGATGGTTGAAACCACACTTCAATCAATGAGAAAAGGTGGAATTTATGATCACATTGGCTTTGGATTTCATAGGTATTCAACGGATTCAATCTGGCTTGTTCCTCATTTTGAGAAAATGTTATATGACCAAGCATTAATAGCAATTGCTTATATTGAAGCTTATCAAGCTACTAAAAAGGATTTTTACAAAAAAACAGCTCAAGAAATATTTTCCTATGTTCTAAGAGATATGACTTCGCCAGAAGGGGGGTTTTATTCAGCTGAAGATGCAGATAGTGAAGGAGAAGAGGGAAAATTTTATGTATGGTCAAAAGAAGAAATGGAAAAAATTCTTAAAAAGGATGAATTGGATTTAGCAATTAGGATTTTTAATGTCGAGGAAACTGGTAATTATCTTGAAGAAGCGTCTATGAAAAAGATAGGCAAGAATATTTTGCATTTAAGAACACTTCCAGATATAGAATCACCTGAAGAAATTGAAAAAATACGTTTAAGCTTGTTTGAAATAAGAGAAAAAAGAATACATCCTCATAAAGATGACAAAATACTAGCTGATTGGAATGGATTATTAATAGCTGCTCTGGCTAAAGCTGCTATAGCCTTCCAGGAAAAGAAGTATTTAAGGGCTGCAAAGAACGCAGTTGATTTTATACTCTCAAACCTTCGAGAATCTAATAAAAAATTACTTCATCGATATAAAGATAATGTTTCTGAAATTCAAGGTTATTTAACAGATTATGCTTTTTTCATTTGGGGTCTTTTAGAATTATATGAAGCTACTTTTGATATTTTTTACTTAGAAACGGCTCTCGAATTACATAAGATCCAAATAGAAGATTTTTGGGATGAAAATATTGGTGGTTTTTATTTTACAGCAAAAAATAGCGAAAAACTATTAACTAGACAAAAAGAGATTTATGATGGAGCAATTCCTTCGGGGAATTCAATTGCGATGTTAAACTTACTTAGATTAAGTTATATTACGGGAAATTATGAATTAGAAAAAAAAGCAGATGTACTCAATAGAGTTTTCTCTAATAAAATTAAAGCGAGTCCTATGGCATACACTCAATTTTTAATTGCTATAGATTTCGCTATTGGTCCAACTTATTCATTAGTCATAGCTGGTGATTCTGATTCAAAAGATACTATCGAATTAATAAAACAAATTCAACAAAAATACATTTTAAATAAAGTGATAATTCATAGAAATACCGAACGTGAATTTCCAGAAATAGATAAATTGTCAAACTTTATCCAATTCTTCATTAAGATAGAGAATAAAGCAACTGCTTATGTTTGCATTAATAAAACCTGTAAGCCTCCTACATCAGATTTCCAAAAAGTATTTGAGTATCTAAATGCAACATGGAAATTTTAGATAAAAATAGTAAAATATTCTTTTTTTAAAAAAAATAATTTATTTAAGAGATATGTGAAGAGTATTGATTCTTTAATTGTGAAAACTAGTAATCTCATTAATCATCTTCAAAATCTTCTTCGTAATCGCCATCGTTATCCCAATCTTCGTCTTCATCATCAATGTCATCATCATCATCATCCCAATCTTCTTCATCTTTCTTTTTTGCCATTTGAATATCCTCCTATTATGTTATTTTTTCTACCATTTTATAATTACTTTAAGTAGATATAATTTTGATAGTATATCAATTAAATGAATTATAATGGTGTTTATTTAAATGTTTCTATTAGGAACTGTTATTATCAAATTCTAAAAGAAGGTCATTATTAATTAAACAATAGAAAATAATAATGGTATTAGCTGTAGAAATAATAATGCTAAAACCATAAAAAAATCAAAAGGTTAAATCTCACAATATCAAATCTTAAGTGTAGATTAATATTTTAAACAAATTGGGAACATATTAAGAAAATATTATATTAGAAATAGCTCTAATAAATTTATATCTTAAATTTTCCAATTTTTTAATTAACTAATTCCTTTAAATCATTTATATATTTTACTGTGTTCATTTAATCTTAAGATACATTGAATTAACAATCAGAAAAAGTTAGTTAGATGGAGGAAATAAAAAAAAGGAATAATTAAAAGTTAAATTTTTTAAACTTTTTGATAAAAGTAATGGATATTATACCTAATGTAATGAGTATAATACCTAAATCAAATCCTGATATTTTAGTTTCAGTTGATATTGACTTAATAATCACAACTTCTTTATACGCTACTTTATTTGCGATATCTTCCGCATAAAACTTTAATTGAATACTTCCTTGAGATGTTGAATCCCACACAGTTTGGTCAATTGTTCCAATTAATCTTGAAAATGTTAAATTTGTTAATCCTTGGTCTAATGTATACCAAGTGTTAATTAGATTAGCTTCATCAATTGAAATTTCAAAACTTGGGGAATCTGAACCAAAAACGTCATTATTACTCGGTGATATTATTGTGATTATCGGAGGAGATGTATCTTTAATGATATTCACCTCCGCAGAAACAAGATGACCAACAAGATCGTTGGCATGGAAAGTTATCTCAATAGGTCCATCAAGTAGAGCAGCCCAAGCAGTCGGGTTAATTGTTTCATTATCTGTGAAGGTGTAGTTGTTTAGTCCCCCATCAAGAGTATACCACATGGAGTCTAAATTATCATCAGTAATTCTTACATTGAAAGATGGGGCAGAACTACCAAAGATATCATTATCTTCAGGTGAATTCACAATAATAGTTGGCGTTTGAGTGTCTTTTATTATATTCACTTTCACAGAAGCAAGATATCCAGCAGTAACATTGGCATGAAAAGTTAGCTCAACAGGTCCATCAGACAGAGCTGCCCATGCGATTGGGTTAATCGTTCCATTATCTGTGAAGGTGTAGTTGTTTAATCCACCATCAAGAGTATACCACATGGAGTCTAAATTATCATGTGTAATTCTTACATTGAAAGATGGGGCAGAACTACCAAAAATATCATTATCTTCGGGTAAATTCACAATAATAATTGGAATTAGTGTGTTTTTTGTTATATTCACCTTCGCAGACGCAAGATGTCCAATAGTATCATTGGCATAGAAAGTTATCTCAACAGGTCCATCAAGTAGAGCAGCCCAAGCAGTCGGGTTAATTGTCCCATTACCAATAAAAGTGTAATTGTTTAGTCCCCCATCAAGAGTATACCACATGGAGTCTAAATTATCATCAGTAATTCTTATATTGAAAGAGGGGGCAGAACTACCAAAGATATCATTATCTTCAGGTGAATTCACAATAATAGTTGGCGTTTGAGTGTCTTTTATTATATTCACCTCAGCAGACGCAAGATGTCCAACACTATCATTAGCATAGAAAATAATTTTAACAAGTCCATCAAGTAGAGCTGCCCATGCGGTTGGGTTAATTGTTCCATTATCTGTGAAGGTGTAGTTGTTTAATCCACCATCAAGCGTATACCAAGTAGTATTCAAATGATCATCCGTAATTGTTAAATTGAAAGAAGGTGCGGAAGTGCCAAACACATCATCATCTTCAGGTGAATTCACAATAATAGTTGGTGTTTGAGTATCTTTTATTATATTCACCTCCGCAGACGCAAGATGTCCAATAGTATCATTGGCATAGAAAATAATTTTAACAAGTCCATCAAGTAGAGCTGCCCAAGCAGTTGGGTTTATTGTTCCATTATCTGTAAAAGTGTAATTGTTTAGTCCACTATCAAGAGTATACCACATGGAGTCTAAATTTAAATCTGAAATATCAACATTAAATGAAGGTGGTATAATGCCGACAAGTTGATTTGGACTTGGTTTATTAATGTATATTTGAGGAACACTAATGTCTTTAAAAATTATTATTTCGACAAATCCTTCTTCCCCAAAGGTGTCGTTTGCATAAAATCGAATAGTGACAGGCTCATCACCTTTTTTATTCCATTCTGTCTGATTAATTTGTCCTACATTCCCGGTAAACGTAATATTAGTGTTACCAGAATCAATCGTATACCAAGTAGTATTTAAATTAGGTACTATGATAGTAAGGTTAAAGTTTGGTCCAACACTACCATAAAGATCATTTTGTGTTGGAGATTTTATAATTAGCTGGGGTAATATAGTTAGATTAACAATAGAGAAGTCCTCATCTCCTTCTCCATAACTCTTTGTAACACCAGCTAAAAGAATATGTGATTGAGCATCTACTGTTAGAGCCAAGCAAGTCTCAAAATCATTACCACCCCAAAAGTAATCCCAAAGCTTATTTCCATCCTCATCATATTTGATAAGATACATATCAAAATAATTAGAAGTCATTGCACCAGCTAGATATATATAATTCAAAGAATCGATTAAAACATCTTCTCCCCGATCTGTTAAACCAAATCCTGAGGTGATATTCCATTGATATATTCCTGCGTTGCTATATTTCAACAGAATCGAATCAGTCGAAGTCATACCCCCAATAATAATGTTTTCAGAAGAATCTAGTGCTAAGGAGAATCCAGCGTCATTAGATCCATCCCATGTTTTATTCCATAATTCATTCCCAGAGTTATCGAATTTGATTAAACATATATCATTATCAACGCTATTAAACGTATATCCAACAACATAAATATTTCCTGCTAAATCTAATACTATATCCATCCCATTATCATTTCCTAATTTTCCCCATGTTGTAGACCATTCAATTGACCCAGAAGTATTATATTTTATTAAACAAATATCATCACCACCTATACCATAACTAGACGTACTCCCAGTAACATAAATATTTCCAAAAGTGTCTAAGATTACTCCATATCCGTGATTAAACGTGTTTCCTCCCGCTCCATAATTTTCATTTTTCCACTGTAAATCTCCAGAGCTGTTTAATTTGTAAAGTGCAACATAGCTATTTAATGCATTAATAGGTTCAACACTTCCTACTGCGTATACGTTATCTAAAGGATCTAATACCATATCTTCAAATCTTTGATCTGTACCTAATGGCCCAGCATAAGTACGATTCCATATTTGCTCACCTGAACTTGTAAATTTCACTAGACTCATATCCCAATCAGTGCCAGGGACCTTAGAGACTCCAGCACCATAAATATTGCCAATAGAGTCCACTGAAATTGCGTGACATTCATCATCTCCTACATATCCCCATGTAATATTCCAGTTGTATCTAAGAGGATTAGAATCAGACAGAAGCGGTGATTCTTTGTGAGAGACATGATTACTTTCATTGATGTAGCTATCGAATTTAATATTTATAGACGTAAGAGCTAGCAAAAAAATAAATATAAGAAAGTATAAAAATCTTAATCTCATGTATTTTGCTTTCGCCATATTAAATTACCAAAAGAATATTGGATTATTATACTATATTTATATCATTTTATTTAATATTTACGTTTTTATACATAAAAGTAAATAGGATCCAAATTAATAAAAGAATCGTAAGAAAAATCAAAAATTAATTAAAAGTTTAGGACTTACAATCCAAATTTTTCAATTTTTTGATTAACTAATTCCTTTAATTCATCTATAGATTTTACTATGGTCATTTCATCTTGAGAGATGAATCAATCGAATCTTGATTTATCTAAAGAATATAAAGATGAAAATTTTGCATCGGCTAAAACCATAAGTTGATTTGCTGAAATCTTATTTAAAAATAATTTTTTCACAAATTTCTCGAGCATTTTATTTAATTTAATTTTTGAGAGCTATTTATCGATCATGGGTAAATAGATTATATTGTATTTCAGCAATTTCTTTATACTTATTGATAAAATTAATTAATAAAAAAATAAGTTAAAATTTAAAGGGAGTTAAATTTATTTCTTAATTTTATTTTTCTCGATACACTTCTCCATCAATGACTTGCATTTCAGCAATTGAATCGATTCCTATTCCTTTGATATGTTCATCCCATATTTTTCGGATTGATCCAGCATCTTTTGCATTCCATTCACAATATAATTTTTCAAGATCTAGTACTGCCCAAGTTCTTATCCAATAAGCATCATAATTACAAGCTTTTCTTAAATTAATAATCATTTTGTTTTCTTCAGGGGGCATTTCTGCCATTTGCTCTAAAACCTTTCGAGGTACAGAGTGTACTACAATAAATTTTGGCATATTCACATCTCAATTTTTATTTTTTCTATAATTTTGAATGCCTTTACTTCATTTTGGATCTCAAATTGAAACTAAAGGTAATTAACAAATATGTCAAAATATAATAAAAATCTTTCTTAAAATTTATCATTCATAGCATTTTTGAATAAAAAAATAAATTATTAAATATTACAATCTGTCTGTAATTATTGAATAAATTTGTTCAGCTGTAAACCCTTTAATATCTATTGCAGAACATCTACAATTGCCTGAACAAGCGCCACAACCTTTACAGAGTGCTTCATTAATTTTAGCGACAGTACCGAACCTTCGGTCTTCAACAAGTTCAATCGCCCCATAAGCACAATTCTCGACACACATACCACATCCAATACATCTTTCGGGTTGAACAACACCAAAAAAAGGTTCTACTTCAACTTCTCCTTTAGCCATTAAGACAGCAGCACTTGAAGCTGCTCCTTTAGCTTGAGCTACAGCATCAGGTATATCCTTTGGTCCTTGAGCAACTCCTGCAATAAATATCCCATCTGTTAAAGTGTCAACAGGCCTTAATTTTGGATGTGCTTCTAAAAAGAATCCATCAGCAGATCTTTGAATTCTTAACAGAGAGGTTATTATATCTGCATCTGCTCGCGGTTCTAATCCACAAGATAATACAAATAAATCTACTTTTAATTCAACTGGTTGCTGAAGTAATGTATCTTCAGAACGAATAATAATATTATGATCTTGATCTTCACTAACTTCTGCAATTCTACCTCTCAAATAATTTATTCCATAATTTCGACCAGCAGATTCGTAAAACTCCTCATATCCTTTTCCAAAAGCTCGGATATCTATATAGAAAATATATACATCAGCATCAGGATGTTTTTCTTTATATTGTCTTGCTTGTTTTGTTGCATACATACAACAAACTCGAGAACAATATTGATTACCTCCTTCTCTAAAATTCCTGCTTCCGACACATTGCAGGAAAGCGATGCTATGTGGCTCTTTTAAGTCAGAAGGTCTTACTGGTTTCCCTGTAACTGGTCCAAAAGAACTTAATAAACGTTCCATTTGAAGTCCAGTAATAACATTTGGATATGTTCCATATCCGTATTGTTTTAACTCTGTTGGGTCATATAAATCCCATCCAGTTGCTACAATAACTGTTCCTACTTTGACTTTCAAATATTCTGGTTGATCATCATAAATTATAGCTTCTGGTTCACATACATCAATTCTTGCACAAATTCCACATTTAATACAATTATCCATGTCTATTGTATATTGTCCAGGAATAGCTTGGGGAAATGGAATATATATTGCTTTTCGTGTAGCTAATCCTAATTCGAACTCATTCCCTACAGTAACAGGGCAATAATCAACACATATTCCACATCCAGTACATTTTTCTTGATCAACATAATGAGGTTTTTTTAATATTGTGACTTCAAAATTCCCTATATACCCAGACACTTCTGTTACTTCGGAATATGTTAAGAGTTCTATGTTTTTTTCTCGTGATATTTCAGACATTTTTGGAGTAAGGATACAACTTGAACAATCCATGGTTGGAAATGTTTTGTCTAGTTGAGCCATATGACCTCCAATTGTAGGAGTTTTTTCCACTAAATAAACTTTGTATCCCTCTGCAGCAAGGTCTAAAGCCGCATTCATACCTGCAATTCCTCCTCCAATTATTAAACAAGATGGTTCTACTTTTACTTTCTGAACCTCAAGAGGGACCAATTCTCTTGATTTTGCGACTGCCATCCTAATATGATCTTTAGCAGTTTCATATGCCCCTTCTGGCTCTCTCATATGTACCCAAGTGGAGTGTTCTCGTATATTTGCCATTTCAAATAAAAATTGATTCAACCCAGCTTCTTTACATGCAATTCTAAAGGTAGGTTCATGCATTCTCGGAGAGCATGCTGCAACTATTACTCTATTGACTAAACCTGCTTCTATATCTTCTTTAATCATCTTTTGACCATTGTCAGAACACATAAATTTATATTCTCTAGCTATTACTACGTTTGGAAGAGTTTTTGCATATTCTACTAAATCTGGAACTGAAACAACTCCTCCAATATTTATACCACAATGACATACGTATACTCCAATCTTAGCTCTTTCATTACCAGTAACTATAATCTCTTTCTTGGTTTCTGTCATTTTTTTCCTCCTATATTAACTGCTCTTTAACTATTTTTAAAAATGGATCAACTGAGATAAAGGGAGAAACTCCTGATAGATTATGATTCTTAACCAAACCTAATAAATTTGGATCCATACCAAACGCAACTCCTAAGAGTTGAGTTATATATATTACGGGAATATTAAAGGGCTCACCAATTATATCAGCATAAAAGTTGTTTACCTCGACCTGACCGAGGTCCAATTGGAGGTGGCAGAATGGACAGATATCAAGAATAATATCTACACCCGCATCTCTCATATTCACTAATTTTTCCCTTGTAAAATCTGCTGCAACTTCTTTGACCGCAGTTCTAACAGCTCCACCAGCACCACAACACATATATTTATCTTTATAATCAATACTTTTAGCACCAGTTATTTCAACAATCTCATCAAGAAATTGAGGAGCTTCATATTCACCGTTCCAAGGTCTTTTTTCGCTAGGTTTTACTATATGACATCCATAATGTACGCCTACCTTTAAATCTGTGAATTTCAATTTAATGAAATCTTTTAAATAATCTAACCCCATATCGAGATATAATGCTTGAACAATATGTTTTGGCTCAAAAGTACCACTATATTTCCGACCAATTTTTGCTAGATATTCATTAACTTCTTTTTTTTTATCATAATCATGTTCAAGCTCGTACCAAGCATCTCTAAGGGTTCCATAACATCCATTACAACCAGTAATTGGACTTACACCTAGTTCTTCTGCGATTGAAATATTTCTCGCAGCAATTACAAACCAAGTTGGTATATGAAATGCTCTAAATACACCAGGAGCTGGACAACATGAAGCTCCAGGTAAATCTAAAAGTTCAGCGCCAAGATGATCAAAAACATTTCTAATTGAAATTTCAATCATCGGATAACGATTAGGAATTACGCAACCTAAAAAAAACCCATATCTCCATTTATAATCTTCACGCATAATTATTCCTCCTTATTTTTTTTCTTCTGCTTTTGCTCTCTCTTTTTTCAATTTTGCAGCATTATCCAATAATTTTT
>Ga0307444_1000089_pt1 | contig 47205 bp, 42 predicted proteins | sample SalMarSW160340MG_FD_202145 | JGI IMG/M metagenome (GOLD analysis project Ga0307444, IMG submission 202145) | Salt marsh sediment microbial communities from the Plum Island Ecosystem LTER, Massachusetts, United States - SW1603-40 | ecosystem: Environmental > Aquatic > Marine > Intertidal zone >...
CCGAGCGCCTCGCGCAGGAGCAGGGTCATGGCGCCGGCCACGTTGAGCTCGCGCGCCCGGACCGGCGTGCCATCGAAGCGCACTCCGAGGATGATGTCGCCCAGTCGCCGTTCCAGATCCTCGAGGCTCGAGGCGAGACAGAAGATGGCCATGACCTCGGAGGCGGCAGTGATCATGAATCCGTCCTCGCGCGGGACGCCGCTCGTCCGCCCGCCCAGCCCGATCACCACGCTCCGCAGGGCCCGATCGTTCATGTCGACCGCGCGCCGCCACGTCACCTGCCGTGGGTCGATGCCGAGGGAGTTGCCCTGGTGCAGGTGGTTGTCGAGCATCGCCGACAGGAGCGAGTGGGCGGAGGTGATCGCGTGCAGATCGCCGGTGAAGTGCAGGTTGATGTCCGCCATCGGGATCACCTGCGAATACCCCCCTCCGGCGGCGCCGCCCTTCACCCCGAACACGGGGCCGAGGCTCGGCTCGCGGATGCACAGCACGCTCTCCACCCCCACGCGACGGAGCCCGTCGGCGAGCCCCACCGACACGGTCGTCTTTCCCTCTCCGGCCCGCGTAGGCGTGATCCCCGTGACGAGCACGAGCCGACCGGGTCGCCCACCCTCGTGCGCGAAGATCGACTCGGGACGCACCTTGGCCTTGAAGCGGCCGTACGGCTCGAGCTCGTCGGCGTCCAGCCCGATCATGGCCCCGATGTCGCGGATCGGTCGGGGGGTGGCGGCTTCGGCGATCGCGACGTCGGTGAGCATGAGCGCGCGTGCGTCCTTTCCCTGGGTCGTGACGGCGTGCGTCTTTCGGGGCCGTCGGCTCGTGCGGCGATTCGATCCGTCGTGTCCGCGTTTCCGGGTGAGACTCTACGGCCGGGCCGCGTTCGGCGGAACCCGTCAGATCCGGGGGACGGCCCCTCCGGTGACGAAGCGCCCCCCGAATCCGAACACGGCGGCCATCAGGAGCGAGAGGATCACGCCCAGCGCGGCGCCGGACCCGAAATCGAACGCGCGCAGCTGCGCCAGGATCTCGATCGAAATGGGGCGCGAGCGCGGCGTATAGAGCAGGATCGAGGCGACGAACTCCCCCAGTGCCGACACGAAGGCGAGCATCCCGCCCGCCGCCAGACCGGGGAGCACGAGCGGGAGGGCGACACGCCGCATGGTGAGCCCCCAGCCGGCCCCGAGCGAGTACGAGGCCTCCTCGAGCGCCGGATCGAACTGCCGGAACGACGCGATGGCGGCCTGGGCGACGAGCGGCGTGTTCCGGATGAAGTAGGCGACCGGCAGGATCCAGAAGGTCCCCACCCAGATGAAGCGTCCCGCGAGCGGCTGATGCGTCGAGAACGTGGTCGCGAGCCCGATGGCGAGCACGGTGCCGGGGAGCGCCCACGGCACGACGAGGAGCGCGGACACGAGCCCCCGACCACGCACCCGGCCGCGCACGACCAGATAGGCCGCGAGGAAGCAGAACACGACGTTGGCGGCCGTGGCCAGGGCCGCCATTCGGAGCGAGTTGAGCACCGGCCGCAGGAGCTCCGGATCGCGGATCAGGGCGGTGTAGTTGTCGGGCGAGTACCGCGACGGGAGGATCTGCATCGTCCACGCCCCCTCCGGCACGAACGACACGAGGAGCAGCGTCAGGTGCGGGAGGAGGAGGAGGGTCACGACGCCGAACCCGGTCACCGTGACGGCGATCCGGGCCCAGCGAGCCTGGATCCTGCGGCGCGTCTGCTGCACGCCCTTGCCCGCCCCGGTGTAGGCCCGCCGGCCCTCGCTCCGGCGCAGGAACCACAGGAAGGCGAGCGATACCGACGCGAGCACCACTGTCTCGACCAGGGCGAGCTGGAGAGCCCCGCTGATCTTGCTGGCGTAGATCTGGGTGGTGAGGACCCGGAACCCGCCGCCGAACACGTACGGCGCCGAGAAGGAGGCCATCGAGGTCATGAACACCAGCAGCGCGGCGCCGAACAGCGACGGCTTGAGGAGCGGGAAGACGACCTTGCGCAGCGTCCTCATCCGGCCGGCGCCAAGGGAGGCCGCGGCCTCGAGCGTCGACTCGTCCAATCGGGCCAGGCCGGCGCGGGCGAACAGGTAGAAGTACACGTACATGGTGTAGGCGTGCACCAGGAGGATGGCCGGGGCTCCCACCAGCCGCCACGGAGGGTCGTCGAGGCCGAAGAGCGCCTGGAGGCTCCGGGTGAGCACGCCGCTCTCGCCCGCCAGGAAGAGGAAGGCGATCACGCCCACCAGGGGAGGGAGGAGGACCGGGAGCGCGGCCAGCGCGGCCAGCGCGCCCCGCCCCGGAAACTCGTACCGGTGGAAGAACAGGGCCAGCGGCACGCCCACGAGAGCCGACAGGACGACGGAGCCGAGCGAGATCCACACGCTGGCCCACAGGGCCGAGAGCTCGGACCTGGTCGTGAAGAAGGTCCGGTAGCCTTCGAGGGTGAGCCGCCCTGCCTCGAACAGCGAGTCGGACAGGACGACGGCGTTCGGATACACGACGAGCCACACGAGGACGAACAGGATCCCCGCCGCAAGGGCCCGCTGCCAGCGCAGCGTCTGTCCGACGGGGCCGGGCCCGCTCATCGGTCCCCGGCGCCGGAGAGCGGGAACACCCTGATCGTGCCGCCGGCCCGCGGGCGCACGGTGACCGTGTCTCCGACGGCGGCCCGGTCCTCCGCGATCACCTCCAGATCGCGCGGCCCCCCCTCGGTGGAGTCCGTGCGGATAATGAACGAGGTGGTGGCACCCGCGAAGCGGCGATCGCGTACCACACCGGCCAGACCCTGGCCCGCCTCGACGACCTCGAGGTCCTCGGGGCGCAGAAGCGCGAGCACGGGCCCCGCGGGAATTCCCGCGTCCGCGTCCGCGTCCCACCACGTCTCGCCACCGAAGTCGACGCGCCGCGGGCCGCCACCGGAGAGCGTTGCGGGGACCAGGTTGGCGCGACCCACGAACGTGGCCACGAACGGGTCGGCCGGCCTCCTGTACAGCTCCTCGGGCGGACCGATCTGCCGCATGCGCCCCGCTTCGAGCACGGCAATACGGTCCGAGAGGGCGAAGGCCTCCTCCTGATCGTGCGTGACGAACACCGCCGTGATCCCGAGGCTCTTGACCAGGTCGCGAATCTCCCGGCGCGTCTGCTCCCGGAGTGCCGCGTCGAGGTTCGAGAGCGGCTCGTCGAGGAGCAGGAGCGACGGCTCGATCGCCAGCGCCCGCGCCAGGGCGACGCGCTGCTGCTGCCCGCCCGACAGCGCCTGTACGGCCCGTGCGCCGTACCCCTCGAGGTTCACGCGGCGCAGCGCCGCGCGGACGCGCTCCGGGATCTCGGACGCCGGCTCGCCCCGCGCGCGGAGACCGAACGACACGTTCTCCGCCACATCGAGGTGTGGGAAGAGCGCGTAGTTCTGAAACACCATCCCGAACCCGCGTCGCTGCGGCGAGCGGGACGTGACGTCGCGCCCGTCGAACACGATCGCGCCCCGGTCCGGGCTCTCGAACCCCGCGATCAACCGGAGCGCCGTCGTCTTACCGCAGCCGCTCGGCCCGAGGAGGGTGAGGAATTCTCCGGCCGGCACGTCGAGCGTCAGCTCGCGCACCGCCACGACGTCCCCGAAGCGCTTCGTGACGCCGCGCAGCTCCAGGCTCACGAGCCCCCGGCCCGCTCCCCCCGGCCCCGGATGTCGCGGTCCCAATGTTGAAGCCAATCCGGCGCCCGCTCGCGGATGAAGTCGCGGTCGAGCGGCATCGGCCGGATGCGGGGCAGGGCGTCCTGGAGCCACGCGGGCATGGCGGCCAGGTCGACGTCGGTGCGGACCGGGATGCGGAAGAAGCGCTCCGCCGCGGTGCGGAGGCTCTCCTCGGTGCCCACGAAATCCACGAATCGACGCGCCATGTCGGGCTCGTCGGTGCCGCGCACGACCCCGATGGCGTCGATGACGATCGGCGTCCCGTCGTCGGGCAGCACATAGGCGATGGGGAAGTCCGTTGTCGCCCGCAGGATCTGGATGTCGGGCATGTTCCACAGCGTGACGAGGCCTTCCTGGCGGGCCAGCTTCTGGTACAGGAGGGTCGGGTTGATGACGTACTCGCGGGTCTGCGCATCGAGCTTGAGAAGCCATGCGTACCCCGCCTCGACGTTCCCCGTGCGCTCGTACTCGCGGTACATGATCGCGGCGAACACCGTGCGCATCGTGCCGGAGGCGAGCGGGTCGCGGATGACGACCTCGCCCCGCCACCGGGGCTCGAGCACCGCGTCCCAGGTGTGGGGAGCCTCCGCCGCGGTGAGCGCCTCGTCGTTGTACGCGATCACCTCCGGCGTCCGGTACAGACCGGTCCACTCATCCCCGGGCGCGCGCTCGTCTCGTGGCACGCCCTCCGCCCACGCGGGTCGATAGGGCTCGAGCAGCCCCTCCTGTGCTGCACGGTCGAACATGTCGCTGGGGGCGCCCCACCAGACGTCGGCCTGCGGATTGGCCTTCTCGGACCGCACACGGTCGAGGATCTCTTGCGACCCCATGTCGACCCACAGCACGTCGATCTCCGGGTGCACCGACTCGAAGGCCCGCCCGAACGTGCGCAACTGGTCGCGGCCGTGAGGCGAGTACACGAGCAGCTCCCGGCGTCCGTCCCCGCACCCCGACGCCCCGAGGAGGGCGACGAGACACAGCGCGCGGTGGCGCACGATCATCGTCGGTTCAACGAGGCATCCGCTGCGGATCGGCGCCAGCTGTCCGCATCCACGGAGAGGAGATTCGCCCACAGTCGGTAGGCCCCGGGCACACCGGCGGGAAGCTGTCGGAAGAACGACAGCGAGGTATGCACGTACAGCCCGTCCCCGTAGGGAGCGACCAGCAGACTTCCGAGGAGGTCGTCCTCGCCCGGGTCGGCCATCGAGAGCAGCGGCCGATAGCGCTCGTCCCACGTCGTGGGGAAGTAGAGACCTCGCTCCTGCACCCAGCCGTCGAAGTCGGAGGCGTGGATCTCGTTCGGCCCCGCCAAAGGGGCCGCCGATGGGTCGAGCAGCTCGACCGGCGCTGTCTCGTCGGTGACCCGCGGGGCCGGCGAGTCGATCCGCAGGGGGTAGGGCGCATAGTCGCCGTCGTTGAACTCGTACTTGTTGTACTGGACGACGAGCGTCCCGCCGCGCCGCACCCAGTCGAGCAGGGTCGGGTTCGCCACACGCAGATCGGATCGGACCTCGTAGGCGCGCACGCCGAGGACGATCGTGTCGAAGCGGTCCAGGCGTTCGGCTTCCAGGTCGCCGGTCTCGAGCAGCTCGACGTCGAGGCCGAGCTGCCGAATGGCTTCCGGCCCCTCGTCCCCGGACCCCATCACATAGCCGATCCGGCGTTCCGCCACGTGCACGGGCAGTCGCACCACGCGGATGGTGGCCGACGACGCCAGCAGCCGCGGTTCGATGTGCGGGTAGTCGATCATCCGGACGTCGCGCCCCTCCACCGAGCGCGTTCCGGTGTGAATCACCGGGCTGACCCCGAACTCGCCCTCGGTCGGCGTTGCCGGCGGGGTGAGCGAGAACGACTGGCGCGTCTCGGCCCCGTCGCCTTCGAGCGTGAAGTCCCGCACCTCGGGATCCACCCGCCATCCGTCCGGCGCCTCGACCCCGAGGCTGCCCCGCACGCCTCCCGGGTCCCGGCTGGTGAGCGTGAACGTCGCCTCGCGCGGGCGGGCATCGTCCACGGGCCAGATCCATACGGAAGCCGCCGCGGCGATCGTCACCCGCGGCGCCACCGCCAGTGGTCGCCAGAACTCGCCGGAGGCCTTGTCGACGCCCCGGTATCGGATGGGGTCGGTGAGCTCGAAGTCGATCGCCGCGTCGCCCACCCGGAGGGTGCCGCGCACCTCGCCGTCGAGGAGCGGAGGCTGGAAGGGGAGGGTGCGGAGCTCGGGGGCTTCCGGCCATCGGTACATGGCGCCGTCCCGGGGGAGCTCTAGGAAGTACGGCTGCGTGGCCGGCGCATCGTCCGGGACCGTCACCCGCGTCCGCCACAGCGCCATCGAGCCGCCCGCCACGACGGCCGGGTGATCCGGGTCGACCGGGCGCTCCTCGGTTTCGAAGAAGCGGCTGAAGCCGCCGGCGTTCTCGGGCGGTGCCCCCTCGTCGGGGGAGACCGGGACGATGTCCCACCCCGCGGGAGCGAGGATCTCGGGTCCGGCCAGCTCGACATCGGCCTCGCGGCCGCTCCACACGCGCGTCTCGACGAGCACCTGTTCGCCCGGCACGAGTACGTCGTCCCTCGCCCGCAGCTCGACGCGCACGCCGCTCACCGCGAGCAGCGCCCGATCGAGCAGCTCTCGGCGGCGGGTCAGCTCGTCCCCAAGCTCGCCGCCGCGTGCCCCCGGGAGGGCGAGCAGACGGTCGAGGTGCCGGGCCGCGCTCGCCAGCGCCAGGAAGGCACGCTCGGGTCGTTCGGGGCTCAACGCCCCAGCGGCCGTGTGGAGCGCCTCACGGTACGCCGCCACCTCGGCCACCGCCTCCGACCCCCGAGCGCCGACGAGGCCGGCCAGGGTGGTGTCCACGCCGGCGAGGATCGGATCGGCGGGTCCCGACGCGACGCGGGTCTCGAGCAGCGCGAGATGGGTGTCGCGCGGTCCGGGAGATTGCGCCGTGCCGAAGTCCTGCGACCGATGCCGGCTGCGCGCCTGCATGGCGATCTGATGGTGCGAGCGTCCGAGAAGCGGGTCCAGGGTCCCCGTAGAGATGGTGAGCGTCGCGTTCTGCGGATCGAAGAAGGTGCGCCGATACAGCTTGAGCGGCGTCCACGGCTCGAGCCCCGCCGCGAGCTGCGCGGGGAATCGGGTCGGGTCGCCCGCCGCCGTCCACGCCTCCCGCGTCACGAGACCGGCCGCCTGGTGTTGTCCGTGCCCATCCGCCGGCGTTCCGGAGAAGATCGACACGATCACCTGCGGACGGAAGCTCCGGATGGCCCACACGAGGTCCTCGAGGAGCTTCTCGCGGGGCCATTGCCGGAAGGTCTCCTCGGCCGTCTTCGAGTACCCGAAGTCGTACGCGCGGCTGAAACGCTGGATCGCGCCGTCGATCGAGCGCGCGGCTAGGAGCTCGCCCGTCCGGATGATGCCGAGTCCCTCGCCCAGCTCGGGCCCGATGAGGTTCTGCCCTCCCTCGCCCCGCGTCAGCGCGAAGTAGACGACCTCCGCACCCGCGCCGCGGGCGAGGGCGGCCATCAGGGCGGTGTCCTCATCGTCCGGGTGGGCCGCCACGACGAGCACCCGCTTGACCCCGTCGAGCTGGCGCAGCAGCAGACCCGCCTCGATGGCTCCGGGCGTGCGCGAAGCCTGTGCGTGGAGCGATGCCGGGAGCGCCACGAGCGCGATCGCCGGCAGGCTGCGAAGGGTCTTGGCGAACATTCCGGGAAGGTATCCGACGCGGCGGCGCCGCAACAGGAAATCGGCCCTACGAGCCCGTCGAGGAACCAGGGTGGGTCGCCTGCCGGTCCGGGTCGGCGTGGGCGGCGGGCACGGGGTGGGCCGACCTGCGCCGACGCCAGGCCATCCACCCGATGAGCAGCGCGGCGAGCGCCAGCGCCACCCACGGCAACCGCCGAAACAGACCCGACAGGCCCCACCCCGAGACGGTGAACACGATCGCCCCGGGCAGGATCCCGACCGCCGTCGTCCACAGGAATCGCCACCGCCCGACCGGCGTGAGACCGGCACCCCAGTTGAGGGCGGTGAACGCCACCACCGGAAGGAAGCGGGCGAACAGCAACCCGCCCCAGCCGGCACGGGTCACCAGGTGGTCGGCGCGAGCGAGCGCCCCCGGCCGAAGCCACCGCTCCGCGGCGGGGCGGCCGACAGCCCGCGCGATCTCGAAGCTCGCCACGGCGCCCAGCATGCCGCCCGCCCACGTGATCGCGCTCCCCGCCACGGGGCCGAACAGGGCGCCGTTGAGGGCGGCGGGAGCCTCGGCGGGGACCGGGAGGATGGCGACGGCCGCCATGACCAGCGGCGCGATCACGTACGCCCAGGCGCCCATGGCATCGAGCCAGCGACCGATCTGATAGAAGAGCTCTTCCACGCGGGATCTCGATTCCCCCGGGCAAGGCATCGACGCGTCGGGACGGTGCAAAGGTCGAGCGCGCCCCCGTGCCGGGAAAGAGCCGTGCTTCGCCGCCGCACGACACAATGCGCTCCGCGGGCGTCCCTCAGCGGTGTATATGGCGTGGGCATACTGACGATGTATTATATCCCGTCGTTTCGTCAGCGTCGGTCCCTGGGGACCGTCGGTGCGCACCGCTGACACCTCTACCAGGAGGCTCTATGGCTTCGGCCACGGACAAGGTGATGCAGTACGTGGAACGCGAGCTCGCGAAGGACCCCGGTGTATCCAACGACGTGCTATTGGACGGGGCGAAGAAGATCGACAGGTCGGTCGCGAAGCTCACGCCGCGACAGTTCCACGCGAAGTATCCGCTTCAAGTGAAGCGGTGCTCCGGCAAGCCCAAGGCAAAGAGGAAATCCGCCTCCAAGCCTTCCCGTCGATCGGGTGCGTCCCGCGGCGGACGCGCGACGAAGCGGAAGAAGAGCCCTGCCGCGTCCTCGAGTGCAGGCGAGGGTCGCGTGCGAAACGTGATGCTGAAGTTCGCGAAGGACCTCTCTTCCGCGGATTCGCAGGTCGAGACGATCGAGGTTCTGTCGAATCTCGATCGCTATGTATCCGACATCATGAAGGCGGTAGGCACCTGAGGTCGGAAGCGCGGAGACGCCGCGGACCTGTCGCGCCCGCAACGGGCACGGCGGTCGCTCGGCGGTTGGAACGGGCCCGGGCGGTGATCGCCGGGCCCGTGTCGTTTGCGACCCTGGCGGTCCCGCTGTCGTCGGGTCTGCTCGGCGTCCCCGCCTCCGCGCAGGCACGTCGGGAGGCGGCGGTGCAACCCGTCTCCGACGTGCGGCGTGGGGACCTGCTGCTGGGAGTCGGGGTGGGACACGGGTGGGACGCGGACTTTCCGCTCGGGGCGCTTTCCGGCGATCTGTTGTCGCTCGGACGGGTCACCCTCGCCTATGGTCTGGGCGACGCCGCGCTCATCGAGATCCAGGGCGATGCGTGGCGGATCCTCTCCATCGAGCGACGCAGCGAGCCGGCCATCGAGCTCGACCCCGGGGTCGCAGATGGCACGACCGCCGATGCGGGCGACTTCGAGATCACGGTGAGCTTCGCCCCCATCGGGAGGCGCCGGGGTCTGTCGGGAGGTGGACTAGTCCGGGTGCGGCTGCCCAACTCGGACGAGCGCAAGGGCATCGGCACCAACACCACCGACGTGACGCTGGGCGCGCTGGCTTCGTGGGGGGCGTCGCGGTGGCGGGTGAGCGGCGTGCTGGGGGTGGGCATCCTCGAGGCGCCGCTCGAGGGGTTCGAGCAGAACGACGTGCTCGAGTACGCGATGGACGCGGAGCTCACGGTCGGGAGCGACGTCCGCGTGGCGGCGGGCGTGGACGGTCGGGCGAATACGCGCGACCTCGTGCCGCTCGGCACGGAGAACCTGGCGCGCGTGCGGCTCGGCGCCGAGTGGCGGCCCCACGCCTGGGGGTGGGATCTCGGCGTCGCACGCGGGATCACGGGAAGCGTGGCCGACTGGAGCCTCGGGGCCGGAGTGTCGTGGACCCCGCCGCACCGCTGACCCGCGTCTTGCTCGGGTCCGTCGGCGCGTCCATCCTCAGGCGGCGCCCGGGCGCCGAGCGCGGGGGCCACGGCCAGTCAGGGGGAGGTGTGGCCAGGTGAGCGTGAGCGAGATTCGACGAATGTCCCGGACGCGGGCCGAGCAGATCGGCAGGCGACGGTTCGACGACATGGTCGACGGCTTCTACGCGCCGGAGGCCAAGCTCATGCCGTCGGGCTCGGGGACCGTCCGCGGGCTCGACGAGATCCGGGCCTTCTGGCGCTCGACGCCCGAGCACGGGCTGGTCGAGCTGACGCTGGAGCCGCGCGACATCGAGATCTCGGGCGAGCTCGGGTACGAGATCGGGCGCTTCTCGCGCACGCTCCGTCCCCGTCATGGCGCACCCTTCCAGGAGAGCGGGAAGTACATGGTGATCTATCGGCACGAGCCGCCCGATCGGTGGCGCGCGATCGCCGAGATGTTCAACAGCGATTCAGGGCGCTGAGAGACCCGCGCGGGGCCGACGAGCCACGCCGCCCGGCTCGCTCCGCGCGCCACCCCCCGGATCCCGACGAAAGGACACGGCATGGCAGACCTCGAGGCCCGCTTCATTCGCTGGGAGGACATGCCCTGGGAGCCGGTGACCGACAGTCTGCGCCGCCGGCTGGTGACCGGGGAGCGCGTGATGCTGGCGCAGGTCTACCTCGACGAGGGCGCGATCGTGCCGCGACACCGGCACGACAACGAGCAGATCACCTTTATCCTCCAAGGGGCGCTCAGGTTCTGGCTTGGAGAGGAAGGCGAGCGTGAGGTCATTGTCCGGGCGGGGGAGGTGCTGCACATTCCGCCCGATGTGCCGCACAAGGCACAGGCGCTCGAGGACACGCTCGACCTCGACGTGTTCTGTCCGCCCCGCCAGGATTGGCTGGACGGCACGGACAGCTACTTCCACGACCCGGTCGACGACTGATGGACTTCGGCCTGGCGGGGAAGGTGGCCCTGGTGGCGGCGTCGAGCCGGGGGCTCGGCAGGGCGGTGGCCGGGGAGCTGGCCGCGGAGGGGGCCCATCTCGTCCTGTGTGCCCGCGGGGAGCTAGAGCTGGCGAGCACCGCCGAGTCGATTCGCGGGACGACGGGGGTCGACGTGCTCGCCGTGCCGGCCGACCTCTCCGACGCCGGGGACGTGGCACGGCTCGCGGACCGGGCGCTGGAGCGCTTCGGCCGTGTCGATGTCCTCGTCAACAACGCCGGCGGGCCGCCGGCGGGACCGTTCGAGGCTCACGATCTGGAGGCGTGGCGGGCCGCGATCCGCATCAACCTGGAGAGCGCCCTCGAGCTGACCCGCGCCGTCCTGCCCGGGATGAGGGAGCGTCGCTGGGGGCGGATCATCAACATCACGTCCGTCGCCGTGAAGGAGCCGGTCGACGGTCTCATCCTTTCGAACAGCGTGCGGGCCGCCGTCACCGGGTTCGCCCGTACGCTGGCCAACGAGGTGGCCCCGCACGGGATCACGGTGAACAACGCCCTCCCGGGCTACACGCGGACCGATCGGCTCCTCGAGCTGGGCGACGCGCTCGCGACCGAGCGGGGGGTGGGCCGGACCGAGATCGAGGCGGGGTGGCGTGCCGGGATCCCCATGGGTCGACTCGGAGAGCCGGCCGAGTTCGCGGCGCTGGTCGCCTTCCTCGCTTCCGAGCGCGCCAGCTACATCACGGGCTGCTCGATCCCGGTCGACGGCGGGAGGACGCGCGGGCTCCTCTGACGGAGGATGGGGCGGAGCCGCCGATCGCCGCCCGGCTGCCGATCACCGCGTGAGCGTGAACGTGGCGCTCAACGGGGCTCCGCCCCCGCACGCGTCGGCGATGTCGACCAATCCGCTCGCCGAGTCTCCGCCCTCGGCGACCACCGCGTTGCCGGTGGCCGTCCCCCCGCACCCCTGGTCGACGATCTCGTAGTCGACGCTCACCGACAGCTCGGCGCCCACCACGAGCCCCTGCACGGTACCGTTGATGGCGGCCGGATCGAACAGGGCCATCGTTCCGGTGACCTCGCCTCCCGGGAGTGTCTGAAGCTCCATGGTCCCGGTGTACACCTGCCCGTCGTCGGCCGCGAACTCGGCCTGGTACGTGCCATCCACGTTGTACGCGTACCCGGGTTCGCCGGGCCGCGGCGGAGCACCGCACGCCACCGCGAACAGGGCCAGGGCCGCCAGCCAGGGAGCTCTCGTGTTCATGCGGACCTTCCTTGAGGGGATCGTGGGGCTCGATCGCGGACGCCGCAGCGCCCGTTGCACGCCCTACGTAGCGTCGATCGCTGCTGTTTCGCCATGCCGCGCGAGGCGCCACGGCGGTGAAGCGGCCGGCGGCCGTCGTCGCCCCCGCCGGCATTGCCCATGGCAACGTAGACCGGCCGCGACGGCTTGCAAGACCCGGCGTTGCAGCCGCCCGCACGGGCCGGCATGATGCGGGCGCGATCCGGGCGGCAGACGGCTCGGGCCTGTCTCGAATCGACGGAGACCCATGCGCAGCTCGAGCTCGCCACCGGCCGAGACCCATGCCGATCGCACGCACGTCCTGGAGGGGTTCCGGGCCGTGTCCGACGGCACGCGGCTGCTCGTCCGCGACTGGCACCCACGCGGGTCGCGGCGCGCCGCGTTGCTCGTGGTGCACGGCGTCGGCGAGCACGGCGGGCGGTACGCACGATTCGGACGGCGTCTGGCCGAAGCCGGCATCGCGGTGCGGGTGCCCGATCAGCGCGGCCACGGCCGCTCCGAAGGACCGCGCGGGCACGTGGCCGACTGGTCGCGGTATCTGACCGACGCCGGCGAGCTCGCTTCCGGGCTCGCCCGGGACGCTCCCGGCGTGCCCCTGTTCGCCTTCGGCCACAGCATGGGCTCGCTCATCGTCCTCGATCTCGCGATTCGGAGCGCGGAGGCCGACCCGGGCGCGGACCCCGTCGCCGTCGCGGGTTGGATCGTGTCCGGGGTCGGGATCCGGCCGGCCGGCGTGGCGACGCCGATGAAGGTGGCCCTCGCACGCCTTCTGTCGAGGATCCTCCCGCGGCTCACGCTCGGTCTCGGGATCGCCCCGGAAGCCCTGTCACGGGACCCGGCCGTCCAGCGCGTCTATCGAGACGATTCGCTGGTCCTCGGGCGCGCCACCGTGCGCTGGGGCGCGGAGGCTCTCGACGCGATCGTGCGCGTCGAGCGGGGCGCGCACCGGATCCGCGATCCCCTCCTCATCCTGCATGGCGAGGAGGATCCCCTGTCGGACCCCGAGGGAGCGCGCTGGCTGGCCGGCGAGGTGGGAGATGCGGAGCTCCACATCTATCCGCACGTGCGCCACGAGCCGCACAACGACGCCGACGGGTGCGATCCGGTGGGAGATCTCCTCGCCTGGATCTCGGCGCGCATCGCCGAGGGGCGTCGTGTCTGAGCCGCGCCAGCGTCCGCCGGGGCCGGCGTGGCTGGCGCTGCCCGCCCTGGCGGCGGCGCTCGCGTGGCCGCTCGATCCGGGGCGCGCTCCTCAGGCTCCGCCGTGCGCCGGCGATCTGCGGGCTCCGTACCCGGAGTCCGTCGCCGAGCCGGACCTGTACTGCATGGCGCTCCTCCCCACGCCGCGCGTCCTCGATGCGAGCGGCGTCGCCGAGCTCCGTCGACCTCCGGGTCCGTTCAGCCTCGCCCTCACGGCGGAGGGCGGGATCCGCTATCGCGTGGTGCTCACCACGCACGGCCTGCCCGCCCCGGCCGAGCTGGGTGCGTACACGACCTACGTGGCGTGGGTGGCCGCGCCCCTCCTGTCCTCCGTCGAGCGGTTGGGCCAGGTCCCCGCTTCGGGCACCGCGCTCCTGGGGGAGGTGTCGCTCGATAAGTTCCTCCTGCTCGTGTCCGCCGAGGCCTCGGCCGACGCCCCCGCCCCTGGCGGCCCGTTCGTGCTTCGGGCCCAGTCGCCCTCGTCGAGGATGCAGCCGGCCGATTTCCTCGAGTTCATGCTGGGAGCCTCGAGCATCCCAGCGGGCGACTCCGGGATGGCCATGACGGGCGCTGCCGCGGTCGAGGATGGCTGGGGCGCCATCCCGATGCCCGCGGGGATCACCATGCTGCCCGCCATGATGGAGCTCCGTCCGCGTGTCACCCCGTGGCGGCCCGTGAGCGCGGGAACCGTGGTGGATGCCCGCCCCCGCGAGCTCGTCCGGCTCGCCGATGGCGATTCCATCGATCTCGACGCGGTGCTCGTGAGACGGCGGGTCGGCGACCGCACGCTCCTCGGGTACGGGTTCAACGGCCAGATCCCGGGTCCGCTGCTGTGGGTGCGTGAGGACGCCACCGTGACGGTGCGGTTCACGAATCGGATCGAGTGGCCCACGTCGATCCACTGGCATGGCATCCGTCTCGACAACCGCTTCGACGGAGTGCCCGGCGTCACCCAGGAGCCGGTCCTTCCGGGAGAGCGGTTCACGTATCGGGTCCATTTTCGGGACCCCGGCATCTACTGGTACCACCCCCATCACCGGGAGGACGTTCAGCAGGACATGGGGCTGGCGGGGAACCTCGTGGTCGAGTCGTCCGATCCAGGCTACTACGGTCCGGCGCACCGCGAGGAGATCCTCATGCTCGACGATCTCCTCATCGGTCCCGACGGGGCGGTGCCGTACGGGCTGGAGCGCGCTACGCACGCGCTCATGGGTCGATTCGGGAACACGATGCTGGTGAACGGCGCGCCCTCGTACCGGCTCGAGGTGCGCCCGGGCGAGGTCGTACGCTTCCTGTTCACCAACGTCTCGAACACGCGGACGTTCAATCTCTCCTTTCCGGGCGCCCGCATGAAGGTCGTGGGCACGGATGTCGGCAACTTCGAGCGCGAGGCGTGGATCGAGAGCCTGCCGATCGCGCCGGCCGAGCGCTACGTGGTGCACGTGCGGTTCCCTGCCGTCGGAACGGTCCCGCTGGTCAACCGCGTGCGAGGGGTGGACCACGTGGCGGGGCGCTTCGTGACCGAGCAGGACACGCTCGGCGTGATCCGCGTCGCGGGCGCCGCGGTGGACGACTCCATCGGCCGCTCGTTCGACCGGCTAGGCGCGCACGATGCCGTCCGACGCGGCATCGACCGCTACCGATCGCGTTTCTCCGGCCCGATCGCGCACGAGCTCGAGCTCGACATGCGGACGCGCGACCTGCCCCTGGTGGTCGATCGTCTCATGCAGGTGGACTCGGCGTACTTCCACCCGCTGGAGGCGACCGGCACGATGCCGATGATGAACTTCATGTCCACCGGCAACGAGGTGCGCTGGATCCTGCGAGACCTCGACACCGGCGCGGAGAACGAGGCGATCGACTGGCGCTTCCGGGTGGGCGACGTCGTCCGCCTCCGCCTCCGGAACCGACGACGCACGCTGCACCAGATGCAGCACCCGATCCACATCCACGGGCAGCGCTTTCTCGTCCTGGCCGTGAACGGCGTGCCCAACGACAACCTGGCCTGGAAGGACACCGTGCTCGTGCCCGTGGGGGCCACCGTCGACCTGCTGCTCGAGCTCTCCAATCCCGGCCGCTGGATGCTCCACTGCCACATCGCCGAGCACCTCGAGGCGGGGATGAAGATGGTGTTCACCGTGGAGGAGTCAGCCTCGCCGCGGTAGCTTTCGCCGCACGACCGCGAGGCGCACGGCGCCGGGGCGGTCCGCACGACAACCCGGAGGGATTCGAGATGCACAACCACGTCTGCACGCTCGCTCGTTCGAGCCTCGTGTCGATATACGCCGGCCTTGTCGGCCTCGCCGGCCTGTCGGCGCAGTCCGCCGCCCAACTGACGAGCGCCGTCAGCCCGTTCGTCAGCGTGGATGCCCCCGTCGTCGCGCTCACGGGCGCGAAGATCCTCGACGGGACCGGCGGCCCGGCGCGCGTCGCGCAGACCGTGGTCATCCGCGATGGGCGCATCGCGGCGGTAGGGGACGATGGCAGCGTCGCGATCCCTGCGGGCGCCCCGGTCCTGGACATGAGCGGCCACACGCTGATCCCGGGGATGGTGGGCCTCCACAACCACATGTTCTTCATGGGGGCCGGGGGGCGGCAGGCCCAGGGGAGCTACACGTCGCCGCGTCTGTATCTGGCCGCCGGCGTCACCACGATCCGCACGACCGGGAGCGTGTCGCCGTACGCGGACCTGAACGTCAGGGCGAACATCGAGCGCGGTCGCGAACCGGGACCCCGGATGCACATCACGGCCCCGTACGTGACCGGCCCCGATCCGGCGTTGTCCGACATGGCGCAGGTCGACACGCCGGAGGAGGCGCGCCGCTTCGTGCGCTACTGGGCCGACGAGGGCGCCACGTGGATCAAGGCATACACGACGATCCGCCGGTCGGAGCTGGCGGCCGTGATCGACGAGGCGCACAAACAGGGCATCAAGGTCACGGGGCACCTGTGCTCCATCACGTTCCAGGAGGCCGTCGACCTGGGGATCGACAACATCGAGCACGGGTTCGACACGGCGACCGACTTCGACCCGCGCAAGCAGCCCGACGAATGCCCGCCCAACTCGATGGTCGTCGTCGGCCAGCAGGGCGATCCCTCCGGGGAGACGGCGCGCGCCGTGATCCTCAAGATGGTGGAGGCGGGGGTCGGGATGACCTCGACGCTGGCGGTCATCGAGCCGTTCGTGAAGGGCCGCCGGGTGATGGATGAGCGCACGCTGGAGGCCATGGCACCCGAGGTGCGCGAGGCGTACGTGGAGACCGTCGACCAGATCGAGGCCAATCCGAACTGGCCGTTCACCGAAGACCACCTCAAGAAGGGGATGGAGTTCGAGCGCGGGTTCGTGGAGGCCGGCGGCGTGCTGGCCGCGGGGGTCGATCCGACCGGGATCGGGGGCGCCATCGCCGGATTCGGGGACCAGCGGAACTACGAGCTGTTGATCGAGGGCGGCTTCAGCCCTCCCACGGTGGTGCGCATCATGAGCGCCAACGGGGCCCGCATCCTGGGGGTGGACGACGAGCTCGGGACGATCGAGACCGGCAAGCTGGCCGATCTCGTGGTGCTGGAAGGCGATCTGGAGTCGGATCCGGAGGTGATCGAGAACGTCACGATCGTGTTCAAGGACGGCGTGGGGTACGACTCGGCCAAGCTCATCGCCTCCGTGAAGGGACAGGTCGGGATCCGATGAGCGACCCGACGCTCACCCGCGGAGCCGACGAGGCCTACCGGGAGGCCCTCATCGCCCGGCTCGGCGGCCGGGACCCCATCGAGGAGCTGGCGGCGCTGTTCGAGCGGCTGCCGGCCGCCCTCGAGGGGCTGTCCGACGCGGATCTCCGACGGCCGGAGGCGGAAGGGAAGTGGTCCATCCTCGAGGTGATCTGCCACCTGGCGGACACGGAGTGGGCCCAGGGGTGGCGGATGCGGCGCATCCTCACCGAGGATGAGCCCACGCTCGAGCCCATGGACCAGGACGTGTGGGCGGCGCGTCTCGGGTACGAGCAGCGGGACCTCGGGGAGGCGCTCGATCAGCTCAGGGCGCTGCGTCTGGCGAACCTGCGGCTCGTCGAGCGGCTGTCGGACGACGCGCTCGAGCGCACCGCGTACCACCCGGAGCGCGGCTTCGAGTCCCTGCGCACCGTCCTCCAGCTCGTCGCCGGGCACGACGGGGTCCACCTCGACCAGATCCGGCGGATTCGCGAGGTCGTGTCCCCCGGCTCGGACGCCCCGCACGCGGAGCCATGAGCGCGGAGGCGTACCGGCCCATCCCGCTCGCCACCTACCGGCGCCTCACGGAGCCCGAGATGCTCACACGGGCGCGGTCCTTCCGGGATGAGATGCGCCGACGCCGCACGGTGCGGCAGTTCTCGCCGGAGCCCGTTCCGGCCGGGGTGATCGACGCCTGCATCGAGGCGGCCGGCACGGCGCCGAACGGCGCCAACCGGCAGCCGTGGCACTTCGTGGTGATCACCGATCCGGAGGTCAAGCGGAAGATCCGCGCGGCCGCCGAGGAGGAGGAGCGGGACTTCTACCGGGACCGGGCGCCACCCGAATGGCTCGAGGCGCTGGCCGCCCTGGGGACCGACGAGCACAAGCCCTTCCTCGAGACCGCCCCCGTGCTGATCGCGATCTTCGCCGAAAGCTACGAGCTTGACGAGGAAGGGAGGAAGATCAAGAACTACTACGTGCAGGAATCCGTCGGCATCGCGACCGGGATGCTGATCACGGGGCTCCACTACGCGGGTCTGGTGACGCTGACGCACACCCCGAGCCCGATGGGCTTCCTGAACGACATCCTCGGCCGGCCGGCCAACGAGCGCCCCTTCCTGCTCCTCGTCGTGGGCTATCCGGCCGAGGACGCGGTCGTGCCCGACATCCCGAAGAAGCCGCTCGACGAGATCGTCACGTACGGCTGACCGCCCTGCGTCTCAACGAGGTCTTGCAGTATCGATGGGACAAGGACGGCGACTTGCGGGTCCTCGTCGACGACATCTCGTTGCACGACATCGGCCACTGAGCGCCTAGTTCGCCCGCACGGTGCGGCCCTCGGCCCAGGCACGGAGGGCCGTCACATTCTCCTCCATCATGCGGGACAGCGGTTGCGTAGAGGCGACTTCCGCGAGCACGCCCTCGGTCGAGAGGTCGCCCCCGTCGGAGAACGCGGTGTACAGCGCGGCGACGACGACCTGCTCGATCTCGGAGCCCGAGAACCCCTGCGCCGCGGCCGCGAGCGCGTCGAGGTCGAAGTCCGCCGCGTGGTGGCCCCGCTTCTCGAGGTGGATGCGGAAGATCTCGCGGCGGGTCGCCGCGTCGGGCAGGTCGACGAAGAACACCTCGTCGAAGCGGCCCTTGCGGAGGAACTCCGCCGGCAACCGCTGCACGTCGTTCGCGGTGGCGACCACGAACACGTCCCCCCGCCGGTCCTGGAGCCACGACAGGAAGGTCCCCAGGATGCGCTGCGTGACCCCGCCGTCATGATCCCCGCTCCCCGCGAACGCCTTCTCGAGCTCATCGATCCACAGGATCACGGGCGACATGCGCTCGGCCGTCTCGATGGCCCGCTTGAAGTTCTTCTCGCTCTCGCCGATGTACTTGTTGTACAGGTTGGAGGGATCGAGCTTGAGCAGCGGCAGACGCCACTCGGTCGCCACGGCCTTGGCGCACAGACTCTTGCCGCACCCCGGCACGCCGAGGAGCAGGACGCCGCGCGGGAACTCCAGACCGAACTCGGCGGCCCGCTCCGGGGTCGTCACGATGGCCTCGCGCTTCGCGAGCCAGCCCTTGAGCGTCACGAGGTCCGCTACCTCGGCCAGCGACTCCTCGACGGGATAGTACTCGAGCAGACCCTCGCGCTCCACGAGCTGCCGCTTGGCCTCGACCACCTTCCCGATGTCGTCGGGCGCGAGCCGCCCGTCCTCGACGATCGCCTTGGTGAGGATCTTCTCGGCCTCGAGCAGGGTGAGTCCGCGGAGGCCGTGGAGCAGCTGGTTCGTCTCCTCCGGCGTCTGGTCGACCTCGACTCGCCCGCGTGCGTCCAGATCGCGCAGGATGTGGACGAGCAGCGCCCGGTACTCCTCCACGTCCGGGGTCGGGAGTCGCACGGTCGCCATGTGGGCCCGGTACGCTTCGCCGATCGCCACGTCGGTCCCGGTCAGCACCAGGGCACCCCGCAGCTCCACATACGGCCGACTCGCATCGAGGAGGCGCTGTTGGAGCGTCGCGTCCTCCAGGTACGGCCCAAGCCCGTGGAACAGGTAGAGGGCGGGGAAGCGGGCGCTCTCGACGTGGGCGAGGGCGCTTGCCGGGTCCGCCGTCTCGTAGATGGCGGTGGGCCTGTCCGAACGTCGAAGGCCCTTGCTCGTCGTCCACACGAACAGCGGCAGGCCGAGCGAGTCGGCGAGGTGGGCGAGCAGCGTTTCGGCACGCTCCTCCTCGCTCGTGTCGATGTGGATGAGCGCGTACCGCGACCGGAGGAGGAGGTCGATGTCGCGCAGCGGATCGACCGCGCGTCTCCCGGCCGGTCGACCCTCCGAGTCCGTCATCCGACGAGGGCGGGCCCGGTCTCCAGAAATCGCTCCGCCAGACGGCGCGCGGCGTGGAGCGGCGACTCGTCGGCCTCGTCCGCCTCGGCGAAGATCCGATCGAGCGTGCCCTCGATCTCGGACACCTCGCGTTCGAGCTGGTCGCGCTCCCGCACCCCCTCCGCCATGCGTCCGAACGCGATCGCCCCGCCCGCGTTGATGATGTAGTCCGGCGCGTACAGGATGCCCCGCTCGTGAAGGGCATCCGCGTCGGCGTCGGCGAGGAGCTGGTTGTTCGCCGACCCGGCCACGATGCGACAGCGCAGGGCGTCCACCGTGTCCGGGTTGATCGTGGCGCCGATGGCGCACGGGGCGTATACGTCGACCTCGGTGTCGAACAGCTCGTCGGGCGGCACGATCGTCGCGGCCAGCCGCCCGGCGGCGGCTGTCGCGGCGTCCTGATCGATATCCGTCAGGAAAAGCGACGCTCCCGCCTTCGATAGCATCTCCGCCAGTGGCAGGCCGACGTCGCCCAACCCCTGGATGAGGACCGATCGGTCGGCCACGGAGCGCTCCCCGAACACCCGGGCCGCGGCCGCGTGGATCCCCACGAACACGCCCAGGGCGGTGTACGGGCCGGGATCTTCCGGGTGGCCATTGGTGAGGCCCATCACGTAGTCGCACGCCCGGCCGACCCGGGCCATGTCCGCCGGCGTGGTGCCGAGATCCACTCCGGTCCGGAACGCGCCCCGGAGCGATGCCAGCAGGCGCCCGTAACGGTCGAGAACCCCGCCGCGGGTGTCGTCGTCCAGCGGTCCCGGGATCCCCAGCACGGCCTTGCCGCCCCCGAACGACATGCCGACCCCGGCCCATTTGTAGGTCATCCCTCGACCCAGGCGCAGGGCATCCTCGAGAGCGTCGGCGGGGGAGGGATAGCTCCTCATCCGCGTCCCGCCGACGGCCGGTCCGTGTCGGGTGTCGTGCAACGCGATGAAGATCCAGGTGCCCGTGGGGGCGTCGTGGGACACGACCACCGACTCCCCGTCCCAGGCCTCGATTCTGTCGCGCAGGCTGGCGGTCATGACGTCGGTTTCCCGAGACGGCGATACCGGGCCCGACGCGCTGCGCGCGCCGGGCCGGCCGTCGACGTCGATCGGCGCGTGAAGGTCCGTCCGGATTTGCGGACCCTCACGCGGACCGGGCTCAGGTGTAGTAGATGATGAGGTAGATGGCGAGAATGACGATCAGGATGGCGTAGATCAGCTTTCGGTTCATGTCCCCCCCTTGTGGAGCTTCCGCCCGACGCACACGCCCCCGTTCCCGACACTCGGCACTACGGGCCGGCCGAACCGCAGGGTTCAACCGGCAGCCGGACCGGGCGAAGCATGTAGTTGCGATCGTACAACGTCGCGCCCGTCGCCTGGAAGTACTCCGACCAGAACGCCTTGACGCGTTGTGAGGCCGGCGTGTCGACGCGCGCCCCCACGACCACGACGCACAGCCCCGACAGATCGGGGAGCTGTCCGTTCGACTTGGCTAGCTTGACCCAGTCGTCGGGTGGCATCTGCCGCAGCCCCTCCATCTCGATCTCCCGGTTCGACTGGAGCATGTCCGAAAAAAGATACAGCGTCGCTTTGTAGTCACGGTAGGGCCGCAACTCCTCCTCCACGTCGTGCAGGGTGGAGAGGATGTCGGTCCCGCCGATGTTCTCGCGGTTCTGGGGATCGCTGTAGCGACTCAGGAGGATCCTGGCATCGCGCAGGAAGCGGACGAGCGCGACCGAATCACGCGTCACCTCGAACCCTTCGACCTCGCGAGCGGGGATGGCCTGCGACCAGCGCTCGGGCGGCTCGGCGAGCGACAGCTGGAGGAGCTGCATGCCCGCCAGTCGATCCCCGTGCGTCATGTGGCCCAGCCGCTCGTCGGTCAGCTGTCGGGCGAGCTCCAGCTGGTGGTCCGGGATGCTCGTGGAGCGGTCGTACACGAAGACTACGAGCTCGTGCGGCTCGGGTGGCGAGTCGGCGGGAGTGGACGCCTCGCCCGAGCAGGCGAGTCCCCCCACCGCCAGCGCGCACGCCACGGGAATCACGGGCGATCGCGATCGCGACCGTCCTACCACGCGATCGCCTCCTCGTTGAACCGCTGGCGAACGGCCTGGAAACGATCGTGCAGCTCGCGCCGCTCGGCATCGTACTCCGTCGGCGAGCGCAGGGGCTGGATCGCCTCGTCGTCGTACGGCTCGATCTCGATCTCCAGCGCGGCCCGGTCCCGGAACGCGACGATGGAGCGCGGGTCGATCCCCCGTGCGCGCCCGTTCTCCGCCCGGTACAGGGAGATCACCGATTCGAGCTCGCGCACCATGGCGCGCTGCTCCTCGCGCGCCGCCGCCGCGGTGACGCTCTTGAGGCCCCGGATGTGCTTCGCGAGGTCGGAAAGGATCTCCGACACCTCCGTGGCGGTCGTCTCCGCCGTCTCGATGAAACGCACCCTATCCCGTTCGAACGGGTTCTCGTTGAAATGCTCGCGCCGCCGGTCGCGACGGTGGAAATAGGCCGCGCACAGGGCACAGATCACCAGCGTCGTGTTGAGCAGGAGGATCGGGAAGCTCAGCCGGCTCATGGAGTCCGCGTAGTTGCGCAGGGCATCCGCCGCCTGTGCGAGATCCTCCGCCTGCCCGCGCAGCGCGTTGGCTTCCAGAAGGTTGCCGTCCGCCACCTGGAGGTCCGCCTGGCGCCGCCATTCCTGCACCTGACCCATGTCGGCCTCGTACTGCGATCGCCCCACCTCGCCGAGACGGATCCGGGCCTCGTACAGGACGCCGAGCACGAGCAGGAGCCCGAGCCCGGTGAGCACCATCGGGATCACGTTCTCGATGGGCGAGCGGGCCGACACCGTGTGGTGCCGCTCGGCCGTGTCGCGTTGCATGATCAGCTCGCGAAGCGAGTGGCCGAAGAAATGGGCCAGCACGCACAGGAACGTCACCACGCCGGCCGCGAGGAGCGCGGCGTCGGGTCGCAGGATCAGGTGCGCGATCACCCGCTCCGCCCCCGCGAACCACCCGCTGGAGGTCTCGGTGACGAGACGGATCTGACGCTCGGTGAGCACGTCCCGCGGGAGCAGCGCCTGGAACACCGGCGCGTTGGCGAAGAACTCGACGAGCCCCAGAAACAGGATGGCGCCGAGGTAGACCTTCGTGGAGAGGCCGCGCTCCCCCCGCTCGTCGCCCGCGAGGTCACTCGCGACCTCGCGCTCGCGGACGGCGCGGCGCGCCTTGAGCCGCATGAGCTCGTTGGTCAGACGCTCGAAGCGATCGACCGCCAGCGAAGCGCGACCGAGGCGGTCGGTGATCGCCTCCTCGCGGTCGGCGACCTCATCGTGCAGGTGCCGCCGGTACTGGAAGCTCCAGCGATCGTAGAAGGCCCGGCAGCGCTCGCGAAGATCGCGCTCGCTCCCCGTCTGGCCCTCGCCGTGCGTGTCCGGCACCCCGGCCTCGGCGTCCTGCCGGGCGGCGCGCGTAGCTTCCTCGCGCAGTCGAGCGATGCCGGCTTCCTCCAGCTGCCGGGTCATGTCGCCCCCGTGCGTCGCGATCCCGGTGGAGCCGGTCGTGGCCTCGGCGGAGGGGGATGGGGGCTCGGAGTCGACCGCCGCGGGTCCGGACACGGAGCGCGGCGCCTCGTCGACCGGCGCGATGTCGGGAGCCTTCTCCGACGTTTCGGCCTCCATGCGACGGAGCCACGCCGGGGTGCGTCCCGGTTCGTTCGTTGCCATCCCGTCCTCGCCCTCGGTCAGATCGGCCGCGTCCGGAGCATGCGCTCCCCGCCTTTCAGAGGATCCCCTCGGTCACCGGCATGTCGAGGAAGTACGAGCGGCAGGCCAGGCCGAGCATGCGTCCCGACACCTCCGGATCTGCGCCGAGGTAGCGCGCCAGATCGAGGAGGTGGTTGACGATGTCCCGGGGGTGGCAGGCCCGGGGCGCCAGCCCGCGCTTCTCGTAGAACTCTCGGAAGATAAGGTCGACTCCCACGGCCGAGTAGGCGAGTCCGGCCGCCTCGCAGCAGGATTGGAAGATCTCCTCGTACTCCTCCCGGGAGGGGTTGTCGACCAGGATCTTGTACTGGATGCGTCTGAGGAAGGCTTCCTCGACGAGCTCGGTCGGGTTGAGGTTGGTCGCGAAGATGAGCAGACACTCGAACGGCACCGGGAGCTTGTGGCCCATCGGCAGGCTGAGGAAGTCCATGTGCCGGTCGAGGGGCACCATCCAGCGGTTGAGGAGATCGCGCGGCCGCACCCGCTGACGGCCGAAGTCGTCGATGATGAACACGCCGCAGTTCGCCTTCATCTGCGGCGGTGCCCGGAACACGCCGGTCTGGCTGTCGAACTGGAGCTCGAGCTGATCGAGCGTGAGCTCGCCGCCCACCATGACGACGGGCCGACGCACGAGGGCGAAGCGCAGGTCGTGGTCCGGGACCTCGCGCAGGTATTTGCGCGGCTCGATGGCCTGCGGGATGCCGATGGGCTCCACGTCCTCGTCCGAGCCGCCCTCGCGGTGCGCGACGGGGTCGTACACCGAGATGATCTGCCCGTCGATCTCGACCGCGTACGGGATGAAGATGCGCGAGCCCATCATCTCCGCCACGGCCTCGGCGATCGACGTCTTGCCGTTTCCGGCATGTCCGTACAGGAAGAGCGATTTCCCCGAGTTGATCGCCGGACCCAGCGTGTCGACGAAGTCCTCCTCGAACACGAGGTGGCTGAACCCCTCCCGGATCGCCTCGCGGCCGATCTGGAGCCCGCGCGTGCTCTGCGAGCGCACCGACTCCCAGTACTCACCCAGGGAGATGGGGGCCGGACCCACGTACCGATTCGTCTGCATCACCTCGCGGCCGCGCGCGCGACCCTCGCCCGTGACGTCGAACGTGTATCCGATCCGTCCGTGTCCCTCGGACCCGCGCACCTCGATGAGCCTCCGTTGCTGGAGGTCCATGAGGATGGGGTCGAGGATCGCGAAGGGCAGCCGGAGGAATGACTCGAGCTGCAGTCCGGTCCGTGCGCCCTGCAGGTACAGCGTCTTCACGAGCAGATCGGAGACCATGGCCTCCGACAGGCCCGTGTCCTCGAGCGTCTCCGGAACCGGAGGTTTCGCACCCTCGCTGATCCGGGGGGCGACCGCGGCTTCTGGGGCTGCATACACCATCATCGTCTCGTCCTGGCTTCCGTTCAGGCGGCCGCGCGCGTCGATTCGGACCATGTCAGGCGGTCCCCGACCTGCGTTCCGGTCCCGGACAGCGTCCCGACCGGCAGCTCCACGGCGCACGCCGCCTCTCTGTGAGTCTTCGAAAACCTCCACGGCCTCAGGCCGTGGTACAGCGCCACGACGCGCCCGGCTTCGTCCAGAAACGCGATGTCGAGCGCGTATCGCATCCAGTGCATGTGCACGCCCTGGCACGGTACGAGGAGCAGGCCTTCTCCAGCCTGCGGTGCGGGACGACCGATCATCCCGCGCAGCCGTGGCCACCATCGGTCCGCGACCCGGACGCGATCTCCCATGACCGCATTCCGGTCCTCGTTTCGGATCCGCGCCAGCTTCATTGCAGACCTCCGAAGAAGTCGCGGAACAGGAACACCGCCGGACCCACGAGGACCACGAAGATGGAGGGGAAGATGAAGAAGATGAGCGGAAACAGCATCTTCACCGTCGTCTTGGCGGCGGCCTCCTCGGCCCGTTGCATGCGCTTCGAGCGCAGGGTCTCCGCGTGCACGCGGAGCGAATCCGCGATCGAGGTGCCGAAGCGGTCGGTCTGCAGCAGCATCGACGTCAACGAACGCACGTCGTCCACCCCCGTACGCTCGCCGAGATGTCGAAGCGCCTCGTCACGCGGTGTGCCGGCCCGGATCTCGAGATTCACCACCGTGAGCTCGTCGCTCATCTCGGGGCTGATGCGATCGATCTCGTCCGCTACCCGCACCAGCGCCTGGTTCAGGCCGAGCCCCGCCTCGACGCACACGACGAGCAGGTCGAGCGTGTCTGGAAGGGCCTTGGAGATCGCCAGCTGCCGGGCCTTGACCCGACCGTCCACGTAGAAGAACGGGATCATCCACCCGAGCAGGGTCAGCAGCGCCGTGATCAGCCACAGCGTCGGCGCCGGCATGCTGAAGCCGATCGTCTGAGACAGGACGGCGAGACCGAGGAACCCGCCCAGCCCGAGGATCGCGGTGGTGAGGATGCGGATCGCGAGGAAGATCGAGATCGCGTTCGGGTGTCGGAACCCGGCGTACACCAGCCATTGCCGGGTCTTGGACAGGTCGCTCTTCTGTTTCGAGCCCACCCGGTCGCCGAACGCCTCCAGGACGGAGGCGAGGCGCTCGCGCTTCGCCTGCCGTCGCCGCCGCTCCTGTAGATCACGATAGCTGGTGGCGCCCGTCTGGAGGCTCACCAGCCGCTTGCGCACCACCCGCTCGTCGGCCGGTGCCATGTTGGCGAGGCCGAGCACGAGCAGCCCCACCGAGATCGCCGTCAGTACCACCACGAGATAGATCATTGAGCTTTCCTCGTCGCTTCGACTACAGATCCACGTCCATGATTCGACGGATCGCGACGAACCCGATCAGCTGGAGCCCGGCGGCCATGACCAGCATCAGCCGTCCGAGGGGCTCGGTGAACAGCACGCGCATGTACTCGGGGTTGAGCATGAACATCCCGATCCCGGCCACGAAGGGGGCGCTCGCCAGCACCCAGCCCGTCATGCGGCCGTGCGCCGTGTGGGTCCGGAGCTGACGGCGAAACCGGAAGCGGTCGCGGATGATCTTCGACAGGTTGTCGAGGATCTCCGCCAGATTGCCCCCCGATTCCACCTGGATGAGGACGGCCGTCACGAAGATGCGGACGTCCAGCAGGGTCATGCGGTCGGACAGCGCGAGCAGCGACTCGCTGAGCGGCAGCCCGAACTTCTGCTCTTCGTACACCTGCCGGAACTCGTCCGAAATGGGGCTCGGTGACTCCTCGGCGACCACGCGGAGACCCGTGGAGAACGCGTGTCCGGCTCGAATGGCGCGTCCGAGGAGATCGATGGCCTCGGGGAAGTGCTCCTCGAACCTGTCGAAGCGCTGCTTGCGTTGACGCGACACGTACGAATAGGGAAGCAGCGCCCCGACCACGACCCCCAGCAGGGGCGCGAGCCACCCGCCGATCGTCACCAGAATGGCCAGCGACAGCGCGGCCGCGAACCCGATCGTGAGCAGGAAGTAGGTCGCCACGCTCCACTTCACGTCGGCCTGCGCGAGGAAGTGCTGAAGGTCGCGCTGGCGCGGCAGACGCAGGAACAGCGGCTGCAGCCAATCCGGTCCCTGATCGGCGACCTCGCGCAGGATCGAGCTCGGTTGTGTTCCCCGGCCCGCGTCGTGCCGCTTGTCCGAGGACAGCTTCCGCAGCTCGCGGGTGATCCGTGCCTGTCGGCCCCATTGCCGCAGGCCCTCCCACAGGAGCACCAGCGACACGACGGCGAGCACGACCGCACCGAAGGCGATCAGCCCGACGAGGATCGGGGAGGTTCCCAGACGGTTCACTTGACGCTCGCCAGCCCGATGTTCGCGAACAGGGTCTCGTCGAGATCGATGCCGTACTCGGCGAGACGCTCCGAGGCCTTCGGACGGATCCCGGTGGCCGCGAAGTGACCCACGACGTTGCCGTCATCGTCGATCCCTTCGCGGTGATACACGAACAGATCCTGCATGGTGATGACGTCCCCCTCCATCCCTACGACCTCGGCGATCGTGAGGATCTTGCGGGTTCCGTCCGACATGCGCTGCACGTGGGCGACGACGTCGATCGCACTCGCGATCTGTGCCTTGACGCCCTTCTCGGGCAGGTTGAGACTCGCCATGGAGACCATCGTCTCGAGGCGGTGGAGCGCATCGCGCGGCGTGTTGGCGTGCAGCGTCGTCAGCGAGCCGTCGTGCCCGGTGTTCATGGCCTGGAGCATGTCGATCGCTTCGGCGCCCCGCACCTCGCCCACGATGATCCGATCGGGACGCATGCGCAGCGAGTTGATCACCAGCTGCCGCTGGGTGACCTCGCCGACGCCCTCGATGTTCGGCGGACGGGTCTCGAGCCGCACGACGTGCGGCTGCCGGAGCTGGAGCTCCGCCGAGTCCTCGATCGTGACGATTCGCTCGTCGTGCGGAATCGACTCCGACAGCACGTTGAGGAGCGTCGTCTTCCCCGAGCCGGTCCCGCCGGTGATCAGGATGTTGAGGCGCGCCCTCACGAGGCCCTGGAGCAGCTCCAGCATCTCGGGAGTGAGCGAGTTGTTGCGCATGAGGTCCTCGTCCGACAGCACGTCCCGCCGGAATTTCCGCACGGAAAGGTGCGGGCCGTCCACGGCGAGCGGCGGGATGATCGCGTTGACGCGCGATCCGTCGGCGAGACGGGCGTCCACCATGGGCGAGGAATCGTCGATCCGTCGCCCCACGGCCGACACGATGCGGTCGATCACCTGCATCAGGTGGCGGTTGTCCCGGAAGCGCACGTCCGTCCTGTGCAGCTTGCCGTCGATCTCGACGTACACCTGCTGGAACGAGTTCACCAGGATGTCCGAGATCCTCTGGTCCTTCACGAGCGGCTCGAGCGGTCCGAGGCCGAACACCTCGTTGATGACCTGCTCGACGAGCATCTCGCGCTCCTCGAGATTGAGCGGCGTCTCCTCGCCAGCCAGGAGGTCGCGGACGATCTTGCGCACCTCGTCCTCGGCCTCGGCCTGGTCGCGCTCCGACAGGTTCGCGAGGTTGAGCCGCTCCAGCAGGCGCCGGTGGACCCGGGTCCTGATCTCCTGGAGCTCGGTCGGGTACCCGGTGTCGGACCAGCCCGTCTCGACGGCCTCGCCCTCGCCGCGCACCCACGAGAAATCCGCCGGCTCCGCGTCCGAAACTTCCTTGAATCCACTACTCATCGCGGTTCCTCATCTCAGTCGGGCTCGCGTCGCCCGTTCTTGCCGAGCAGCGTCGACAGCCAGCTGCCACCCGACGAATCGATCTGCGTGTCGGTGAGCTTCGAAGCCAGCGCGCGGATGTCCTTCGCGAAGGCGGACTTCGGGTCCGACACGGCGGGTCGCCCCGTGTTGATGGAGTTCATCACGGCGCGGTAGTCGTTTCTCAGCGTCCAGAACACCTCGAAGCCGAGCGTCTTCTCGATCTCGGCCGTGGTGACCACCTGGTTGTTGTCGAAGCGGTTCACGAGCAGACGGATCCAGCCCTCCTGCTTCTTGCGGCCGAAGCTCCGGATGAGCTGCACGCAGCGCGTCAGGTTACGGAGCGACGGGATGTCGGCGGTCGTGACCAGGTACACCTCGTCGGTTTCCTCGAAGGCTCCCATGGTGGCCGGCGTGAACGTCTTCGGAGAGTCCACGATCACGTAGTCGTAGTGCTGCTTCAGGAACTTGAGGACCTGCCTCACGCGGTCCGAAGACACGGCCTCGTAGTCCGCCGGCTGATAGGGGGCCGACAGGATCTCGACGCCGGTCTCGTGGCGCTCGATGTAGGACGCCAGCAGCCGGGAGTCCACGCGGTGAAAGTTGCGCACGAGATCGACGACCGAGAAGCGCGGCTCGACGCCCATCACGAGCGCCGATTCGCCGAGCTCCAGATCGAGATCGACCAGCAGGGTACGCTTGCGGGTGAGCTTGTGGATCTCGGTGGCGAGGTTGGCCGCCACGGTCGTCGACCCCGTCCCGCCCTTGGCGCTGAACACGAGGAGCATGCGACCGGGAGTGGACACGCGTCGGGTCGCCTGCCGTCCGGACTTCCGAAGCACCCGCTCGATTGCGGCGCTCAACGAGCCCAGCTCGACCGGCTTGCCGACGTATTCCGTGACGCCGGCCTGCATGGCCTGCAGGATGAGGTCGGGCGAGTCGGTCGCGCCGAGGGCGATGAGAGCCCCCGAGAACCCCGAGTCTACCGCGAACTGCGCGAACTTCAGCCCGACGTGCGGCTCGGACTCGAGGTCGAGGAAGGTGACCTCGGGCTTCGACTCGCGGAGCTGATCGAGGTGCGAGTCATCGATGTCCGTGTACGAGGCGGTGACCGTCAGCGCGATCTGGACGGGGTGCCCGGTCTGGTCGAGCACCTCCTTGAGGTCGCGCGCGAACTCGCGGTCGGCCGAGATCACGGCCGCCCGGAGCGGGGTCCCGCCGATCTCGAGTTCCGAACTCACCGCACCTCCGTTCGGGGTCATGGTACGAGCCTCACGGCCTTCACGAGCGGTCGGGCGTTCGAGCCCCCGAGCGCCGCGCGGCCCGCTCCCCGGCGGACTCTCCTCGCCACGTCCCGTCCCCTTCCGAACCCCATCATCGCTCCCCGCTCAGCGGGACCCGCCGCCGTCCGGGTCGCGGATGGACTTGTCCCACCTCCACGTCTCCGGCTCGCCCGTGGGCAGCGGCGGCTCCTGATCGAGCGGCTGCACGATCCGGGGCGTGACGAGGACGAGGAGCTCGGAGCGATTCTGCCGCATGTCCCGCGACCTGAACAGCTCGCCGAGGATCGGAATGTCGCCCAGGAGGGGCACCTTGCTGATGTTCTCGGTCATCGAGTTGTCGACCAGACCGGCGATCGCGAACGTCTGGCCATCCTCCAGCTCCACCACCGTCGATGCGCGGCGCGAGAGCAGGGAAGGGATCTGGAATCCGGAGATCGTGAGGCCGTTCGCGAAATCGAGCGAGGACACCTCGGGCTGCACCCACAGCCGGATCGAGCCCGAGTTCGTGATGTCGGGCACGAAGTTGAGCCGGATCCCGAACTCCTTGAACTGGATCGTGACCGCGTTGTTGCCCTGACTCGCCTGGAGGACCGGGAAGGGGAACTCCCCGCCCGCCAGGAAGGAGGCCGTCTCGGCCGGCATCGCGATCAGGTTCGGCTCCGCGAGGCTCCTGAACAGGCCGTTCGTCTGCAGCGCGCGCACGAATGCCGTCACGCGGGACGGGTCGTGGAACAGGAAGAAGTTGACGGCGTCCGAGAACACCTCGGCCTGCGCGCCCTGGTTCCCGCCGCTGCTGTTGGGCGTCCGCGCGTTCTCCACCGGGCCGAGCGCCACGTCGACGTTGTTCCCGTCGCGGGTGATCAGCGTCGGGCCGATCTCGCGCTGCCACGAGCGGCTGACCTCGGCGAACCGCACCTGGAGGAGCACCTGGCCCGGGTTGGGGACGACCAGGTTGTCCATCACCTGGACGTTCTCGGCCAGCCCGCGCGCCAGCGTGAGCGCCTTGCCGGCGATCAGCGGGTCACGCACCTGTCCGCTGAGGATCACGGAGTTCCCCACGGCCGTGACCTCGATGTTCTCGGTCGGAAACATGGCCGCCAGCTCGCGCTCGAGCGACGGCGCGTCGAGCGTCACGCGGATCGTGTAGCTCGCTCGCGCACCACCGACCGTCCAGATGAACAACGACGTCGAGCCGGGCGCCACGCCGTTCACGAGGACGTCGGTGGGTCCCGCGGTGGTCGCCGTGGCGACGTTGGGATCGCCGATCGCGACGCGAATCAGCGACCCCCCTGCCGAGATCACGGTGGAGTTTCCGACCGGGAGCACGATCTCCTGGCTCGTCTGCGCCCGCGCAGCCGTCGCCAGGAGGGCGAGACACAGCGTCGATCCGAACAGGCACGCGTTGGCGCGCTTGATCATCCGCATCCCCCTCATCCTCACTCTCCTATGACCGAAGCTCTGGGTACGCGTCCGCTTACCGGCCGCCACCGCCGCCTTCTGTGGATTCCGTCTTCTTCACCGTCCCGCTGATGATCTCGACCGACACGCCCGACGGCCGCGGAGCGGCCCGGGAGACGGGCCCGGTCGACGCCACCACTCGGCGCCCCCCCACCAGCTCGCGGGTGTACACGCCGTTCGTCTCGACCGTGTCGCGGTCCAGCGGGTTGCGCAGCGAAAGCCGGATCTGGCCCTTGGTCTCGGCGAGCGTGAGGCGCTCGGCCTCCTCCGGGGTCACGACGAGCGTCACCACGGTGACCATCTGCGCCTCGTTCTGATCGTTCACCGCGGGAATCTGCCCGATGCGGAGCACCGGGATGTCCTGGAGGACGATCCGGGTGACCGGCTGGTCGATCTGGGCTCCCTGGTCGAGCGTGACCAGCACATCGACGCGCTGGCCCTCGCTCACCCAGCCCGCCACGCCGATCACCTCGTTCACCCGCACCGCGACGGCGCGATACCCCTCATCGATCGCGAGCGGGATGCCGCCTCCCGATTCCGGGCTGGCGATCTTCGAGGCGAGCACCGGCTCGTTCATGCGGATCGCGGAGATGAGTCCGCGACCCACTACCTCGGCAGGCTCGCGCGCGAAGCCCTGAGGCGTGGCGCCGGCCGGCCACTCGACCGCACGCACGTCCTGGTTCTCGAGCATGTGGCCGAAGGGCAGGTCGCGCGCCGCCACCATGACTGGCACGGTCGGAGCCTCGGAGGCCTGCACGACGTTGGTCACCGTCGGCTGACGGAGGAACCGGAACGCCAGGTAGGCGGCCATGAGCCCGGAGATCAGCGCCAGGAACAGGATCACACCCACACGATTTCTCATCATCCGCCTCTCTGATTTGTCCGCCGGCCTGGAGGCTCATCGCCTCTCGGTTGCGTGACGGCGTCCCCCGCTTGCGTCCGTCCGACCCTACTCGTCGCGCATGTTCGAGCGGGAGGTCAGGGTGACCGTCCCGTACCCCGATCCGCACCCGGTGCACATCAGGTTCAGCACCGGGCCCAGCACCACGAACGTGTGCTGGTAGTCGAGCTGCACCTCGAACTGCTCACCCGTCGTCGGGCACAGGTTCGAGGAGGTGCCCCCGCCCTGCAGATAGCACGTCAGCGTCGTGGTGCGCCGGGACAGCGACAGGTTGCTCCTCACGAGCAGCGAGTCGATCCGGTCCCTCACCGCCTGGGCCGAGGGAGTCGTAGGCACGACTCCGAAGCGGGCCCCCTCACGCGCCACGTTCGTCACCACCTGGTACGTCCGCCACGCGGCCGCGAACTCGATGATCCCGAACACGATGACGAGGAGGATCGGCAGCGCGAGTACGAACTCCACCAGCGACTGGCCCCGCTGATCGCGCAGTCGTCGGCGGAGCGCGCAAAGTGCATTAGTTCTTGTCAAATGCGTACTTGCAGTCATGTGAGCCAGCCAGCCAATGTCGCGGTGAGGGACCACTCCGGATTCGCGCCGTACACGAACCAGGCGGTCAACGCACCGGCCGCGATCGCCACCCCGTACGGGACGGTCAGCACGCCGGGTGTCTCGAGCGTCACGGCCGCCCTCGATTCCCGGCCCTTCCAGCCGCTGAACGTCGCCGCGCCGAAGCTGGCAAAGATCGCGCGCAGGTTGACCGCCGTCTGAGCGATCGCCCGATGCTTCAGGATGACGAACACGGCCATCACGCCGCCGACGAGCGCCATCACGAGAAGCGCGAACCACAAGTCCCGTGGCCCGAGGAACGCCCCCACCGCCGCCAACAGCTTCACGTCCCCACCCCCCAGGCCTCCCACCAGAAAAAACGGGAGTGCGAGTCCGAAGCCGAGAAGAGTGCCGAGCAGCCCGTCCGCCAGAGCGTCCAGCCCCAGCGGTGCCCTCAGCAGGATCGCGATTGCGAACGCCCCCAGCGTCAACGCGTTGGGGACCCGTCGCTCGCGGACGTCGAACCATGCCGCCGCGAAGCATGCGGCGCACAGTGCGACCCCCATCACGACCCTCCACATCGATCCGTCCACCATCCCCCCGTTCCACCGATCCCGCGGAGCCGAGCTGTACCCCCGACTCTCACGCGGGTTCGGGGTCCGCAAAGGGGGCCGGCGCCCGATCTCCCGGGCTCCGGCCCCCGCGCCACGACGTCAGGCTCAGGAGCCGCTCGACTGACTGTTGAGCGTATTCGCCGCGTTGCCGAACGCGCCGTTGATGCCCGTGGCGAGCACGGTCATGCCCGCGGTGATCGCGAGCGCGATCAGGACGACCAGCAACACGTACTCGGTCGCGTCCTGACCGGACTCGTCATTCCAGAGCTGATTCAGGAACCGTCTCATGTTCTCCTCCGCTTCCCGCTGTCCGGGATCCGTGTTTTGCGACCGCCCACCACGGACGGTCCACCCCTCCACCGCAACGGTTCCGAAACAGCCGCCTGGAACCGCACGCCGCGCAGTGGAGGTGAAGGATCCATGCCAGCCGCCTTCCGGCGTCCTCCCGCACCCACCGGTTCCCCGGAGACGCGGAATAACCCCTTAGGGGAACGCGCTTACGGCGCCCCGGGGCCCGCATCGTCGATGGGAACGACCCGCCCACACGAGTGTTTCGGCGCGCCACGGAGTGTCGGGCCGGAGCACCGAGTGTAGGGTCGATACGACAGTACATTCTAACCGAAGACGCGAAAACGGGATAGGTCCGTGAGGTTCTCCGCGCGGCGAGCCCCAGGCGAACCGGAAGCGGTCCCGCGAGGCACCCGGCGAATCTCCTCAGGGGACGCACTGTCCCGCGCCGTCGACGGGCACGTCGGGGACGGGCGTCGCGCGCAGGCGTGAGGTGAGGGGGACGTCCGCGCGACCGAACACGCCGGCGAGCGAGTCAGCGTACACGCGGGTCCACCCCGGGTCGAGCCCGAGGAGCTGGTAGGCGGGAGATTGGTGGGGGAACAGCACCAGGTCCGTGTCCTCGCGTTCGATCAGGTCGCTCCACCCTTCCAGCCCGGCCGCGAAGCGCTGGTACTCCTCGAAGATCGAATCGGGGTACACGGTCTCGCGACGGCCATCCATCGAGATCTTCACGCGCGGGTGGAGGTGCCACAGGGCGTACTCTCCCCAGTCGAAATAGGTGACCAGGTTGGCCTGCACGTGGCTCCGCTCGAGCCAGGCCACCGCCCGCACGGGGAAGGGGATCGCCCGCTTCGGGTCGATCGTGATGCAGCGCGCGTGCGGTACGCTGCTCCCGAGGAGCACCACGCCTGCGGCCACCGTCACCAGCGTCACGACGATCCGGTCCCGCGGGCGGGCGGCTGACGGAACGGATCGACGCGACCAGGCCACCGCGAAGTCGTCCGCGATCAGCACGGGGACCGCGATCGCGAACAGCTGCAGGTGGCGGACCGCGGTCAGCGGCATGAGCACCAACATGCCGAGCACCGTGAGCAGCGCCGGACGCCTCGGGGAGCCGCTCCTGAGCAGGGTGGCGGCGGCGAACCCGACCATGGCCAGGTACACGACCCCCGGCGCCGAGGCGATGTCGAGCCTCTGCCACTCCACGATATCCGGTCGCGGGATGGTCGCCGTGCGCAGGAGGAACAGGGGCAGCGCGGGCCCGTACGGATTGATGAGCAACGCTGCCACGCACGCGACGCCGACGGCGAGGGGCGTGGCGAGCTCGCGCCACACGTGCCGTCCGTCGCGCTTCAAGAGGGTGATGACGCAGCGGGTGAGGCCCCAGACTCCCACCACCCCGACCCCCGCGAGGACCCCGCCGTGGAAGTTGATCCACGCGGCGAACAGAGGGGGGAGCGCCCACAGCCACCCTTCCGCCCCCATCTCGACCCGGTGCAGGACGAGCACCGTGAGCGTGAAGAACAGAAAGGTGAACATCTGGGGACGCACGGTGGCGAGCCCCGGCACGAGGAGGAGCAGCGAGAACAGAATCAGGAGTCCCGCACGGACGGCGTCCGAGCCGCGCCGCACCACATGCCCGTATATGAGGCCGACCGTGAGGAGCGACACCCCGGTCTTGAGCGCGATGAGCGCCGCCTGGCCGCCGTGGTCGAACAGGAACCCGAACACGACCTCCGAGACCCATTCGTGGTTGATCCACTCGTGGCCGGCGGTCAGATAGGAGAAGGGATCCACCCGCTCGAGCCCGAGCGCCAGGGTGCGCTGGCCGAAGCGGATGTGCCCCCACAGGTCCGGATCGGCGACCGTCGGAAGCAGCAGACGCGTCGCGGCGGCGAGCATCAGGAACGCCGTCATCCTCGACCACCATCGTGCCGTCAACCGCGAGCCTCCCGATCCGTTGCGGGCCCCCGTGGACGCGTTCGTGAACGCCGAATAACTCGCCAGCCGGCTCCCCTCGCAAGAACCTTGCAGGGACATCGCGTCGTACGCAGTGTCGGTGGCAGGCGCCCGGGCGCGCCCCTGGAGGGTCACGTGACCAACCTGGCGGTCCAACAGCTGATCGACGCGCAGTCCCCCGATGGGGGGTGGGGCGCCTATCCGGGCGCGGCCAGCCGCACCGAGGCCACGGCGCTGGCGACGCTCGCCCTGTGGGCGAACGGTCCGGGCGATGCGGAGGATGGATTCGCCGCCGGGAGCCGGTGGCTCGAGACGCGACAGCTCTCCTCTGGTGCGTGGCCGCTCGCCGACGACATCCCCGAACCGAGCTGGTCGAGCAGCCTGGCGACGCTGGCGCTGTCCCACTTCGCCCCCGACTCGGAGCGCACGGCCCGGGCGGGCGGCTGGCTCCTCCGCCAGGAGGGGCGGGGCACGCCGTGGTGGGGGAAGCTCTTCTATCGTCTGTTCCCCGACCGGAGGGCGGTCGACCTCGATCCCGACCTCGTGGGGTGGCCGTGGGTGGAGGGCACCTTCTCCTGGGTCGAGCCGACGTCGTACGCGAGCATGGCGCTCAAGCGTCTGCGCGTCGCGCTGCCGCACGGTCGCGTCGCGTCGCGGATCGACCAGGCCGATCGGCTCCTGGTCGACCGCGCGTGTCACGACGGGGGCTGGAACTACGGGAACGCGAGCGTTCTCGGCGACGCCCTGTGGCCGTACCCCGACACCACGGCGCTCGCGCTGCTCGCCCTCGCCGATCGGCCGGATCTGCCGCAGGTCGGCGACGGGCTCGCGGCGCTCGGGCGCCTGCTGGACGAGAACGACTCGATCCTCGCGCTGGGTCTGGGCGGGCTCGCGTTCCGCGCGCACGGGGCGCCCGAGGCGGCCGGTGTACGCGAGCGGCTGACCGACCGATTGGAAGACCGACGGGGCGGCGAGCTGCGGGCGCTGGCGTGGGCGGCGCTGGCGCTGGCGGACACCGACGACCCGCTGGGGGTGCGAGGTGCCTGATCGGCGCGAGTTCCTGAGAGTCGCCGCCGGCGCGACCGCGGGCGTGGCGCTCGCGTGCCGGCGGGGCGAGCCGCAGCGCTGGACGCCGGCGGCCGTCCGCAAGCCCGCGCGCTCCCCGGTGGCCATCGTCCCGGCCGCCTCCTACGACGAGGCGCTGCTTCTCGACGCGGTGCGTAGCGGGCTCGCCGCCTTCGATCTCGATGTCCGCGGGCGGAGAGTCGTGCTCAAGCCCAACCTGGTGGAGTTCGATCCGCGCGGCGTGATCAACACGCACCCCGCGCTCGTGGCCGCGACCATCGAGGCGTTTCGCCTCGGGGGGGCGCGCGAGGTGGTCGTGGCCGAAGGCCCCGGGCACCGCCGCGACAACGAATACCTCCTCAGCGCCTCCGGTCTGGCGGCGCAGCTGCGCGATACGGGCGCGCGGTTCGTGGATCTGAACCACGACGCGGTCCGCAAGGTCGAGCTGGCCAGCCGATTCACGGACCTGCGGGCTCTCTATTTGCCCCAGACCGTGCTGGACGCGGATCTGTTCGTCTCGATGCCGAAGCTCAAGACGCACCACTGGGCCGGTGTCACCCTCTCGATGAAGAACCTGTTCGGCATCGTGCCCGGCGCGGTATACGGGTGGCCCAAGAACGTGCTCCACTGGGCCGGGCTCGGCGGGAGCATCATCGACATCAATGCCGTTCTGGATGTGCCGCGTTTCAACATCGTGGATGGCGTTCTGGGGATGGAGGGGAACGGCCCCATCCAGGGGGAGGCGAAGGAGGTCGGCGTGCTCGTGTTCGGCGCCGACCCGGTCGCCGTGGATGCGACGGGGGCCCGACTGATGAGCATCGACCCCTGGAAGATCGACTATCTGGCGGCCGTCGACCCCTTCCTGGGAAACACCGGTGACGATCGGATCGAGCAGCGCGCGGAGCCGCTCTCCCGGTTCCGGACGGACTTCGCGGTGATCGACAGCTTCGCCGGGGTCAAGGTGACGCCCCCGGTCGGGGGCGTCTGACCCGCCGAGACGGGACGCACCTTTGGCGGCGGAGCGGGTAGGAGGGATTCGTTCGGTGAGGAAGCCGTGCGCACGGGTGCACGGGAGCGGAGGAGGACGGGATGACGACCCTGTATTTCGGTGACATGCTGCCGCCGCCCCGCGAACGTGCCGGGGAGATGGACGAGCACGTCCTCGTGGGGACGGCGTCGCCCATCCAGCTCGAGGTGCGTCCCATCGAGCACCACCTAACGCCCGCCGGCACGGTTTGCATCGGGACGTTCCACGATGGCAGGCCCATCGGCCGCTGTGCCATCCCGAGCGACAGCGTGGAGGATTTCCTCGAGATGGAGCTCTTCCGGACCCCGGTGTCCGTCGCCCTCAACGTGCGCAAGGGAGGGCCGGGAGTGGAGGGGAGTCTGCTCGCGCTCGTCCCGATCGACCGCACGGAGGGCGACGGAGCGGAGGAGGACGACGAGCCCTGGCGGTCCAGCGTGCCGGGCGCGGCCTACGACGCGGGGATGGAAGAGGAGTCGGCCGATCGTCACCTGGTGGGGATCTTCCTGGGAGAAGTCGTCCGTTTCGAGGGCGACCGGCGCAACAACGACTCGCTGCTCCGCGAGGCGGCCGACATGCTGGCCGGGGTGATTCGGGGGCAGGTCGGGAGCGTCGTCGACCGGGTGATCGAGGATCTGACCGAGCGACCGGCCGACGGCTGACCGAGTGACCCGCGGGACCGGACGGTGCGGCTGGGCCGGCTCGGATGCCGCCATGGTGGCCTACCATGACGCGGAGTGGGGCGTCCCTGTGCGGGAGGACCGACGGCACTTCGAGTTCCTCGTGCTGGACGCGTTCCAGGCGGGTCTGTCGTGGGCGATCATCCTCCGAAAGCGCGCCGCGTTCCGCGAGGCGTTCGCCGGATTCGACCCCGCGCGCGTGGCGCGCTTCGACGAGACGGATGCGGACAGGCTGCGGGGCGATGCGGGGATCGTCCGCAACCGCCAGAAGATCGAGGCCACGATCCGCAACGCGGCCGCGTTCGTCGAGGTGCAGGAGGAGTTCGGGAGCTTCGACGACTTCATCTGGCGCTTCGTGGACGGCGAGACCGTCCAGAACCGTTGGCGGCGGTCGGTCGACGTACCCACGAGGACGGCCGAGTCGGAGGCGATGAGCCGCGCGCTGGTGGCGCGTGGATTCGCGTTCGTGGGGCCGACGATCTGCTACGCCTACATGCAGGCGGCCGGCATGGTGAACGACCATGTGGTCGACTGCTTCCGGCACGAGGAGATCAGGGCGAGGGCTCGCCGTTGAAGCACACTCTGGCCCCCGGACGACACCGGCACGCGCGCGGCTCGGGCAGCCAATCGAGCCGCGCCCCGCCCGCCAGCTCGACGAGATCTGCCAGCACGTCGCAGAAGGCCGGCGAAGCGTGCGGGATCGGCACCCGATGGAAGTCGAGCCCACGCGCCTCGACGTGCTCGCGGAGGTCCTCGTCCAGCTCCAACAGCGTCTCGGATTGCTCGTGTGCGAAGCTCACGGCATCCACGAGGACGGCCTCTCGTCCACCGAGCGCGTCGATCGCCTCCCCGATGTCCGGTCGTGTCCACTCGATGCCGCGATTCGCGTGGTTCTGGTATCCCAGCGTGTAGCGATCCACGCCCGTGGCCCCCGCCAGCCGCTCGCACCAGTCCTCCACGTACTCCACGTATCGGGATCCGGCCTCTACATACCGGATGGGCGTGCCGTGCGCGCTGAACACGAGCTCCACCGCGGGACCCGAGAGATCGAGACCGGCGCTACGCGCGGTCTCGCGGATGGCGTCCGCGCGGACCGCGAGATAGCCGGGGTGCCGGTGCCAGCCGGTGACCTCGGCAACCTCGGGTCGCCACTGCATGTCGCGGAGCGCATCGGCGACGCCCGCCAGCGCCTGCACGGTGGTGGACGGTCCGCACAGCGGATACACGGGGAGCGCGATGATGCGCTGCGTGCCACGTTCCCGCAGCCTCTCGAGCGCCACGGGGATCAGCGGATCGACGAACTGCATCGCGAGCTCGACGTGGACGGCCCGCCCGCGCCGCCCGAGGGCTGTCGCCAGACCCAGGGCCTGTTCGCGCGCCTGACCGGCCAGGGGGGAGCCCCCGATGCGCCGGTAGTCCTCGACGAGCCGCGGAGCGCGCCGTTCGGCGAGCTCGCGGCTGCGGCGTGCGGCGGCGCCGGGATCGGAAGGGCTCTCGAGCGAGGCGTTGGCCAGGAAGATCCGTTCGAGGAAGTCCACGACGTGTTCGGGATCGGGCGTCTCGGGCTCGCCGAAGTTGATCAGGAGCACGGCGTCGTGTATCGGGTCCAGTCTCATGGCTCTCCTGGGGTCGGTGCTCGATCTCGGGCGCCCGAAAGTACCGCGCGACGGGCGCGGCGTGCGACCGGCCGGATGATCTGCTATTGCCGGCCGGCGGGAGGCGGGGGAGGTTCGACGGCCCTCGACGAGCGCTGAAAGGATGGGCGATGCGGGTCGGGATCGTGGGCGGCGGCATCACGGGGCTCGCGCTGACGCACGCGCTGTGGCGTGTCGGGGTCGAGTCCGTACTGTTCGAGCGGGCGGACGTGCCCGGAGGGGTCATCCGCACGCGCGAGCTAGACGGGCACCTGCTCGAGCTCGGGCCGCAGCGGACCCGGTGGGTCAGGCCGGTGCGTCGTCTGGTGGACGAGCTCGGGCTCGACTCCCGCGTGCTCAGGGCGCGTCCGGGCGCCCGGCTGTTCATCTGGAGGGACGGGCGGTTGCGAGGCGTGCCGACCACCCCGGCGGGCGTGCTGCGCGCGGATCTTCTGTCCGTCCCCGGACGCCTCAGGCTGCTGTGCGAGCCGCTGAGCGGGCCGCTTGGCCACGACGAGACGGTGGCCGCGTACTTCCGGCGCAAGGTGGGCGACGAGGCGTACCGGGTCCTGTTCGGGCCGCTGATGTCCGCCACGTTCGCGTCGGATCCGGAGTGCATGCCGGCCCGCCACTCGCTCCCCATGCTGCTCGGACCTCTGGGGGTCCGGCGCAGCCTGCTGATCGCGACGAGACGGAGGCGCCCGACGCGCGACGCCCCGGCCTGCACGTTCGTCGGCGGGATGCGGGAGCTCCCGGAGGCGTTGGCGGCGCGCCACGGCGCGCGGGTGCGTCGAGGGACCGAGGTGGTGTCACTGGAGCGCGCCGGTGGGGCGGTCGAGATCCGTCTGTCGGACGGCGGGTGCGTGGCCGTGGATCGCGTCGTCCTCACCACCCCGGCCCCGGTCACGGGCCGGCTGCTGTCGGCCATCGCACCGGACGCCGCAGACCGGCTCGCAGGTCTCGCCTACCACGAGGTGGCGACGGTCCAGCTCGCGGTCCCCCGCACGCCCGAAGGGTTCGGCTTCCAGGTGGCGTTCGGGGAGGAGCTCCGCACGCGGGGCGTGACGTGGAGCGCATCCCTGTTCGGGCGCTCCCCGGTCACCGCGGCGGCCTACCTGGGGGGCGGCCGCGATCCGGAGATCCGCGGGTGGAGGGACGAGCGGGTCGCCGAGGTGGCGGCCGCCGAGTACCGGGCCGTGCACGGTGTCGGCGCCACCGTCCTCGCCGTCAGCCGTGCCTCCCTCCCGGCCTACGACGACTCCTGGGATCGGCTGGAGGGACTCACGCTGCCGTCCGACGTTCGGCTGGCGGCCAACTACCGGGCGAGGTTGGGGATCTCCGGGCGGATCGCGGAGGCCGAGGCGCTGGCGCTCGCCCTGGCGGCCGAGGGCTCCGACTAGACTCCGGCCGCTTCGAAGGAGTGGACACGGTCGACGACCGCGCGGATCACGGCGGGGTCCGAGGCGGGATCGAGGCCGTGCCCGACGTTGAAGATGTGCCCCGGTCGTCCGTCGACCCGGCGCAGGACGTCGTCCGTGGCCGCGAGGGCGGCCTCCTCCCCGGCCAGGATCGCGGCCGGGTCCAGATTCCCCTGCACCGCACGGTCGGCGCCCACCGCTTCCCACGCTTGGTCGATCGGCAGACGCCAGTCCACGCCGAGCGCGTCGCCGCCGGCGTCGGCGAGGGCGGGGAGGAGGGCAGGGTTCCCGGTGCCGAAGTGAATGGCGGGCACCCCCGCCGCGGCGAGTCGCCGGAGCAGGCGGCGCGTGTGCGGGAGGACGCGCGTCCGGTACGTCTCGGGATCGAGGACGCCGACCCAGGAATCGAACACCTGGACGGCGGCCGCGCCCGCCTCGTGCTGGGCGATCGCGAACTCGGCCAGGTGCTCGACCCAGAACCCGGCCAGACGGTCCCACAGCCCGACGCGGCCCCGAACGAGCGCGCGCAAGCCCGTGAGTCGCGAGACGCGAGAGCCCCGCAGGAGGTAGGAGCACAGCGTGAAGGGCGCCCCCACGAAACCCAGCACTGGGACGCGTTCGCGCGCCACGAGGATCCGGATCGCCTCCAGCACGTGCTCGAGCCTGTCACGCGGGTCGAAGCTCTGCAGACGTCCCACGTCCTCCGGGCCGCTCCACGGCGCGCCCACGACGGGTCCGACTCCGGACCTCATCTCGACGGACAGCCCCGCCGCCTCGAACGGGGTGGACAGGTCCATGAACAGGACGAGCGCATCGACGGGGAAGTACTCGAGGGGCAGCGACGTCACGTCCGCGGCCGTACGAGGGTCGGCCACGATGTCGAGGAACGCCTCTTCCATCCGCAGTTCCCGGTATCGGGGCAGGCAGCGTCCCGCCTGGCGCATGAACCACACGGGGGTCCGCTCGGTCGGCTCGCGCCGCAGCGCCCGGATCAGGAGGTCGTTCATGGCCGGTTTCTAACCGGCCGGGGTGGTGGGCGCAATCCGCCGGCGCGCGCGCCCCCCGGGCTCGCTAGGTTGGGCCCCCGGCCGTCACCGGTTGACCGCAAGGAAGGAGGTGATGGATGAGGAGGTCCGCACCGACCCGGTCGCTCCGGGTCCCGGTCGTGGCCCTGCTGGGGCTGGCATTGCATGGTGGAGCGACGCGTCTCGAGGCGCAGGCCGCGGAGGGGCCGTACGACGTCCTCCTGCGCGGCGGCCGCGTGATCGACGGGACCGGCAACCCGTGGTTCCGGGCCGACGTGGGGATTCGAGACGGTCGGATCGTGGCCCTGGGAGACCTGTCGGCAGCCACCGCGGCTCGCACCGTCGAGCTGGAGGGTCGGTACGTGGTTCCAGGGTTCATCGACCTCCACTCACACGCCGATGAAGGGTTGGGGGAGGAAGGCGCCCCCGGCTCGCCGGGCGCCCGACGCCGCGCGGTGCCGAACATGGTCAGCCAGGGCGTGACCACCGTGGTCGTCAACCAGGACGGCCGCTCGGGGTGGCCGATCGCCGATCAGCGCACGCGGCTCGAGCGTCTGGGCATCGGGCCCAACACGGCGTTGTTGGTCGGCCACAACACCGTTCGGGGCCTCGTGCTCGGGGACGACTACCGGCGGCCTGCGACCCCCTCCGAGGTCGAGCGCATGCGCGACATGGTGCGCCAGGGGATGGAGGAGGGGGCGTTCGGATTGAGCGCCGGGCTGGAGTACGTGCCCGGGCGCTGGAGCGAGACCTCGGAGCTCTTCCCGCTCGTCGAGGAGGCGGGACGCGGGGGCGGCATCTACATCGTGCACGAGCGGAGCTCCGGGTTGACCCCGATGTGGTACTGGCCCAGCCAGGACGACCCCGATCCGCCGACCATGATCGAGACGATCCTCGAGGACATCGAGATCGCGGAGACCACCGGCGTGACGACCGTGGCCACGCACATCAAGGCGCGGGGTTCCGACTTCTGGGGTGCGAGCCGGATCCTCATCCAGCTCATCGAGCGGGCGCGCGCCCGCGGCGTGCCCATCTGGGCCGACAGTTACCCGTACAACACCACCGGGAGCGACGGGACCACGGTTCTGATTCCCGACTGGTTCGTGCAGCGCGTGTCGCGCGAGGAGCGCTCTCCGGGCGAGCGGCCCGACTTCGCGGCCGCCCTGCGGGCCGCGCTCGATGATCCGGAGCTGGCGCGGGAGCTCAGAGGGGACATCACGCACGAGATCGGCCGGCGCGGCGGCCCGGACAACCTCGTCATCATGGATCACCCCGACAGTGCGCTCGTGGGTCGGAGCCTCCAGTCCCTGTCGGAGGAGATGGGGCTGTCGCCCGTCGAGGTCGCCATCCGTCTTCAGCTCGACGGCGACCGCGGGCGGCCGGGCGGGGCCCGCATCCGTGGCTTCTCCCTGTCGGAGATCGATGTGGAGGCGTTCGCGGCGCGTCCCTGGGTGGCCACTGCTTCGGATGCCGGGGTCGCGCTGCCCGGCGATGGGCCCGTGCACGCTCGCTACTACGGGACCTTCCCGCGCAAGCTGCGCCGCTACGCCCTCGATGGCGGGGTGCTGTCACTCGAGGGGGCGGTGAGGTCCGCGACCAGCCTGCCCGCGCAGATCCTCGGGCTTCGCGATCGCGGGATGGTTCGGGAGGGCTTCGCGGCCGATGTGGCCGTGCTCGATCTCGACAGGCTCGAGGACCGGGCCACCTTCTTCGAACCGCACCAGTACGCCGCCGGGATCGACTACGTGCTCATCAACGGGCGCTTCGCCGTCGACGGCGGGCGGCTGACCTACGAGCTCCCGGGCACGATCCTCACCCCGTCCGATGCCCGATCGCGCACGGCGCGAACGGTGTCGGATCGCTGACCGGCCGGCCGGGGGTCGTCGGGCGGGATCCTCCGCCGACCGGGTAAGGCGGTGCGCGCCAGCGGGTTCGCACCGCACCTCCTCCCGCGTTCTGCAACGCCGTTAGACCTCTGCAAACAAGTTCGGGCGGGCCCGCCCCCGGCTGTTCCGCGTGCCGTTCCCAATCGATTGCACGACAACCAGTTATGAGCACGGCGTCTCCGAAGCGCGGTGGTGAACGCTTTTTGCACGGCGAGGTGGAAAATCTGATCACCGTCACAAACGGCATCCGGAGACACGAGGTCCGATGTTCAATGGCAAGAAGGACACGGAAGGGACGCGGATCAAGGACCTGATCTCGGAGCTCCGCAATCTCGCGCTCCAGAACCCCGAGGAACCGCAGCTTCGTGGCCACCTTTCACGTGGCCTGTTCAGCGCCCTGACGCACGCCCCGGAAGGGGATCGTGCCGAGCGGGACCGCCTCGTCGAGGAGCTCCGCGACCTCGCGGCCCGGCACCCCGAAGACGACGTCGTGCGCAACAACCTGGCCCGTGCCCTGTTCAACATGCTCAACGTCGCGCATGAAGCCGGCGACGCCGACGGCCGCGACTCGGCGCTCCAGGAGCTGCGCTCTCTCGCCGCGGAGCACCCGCAGGACGAGACGGCCCAGGAGCACCTCGCGAAGGCGCTGTTCAACGCAATGAACTATGCCAAGGCATCCGGTGATCTGGCCGAGCGAGACGCGCTCCTCGAGGAGCTGCGCGGGGTGTACGAAGGCTCCGGAGGCCAGGCCTCGACCCGGCTGCGGCTCGCGAAGGCGCTGTTCAACGGGATCAGCCACGCCGTGGAGGAGGACTCCACCGAGCGGGCGAGGGGTCTGCTCGCCGAGCTCCGCGACCTGGCGGCCGGACACCCCGAGGACGTCGAAGTGCGTGCGCGACTCTCCAAGGGGCTGGCTACGGTGCTCCACCAGAGCTGCATGTCCGAGGACTCCGGCGATGCGAACGATCTGCTCGAGGAGCTGCGCGAGATGGCCGGTGCGTATCCGGATCAGCTCGTCCTCCGCGAGAGCCTCGCCATGGGTCTCTCGGACACACTGCAGCTGTTGGGGCAGGGGGCGGATCGGAGCCGGCTGCTCGACGAGCTCCGCAGCCTTGCGTCCAACCACCCCGATGCCGAGAGCATCCGGGCACGGCTCGCATCCGGCATCGCGAGCGAGCTCAGCCTGGCGGTGAACAACAACTGAGGTTGATCGCTTCCTTCCGCAGCGACGCGAGCACGACCCCGCCTCACGCAGACGCGGGCAGGCCGCGACCGGATCCTCTCCGGCGCGGCCGCGTCATTTCCGTTCAAGTATTGCGGGTGCGTGCAACAACCAGCGACCCCTCGCCGGTCGCGCGGCGCGGCGGGTGGCGGGCGGTCGCCGCCCTAATCCGGTGCGGTCGCCGGAGTTGGATTCGAGGGCCGCGGGGGAACCATCGGCGCGGTATGCCCCTTGCTTCCCGTCGTGGATGTCGGCCAGCCGCTGTCCGGGCGGCCGGTGATCGGGAAGGTTCCGCGCGTCCGCGCGAGATGAAGACCCAGGGTGGATCCCACTGCCGATACCGGTGGAGGCCCGCAGGCACCTCGCCGGCTGGGATGCGTCGGGCGCGTGGACCTTCTCTTTTCTCTCCGCCTCCGATCCCTTCTCTTGTGGGGGATCCGCCGGCAGGCCGCCGAGCGCACTCCGGTCCCGGTGACAAGGAACACGATGAGGCGGCACACGCCCCTGGAAAAGCCTTCCGTGCCCGACCGCGCCCGACGTGCCGCCTGGGCGTGCGCGTCGATCGCGATCGGTGGGTGGGCGTGCGCGCGTTCAGACGCCGGAGCCCCGGCCGTGGCCACCGGGAAGGGCGCGGAGCCGCCCGCCCGCCAGGTCACGACGGCGGGCTTCCGCACCCTGGCCGGCGAGTCCGCTTCGCTGGCCGACTACCGCGGGCGCGTGGTGGTCCTCAACCTGTGGGGCACGTGGTGCGTGCCGTGCCGACGCGAGCTTCCCGAGCTGGCCGAGATCGAGCGTGCATACGGGGATCGGGGCGTGACAGTCATCGGGATCGCCGTAGAGTCCGGCGACCCCACGGAAATCCGCGCGTTCGCCGATCGGTACGGCGTCCAGTACCCGATCTGGGTCACCGACACGCCGACGGCCCTCGCCGAATTCGAGGCCGTCGGCTACCCCTTCACCCTGCTCATCGCTCCGGACGGGACCATCCGGCATCGATTCTACGGGCCGCAGTCGGTCGAATCCCTCGCACCCCGGATCGAGGCGCTACTCCATCCTTCCTGAAGCGGCCGCGAAGGGGGCGCGGACCTCGGGCTCCGGCTCCTGTTCGCCCGGCGGCGGTCGCCGGGGGCCCCGCGTCGATCTAGCGGAGCCGCTGGCCGCGGTACAGCCGGGCGTACAACCCGTCTCGCTCCAGGAGCTCTGCATGACGGCCTTCCTCGACCACGGCCCCGTGATCCAGCACCAGGAGCCGGTCGGCGCGCGCCACGGTCCGCAAGCGGTGCGCGATGATCACCGTCGTGCGTCCCACGGCGAGCTCGCGGAGCGCCCGCTCGACCAGTGCCTCGCTCTCGGCATCGAGGCTGCTGGTGGCCTCGTCGAGGATGACGATCATGGGAGACTTGAGGAGGACGCGCGCGATCGCGATGCGCTGCCGCTGGCCACCCGAGAGCCGCACGCCGCGCTCCCCCACGACGGTCTCGTAGCCGTCGGGCAGCCGCTCGATGAACTCGGCCGCGTGCGCCTGCGCGGCGGCACGCTCGATGTCGGCCCGGCTGGCGCCCAGACGCCCGTACCCGATGTTCTCGGCGATCGTGCCAGCGAACAGC
>Ga0307444_1000090_pt1 | contig 47084 bp, 43 predicted proteins | sample SalMarSW160340MG_FD_202145 | JGI IMG/M metagenome (GOLD analysis project Ga0307444, IMG submission 202145) | Salt marsh sediment microbial communities from the Plum Island Ecosystem LTER, Massachusetts, United States - SW1603-40 | ecosystem: Environmental > Aquatic > Marine > Intertidal zone >...
TGGCGGTCGATGACGAGGTCGCTACTCCGTTCGTGGGTCGTGCAACCGAACTCAGCCTCTTGGTCGATGCGTTCGACCGCACCGTCAGGCAACGTTCGGTGCAACTCGTCACCATCACGGGGGAACCGGGGGTAGGCAAGAGCCGTCTTCTCAGGGAGTTCCGTGGAGTGATCGACGAGCGTCCGGACCTCGCCTGGTGGCGCCAGGGCCGGTGTCCTCCCTACGGGGAAGGAATCACGTTCTGGGCACTCGGTGAGGTGGTGAAGGCACAGGCCGGGATTCTCGAGTCTGAGACCGCCGCCGAGGCGCTCGACAAGCTGAGGACTGCGGTAGCGGGCGTCGTTGACGATGGCGCACGTGCCGAGTGGATCGAGGTTCGTCTCGGTCCCCTCGTAGGTACCGGGGCCTCAGAAGAAGCGGCCGATCGAGCAGAGCTGTTCAAAGCGTGGCTCCAGTTCTTCGAAGCGCTCGCGGCACGCAACCCGCTGATCCTCCTCATCGAGGATGCCCACTGGGCCGACCAGCCGATGGTGGATTTCCTCGAGTACCTGGTCGACTGGGCGATCGACTCGCCGATTCTCCTGGTCCTCACGGCTCGCCCGGAGCTATTCACAGATCATGCGGAGTGGGGCGGCGGCAAGCGCAACGCAGCGACCATCGTGCTCACGCCGCTCTCCGATGCCGATTCTGCTGCGCTCCTCACCGCCATGCTTCCTCGAAAGGTGATGCCTGCCGAGGCCCAGCAAGCCATCCTCGAGCGGTGCGGAGGGAATCCCCTCTATGTGACGGAATTCGTCCGATACGCGGCCGACAAAGGGCTGGTGGACGACGTCGGCGCTGGCAAGGAGATCCCGTTGCCCGATTCGGTGCAGGCACTTATCGCGGCCCGTCTCGACCTCCTCGACAAGAACGACAAGGCGGTGCTACAAGCCGCAGCTGTCGTGGGTCGCGTGTTCTGGGCGGCGGTCGTCTCGTCGATGCGACCGGATCTGGATGTCCGAGCGGCACTGCGACGACTGGTGACTCGCGAGCTCGTTCGTCCGGTTCGTGAGTCGTCGATGAGGGGTCAAGAGGAGCACAAGTTTTTCCACTCGCTGGTTCAGGATGTCGCCTATGGGCAGATTCCCAAGGCGGAGCGGGCCGTGCTGCACGAAGCCGCTGCGCGGTGGCTCGAGGCTGTCAGCGGTGAGCGCGCCGTTGACGTTGCCGAGCTGCTTGCCTACCACCTCACCGAGGCCGTTGATCTCGGAGGCGACAAGGAGGGTCTGGCCGAACGTGCCTATCGCTTCCTGATGCTTGCCAGTGAACGGGCCAGGGAACTCGACGCCGCGCGAGGCGCCGACTACCTGCGCAGAGCCGCCGAGATCGCCCCGCGTCCGGCCGACGAGGGCTACGCTCTGCTCGACCTGGCGCTGGTGAGCCAGGAATCCGATCTCCTGCAGTCATCGTTGAACAGGGCTTACTCCTTGTTCGAGACGATGAACGACCCGGAGGGAATGGCACTCGCTCGTGTACGCCTTGCCCGCATCCTCTGGTGGCGTGGCGACGCGGGAGGATCAGACCGGCTCGGCGGGGAGGCGGTGCGGCTGCTCGCGAACAGGCCGGCGTCCCCTGCCAGGGCGGAGGTCATGGTCGGGTATGCCTCGTCCCGCTTCCTCAGAGGAGAGGCGGAGAAGGCGATCGAGGCGGCCGAGCAGGCCCGTCCGGTGGTCGATGCCGCCGGCACCGTACGTGATCACGTCAACCTCCTCTTCGCGAGGGGTGGTGCGCTGTGCGACCTCGGCGACCGCAGCGGACTGGAGGATCTCCGCCTTGCTCTCCGGCTCGCATCCGACAGGAACCAGACACGGATGGCGCTGGTGGCAGCCAACAACCTGGCGACGGTCGTGGGCACGTTGGACGGACCTACCGCGGGGTTTGGGTACATCGACGATGCGATTGAGATGGCCGACGAGCGAGGCTACTTGTCGAACGCGGACTGGGCCCGCCTGACGAAGTGTGAGCTGCTGCTCCCTGCGGGTCGGTGGGACGAGGTCATGAACCTCGCGGAGGAAGTGCTCGTGCGCAACCGGGAGCTCGGAGGGAGCCAGACGAGCAATATGGCCAACGGCCATCGCGCGTTCGTGCTGTTCTATCGCGGTAGGGAAGACGAGGCCCGGCGCCTTGCCTCCGACACCCTCGAGGGGGCTCGGGAGATCAAGGATCAGCAGTCTCTGACCCCGGCGCTCGCGTTCTCGATCGTCGTGGCGTTCGACGGGGCGAAGCTAGATCAGACACGGCGCCTCATCGACGAGTATGAGGCCGTGACCGCCGACGCCCCAGCGTTTCGGGCGTTGACGATCGGGGACGTGGCGAGCGCCGTTGTCGGCGTGAGCGGCCCGGCTCGACTCGAGCGGCTCATTGCAGGATTCCACGGTGTCGGTGTGACAGGCGGCGTCTCCCTCGCACGAGCCCGCGGGCATCTTGCCGCTGCCAACGGCCGGCTGGACCTGGCGGTCGATGAGTTCACGCGTGCAGCGGACATGGCCGAGGGGGCAGGAGCTCGATTCACCGCGACGCTCGCGAGGATCGCCGCCGGCCAGTGTCTGATCGGGGCCGGTCGCAACGACGAGGCCGGACCGTTGCTCGACGACGCGAGGCAGGTGGCAGAAGAGATGGGCGCCACGAAGCTGCTCGACGAGATCGCCGAGATCGCCAAGATCGAAGGAGCGGGGACGGAGGGGGAACTCCGTGCCTGACGACGCCGGAGGGAACATCCACGACGAGAACCCATTCGCCACACCGGCCGTGTTCCGCGATCCCGCCCGGAGATTCCGAGGACGACTCTCTAGCGGAGTGACCGTGTTCACCGCCGGCACTCTGCCTCGCGCGACGGGCCTGACCGTTTCCTCGCTTCTTGTCGCTCAGGGAAGCCCTGATCGGATCCTCGCGTTGCTCGACGAGGAGACGGCGGGCGACATTCGCACGGCGGGCCGGTTCGTCGTCCACGTGCTCAGTGAGGGACAGCAGGCACTCTCAGATCGGTTCGCCGGTTTCAGACCGAGTCCCGGCGGGCTGTTTCACGACCTCGAGGTTCATCAGACAGATCACGGACCAGTGCTCGATGTGGTTGCGAACCGGGCTCTCTGCACGTGGGAACGCTCCATCGAGATGGGGTACCACACGCTCACGGTCGGGACGATCGACATGATCGAATTGGACGATCTCGACGCACCTCTCGTCTACTACCGGGGCAGGTATCGGAGACTGGATTGATCGATGCCCGAGAGAGGCCGGTCGGACGAGGTCAGCGTGGCACCAAGGACGGATCCAGCAGTGCCAAGATCCCGACCGCGCCGGTCGGTTCGAAGATGGCGCAGGCCTTGGCCGCTGCATCCAGCTGCGAACCGACCTCCGGAGCCGCGTTGGCAAACGCGATCCAGCACAATCCCGCTGTGAGGATCAATCCAAGATCGGTCCACTTCTCCACCGCTTGCACCGCCTGATCCGCCGTCAACGTCTCCTCCGCTGCCGCGAGGCACGCGTCGATCGTGGCCAAGGATGCCCGCCGTACCGGTGTCGCGTGGCTCTCGTCGGAAGTAGCTGCTTTCGAAGCCCGAAGCCGATCACCGTCGCCGGCCAGCAGCGCCGCAAGTGCTCCACGAGCGAGAAACTCGAGGTTCCTGGCCTGGTCACGCGAGAACGTCTCGAGGAAGCCCTGCGCTGCGTCGGGGAAACGCCCCACCATCAGATTGAGAAGCGCCCGTGTGCCAAGAACCGAGTACGTAGTGAACTGGCGATCTGTCTCCTTGGCAGCGATCTGGCGGACCTGCTCGAAGAACTGGTCGGCCTCCTCGACGCGACCACGGGCGGCTGCCACCAGTGCCTTGTGAGCGAGGTGGGCGGCGAGATCGACTCCTGTAAGAGCGTCGACGTCGAAGTTGTCTTCGATGATCGCAACAGCGTCATCGAACCGGCAAACGTCGATGTAGGAATCCTCGAGGTTCGCTGCCTTGAAGACCGCCGCAGCGCGGTCCCCTTGAGCGAGTTCCCGACGAAACGCCGCCTCGTACTCGAAGAGGGCGCCCACCGGGTCGGACTCGCCGAGAATGTACGCCATGTTGTTTGAGGCGCGTTGCTCGGTGCCGCTGAGTCCGCGCTCGGCTGCCAGACGGCTTCCTTCTCGAATCAAGGCGACACCCTCATGAAGACGACCTGCCCAACCTGCACCGAGGAGTGTGCCGCGGGTCACGAGCGTGTCCGCTACGACATCGAGTTGATCGCGTGCCTCGGCTGCGACCAGAACAGACTCCGTTGTGGACAACGCTGCCTCACCTTTGCCCTCGAGCATGAGTGCTCTGGCAAGTTGGGCACCGGCCGCCGTCAACCATCGGCTTCGCTCGAAGTCGGACGAGTTCAGGTCCTCGAGCAACTCCACGGCTCTGTCGGCGTTGCGGATGTCAGCAAGGCAGCGACCGAGGAGGAACGTTTCGCGTTCGACATCTTCCAGCGTGCCGTTCGCGCGGCTGACAGCGAGCGCTTCTCTGAGCCGCTCCTCGTACACCGTCGAGTCGCTCATCGAACCGGCGGCCAGCGCCGATTGCTCCAGGAGACGAACCCGCTCCATCGGCTCCTCGGTGACGCCGAGCGCGCGATCGCACAGCGCGAGAACCTGGGCATGGGAGTGCAGCGAGGCAGCCCTGGTCACTGCGCGATCCAAAGCCCCCCTGGCGGCCGCGACAAGGTCTGGTGGAAGCCCGGCACCTCCGTCGATTCCGAGCACGCTCAGGTAGTGGCTGGCAATGATCGGCGCCAGCTCCTCATCGGCGTCGCCCTCGAAATGGCGGGCGACGGCGAGGTGCAGCGACCGCCGGTCGGCTCTGGCCAATCGCCGGTACGCCACTTCGCCAATCACCGGCTGAACGAACCGGTACTGGCCCCGCTCCGGGGAACGAGGGTCGCGCTCCAGCTCGAGCAATTCGCTTCGCACGAGGGTCTCGAGTGCCGTAGAGACGTCGGAATGCTCGGTGATCTCCTTCAGCGACTCGAGCGTGAACGACTGGCCGAGCACCGAAGCTTCGCCGAGGACGCGCCGGTGCTCGGCGGGGATACGGTCCAGTCGTGCCCCGACGACGCCGCGCACCGTCTCCGGAAGCTCGACATCGTCGAGGGTTCCGAGCAACTGGAATCGACCCGCTTCCTCGATGAGGCGGCCGTCGGCGAGGAGCATGCGAAGGTACTCGACGGCGTAGAGGGGAACGCCGCCGGAGCGGGCGACGAGCGCATCGACCGCAGCTTGGGGAAGTCCGGGCGCCACACCAACGATCATCTCTCTCATGTCCGCGTCTGCGAGTGGAGCCAGGTGCAGCGACGCGAAACTGGGCTTCCCGGAGCCCCAGCCAGGGCGGCGCTCGAGGAGATCCGGTCGTGCGAGTGTGAGGACGAGGATCGGCCAGCGTCGCGACCACTCGGGCAACTCCTCTACGAAGTCGAGCAGCCCCTGGTCGGCCCAGTGCATGTCTTCGAAGACCAGCACTGTTGGGCCCTGGTCGGCAACACGCTCAAAGAAGCGGCGGAATGCTGCGAACAACGGACCCTTGTCACCCGGTGGAAGGTCGGACAAGCCGAGCAAACCCGACAGAGAACCGAGCAATCGTTGCCGCTCCTCGCCCTGATCGATGAGTCTCTCCAGTGTCTCCTCGAGTTTCCGGGCAGCAGTTACGTCGTCGTCCGATTCGGCGATACCGGCGCGCCGGCGGACCATCTCTCCCAGGGCCCAGAATGTGGCCCCCTCGCCGTAGGCGGGGGAGCGGCCTTCATGCCAGAAGACGGTTGCGGTCAAACCGTCGACGTACTTCTGCAGCTCCCAGACGAGGCGGGTCTTGCCGATGCCGGCAACACCGACCACAGAGACGAGTCGTGCGCGCCGTTCGCGCTCCGTCGCATGGAGCAGATCCTTGAGCATGCGGAGCTCGTGATCCCTCCCCACGAAAGGAGGCTCGATACCACCACGTCTTCCCACTCCACCACGCATGCCGGCGACCCGGGCGGCCCGCCACACGGGAACCGGATCCGACTTCCCCTTGAGCACCTGCGGGCCCATCATGTCGAAATCGATCGAGCCGCCCGCGGCACGCACCGTCGACTCTCCGACCAGTACCGTCCCGGGATCGGCAATCGACTGAAGGCGGGAAGCCGTGTTGACCATGTCGCCCACAACGAGACCATGCACGTCGTTACCGCCAGGGCCGGTCGCGGCCTCGCCGGTGAGCACACCTGCCCGAAGAGCGAGTTCAGGTGCGCCGACACCGTCGCCGAGTTCCTTGGCCATCTCGACGAGCTCGAGTCCGGCTCGCACGGCGCGCTCAGCGTCGTCTTCACGGGCGATCGACGCGCCCCACACGGCCATGACGGCGTCGCCGATGAACTTGTCGACTTCGCCGCCGAAACGTTCGACGATCTCGCGTGCTCTGTCGAAGTACAGCGTGAGAAGTTCTCTGATCTCTTCAGAGTCTCGGGCCTCCGAGAGGGGAGTGAAGCCGACGAGGTCGGCGAACAGAACGGATACGAGCCGTCGTTCGGCTACTTCCCGGACCGCCGGCCGAACATCGGTCGACCTGACCGGCTCGGGTGTGAGGGCGGCACCGCACTCACCACAGAACTTCTGGCCCGGCTGGTTGGCCGTTCCGCAATTCGGGCAAGTGGATGTGAGGCGAGTTCCACATTCGCCGCAGAATTTCTGGTTCGGTTGGTTCTCCCGACCGCAGTTGGGGCAGTCCACCATTACCTCTCTTCAGCGGTGTTGTCCCATCATCACGATAGGCGCCGGCATCTCTCTATCAGGGCGGAAAACGAGCTCGACGACTAGGAGGAGGGTGTCGATAGGCTGTCGGGATGCGCAAGTGGATCATCGTCCTCGCCGTCATCGTCCTCGCCGGCGGCGGCTTCTACATCTGGTTCTCCGGCTCTACGTCCGAGCCAAGCACTCCGCTCACCGCCCCCACGGTCTCGCAAGCAGTCGCCTCGGCGCAGACCTACTCGATCGAGTCGGCGTCATCCAAGGCGACGTTCACGATCGACGAAGTCTTGCGGGGCTCACCCGCGACGGTGGATGGGAGCACCGATCAGGTGGCAGGGGAGGTGAGCCTCGATCCTTCCGACACGTCCACCATGCAGATCGGTACGATCAACATCAATGCCCGGACCTTCGTGACCGACGAGAGTCAGCGAAACAACTCGATACGGCGGTTCATCCTGTCAACCGATCAGTACGAGTTCATCGAATTCACTCCCACGAAGATCGAAGGCCTGCCCGCGTCGGTCGACGTGGGAAGCCAGTTCAGCTTCACCGTGACCGGTGACCTGACGGTCAAGGACGCGACGAACCCCGTGACGTTCGACGTCACCGCCACGCTGGTGTCTGACACCCAGATCGAAGGAACGGCAACGGCCAAGATCACACGGTCGGAGTTCGGGGTGACGATACCGTCCGTGCCGTTCGTCGCAGACGTGTCCGACGACGTGGCATTGGAGCTGGATTTCGTCGCAAAGGCTGGTTGACGGATCGAACATATGTTCGATAGAGTGTTCTCCTTGGAGGACACGATCGGAACGTCGCTGCTCTCCCTCCAGGCAGGAAACGTCGTTTCTCTGGTGGGGGTACCCGGATCCGGGCTGACGCGTGTTGCGTTGATGCTCCTCGCCGAACCGTCTCGGATCGCTCCAGTTGCCTACGTTGATGTCAGAGGGTGGCTACATCCTCCTGCTGCATGGGAGGTCGGGATCGACCCCGACCGGCTGGTCGTCGTTCGTAACCGTGACCGTCTCCAGTGGCCGGGGATCACCGCGGCGCTCTTGGAGGGGATGGCTGCGGTGTACGCAGAGGTGCCCGACAGGGTGCCCGACCAGATCCTGCGCCGTCTCGCGGCGCTCGCCAGATCACGACGAACCGCGCTGGTACTGCGACCGCTGTCGGACCGGCTGCCATCAGGTATCGCGCACCTCAGGATGCGTGGCGTGGGCGTCGCGTGGGAAGGAGCCGACGCAGGACATGGGCGCCTATCGAAGCGTCGTCTCATCCTCGAAGTGTCGGGCAAGAGTCTTCCCGAACAGGTCGTCGAACTCGAGGACGACGGAGAGGTTCGCTTCGCGAACCGTTCTCAGTTATCGGTTCTGGGTAAGAGGCTCACTTCGTGAGCCGTCGGGTAGTGATCACCCTTGGTGAGAACGACCCCCTACGGCGTCAAGCATCAGCTCGACGCCACTTCTCCCAACGTCACCCTTCGGGCCCCTTGAGCAAACGACTCGCCCCGCGGCCTCTTGTGAGTTCCGCGCTCTGGCTGAAGACTGAAGACTGAAGACTGCGAGCGAAGCCGCCTACGGGATCGGGTCGTGCCAGGGGCCGTGTTCGCCGATGAGGTTGTCGGTGGCGTCCGTCGGTCCCCACGACCCCGTCGCGTACGTCAGCGGTCCCTCGTCGATGCGAAGTGCCGGATCCACGACTCTCCACGCGTTGTCGACCGCAGTGGCACTCGTGAACAGCAGCTTGTCACCTTCGATCGCATCGCCGAGGAGGCGTTCGTAGGGGGTCATCTCGTCGGGATTGTCTTCTCGCATGACCAACTCGGCGCGTTCTCCCGAGAAATCGGGTCCCGGCGCCTTCACATTGAGAGTGATGCCGATCTGGCCCGACGGGGTGACGCGGAAACGAATCGCGTCGGCCTCCTTCGTTCGAGACTGCTCCGGCAGGACCATCAACGGAGGCTTGCGGAGCTTGATGTAGGCCTCGGTCACATGAACCGGCAGGTTCTTGCCGGTTCGCAGGAAGAAGGGCACCCCGGCCCAACGCCATGTGTCGATGTGGAGCCGCATCGCCGCGAACGTCTCCATCTCCGAGTTCGGCTTCACCCCTTCGACGGTGCGGTAGGTGTCGAACTGGCCGCGTACCACGCCTCGTTTCGACACAGGAGTCATCGCACGGAGGATCTTCTCCTTCTCGGCCTGGATCGAGTCTCTGTCGATGATCGGCGGCTCCATGGCGAGCATTGCCACGAGCTGCAGCATGTGGTTTTGGACCACGTCACGGATGGCGCCGACGCCGTCGTAGAAGTGACCACGGCCCTTGACGCCGAAGTCTTCTGCCATCGTGATCTGGACGCTCTCGATGCAGGTGCGGTTCCAAAGGGGTTCAAAGACCGAGTTGGCGAAGCGGGTGTAGAGGACACTGAGGACCTCCTCCTTGCCGAGGTAGTGGTCGATCCGGTAGATGGCTTCCTCGGAGAACACCTTGTTGATGGTCTTCGTGAGCTCGCGAGCCGACTCGAGATCCCTTCCGAACGGCTTCTCAACGATCACTCTCCCGTCGTCTGCGAGGCCGGCCGTGCCGAGCGACTGGATCACCGTCGGGAAGAGTGATGGTGGAATGGCGAGATAGTGGGCGGGTCGGGACGCGCCGCGTGCGTCGACGCGGCGACGTAGCTCAGTGAAGGTCCCAGGGCTTGCGTAATCGCCGTCGATGTAGTCGAGATGTTTGAGCAAGAGGTCGAACGCGGCGGCGTCCGCCTTGTCGTTGATCCCGCCGCCGTGGGTCTCGATGCTGTCTCGTGCTCGCTCGTGGAGGTCCTTCAACGTCCATCCCGACAGAGCGATTCCGATGACTGGAACGTTCAGGGTCCCGCGCTTGGCCATGTTGAACAGCGCAGGGAAGGTCATCTTGTACCCGAGGTCGCCTGTGCAGCCGTACCAGCAGAGGATGTCGGCGTGTGTCATCTGGTCTCCAGACGTTCGAGGATGGTGTCGAGCATGGCAGTGTGTGAGTCCAGCAGCGTGAGGATCTCTTCGATCTCCAGTTCGGCTCGCTGGTTGATCTCGAAGTCGTTCTTCGCCTGGAGCCTGTCGAGTTCCGATGTCCGGTTCTGGCTCATCATGATGATCGGCGCCGCGTAGGCGGCCTGGAAGGACAGCATCAGGTTGAGAAGGATGAATGGATAGGGATCCCAGTGCCTGATCCATCCGATCGCGTTCAACACGAGCCAGATCGCGAGTATTGCGGACTGGGCGATGATGAACCGCCACGAACCTACGGTCAGGGCAAACGTGTCAGCGACACGCTCACCGAGGGTCATCTGCTTGTCGAACTCGCCGACGACGTCTCGCATCCTCGGTGTGGGGGTCGACTGCCGCCTGAGGCGAAAGTGTTGAAGGCGTTGCTTCAGATGTTCCTGCTCCATGGGGCTCCTCGCTGTTCGCAGCCTACCGATCGTGTCTCAGGGCGGGGTCTTGCCCGTAGAACCTCGACAGAATGCCGTAGAGGGATGGGAGTGACTCTCGCAGTTCCACGGGCATCTCGAAGAAGGCCTCGGTGGCGACAGCAAAGAACTCAGCTGGGTTGGTGGCACCGTACGGATCGAGCGGGGGAACCGGGCGCTCCCTCAGTGCCTGAAGTGTCTGACCCACGGTCCTCTCCCATTCGGCCCTGTCCTGCTTTCGCAATGCGGGTATGCCATTGGCAACACCGTCATACATGTCGAGCTTGTGGGCGAACTCGTGAAGGACGACATTGTGGCCCCGTTCCGGATGGTGTGCCTGGCGAGACGCCATGTCCCACACAACGACGACCGGACCGTGAAGCCGGGCCTCTCCGAGCAACGGTGTGGCAGCGCCGTCCACGATGCCGTCACCGATGCCGTGGGCCCCCTCGCGTATCACAGTGGACGGATACACGATCACCGATGTGACGTCGCGATACCACTCGATGCCGAGTCCCAGAACCAGTAGGCAGGCTTCGTAGGCGATGACAGCTCGGATTTCGTCGGTGACCTCGATGCCCACTCCCTCGAATCGGGTCTTGTCCAGGAAGAGCCGGACGAGATCCTCCATCGTTGCCTGCTGGCACTCGTTCAGCGACGAGTACCAGGACACTCGCTCAGCGAGCATCTCCCGCCACACGTTGGGGAAAGAGACGGAGAGGGCCCGTCTCCTGCTCATCGGCCGTTCGGCCGATCGATCGTCACCTCGTAGTTGGCCCCTTCCCAGCGATCGGCAAACCGGAAGGTGAACATCGCAGTGGTTCCCTCATCGAGCCGACCGGTGGGCAACATCGTCGTGTGGACGCCGAGCCCTGTGTCGACGGTCTTCACGTCGTGGTGGGTCGACCACGCATCGCTGGTCCATCGGATGGTTGCCGGGTCGCGGAGCAGTATCCGTAGTCCCATCCCGTGGGGGATCGTCCGGCACTTCTGCGACCGGTTCCATGCCACGGAAGTGGAGGGAGTGCTGGACTTCACGTATCGGTCGAACGTATCGACCGGCATGTCGAACACTTTCCCGTCACGCAGGGAACGTCGGAGACGCAGGTACTCGGCGTGCGCCCAACAGAGAGGCATTGCAGAACCAGTCGGACCACCGTGGACGAGTTCTCGCTCTGGAATGTCGGGGCCGTCCCACGATTGCTCCGGAAGCAAGAGATCTCGGGCCGAGTTGCGCATGGTCTCTGCCAGGCTCTGTGCCTCCGCCTCGTTCCCTGCGGCGAGTTCATAGTGGGCTCGTTCGCCCGTGAGCAGCGGCCAGACCCGTCCGACGCCCGTCCCGTCGAACGGCGCCCCATCATCGTGCTCTCCGTAGCCGTCCTCGTTGTAGCGGCGCCACACCGGTCCCTGTGGGAGGTCGACCTTCAGGAGGGAGTCGATGACCTTCACAGTCGAAAGGATCCGGGGATCGTCGGCTGCGCGGAGTCCAAACCTCACGAGCGCGAGGGCATCTGCGCTGACGATCTCGGACGGGGGAGCGAGGCTCTTCGTCGGTGGACGGTTCTTGATCGGCACCCAGCCTTCCTCCGGGCTGTCGGAATCGGGGGGTGCGATACGCACGTAGTTGCCATCGACCCCGACGCGATTCGCCAAGGGTGTGTCTTCGGCGTAGAGCCACTTCTCTATCTGCGCATTCCACGAGTCGGCGACCTCTCGAAGCAGGTCGGCGGACTCGGGCTGGCCGGTTGTCTCTGCGACACGTGCAGCGGCGAGCAGAGCTGTGATTTCGGCGGCGAGGGTGAAGGGGGAGTAGCCGGGATCCTCCTCCCATCGATCCTCTGCCGAGACGGGCCCGTTGAGGATCAGGAACGCCGCGGCCCGGCGCACCATCGGCCAGTACGAGTCCGTGGCGATCCCGCACCGGGCGGCCAGGTCGACGGCGATGATCGGGAGTGCCGTCTCATCCATCTGGATTCCGTTCCAGTAGGGGGTGCCGTCGAGCCACATGTTCTGCGACCAGTGGCCATCCGCTTCCTGGGTAGCGCGCAGGTACTCGAGGATCCGGGCGGCTGCATCGATCCTGCCGGTCGCGAGGAAACCCGTCGCCGTTTCGACCAAGTCGCGTGACCACACGAGGTGGTAGCCGCCGATGTCGTTGTCGCCCTTGGAGAAGCCCCAGGGGATGGAGAGAGACGCGATGACACCGCCATGGAACCCCTCCGACTCGTGGGCCTCGAGCACGCGAGTGGAGGCTGCCTGGAGATCATCGTCGGTTTGAGGCGTGTCGATGCTCCACCCTGCGATGAACTGTCGTTCCGAGTCCTCGAAGGCATGAGAGAGCGAGGACCGAGCGTGGTATCCGGCCTCGGCGGGGGAGGCGCCAAACGCCACTCCCACGACGAAAGGCTCGCCGTCCAAGGACAGTTCTCCTGCCAGGGCAACATTACCGCCGCTGGCTCGGTCGTACTGCCAAGTCAATCGACCATGGTCGTGAACATCCTGCCATGCGTCGGAGGTGCCGACAAAGCCGACGGATCGGGCGAGCCACGGGACGGTGGCGGCGAGGGCGATGACGGTTCCCGAACCGCTTGCGAACAGCATCGGAATGCCCTTGTAGTCGCCGAGCCACGCGTCGTTGTCGCTGCCCCGGTTGACGAGATGTGGGGCGAGGAGTGCCGTCAGGTGGTACTTCGCTTCGTCGGGAGGTGTGTAGTGGATCTGCTGGAGGACGCAGTCGTGGGAAGAATCAGTGATGATCGTCTTCTCGATCCTGTGACCGCTCGAGAAGTCGTTCGTGATCCGAAAGCCCGGCGCGAATCCGTCGAGCCAGCGGTGATCATGGGTAGCGTCCCGCTTCTCTTCGAGGAAGAGTCCATCGTCGGAGGAGATGAGGAAGCCGAAGTCACGGGTGCACGCGAGGTCGATGCGGGGGTAGTAGATCTCGTTCAGAATGCCGTGGCTGATCGTGAACCAGACCCTGCCCCCGCGTGCAGTGCCGACTCCCGACTTGGCGCTGGAGGTCCATCTGGGTGGGATACCTGGCCGACCTGGTGCCTCGCTCATGCACGGCTGAGGATAGTTGTGGTCTCCGGGTAGCAGGCTGCCGGTTCCTGGCCTGCGTGTAGCTGGTGGCTGCCGAGAGCGAAGCGGAGCGAATCGAACATGTGTTCGGTATGCTTGGGGGATGGGGCGGACACTGTGCGTGTGGTTTCCGAAATGGCCGTTGCGAGATGGACAGCCAGGGCGACCGTGCATCGTCATCGACACGGACAATCGTGTCGTCGCCGTCAACGAGGAGGCGACATCCGATGGGGTGTCCATGGGGATGCGCCGCGGCGAGGCGGAGGCGCTCTGTCCCGGTGGTGTGACACTGGAGCGGGATCTCGGGGCCGAGGTGGCGGCATTCGAGCCGGTCATCACCGCTGTCGAACAGGTGGTGCCCCGTGTCGAAGTCGCCGCGCCGGGGCTCGCATTCGTACGCATCGAAGGTGCGGTCCGCTACTACGGGGGCGAGGAGACGGTGCTCGCCGAGGTCGTGTCTGCCGTCGAGGAACGGGTGGAAGGGGGACTGTTCGCGATCGCGGAAGGTCCGTTCGCCGCTCGATTGGCGGCAGCCCCACTGCCAGGGAGGATCGTGCACGACGATGCAGCGTTCCTCTCGGATCTCGATGTGCGCGTACTCGGGATGGATGAACTCGTTGCGACGTTCCGGTGGCTCGGCGTGCACACGCTCGGCTCGCTGGCGCGCCTTCCGAGGGCGGCGGTAGTTACGCGATTCGGGAACGATGGCGCACAGGCGCACCGGCTCGCATCGGGGGAGGACCGCACACCGGCGCCGAGAGCGATCCCGGAAAACGTGGTCGTGGAAAACAGATTCGAGGAGCCGCTCGTGTTGGTCGAGCAGGCGGGGTTTGCGGCGCGATCATTGGCGCGCCGGCTGATCGAGGCGCTCGGGGGTGTCGCCCCGCACCGCATCGAGATCACGGTCGTTGCAGCGGACGGGACCGAACGTTTGAGAGTGTGGAGGAGTTCAGATCCGTTCAACGAGGCGATGATGGCCGATAGGGTGTGGTGGCAGCTCCGGGCGTGGATGGAGTCTGCCGGTGTCCCCGGAGGGATCGCGTCGATACGGATCGTTCCCGCGGACCTCTCATCCGAAGGGCGGGCACTTTCGCTGTTCGAGGACGTCGCTGCACGCCTCGAAGCGGAGCGCGCCCTTGCCAGGGTGCAGACGCTCGCCGGGTCTGATGCGGTGTTGCAGGCAACACCACGAGGGGGGCGAAGCCCTACAGGGCGGGTTCGGTGGCGCCGTTGGGGTGAGGAGGCTCGGCGAGAAGACGGGTCGCCGTGGCCCGGTGCCACTCCGTCACCTGCTCCGGCGCTGGTGGTCCCGGAACCTCGCCCGATCGATATCGAGTGGGATGGGGGAGTGCCGGTACGGGTTCGGTTGCGGAGCAGGTGGGAGGAGGTGGTCTCGTGGGCAGGGCCGTGGCGGGAAACGGGCCGGTGGTGGAACGGTGAGATGGTGGCAAACCGCTACCAGGTGGTCACGTCCGCCGGCGCGCTGTTGTGCGAGGTGCGGGACGGTCGAACCTACCTGACGGGGGTGTACGACTAGAGCTTCGCTCGCCACTGACAGTCAACAGTCAACGGTCAACAGTCAACAGCCCCAGGCTCGAGCGTCGTAGGGTCGCGTGAGTGACGATCTTCAGGACAACAGCCTTGCCCGACCTGAGTGCGCGGCTTGACTGAAGACTGGCTACTACGCCCGCAGGGCGCTCTCGATCCACTCCCTTGCCCGTTCCTTGAGCGACTCCGCGTCATCGAGGGTCATTCCGGTCGTCGGAATCGGTTCACCGAAGTGGAGGTGGATCGGGCCCGGGTGCATCAGCTTGGCGCCTGGTGGCCAGATCTCGTAGGTCCCTTGGGTCGCGACGGGCACGATCGGTAGACCCGTCTGGATCGCGATGACGAACGCACCCTTCTTGAACGGGCCGAGCTCGCCCGTCGTGGTTCTGTGCCCTTCCGGGTAGACGATGATCGACCGTCCCCTGGCCACGGTCTCGGCGACCTGGGCGTTGATAGCGTCCATGGAGGGCTTGCTCCGGTCGACCTCGATCATGCCCGTCGCGCGGATCGCCCACCCGAACACCGGCACCGAGTACAGCTCTTTCTTGGCGAGGAATCGAAGTGGCGATGGGAACGCGAGGTAGTGGCACATCGGGTCCAGGTTCGACTCGTGGTTGCCGACGACGACGTATCCACCAGGGGGAATCGTCGCATCGAACCGCACCTCGGGGTGTATCCCGAGTCCGAGGAGCCACACCTTCGCCCACATGGCAGCGATGCGGTCCATCGTGGGGCTCGCCGGGTTTCTGGAGGCGACGATGATGAAAGCCGGAGTGGCGGCGAGCGTAGCCAGCCCGGCAAGGACCAGGGTCAGCACGGTTCTGAGGAACGCGATCACGGCACTTCCTTCGCGAGCTCATCGAGGGTATGTTGGATCACCTGCTTCACCCTATCTCTCAGGTCGTCGACGTCGCCCTCGGTCAGGCCCTCGGTCGGGATCGGGTCGCCTACCACGACGATGATTGGACCGCCGTCTATCACCTTGTGTCTTGCCTTCCAAGCACGATCGGCGCCCGAAATCGTCGTGGGCAGAACCGGCAGGCCAGTGCGAATGGCGATAGCGAACGCTCCCTTCTTGAAAGGAAGGAGGCTGCCATCCACGGTCCGGGTCCCCTCCGGATACACGATGATCGACTTTCCGAGCCCGGCAATGCGGCGGGCACCTTCTTCGACCGATCGGTAGGAGCTACGGGCGCCCCGATCGACGGGGACCATGTCCATCGCCTTGAGCGCCCAGCCGAGAAACGGGGTGGAGAACAGTTCCTTCTTTGCGAGGAAGCGGATCGGAACCGGTAGCGCGATGAAGTGCGACATGATGTCGAACGTCGACTGATGGTTCGACACAACCACGTAGGATCCGGTCGGGTCCGGACGTTCTCGCCCTCTGACCTCCAGTTGCACTCCTGATGGCCACAGGCAGGCACGAGCCCATCCTCTGGTGATCCGATCGACCCACGGCGAGCGTGGGCGTACCAGCGCGACGAACATCGCCATGATCGAAGCGAACAGTGTGACCAGCACACCGTTCACGTAGGTAACGAGAGAGCGGAGGACGGCCATTCCGGGGGAGCGTAGTCGTCGGACGTATGCTGAGGCCGGATGCTTCGGAAACTGGTTCTTCTTGCGTTTCTCGGACTCGTGCTTCTTGCTGCTTTCGTGTACTTGGGACCGCGCATGCCGGACGGATCCTGGACCCAGGAAGCGAGCGCGCACCTTCGAGACGCCCTCAAGGCGTGGTGGGGTTTCCCGATCGCCGGTCCGTGACGGCGTGATCGATGGCCGCCCGGATTGCCGGCATCGCCACGTCCGCGTAGACGGCATGTCCTTCGGCGCTCGCATGAAACAGGTCGGCTGCCCACAAGGTGCGATTGCTGTGGAAGTCGGGCGCCCGATCCCAGATCGGTACCTTGAACACGTTCGGTCGTGTCCCCGCTACTCGGTCGTGGGCGCGATCCGCCGCCATCCCGCGAGCGCGGGCCGGCCACCGCAGGAGCGTCGGGAGCCGCGGAATTGCCGACAAGTCACCGACACCCGAGAGCACGACCGAGTCAGCCGGAAGCGAGCCCACGATCGCATCGAGCCTGTCCTCGAAGACCGAAGGAGCCACCCCGCGCAACATGTCGTTGGGGCCGACGGAGACAATGGCCACGTCGTAGTGTTCTAGCTTCGGGAGCTGCGACGACAGCACATCAACGGCTTTGGCTCCACCAACGGCGAACGAGTCGATCGTGGTGCGGAAGTCCTCTCCGAGGGCGCGCCCAACACGTTGGATCCATACGTCTTCGATGTGGTCGAGACCGGGTCCGGTGCAGCTCGAGTCTCCGAGCACGGCGATCGACAAAGGGGGAAGGGAAGGATCGCCGAAAACGCCGGAGGCGTCGCTTCCGGTGAACGTGGGAAGACGCCGCCATTTCAGGTAGGACGTGCCCGCCCACCAGCCGAACGTCAGGCCAACGGTGAGTGAAGTGGCGCGACGCATCATCGGTGATAGGTGCCGATGACTTCGGCCTCGTCGATGATGTGTTCCTGCATCGCCATCTCGACGGTCTTCTTGGTGGAGTCGGACGACATGCTGAGAGCGACATCCAGTGCGTACACCTTGAAGAAATACCGGTGCGTGCCGGTGGGAGGGCACGGTCCGCCGTAGTCGTTGCGTCCCCACGAGTTCCTGCCTTGGACGCCACCCTGAGGCACCGTGCCCTCGGGGACGTCACGGACACCCGGATCGATTCCCCACACCACCCAGTGGTCCCATACCATCTTCGGGGCTGACGGATCGGGCGCGTCGGGATCGTCGACGATCAGCACGAGCGAGGCGGCCGTGGACGGGACCCCCGAAATGGACAGGGGAGGGCTCACATCGAACCCGTCACAGGTGAACCTCGAGGGCATGGAGCCGTCGAACGCCGGACTGGAGATCTGCATCGTTCCCCCTATCGAGCGGGTCGTTTCTGTTGCAGTTGTGGCGCCGGAGTCGGTGCACGAGGTCGTCAGCAAGACGACCGCCAGCACCAAGAATCGCATGTCGCCAACTTAATGGCGGTTTTCGGTTGTCGAGGCTCGCTTCGCTCTCCGTACCTCGTGCCTCGTACCTGGTATCGGGTACGGTCGCCCCGCGGTCGAGTGACGCGACTGATGGCTGTGAGCGCTTTCCTGGAGCTGCGTTGGTGGGAACGGCCCCCTCCGGCGTCGAGCATCAGCTCGACGCCACCTCCCCCAACACTCGCTTCGCTCGCGAGGGGAGGAAACGGTTCGCCTCGCGTGGCGAGGCGAACATATGTTCGATACACTCCGTTCATGGCGTACGCCGAGCTCCACTGCCACACCAATTTCTCCTTCCTCGACGGGGCGTCCCATCCGGAAGAGCTCGCCCAGCAGGCGGTCTCGCTTGGATACCGAGCGCTGGCCATCACCGACCACGACGGCTTCTACGGGGCGGTACGTTTCTCGACCGCGGCCAGGGAGGCGGGGCTCCCGGCCGTCTATGGGGTCGAGATCGGGATGACGCCCCGCGATGGCGAGCCTGCCACCGACCACCTCGTGCTTCTCGCTTCGTCCGCCTCCTCCTACTCGGCGCTGAGCCACTTCGTCACGAAGGGCCAGTTCCGTGGCGAGAAGGCGAAGCCCTTCTATCTCTGGGAGGACCTCGCCGAAGTCGCCTCAGCCGGTGTCCGTGCACTCACGGGTTGCCGCCGGGGGGCCGTGCCTCGCGCTGCACAGGCTGGCGATTTCGAGGGGGCGCGACGCGAAGCAGCCCGCCTGCGGGAGATCTTCGGCCGTCGATTACACATCGAGTTGTGGCACCACGCTATGCCGGAGGACGATCCACGCAACGACATGCTGTGGGACATCGCACGGCAGCTGCGTCTCCCGGTTGTCGCCACCAACAACGTCCACTACGCCAGGCGCTCCGACGCCGACCTCGCCGACGTACTTGCAGCGATCGGAGGGAGGCGAACGCTCGAGGAAGGCGACAGATACCGTTCGGCGACCGACGAACGCCACCTGAAGACTCCATCCGAGATGCACGAGCGTCTCGCCCGCTACCCGGGCGCCGTGGAACGTTCGGTGGAGCTCGCCGAGGCGTTGTCGTTCGATCTTCGGCTCGTCGCACCGAAGCTTCCCGACTTCCCGATGCCCGGCCACTTTCGATCCGAGATGGAGTACCTGCGCCACCTCACGTTCGAAGGTGCCCGCGAGGTCTATCCGGGCGTCGACGGCGGCATCGACCCTCATGCAAGGAGACGGTTGGAACACGAGCTGGATGTGATCGATCGGCTCGGGTTCCCCGGCTACTTCCTCGTCGTATGGGACATCGTCAACTTCGCGAGGGCCCAGGACATCTTCTGTCAGATCCGTGGTTCCGGCGCCGACTCGGCGGTGTGCCGATGTATCGGGCTGACCAGAGTCGATCCGATCAGGCTCCACCTGCCCTTCGAACGGTTCCTGTCCGAAGAGCGAGGACGTCCGCCCGACATCGACCTCGACCTGGAGGCGGAACGCAGAGAGGAGGTCATCCAGTACTGCTACCGCAGGTACGGGAGGGAACGCGCCGCTTTGGTCGCCAACGTGATCACATATCGGGCACGATCGGTGCTGCGGGACGTCGCGAAGACATTCGGGCTCACTCAGGCACAGGTAGACGGCCTCTCCAAGTACGTGGACACTCGCAACCCCGCCGGCCTGCGTCTCGAAGCACCCCTCCCTGAAGGTATGACTGCCGAGTTCATCTACGACGTATGTCAACGCCTCGACGGTTTTCCCCGGCATCTTGGCATCCACCCTGGAGGGATGGTGATCGCCGACCGTCCGCTCTGGAAGGTGGTCCCACTGGAGTGGGGCCGGATGGAAGACCGGAGCGTCCTGCAATGGGACAAAGACGACTGCGGTGCGATAGGGATCGTCAAGTTCGACCTCCTCGGATTGGGCATGCTCAACGCACTGCACCTCACCGTTGACACGATCACCGAGACGCACGGGGTGACGATCGACCTTGCCACCATTCCTCAGGAGCCGGCCATCTATGAGATGCTGACCGCGGCGGACACCGTCGGGGTGTTTCAGGTGGAATCGCGGGCACAGATGGCGACGCTGCCGAAGATGAAGCCGAAGACGTTCTACGACCTGGCTGTGGAGGTCGCTCTGATCCGACCCGGTCCCATCCAAGGACAGTCGGTACATCCGTACCTTCGGCGACGGAACGGCGAAGAACCCGTCCGGTACCCGCATCCGTCGACAGAACCGATCCTCGCCAAGACGCTGGGAGTACCGATCTTCCAAGAGCAGCTGATGGAACTGACCCGAGTGTGTGCGGGTTTCGACGGCAACCAGTCGGATCGGCTCCGTTCCGCGATGACCCACAAACGGTCCCACGAGGCGATGGAGCGACTCCGTGACGAGGTGTACGCAGGAATGGCTCGCACAGGGATCGCCGGTGCCGCCGCCGATGAGATCTGGGAGAAGCTCCAGGGGTTCGCCCAGTTCGGCTTTCCTGAGAGCCACTCGGTGAGTTTCGCGTACATCGTGTACATGTCGGCATGGCTGAAGTACCACTGGCCGGCCGAGTTCCTCACAGGTTTGCTGAACGCCTACCCGATGGGCTTCTACAACCCGAACACGCTCGTACAGGACGCGATACGCCACGGGGTCGTGGTGCTGGAACCGGACGTGAACCATTCGTTCCACGACTGCACCGTCGAGCCCTATGGCGCCGACCCGACCGATGTCGTCACCTACCTCGGATCGTCGTGGCGGCGGGGGAGAGGTGCCGAGAACGACGCGATTCGCCCCTCGGTCGCAATGCGGATGGGGCTGCGGTACGTGCGGAATCTCGGGGCGTCGGAGATCGGCAGGATCGAGGCCGCTCGCCAAGTGGGCGGCGCGTTCACCGACATGCGGGACTTCGCGCAGCGAACCGGCCTGCCCATCGATGCGTTGGAGGGGATTGCCGCGTCTGGAGCCCTTTCGTCGCTCGGGGTGACGCGACGCGAAGGGTTGTGGGCTGCAGGTGCCCTCGCGCAGATCGGTCCCGGCCGGCTGGCGCTTGCACCAGGTGTCGACGCCCCCACGCTGCCGGAGATGGGAGCGACGGAACGACATCGCGCCGACCTCTGGTCGACAGGCGTGTCCTCGCACCACCCGGTCGAGTTCATTCGGGGTTGGCTCGACGAACAGGGATGTGTACGCATTGGCGAGCTACTGGCACGAAGACGCAACGGCTGGCGAGCCCGAGTCGGAGGGATCGTCACCCATCGCCAGCGACCCCACACCGCGCGTGGCGTGATCTTTTTCAACCTCGAGGACGAGACAGGGCTCCTCAACGTCGTGGTGCTCCCCGAGGTGTGGCAAGTGCACCGGAAGACGGCGAGACGTGAGATCGGGCTGGTCATCGATGGTGTTGTGGAGTACCGGGACGGTGTCACGAACCTGGTTGCGCGGGAGTTTTCCACGTGGCCGGCCGCAGGAGTCAAGTCGAGGGACTTCAGATGAGCGCATGCAGGGCGCGTGCGCTCGATCGCTCCAGAACCCATTCGTATACTGCGTCGCGTCCCCGTCCCGTCAGGAGACACCCATGAAGGGTGACATCATCATCGTCGAGCCACATCACCGCAGGGCAGCGGACCAGATCGCCACGCGTCTCATCGAAGCGATCCGGTCGCATGGCACCCGATACACCATCACCGTCGCCGGCGAGTCCGGCAGCGGGAAATCTGAGACCGCTCAGGCCATCGCCGACGCGCTCGAAACACAAGGCTTCCGGAGTGCAATCCTCCAGCAGGACGACTACTTCGTCCACCCGCCTCGCACCAACGATCGAACCCGCCGCGCCAACATCTGTTGGGTGGGGCCGACCGAAGTCCGGCTTGATCTCCTCGATGAGCACCTCTCCGCAGCCGTCGCTGGAGCACCTTCGATCATCAAACCCCTCGTCATCTACGACGAGGACCGTCTGGTAGACGAGGAACTCGATCTCGACGGCATCGATGTCGTGATTGCAGAAGGCACCTATACGACGCTGCTCGAAACGGTGGACACGCGCGTCTTCATCGCCCGGAACCGCTTGGAGACGATGGAACATCGAATGAAACGAGGCCGGGAAGACTTCGATCCGTTCATCGAGCGGGTTCTCGAGATCGAACACGAGATCATTTCGCAGCACCGAGCCCGTGCTGATGTGATCATCACCCGCGGCTACGACGTCGAGTTTTCGAGAGGCTGAGGCTCGCTGAGCCGGTACCAGGGGATTCGCCTCGCGAGCCCTTGTCGGTTCTGGGTTCTCGATTGTCGGTGGGAGCTACTGCGGTGGCGGAACGAGTTCGTGTCGCGTTCTTACCGAAGACTGAGGACTGATGCCTGCTCCGGGATACTATGGCCTTGTACGAAGGAGGCAGCCATGGCCATGACCGAAGACCTGGAACAGGCATTCAACGATCAGATCACCCTCGAGTTCTCTTCGGAGTTCGCATATCTGCAAATGGCCGCCTACTTCGAGCAGCGCGACCTGTCGGGCTTCGCAGAGTGGATGCGACTTCAGGCCGCCGAGGAGCACACACACGGCATGAAGTTCTTCGACTTCCTTCTGAACCGGGGCAACACGGTCACTCTTGGGGCGCTCGATGCGCCGAAAAGCGGCTTCGGCTCAGTCGTCGAAGTGTTTGAAGCGTCCCTCGCACAGGAGAAGAGGGTGACGGCCTCGATCCATGATCTCTACGCGAGGTGTTCGGCGGCAAGCGAGTATCAGGCGCTGCCGTTGCTGCATTGGTTCATCGACGAACAGGTCGAAGAGGAGTCATCTGTGTCCAAGATCGTGGAACAAGTCCGGATGGCTGGAAGTGACGGTGCGGCGTTGCTCTTCCTCGATCGTGAACTGGGGGAGCGCGGACCTACCGAGTGAGTATCACCGACCACGCGAGAAGCAGCTGCGCTCCGTAGTAGAGCGGAAGTCCCCAGACCCGGTTCACGAAGCCGGGAGCCACGAATCGGTCGCGAGCAACCGACAGATCTGAGAAGTAGAACGCCACCGCGCCCAGGATCACGACGGGTGCCGTCGAGGCCGCAGCCGTCACGACCATCACGGAGATCACCGCGACGTAGGCGACGACAGGCCCGACCATGGCCCGGTCGAGATGCGGGTACAGCCATACGAAGACAAACGCACCGACTACCAGCGACACACCACCGACAATGAGCACCACGGGCCACTCGAGACCCAAGATCACAAACGCGACAACGTAGGCGACGTGACCCATCAGGAACGAGACGAGACCGGCGAGGAACGCGCCTCGGGACGCGCCGAGCAGGAGCACGTCGCCGGCCGCCCCAAGTAGGAGTCCGAGGAACACCCACGATCCGTAGGCGGTGTCGAGCGCGCCGGCACTGAGGGCGACGCCGATGAATCCTGCAGACGCGACGGGCTTGGCGATATTCCGGAGCGTGATGCTGCTCTTCTCGCCTGCGAGTAGCACGATGAGTGCCGTGGCGGTGAGCCCAGTGAACACCCAAGTCACAGCAGGCCAGCCATGCGGTCGGCGACGGTCCGCCACGCGTGCGAACGTTCGTCGATGAGTTCCATGTGTCCCACGCCGGGCAGCTCGAGCAGTTCTGTGGAATCGCCGGCGGCCCGCGCGGTATCGACATACCGACGTGCATAGGACACCGGGACCGTGTCGTCGTCGGTACCGTGCACGATCAGCTGCCGTCGGGCCAATGGCAGCATCTCGAGTGGGGATGCGGCCGCTCGATCCGCACCGTTGAGGAACGCTTCGGCAGCGCCGTCTCCGAGCCCGTCCACGACCGCAGCGGCGAGATCCGTGACACCGGCGAGTGAGACGACCAGATCAACGGGAAACTGCCGCGCCGCGGCGAGGGCGAGGTGTCCTCCCGCCGAGTGGCCGATCAGGACGATCTGCTCGAAGCGATCCGAAGACCAGCCGAGCGCAGCCACCACGTCATCTGCACTCGTCGGCCACCCGCCTCCAGAACCGACTCGCCGGTACTCGATGTTCAACGTGGCGAAGCCCCTATCGAAGAGGTCGACGGCTAGACCGTCCATCAGATCGCGGGCCCATGGATGTCGCCAGAAGCCACCGTGAACCAGAACCACCAGCGGCCGGCCGGACCCGGGAACCCGCAAGTCGCCGTTCTGGTCGGCCGCGTCACCGTAGGCGACAACCTCAGGGGGTACGCGTTGGTCGAAGCACAGCTTCCGGATCGCCCAGCGATACCCCTCCACACCGCGCCCGTAGATCGATCCGGTACACGCCGGCGCGGTGACCGACACACGTCGCCATGCCTCGCGTTCCACGATATTGGAGATGTGCACCTCCACGACGGGAATGCCGATAGCGTCGATGGCATCTCGGATCGCATAGGAGGTGTGGGCGTAGGCTCCAGGATTGACCACGACGCCATCGAAGGCATCTCTGGCGTCGTGGAGGCCGTCGATGATCGCTCCCTCGTGGTTCGACTGGAACGCACGAACCTCGACGCCCAGATCCTCACCCCAGGACCGGCACGACGCTACGAGGTCGTCGAGTGTGCCCGATCCGTACATCTCGGGGTCACGGGTGCCGAGCATATTGAGGTTCGGGCCGTTGATGACCAGGACGCGTCGCATGTCGCCAGGCTATCCGGATACCGACGGCCGGTGCGTATCGAGAAGCGAAGCAGCCAGTTCGAGGGTTTCGTCGGACACCGAAGAGCGGGTCAGATCGAATCGACGTTCGAACTGGTCGTGAATCGCTTGTCGGACCTGTTCGACGGTCGCCCCCGTGTCGGACAAGTCACCGCTCGTCGAAGGGTCCCACTCGATGCTGAGGGCCTCGTAGACGGGTACGAGCACGTCCGCAATCTTGGTGCCTCCTGTGACTACGACAACACCGCCGATATGGGCCGCGCCAGAGATGATGCGCTGACCTACCCCCATCACTTTCCGGGATCCACCGATGTTGACGCTGTGTGTGCCGGGGCAGTACTCGCCAGGGACTTCCCCGATCCTGGCATCCGCACCAAGCGTTCGGAATGCGTCACGCATGATCGTCGAGATGAGATCGAATCGTTCGGTGATACCGACCCGAGGGTCATCGACGGGGGCCGTCATCGAAAAGGAGAGCGTCCCCGGGTGGAACACGGCCGCGCGACCCCCCGCGAGGCGTTCGACTGCGGCGTACCCTGCTCGTTCCGCTGCTTTGCAGGCCGCCTGATAGCCCGATTGAACGACGTCCTGTCGGCCGAACGCAACGATCGATCCCGGGATGTGGAGACGGAGTGATGCCGGATGCCCCTGTGCCACTTGAAGGAGGAGTGCGTGGGACACGGCGGTGTCGAGCGCAGGGGGGTCTGGGAAGCCGGCATCGAGTAGTTGCACGGATCCAAGTATCCCAGACTTCGGTATGGGGCTTTCTGGTGGTTCTGTTTTAGGGCGTCTCCTGCATACCATGTCGCGATCGGGAAGCCGGGCGGGGCTGGTGGCCGATAGGAGAGCGATGCCCTCTGAACGCCAAGAACGGCTGCTTCGCCGTTTCGAGCGGAGCACCGAGGCCGGAATAGCGGCAGGTGTCTTCCGTGTGCGTATCGAAGATGCCGACCTTCGAGGTGACACCATTCGAGTGAATGGTCGCACGCTGCTGAACTTCGGGATGGCATCGTACCTCGGGCTCAACTTGGATCCGCGACTGAAGCAGGGCGCAATCGATGCAGTTACCCGCTACGGGCCCGTCTACTCATCTTCCACCGCGTTCACCTCGCTGCCGCTCTATACGGCGCTGGAGGAGCGCCTCGAGCGCATGCTTGGTGGAAAGGTGGTGATCGCACCAACGACCACACTTGCCCACATGGCAGCCATGCCGCTGCTGGTGCCACCCGGATCGTTGATTCTCATCGACGTCCAGGCACACGAGTCACTTCGGCTCACTGCGCAGATCCTGGTCGCAATGGGATCACAACTCGTGTCGCTTCCTCACAACGACATGGATGCGCTGGCGGCTGCGGTCGAAGGAGCATCTCAGGAGTCGGTGTGGTACCTGGCCGACGGCGTCTACTCGATGTTCGGGGATCTCGCGCCGCTCGATCAGCTTGCTGAGCTGCTGGAACGGTACTCCAACCTCCATCTCTACCTCGATGATGCCCATGGCTTCGGCTGGGACGGGGAGCACGGCCGCGGTCATGTGCTCGGCTATCTGCCGATCCGAGATCGGATGGTGGTTGCGGGGTCGCTCTCCAAATCGATCGGTGCCGGCGGTGGAGTAGTCGTCTTTCCCGATGAGCGCACGGCGAGAAGGGTACGGACGCTCGGCGGCACGCTGACGTTCGCGGGTCCGCTGCACCCGGCCGAACTCGGCGCGGCAGTCGCATCTGCTGACATTCACTTGTCGGAGGAGTACGTCCATCTTCAAGCTCGCCTGCATGCACAGATCGCTCTCACGAAGCGTCTGGTCGCGCAGCGCGGTCTGCCGGTGATTGCGCCTTCCGACACGCCGATATGGTTCGTTCGGGTGGGGACACCAAGCGACACGATCGAGATGGCGGGCAGGCTTCAAAGGGATGGGTTCTACGTGAACCCATCGGGGTACCCGGCCGTTTCTGTCGGGTACGCGGGCCTGCGCTTCTCGAACTCGCTCTATCTCGACGACGATGCGTATGCTGCGCTGACCGAAGCAATAGCGCGGCATCTGCCGGAAGTGGTCGGCGACATCGACATCACGATCGACCTCACGGAAGAACGCGCAACCCGGGAGTGAGCAGCTTCAGATCGGCCGTGATCAGGCCGATACCCAAGTGTGAAGTCGATAGTGAGAACCTGGAGAACTCACCCCATTTGGGGGCGTAGAGCCGCCGTCGGCGCGCTCATACTCCTGGCGTCTCTTGCGATCGGAACGATCGTCTTCCCCAGTGCTGCAGAGTTCATCGGTCCGATTGGGCTCCTCATCGGGGCGGGTGCTGCCGGACTGACGCTCATCATTGGTGCCAGGCATCTCGAGACCAGGGAGCGACTCTCGTGGATGCTCGTTGGTGTCGGACTCCTGCTGATCTCGGCGGGTGTCGTGGCGTTTGCCGTCGCGTCATCGATCACCCAGCTCTCCGCGTTCGGCCCGCCGGACCTCTTCCTCCTCGCAGGTTACGCCGTCGGAATCGTCGGGTTCGCGCTCCTTCCGCAGATGGCCTCGGACTGGTCGCAGCGGGTTCGGGCCATCCTCGATGCCCTCATCGGCGCCGTGTCGATCGGAGTCATCTCGTGGCTGCTGGTGTTGGACCAACTCCTCGGCAGGATGCAGGAGTTCTCGGCGTGGGACAGGTGGGCAGGTTCGGCCTATCCGATTCTGGATGTGTTTGCCATGGTCGCCATCGTCGTCGTGTTCCTTCGGCGCAGTTCCTATCGATTCGACGTTCGTCTGTGGTTGGCTGCGCTGGCTTTCGTTGCGCAGTCCATTGCCGATGTCGGCTACCTGAGCAGCGGGGTTGGACGCTCGTTCGAGCAGGCACAGCCGTTGTTTGCGCTGAACATCGTCGCGCTGATGCTGTTTTTCGTGACGGGGTGGTTCGTGGGGGCGCAACCGGAGAGGCGCGAGTACGCGGATCGTAGGGTGTCCATCGCTGCGCTGTTCGCCCCCTACGCGTTGGGCGTGACGATGACGGCGATACTCGTTGTCAAGACACTCGCGCATCAGGTGGACTCGAATTTCTGGGTACTTCTCTACGGAACCCTCATCGTCAGTGGCCTGGCAATTGCTCGGCAAGCAGTGTCCATTCGGGAGAATCGGATCGTTGTCGAACGAGAACGTGCCGCACTGGTCTCATCGATCTCCCATGAGCTGAGAACGCCTTTGACGGCCATCGTGGGTTTCCTCGATCTCTTGGTCGATCCGGGGGTGATTTCGTTGGAGGAGCGGGAGGATCTGCTGCGAGTTGTGCATCAGCAGGCCGGTTACATGGCACGGATCGTGTCTGACCTCGTGCTGCTCGCTCGAGGCAATCTGGAGAGTGTCGACTTGTCTCCCACTCGGGTCGAGCTTCAGCAGCTGGTCATTGCCGCTCTCGCAGGGGTGGACAAGGCTGGGGCCAGCGTGACAATGGAAGTGGAGCCCGACACGACTGTGTACGTCGATTCAGAACGAATACAGCAGATGATCGTCAACCTCGCCTCGAATGCCATTCGATATGGCGGAGGTCGTGTCGACATCGTGGCGCGAACCGACAACGGCACAGTGGTCGTCGAGGTGCACGACGACGGGCCAGGGGTTCCGACGAAGTACGAGTTCACCATCTGGGAGCGATTCGAGCGTGGTGCGCACAGGCTCGACGCGGCCCGACCCGGGTCCGGGATCGGCCTTGCGATAGTGCGAGCGGTCGCCAAGGCGCACGGCGGGACGACCGGCTACTCGCGTTCCGAGCGACTCGGGGGCGCATGCTTCTCCGTGGTACTCCCACGGCGTGCCACCGACGACCACCGAGAGCCGGCTGCCTCGGGAGTTCGGCCCGCATAGACTGACCGCACGAGAAGGGATGGCGTGCGGTACGGAGTGATCGGTGCCGGCCGGCAGGGAACGGCTGCGGCATACGACATGGCGAAGTGGGGCGGTGCCGAGACGGTCCTCCTCGCCGACCGATCGATCGACGCGGCGCGCGCGGCATCGAAGCGCATCAACGAGCTGATCGGCCGAGACGTTGCCCGATGGGCGGAGATCGACGTCACGGTCCATGAGGAACTGGTCGACCTGGTACGGCCCCTCGACGCGATCCTGTGTGCCACTCCCTATGCGTTCATCCCTGCGTGCACTCACGGGGCCATCGAGGCGGGCACCGGCATGGTCGACCTCGGTGGACACACACCGACCGTGCTCGGACAGCTCCGGCTCGACGGTGAAGCACGGGCCGCAGGAGTCTCGATCGTTCCCGATTGCGGCATGGGGCCCGGGCTCAACAACACCTTGGCGCTTGCGGCCATCGAACAGCTCGAACTCCGGGGCGCCGTTGCGCGGGAGGCCCGTGTGTGGGATGGCGGCCTGCCTCAGCGGCCCGAGGGACCGTTCGGGTATCAACTGTTCTTTCACATTGAGGGGTTGACGAACGAGTACGACGGGATGGCGCTGGTACTCAGAGAAGGGCGTGTGCAGGAGGTCGAAACGCTCACGGAGCTGGAACTCCTCGAGTTCGAGGAGCTGGGAACACTGGAGGCGTTCGTCACGTCGGGGGGCACGTCGACCGTCCCGTTCACGATGGCCGGCAAGCTCGACGTCTACGAGAACAAGACACTCCGGTACCCCGGCCACTATGCAGCCTTCCGAGCGTTCAAGGATCTCGGCTTGTTCTCTCGGGAACCGATCAAGGTGCGCGGAGCACCCATCGTGCCGCGAGATGTCTACCACGAACTGCTGTTTCCACGGCTAGAGACCAGAACGGTCCGGGACATCTGCGTGATGCGTGCCGAAGCGGTCGGGAAGCGCGGGAGCGTGCAGGAAACGGTTCGGTTCGAACTCGTCGATCGATTCGACGACTCCACCGGTTTCGCCGCCATGGAACGGCTGACAGGCTGGCATGCGGCGATCGTGACCGAGATGATCGCACAAGGGGAGATCCCGCCGGGCGTCCATCCGCTCGAGCGTGCTGTGTCGCAGCTGCGCATTCTGCAGGAGATCGAGGCTCGCGGGCTCGAAGTGCGGCGCCAACACCGGTAGGGTCGTTCGACCCTACGCGTCGGGACCTTTGCCGATTCTGCATCTTTGACGCATCAGTACCGTGCACAGTATGCAGAACATGCACGAAGCGGAGCAATCGGCGGGTGCCTCGTGAGCGGCATGCTGACGTCACGGGACCTGCAGGAGATGCTTCACGTCGATCGGTCGACGATCTACCGGATGGCCGAGGCGGGGTCACTTCCTGGTGTGAAGGTGGGCAGGCAGTGGCGCTTCTCCGAGGACGCCGTCAAGGAGTGGCTTGGCGAGGGCAAGCGATCCGAGGCACCGACCCGCCGAGTATTCCCGTCGTCGATCAAACCGGTGATAGACGTCATTGCTGAGATGCTCGGCGTCATGCTCGTGCTCACCGACATGGATGGAGTCCCTGTGACCACCGTCTCGAATCCATGTGGGCTCTTCACGGCCGTCGCTGGAATTCCGGGCGGTGCGGACGAGTGCATCGCCGGATGGCAGGAGCTCGCAGGAACCAGGGACCTCGGCCCCCGATTCACGGGCAGTCATCTCGGCTTGGAGTGCGCACGGGCCTTCATCCGGACCGGGGCGGAGCTGACGGCGATGGTGATCGCCGGTGGCGTTGCTCCTGACGGCTGGCCGCCGGACCCCGAGGAATTGGCGGTCATGGCCAAGAGCCTCGGAGCAAGACCTGAGGACCTCAGGCCGCACATCCAGGAGGTGCACCGGCTTGACCAACAGGGCAAGAGGCAGGTGCTCGATATGCTTCCCCGTGTCGCCTCTGTGATCCCCGAAATGGTCGCCGAGTATCACTCGATGAGGGTCACGCTCGACGCGATTGCCTCGCTCACGATGAACAAGGAGTTGAACGCATGAGAAAGCTGCTGGTGCTCGGAGCCGGCACGGCCGGCACGATGGTCGTGAACAAGATGGTCCACCACCTGGATCCCGACGAGTGGCAGATCACGATCATCGACCAGGACACGACCCACTACTACCAGCCGGGGTTCCTGTTCATCCCCTTCGGCATGTATGGCCGCAACGACGTCGTCAAGCCGAAGCGGGACTACATCCCCGGCGGTGTGGAGATGATCGTCTCGGAGATCGAGGTCATCGACCCAGACAACAACCGGGTGCAGATCGCCAAGGGCGATCGCTGGCTCGAGTACGACTACCTCGTCATCGCCACCGGCACCCATCCGAGGCTGGACCAGACACCCGGGCTGCTCGAAGACGACAAGATGCCCGACAACGTCCACACGTTCTACACGATCGACGGGGCCGTGAATCTCGCCAAGTACCTACGGTCCTGGGAAGGCGGGCGGCTGGTGCTCAACATCATGGAGATGCCGTTCAAGTGTCCCGTGGCACCGCTCGAGTTCATGTTCCTCGCGGACTCGTACTTCACCGAGCAGGGCATTCGCGACAGGGTGGACCTCACCTTCGTGACACCGCTGTCCGGTGCATTCACCAAGCCGATCGCATCGAAGGCGCTCGGGGGGATGCTCGAGGAGAAGAACATCACGCTCGTGCCGGATTTCGCCCCGGAGCGGGTTGACCCCGATCGCAACGCGCTCGTTTCCTTCGATGAGCAAGAGGTCGACTACGACCTGCTTGTCACCGTCCCCACCAACATGGGTGCAGACGCCGTCGCGAATTCGGGGCTGGGCGACGAGTTGAATCACGTACCTGTCGACAAGGAGACGTTCCTCTCCAAGAAGTACGACAACATCTTCGCCCTTGGCGACGCGGCGGCGCTGCCGACCTCCAAGGCGGGATCGGTAGCCCACTTCGCAGTTGAGGTGTGGACGGAGAATTTCCTGCGCTACATCGACGGTCTCGAGATGTTGGAGAAGTTCGACGGGCACGCCAACTGCTTCATCGAGTCCGGGTTCGGCAAGGGACTGCTCATCGATTTCAACTACGACACCGAACCGCTGCCGGGCAAGTACCCGCTTCCCGGGGTCGGGCCGTTCTCACTCCTTCAGGAGTCGGAGATGAATCATTGGGGCAAGATGATGTTCCGCTGGTTGTACTGGAACGTGCTCCTGAAGGGCAAGGAGATGCCCGTCACCTCCTACATGACCATGGCTGGGAAGTGGAGCTGAGATGAGCACCACGACCGAAGACCTGACAGAACTGAACGCGAAGATCGATCGACTCGCCACCCAGGTCCAGTTCGTCGTCGACGAAACGCTCGTCATGAGAGGGCGTCGACAGGAGCGGGACGAACTGATCGCCGATCTCACGCCTATCGCCAACCAGGCGTACCAATACGCCGTCAAGCAGCTCGAACAGGTCGATGAGTATGCGTCCCTGGACGACTTCACCCACCTGATCAAGAAGCTGGTACGGAACCTGAAGAACCTCGAGGAACTTCTCGACAGCCTGGAAACGTTCAAGCAACTCATCGACGAGGTGACGCCGCTCACCCAGGCAGGCGTGATCTCGCTGATGGATGCGCTCCAGGATCTCGAACAGCGCGGCTACTTCGGGTTCGTTCGGAGCGGCGGCAAGGTCGTCGAGAACATCGTCACCAACTTCAGCGAAGAGGACGTGAGCGCGCTCGGCGACAACATCGTGCTGATCCTGCAAGCGGTCAGGGAGATGACCCAGCCCGAGATCATGACGATGGTGCGCAACACTGCATCAACGGTGCGAGAAGAAGAGATTCCGGATCGGATCACCTGGCGGGAACTCATCCGCCAGATGCGCGACCCGGCAACGAAGAGGGGTTTGGCCAGATTGATGCTGACCCTGAGGTCGGTGTCCGGTATGGCGCCGAAGGACGAGTAGCAAAGGAGTACCCGATGGCAACCGAAGTGATTGCCGGTCAAGAGATCAGCGTCGACGACGAAGGTTTCATGACCGATCCGAGTGAATGGAGCGATGATCTCGCTCAGGCGCTCGCCAAGGAGATCAGCATCGACTCACTCACCGAGGATCACTGGAAGGCGATCCGCTTCCTGAGAGCGGACTACGCGGAGATGGGAGAGACGGCCACGATCAGGCGCGTCAGCACCGAGACCGGACTGACCACCAAGCAGCTGTACGAGCTATTCCCCAAGAAGCCCGCCAAGAAGATGGCGTACATCTCGGGGCTTCCCAAGCCCACGGGCTGCGTGTGAGAGGGGACAGTCATGCCGAAATTCGATGACGATACCGACCGCAAGGTCAGCATCATCTTGAGCAAGGGAACCCTCGATTGGGCGACCGCGATGCTGGTGATTGGCAACGCGGCGGTGTCCGAAGGGATTGAACTGCATCTGTTCTTCACGTTCTACGGATTGGACGCGGTGTTGAACAAGAAGATGGACCATCTGAAGGTCACGCCGCTCGCCAACCCTGCCATGGGCATGCCCAACGCGATCGCGGCGCTTCCTGGTGTCACCGCGATGGCAACCTCGATGATGAAGAAGATGATGAAGAAGGAGAGCGTTCCCGACCATCGTGACTTCATCCAGATGGTGGCCGACGCAGGCGGTCACTTGCACGTGTGCAGGCTGACCTTCGACATGTTCGGCTACACGAAGGACGATCTCTACGACGAGGTCGAAGACGTGATCAGCGCCGCGGACTTCCTCAACATCGCCGACGGCGGCCAGATCATCTTCATCTAGTTGGGAGAGTCCGGTTCGGTTCGAGGGGGCCCTTCGGGGCCCCCTTGCTCGATAGGGGGTACGAGGATGACGGGCACGTGCGTCTGTTCCATGACTTCGGCGGATACAGATCTCCATGCCCCATCGGAGAAGAGCCTGCGAGTCACACCGAGGAGAAGGAGGTCCGCCTCTGCGTCGTCGGCGGTTGCACAGATGACTTTCGCGGGATCGGATCCTTCCACGAAGATCTTCCTTGGCGTGATGCCGCTGGCCGTCAACGCGGCTACGACGGGTGCCGAGAGCCGTTCGCCGCGTTCGGTGACGTACCTCGCAGTGCGATCCGCGCTGTCACCTCGGGGAGCATCTCCGAGCGGGTGCCAGAGCTCCAGTTCGAGAGTGTCGAGGAACTCCTGTGGGGCCGGCACGACCGTCAGCACGGAGACCCGGCCGTCTTCGCCGATCAGCCTCAAGGTGAGATCCGCGACAGGGCCTGGTGGGAGTACCCCCGTCGTGGCAATCAGCACGTGCACCCCTCTAGCGTAAACGAGTCGGGCGGGTGAAGGTCTGTGGAGCGGTAGAGTCGTCGCCATGCTCGATGAACTTGTCAACGGGGTCATGTGGCTGATCCCGAACGTGCTTGCTCTCGTGGGGGCTCGTGCCGGAGAAGAGTGGAACGCCATGACCGCATCGTGGATCTCGCAGGTGTCGATGGAGCCGGTATCGGTTGCCGTGTCCATCGACAAGGCAGCCTATACCCACAAGCTCGTCATGGACGGCGGATCCTTCTCTGTCAACCTGTGGTCGCCGGAAGACACTCGCGTCTTCGTGAAGTTCTCGAAGCCGGCAACCAGAGAAGGGATGGAACTCAACGGCAGGCTGTTTCGAGAGGGCGCGACCGGAGCTCCTATCTTCGAAGACGCAATCGCCTGGTTCGAGGCTCGGGTGACGAGGACGGTCGACGTGGGAACACACACCCTGTTCATCGGCGAGGTCGTCGACGTCGGAAGGAACCCCGAGTATCAGGGCAGAGCAGCAGGCATCGATGACACGCGTATGAGGTATGGCGGCGTCAAGCGGCACTGAAAGGGCATCGGATGGATATTCGGGTGGATGGCAAAGTTGCGCTGGTTACCGGGGGAAGCAGAGGAATCGGCGAGGCGATTGCGACGGAGCTCCTTGATTCCGGGGCAGCCGGCGTCGTCATCACGGGCAGAAAGCAGGCTGGTTTGGAGGAGGCGGCCGAGCGGATCGGTGGGGGAGAGCGCCTCGAGATCGTCGTCGGCGGGGCGGACGATCCAAATCACGCTACGACTGCCATCCAGGAGACGATCTCTAGATTCGGGTCGTGTGACATCCTCGTCAACAACGCCGGGACCAACCCGGTCGCCGGCAACATCACCGACATCGACCTAGGGGCGGTGGACAAGACGTGGGCCGTCAACCAGCGGGGACCACTGGTATTCGCGCGGGAAGCATGGAGCCGTTGGATGCGCGAGCACGGTGGTGCGATCGTCAACGTCGCGTCGGTTGGTGGTCTTGTGCCGGGACCGCTGCTCGGTGCCTACAACGTGTCAAAAGCGGCGCTGATCTTCATGACGCGGCAGCTCGCGTTCGAGATGGCTCCGAAGGTACGGGTGAATGCCGTCGCCCCAGGGATCGTGAAGACGAGGTTCTCCCGGCTGCTGTGGGAGATGAACGAGGATGCGGCTGCCGGCCTGCATCCGCTGCATCGACTTGGCGAGGTCGAAGATGTTGCTGCTGCTGTGATGTTCCTCGCCTCGGATGCCGCGTCCTGGATCACTGGTGCCACCGTTCCCGTCGATGGAGGGGCAACGGGCGCTCGCCCCGGAATCGGCTGAGGAGCACTTCGTGCTCCGAGGCTCGCTGCGCGAGCCGTGCCTCGTACCTCGTACCCGATACGGCCGCCCCGCGGTGGCGGACGCGATCACGTCGCGCTCCTGCTGACGACTGATGACTGAAGACTGAAGACTGCGAGCGAAGCGAGCACCTAGTTGAGCGGCCGGAACGTCGAGAGAGCCGTTGTGGCCTCCGATGTCTGCCGATCGGTCGGCTCGAGATACGAGATCGTGATCGTGTAGACCAGATCGTCGATCGGTGCGAGAAGCTGGTAGGCGGTGGAGTATGTGCCATCGCCGATCGGGAACTGCGCCACCGCGGTGACCGCCGACCCGAAGTCGAACTCGACCTGATCGATCGACAGCATCACCGCGCCGAGTGAGTCATACTGCTGTGGAAGTACCTGAAGGTAGACGTCGACGTCATCGAAGCCGGTTCTAGGTATCACCTGGGCGTTCACATTGGGCACGAACACGTCACTTGCGTCGGAGAAGTCGAATGCCCAGAACCTGAAGGTGCCGGTCTCGATGGCTGCCTGTGCTGCGGCGACGGCATCGGCGTCCAGCGGTGAGTCTGCGAGCAGCGAGTCCAGATCGTCACCCGAGAGGTCCAGCGCCACGAACCCTTCGGGGAGCGCGATCACAAACCCCTCATCCGGCCCTCCCTGCATCTCAAAACCTTCCGGCACCTGGACGGCGAGGGTCGTGGTCGTCGCGACAGTGGTCGTGGTTGCGGGTGCCGCCACCGAGGTCGTAGTGGTGGCAGAGGTTGTGGTCGTTGCCGCCTCCTCGGTGGTTGTCGGTGTCTCGTACTCCGTGGTCGTGGAGTCGGCCGGTCCGGTGCATCCGGCCACGAGGATGAGTGTGCAGGCGAGCAGTCGGGCGGCAGGCTTCATGGCGCCAGTCTGCCAGAAGGCGAAGAGGCGCGAGCGGAATACCGTCGAGCCGATCAGGTCTCCGCGGTCGGGTCGTAGCCCGGCCTGCCCATCTCGACCCAGTCGTCGAACGCCGCGTCTGTGCCGACGTCCTGCAGTGCTTTCACGGACAGGTTGTAGCGATGGTTGAGGAGATCGCAGTACGACTGAACCGGGTCGACGACTCCGGGAATCGAGCGCAGGCGCTCGAGGACGGGTTCGAAGGCGTCGACCCGCCACCGGATCGCTGCGACGGTCGACGGTGTGTCGGTGGCGTACTTGGCGGTGTAGTAGTAGAGGTCGTCCAGGATCGTCGAGGCTTGCCGTTCACCTGCTTCGACGCCCGTCAGCTCTTTGAGGCGGTTGGCGTGAAACGACCGGCCTCCGACTCGCACGTTGAGGGCCAGCTTCCCGTCGGTCGAGGCCACCGTGAGATCCTCCACATTGAACCCGAGGTCGTTGATGCGGGCTACGCGCTCGGCGATCTTGTACTGCTCGTTGCCACCGACTACCCATATGGCTGACAGCTCGCTCCACAGACCGCGGTAGCGACCGGCGATGTCGAGGCCCAGCTCGAGATCGGCATCGTCGAGGTCGACGCCTCGCTCGGCAGCGATGTCTCCCATGCCGCCCGCCACGTTCTCGGTCATGATCTCGAGGTCTTCTTCGCGCCGGCCGTCGGAGATGAAGTCGTGGATCGACGCAGTTTCCGCGTCGACCATGTGCGTCTCGATCCCGTCGGCATCCCAGCGGTAGAGCGTGTTGGAGAGCGAACAGTCTCCCCAGAAACAGCCTGCGACGTGCAGTTCGACGAGGAGGGAGGCGAAGGCGTCCAGGAGTCGCGCTCTGTTCGTACCGAAGCCGGGCCCCTCGAGCAACTCCCTGTATGAGAAGGCGTAGTCGAGATAGCGGGTGATCAGGGCGGCGGCGTTCTCGGCGGTCCGGTCCGGATCTCGTCCGGTCACATACCCGACAGCGGTCACTGCCGGCGCCTGGCGATCTTCGAGCGTTCTCAACGCTCCGTAGTCGCGCAATGCGGCAGGTTCGGGGAGCTGCTTGATCGCATAGATGCCGTGCCGATACGACACGAAGCGCACGACGTGACGGGAGATGCCTCGCGGCAGGTCGACGAGGTGGGGGGTGTCCCAGTCCTCGAGTGGTTGATCCCAGGGGAGGTCGAGGAAATCCGGGTGTCCCGGCCTGATCGTCATTTCCGGCATGGCGCGTACGGTAGCGGGGCGTCGAGCGAACGAGGTTCACTCGGTCGCGATGCGAGGCACATGGCACGGCTCGCGACGCGAGTCCCCTGGGTACCATGCCGCCCATGGACCAGCCCTCCCGTATCGTTCTAGAGCGTGACGGTCGACTGCTGCTCACCTGGCCGGATGGCCAGGTGACGGACCTGTCGGCAGACCTTCTGCGGCGTTCCTGCCCGTGTGCGGTGTGCAGGGAGTCCCCTGGGAGCTGGGTGACTCCTGCGACTCGGATTCGAACCGTCGAGCCCGCCGGGGCCTACGGCCTCAGGATCCTGTTCGAGGGTCACGAGAGCGGCATCTTCAGCTACGACTACCTGCGTTTGCTCGACAGCCCAAGTGGCTGACGGCAATACTGTAGATGTCCCGAGGGAGGAATCATGTACAAGAGACTCGCACTCCTATTTGTTGTTGCCCTGCTGCTCGTCGGTTGTGGCTCGTCGTCTGGGTCTGACGCGAGCGAAGGGGAGACGCTCTTCAACTCGGCGACGATCGGTTCAGATGCCGGGTGCGTGACCTGTCACTCCCTGGAGCCCGACAAGGTGATCGTCGGCCCGTCGTTGGCCGGGATTGCAACGGATGCCGCGGGTGACGCGGCTGATGAGGGAATCACCACTGAAGCAATGTTGAAGATCATGATCACCGACCCCAACGCTGAGGTGAAGGAGGGGTTCCCTGCGGATACGATGCCGCAAGACTTCGCAACGCAGATGACCCCACAGCAACTGGATGACGTGATCGCCTACCTGATGACACTGAAGTAGGTCAGGCGACAGCTACGAGCGTTCGTTCGTCGATCAGATCGAGCATTGCTTCGACGACCTCGGGATCGAACTGCGATCCTGCGTTGGATTCGAGTTCCAGCCGAGCGGCAGCAGGGTCGATAGCCCGGTGGTACGGGCGATCACTCGTCATGGCGTCGTAGGCGTCGGCGACGGCCAACACCCTCGATAGCAACGGGACCGTGGTGCCCGACAGGCCGAACGGGTATCCGGTGCCGTCGTAGCGTTCGTGGTGGCAGAGCACCGTCTCGGCGATCTCCTGCTGGACGACCCGGTAGAGCAACCAGTAGCCGTGAACCGGATGCCGGCGCATCTCCTTCCACTCGCTCGAATCAAGGGGACCCGGCTTGTTGACGATGTCGGCCCGTACGCGAACCTTGCCGACATCGTGGAGTTCGGCTGCGGCGAACAGTTGTTCTTGGTGGGCGGCGTCCAGTCCGAGCCGTTCGCCGAGTGCCGTGGTGATGCGCGCGACGCGTTCACCATGTGGAGCGAGCCATGCGCCTTGTCGCTGGAGAAGTTCCGAGAGCACGACAGTGTCCATACGTCTTCCAAGTCTAGCCGCATCGTGTGGTGCTACAACCACACTACGTGTGCACTCGAGAATGGGTCGTAGGTCCTACGGGCAGTGCCGCGCCAGAATGGTGCGATGGATGTCTCAGTCGACTTGGTCCAGGCGTACCTCCGCATCAACGGCTACCTGACCGTCACCGAGTTCGAGGTGCAGCGCAGACTTGGGGACGGCACCTACGAAACGGCGACAGATGTCGACGTCATCGCAGTCAGGTTGCCTGGTGACGTGTTCGAAGGTGATCCACACGAACCTGGCGAGTGCAGAATGCTCGAGATACGCGACGAACGCCTACAGCTCCGCCCGGGCCTCATCGATGTGATCCTCGGAGAGGTGAAGGAGGGGCAGGCGGAGTTCAACCCCGGCCTGAAACGATACGAGGTACTGCACTCGGTCCTCCGACGGTTCGAGTGGCTCTACGGTGAGGGGCTTGGTGACATCGTGGCCGAGGTTCACAGGAAGGGGCTGGCAGAGAGTCCGGCCCCTGGAGGCGGTACGGTACGAACGCGGCTCGTCGCCTTCGGCCGGTCGGAAACGAGCGACCTCCACACGATCTCCCTCACGCACGTGTTCGAGGCGCTCTTCGGGTATCTGGAGCGCTTCGAAGAGGTACTTCGTCCGGCGACCTACAAGGACCCCGCACCCGGGCTCCTTCATCTCCTTCTCAAGACTGGGTTTCGGATCGGGAAGTGATCGCCTGGCGGTGTTCCTCGGTGTGATGTGAGATCGCCTGAAATGCGGCGGTCATGTCCAGAAACGCGTCGAAATCGACACTGCGCGCGTGCCGAAGGAGACGCTTGGTCAAGCGGAGCGCGTGTGGCGGCTTCTCACCGATCATGGACGCCAATCCATCAACACGCCCTGCGAGGTGATCAGGCTCGACGACATCGATGATCAGCCCCATCTCCAGCGCCTCGGCGGCATCAACGATACGGCCCGTGAAGATCAGTTCTGATGCTCGCTGCCATCCCACGATCCGCGGCAGGATCCATGCACCTCCGTCGCCGGGCACGAGCCCGAGGTCGACGACCGGCTGCCCAAACCTGGCCGACGAGGAAGCGAGCCGAAGATCGCAGAGCAACGCGAGATCGCATCCACCGCCGATGGCCGGCCCGTTGATGGAGGCAATCGTGACCAGGTCGAGCGATGCGACGGTTCGCATGAGTCTGAGGACACTCGTTCGATAGGACTCGGCGATCTGCCGGGCCGATCCTTCGAAGATGTCCTCGCCGGCTCGCATGTCCTTCAGATTGCCGCCGGCACTGAACGCGCTGCCTGCGCCGGTGAGTACGAGCACCGACAGGTCCGGATCGTCCTTGATCGAGTCGAGCGCCTCAAGCAGACCTTCGAGAACACCCGTACCCGTGAGGGCGTTGCGCACCTCGGGGCGATTCATGGTGATCGTCGCGATCCGTCCGTCGATCGTGAGGAGCGTCGCGTCGTTCATCGTGTCGCTCGTGCCGCTCTCACGAATTCGGCGGCTCGCCGAGGGTCGACCGGGTTGGCGGTGCGCCCATCGACCTCGATGGCCGTGCCGACGATGACGCCGTCGACATGCTCGAGAAGGTCGACCACGGAGTCGGCAGTCGCGCCTGAGCCGACGAGCAGTGGCACGTGCGGGCACGCCCTTCGGAGCGCCTCGACCGGCTCCAGGCCGGTCGGCGAGCCTGTCGCCGATCCCGACAGGATCAGCGCGTCCGCTCCCGCTCGAAAGGCGAGATCCTCAGCAGCCCTGGTGAGTTCGAGCCCCACAGGAGGCACGGCGTGTTTGACGAAGACATCTGCGAACACCTGGATGTGCGGCGCGATCTCCGCTCGTATGCGAGCAATCTCGGCGGCACGGCCCTCGATGATGCCCTGGTCCGTGAACATCACACCGCTGAGCACGTTGACGCGGATGAACGATGCTCCCGTGGTCGCTGCGATGGCCAAGGCAGCCAGGGCATCGTTGCGGAGCACGTTGACGCCAACCGGGACCGACACCTGATTGATGATCCTGGCAACGGCGAGAGCCATCGACGCGATGGTCACCGGCGGCACCGCATCTTTGAAGAAAGGGATGTCGCCGAAGTTCTCGACGATCACCGCATCGAATCCCGCCTGCTCCAGAGCCATCGCGTCGTCGACCGCCCGTTCGATGAGTGTGTCTATGGAACCCTGGAACCGCGGTGTGCCGGGGAGCGGCAGGAGGTGGACCATCCCGATGAGATGGTTCTGCATCAGACCGCCGTGCTGACGATCTCGAGTGCCAACACCGCAACGTCGCCTTCGGCACGAAGCGACGTGTCGCTTGCCGCCATCCGTCGGGTCGCGACACGACACCACTCGCCTGCGGCACCCTTGATTCGCTGGTCGGAGTCCTCAGGGCCATGCACCCACTTCGCGTACCCCGGACCGATGACCTCCAGTCTGATCGGTACATAGACATGGCCGGCGCGTTTGAACGCGTAGGCGAGCGACTGCCAGCCGAACCTCGTGATGTGCCGGATACGTGCTGTGTCCTCCGCCTCCATGTCTGCAATTGCCTGGACGTCGAGACCGAATGCCCATGTCTCTGTCAGGCGGGCGGTGGCGAACGATCGAGCAGCGATGTTGCCTCCGAACCACGGAAGACGGTCGGAAGGACCCATTCTCGAAAGCGCGTCGACGACACCCGCCCGCGCACCGCGCCACCACTCGATGACGTCCTGTGGACGCATTGAACGGCCGCGCTCGATACCGGGTGAGGCGTACTCGTCCAGCGATCCGTACCCGTCCGATTCTCGAATGGCCGTTTCGCCGTCTTCGATGACCGAAAGCGCGAACTCCTCCGACAATGCGAGGAAGGCGACGACATCCTGAATCGTCCATCCGCGCGCCGTCTTTCGCCGCGTCCAATCACGGATCGCGATCTTCTGAAGAAGCTGGTCGAGGGACTGCTCCTCCGCTACGAGGTCCGAGAGAATCTCACGCACGACCCCATAGGATAGTCGCCGTGCGAGTGCCCGAATGGGCCGGGTCTACACGTTGAACGTTGGCGGAGGATGCACGACAGGCTGAGGTTCCACCAGATCGTTGAGACTGTCGACGAGCTGCCGGAGTCTCCCGTAGGACTTCCGATTGAAGTAGAGCGCGACCCGCGCGTCGTCTAGCGAATCCCCATCCTTGATCTCGACGGGGGTGGGTTCCACCAGTTCGAGCTCGCCTTTCGTGACGATATCGCCGAAGCGATCGTTGAGATCGGCGAGTTGCTCCTCCGTCGGCGCCGTCCTGACGCGGATCAGGAGGCGACCATCCACATAGCGCTGCGATCGATAGTTCACATAGAAGTGGCTGATCTCGTCTGCAGCATCCAAGGCATTGCTCCTGGTCTTGTAGAGAGCCAGGTCATCGGGCGAGATGAGACCGTTTCCGAGCAGATCCTGTCGGACGAACTCGTTGAAGGTCTCCCAGTAGCGGGTGTCGTCCGCCTCGAGGAGGACGATGGGGTGTAGGTCGCTCTTGCCGGTCTGGACCAGCGTGAGCAACTCGAAAGTCTCATCCATCGTTCCGAACCCGCCAGGAAACAGAGCGAAGGCGTGGGACTCTTTGATGAATCCCACCTTGCGGGTGAAGAAGTACTTGAAGTTTATGGTGCGTTCCGCGTCGACGAATGGGTTCGCCGAGTCTTCGAAGGGGAGTCTGATGTTGACGCCGAACGAGTGATCGGCTCCGGCTCCCTGATTGGCGGCTTGCATGATTCCGGGTCCTGCACCCGTGACGACCATCCAGCCGCGTTCGTCCACCATCTCTCTCGCGAACTCGAGTGCGAGGCGGTAGTTGGGGTTCTGCTCGTCGACCCTGGCAGACCCGAACACCGTCACTTTCGGAATGTCCCGGTACTTGGAGAAGATCAGCGTGGAGTACCGAAGCTCCTTGACGGCGGCGTTGATCAGCTTGACGTCGCCTCGGTCGGCGTGGTCGCGATACAGCTTGACGGCAGAGACGATCAGCTCTTTGACCAGGTCCTCTTGGGCTCCGTCGCCCGCTGAGCTGACGAGCTCATCGATCAGGTGATCGAGGGTGTCGTTGCCGGTGGTGTATGGGCGCATCTGGCGAGGGTAGTCGTCAGGCGGCGAATGGTGGACCGGCCGGCCCCTTACGGACGACCGCACTCCAGACGGTGTCGTAGTGGTCCCGGTCGTACGGGTCGACGTGCGGAAGTACGAACTCCGTCCATGCCCGGTGGAGTGGGTCCTCGTCGCCGGCGAACACCACGAGCCCCGTCGGGATGCGATCGAGGACCGTACGCAGGCTCATCGGCGTCTCCACGCGGGTTCCGGCGTCGCGAGCGACGAACGACTCATTCGCCTCGACCGTCAGGCGGGCGATCGCGCCGACGAACTCGTCTGTCAAGGTTGGGTAGCGTCGCCGCAGCATCTCTTCGATCTGCTCGGCGGAAGGGAAGTCCTTCTCCCAGATGACCCATCGGTCGGCGAACGCCTTGTTCAAAGTCTGGGTCCCCGCGTAGTCGCGAAGGTCGGTGGGGTTCATGGTTCCGAACAAGCGGACGTCGGCGCGAAGGGGAACTGCATCGCCGTTGGGCAGGTCGAGCGTCCGGTAGCGGTCCAGGAGACCATGGAGTGCGAAGAGGGTTTCGGCGCCGGCGGCATTCAGTTCGGAGAGGTTCACGAGTGCAGGTCCTCTGAGCGCCCTGGTGATGTCGCCATCTTCCCATCGGCTCTCGGTTCCTCCCTTGCCGTCGCCATGAAGTTGGGTCGATCCGATCAGCGTCACGTCGCGCACCTCACCGGTCAGCGGAATCCGGTAGTAGGGGAGTCGCAGGAGCGCGGCGAACTGCTCGATGTCGTGGTCTTTGCCGGTCCCCATGTGTCCCCGAACGGCGACATGCAACGGCACGAACTCCGGGCCGGTCGAGCGCCTCACCTGTTCGATCGCGGCGAAGCGATACAGCATCCCCAAGTCCACGTAGTAGGGATCGGGCTCGGGGATCTTGCCCTTCCGCTGCTCTTCGATACCTTCGGGATAGTCGAACGTCTCGAGTTCGATCGGCTCGCCTCCGCCGATCGGATCGGTGAATGTAACGGTCTTCACGGGTGGGCTCCTTCGCTTCGTGCTGCTCTCGACCACCAGGTCTCGACACCCCAGAGAGCGAGACTGCGCCTGAGGGCTGATCGGACGCCATCGACCATCGCTCTGGTGAGCTGCTCGGGTTGTTCGGCGAGCTGATAGCGGCCGTACGTTTCGTGCACGGTAGCGGCGCCTATGCCGATGCCAAGCACGGTGGTTCCGGTTCGTTCGATGTCGCTGGCCGCCTTCGCGAGGGCAGCGGACGATCCGCGGGTCATCCCGTCAGAGAGGACCACCAGGACTCGGACATTCGTGCGCCGCTGTGCCATGCGCTGGGCCGCGTGCACCAAGTTGAACTCGTCGACATTCGCCGCCTTCTCGAAGAGGGAAACGGGGGGTGCCTGAGAAGGGTCGCGCCGAGCCTCGGTTGCCGCCATGGTCGGGTCGTGTGCCGTCCAGAATAGGCCGGCGAGCAGATCTTCCGCCTCCCGCCAGGGTTCGTCGAACGTCTTGATCAGGTAGTGGTTCACCGTGTTGGTGAGTCGCTGGGCGTCACCTCCCCGGGATTGGCGGAGGCCGCCTATGGTTCGCTGACGGCGACGTTCGAATGACTGCTCCGAGTCGTCCACCCTGGCGGCGAACGATCGGTTGAACAGGGCGATCTCGAACTCGATCTGCAACTCGTCAGAGAGGCGGGCAAGCGTCCACGCGCCCAGCGTTGCTGCGGCCATCGCCCACGAGCCGGTGCGTTGGAGCATCGACGCCGACCCGTCGATCAGCAGGCTCACCGCGTAGGCCCGTCGCATCGGCAGGTCACGGCGCTCGTACATGCGTTTGTACAGCCCGGCACCCAGGAACAGCGCCGCATATGGAGACAGGTCGCCTGCGTCGTAGCCGGCGCGGAGACCTCTGCGCTGGTTGGCGATGAACAGCGGGTGGAGTTCACCGGAGACGTGGTGTTGGGTTACCGACCAACGGCGTGCCGCCTGTTCGACCTCCGCCCGTCCCCGCGGAGCGAATGAGCGGAACCGCTCGGGGAACGGCGTCACGAGTAGCTTCCCCTTCTGACCGGTGGGGAGGAACACGGTGGGCGCCTGGCTCACTCGGAGGAGCTGATCGGTTGAAGCCTCCCCTGCGAGTTGCGCCGGCGCCTTGCGTCCGGTGGCGCCCGCCCTTGCGTCCGCCGCCGCCCTTGTTCCCTCGTAGCCGTCGGCGTCCTCGACGATCGGCGAGTGAAGCCGCACCTCGTCGACCGCGTCTCGAATGGTGTTGGCGTCGGTTGTCGGCGTGCCGGCTGGTGAGGTCAGATCGTGACGTCTCGCGATTGCAGCGAGTTCGAAGGCGATGTCGGCGACTTCCCACGCGTCCGGCGCGTCGGCGACGCGTTCGAGGAGTGGCCGTGCTTCCTCGAGTGCCGAGAACGCCTTCGGATGCATCGTGACCTTGGGAAGTGGGTACCTTCCCGCCCGGAGGAAGCATGCGAGGGCGAACTGAGCCAGCGAACTGGAGTGGCTCATGGCGGGGCCGAAGGCGCTTTGGTAGAGGTCGGCCAGCACCGAAAGGGCGCCCGGGTATCTGATGAGGTTGACGTGTTCCTGTCTCGCGTCCTCCAACGCGAAGAACAAGGCTTCCGTGTCCGGTTGACCGGCCGTTGCATTGAGGATCGTGACCGGTGTGTCACCGGTCTTCGTTCCCCAGTGGGCGGGGACGCGCCGGCGCTCGTTGAGATCCGTCGCCAAGAGATGAACGGCTTCGTGGAGCGCGGATGCGAGCGCCACTTCGGTAGGGGTGACGGGAGCGTTCCGGGTGTACGCGGCCTGAAAGATCGCCGGATTGATCACGATTTCCCCTTCAGTCGCCGCGGAGTCCGGCCCCAGGAGAACGGTCAGTTCATCGTTCCCTGCGAGCGATCGCGCGAACCGGGTGACGGCGGGAGCGACCTGTTGATAGCGGGCGATGACGGCCTCGATCGCCTGCACGTCGGCAGGAAGGAGCTGCGTAAGGGGAGTAGGCGTTCTTGCCACAACCGCTCATTGTCACATCACCCGGCCAATACCGCCACCATTGCTGTGAAGACGGCGACCATACCGATGCCGACCGCGACCGAGATCCTGGCTGTGGAGGTTGTTCTTCGACCGAGTTTCTGCCACGCGAACACGATGAGCAGTCCGGCCACGAGGCCGCCGAGGTGGGCCTGCCATGCGATGGAGCGATCCGCGAACCCCAACACCGCGTTGATGAGCAGCAGCACGATGAGCTGTTGCCACAGGCGCCGCCCGCCGGGGGTGTTTCGGACCCGATAGGAGGCAGCGATCCACGCACCGAACAGACCGAAGATCGCTCCTGATGCCCCGACGGCCGCTCCGGCCGGCACGAGGATCAGGAACGTGACCGCGCCCCAGAGGAGCGATGCACCGTACAGCGCGCCAAACGACGCAGACCCGACCTGACGTTCGATCTGTGGTCCGAACAGCCACAGGGCGTACATGTTGAAACCGATGTGGAGCAGCCCTCCGTGGAGGAACGCCCCGGTCACCAGGCGCCACCACTCTCCTGCGTGGATTGCAGGGTTGTACTGATCGAGTGCAGAAGTCAGTGACGGTATGAGGTAGGTTCCAACGATGAACAGCCCGATGTTGATGGCGAGCAGGGCCGCCGTCACAGGAGGTATGGTCGTCACGGCAGCGAGCCCATTCACGACCCTGGTGGTCGACTTGGCGCAGTCCACACACTTCTGGCCGACGGGCGTGTCGACGGAGCATTGGGGGCATATCGGCCGTCCACAGGATGCGCATCGCAACCGCGTCGGCCTGTCAGGATGTCGGTAGCAGACGGGGATAGTTTCGGTCACGGGGGGCCACTGTAGAGCGTTCTCGGGCAATCGAAACGGACTCCTATTATCCGTCCATGTTCTTCGACCGGTCGCTGCTGCCGAATGGACTCACGGTGATCACCGAACCGATGGATGGGATTCGCTCGCTGTCGGTCGGTATCTGGTTGGACACTGGCTCGCGCGACGAGCAACCGCAGGAGAGGGGGGCATCACACTTCCTCGAGCACCTGCTGTTCAAGGGCACCGAGTCGATGAGTGCTCTCGAGATTGCTCAGCGGTTCGACGCTGTGGGTGCCGAAGCCAACGCGTTCACCACCAAGGACGCCACGTGTTTCTGGGTTCGTCTGCTCGACGACGACCTCGCCGAAGGACTCGAGCTACTCGCTGCGATGGTGCAGAGGCCGGCGTTCCGACCTGCCGACGTCGAGTCCGAACGGGACGTGGTGCTCGAGGAGCTCACGATGAGTGAGGACGACCCCGAGGACATGGTGCACGAGGGATTCCTCGCAGCCGTGTTCGACGGGCATCCCCTCGGATATCCCGTGCTCGGTTCCCGCGAATCGGTCGGGAACCTGACGGGGGCTGTGCTCCAGCGATATTGGCGACGTCGCTACCGGGCCGGCTCGGCGGTGATAGCGGTCGCCGGGCACCTGGACCACGATCAGGTCGTCGACCTGGTCGGCGGGGCTTTCGGCGATTGGAACGGGGAACCGGAACGACGAACACT
>Ga0307444_1000092_pt1 | contig 46510 bp, 26 predicted proteins | sample SalMarSW160340MG_FD_202145 | JGI IMG/M metagenome (GOLD analysis project Ga0307444, IMG submission 202145) | Salt marsh sediment microbial communities from the Plum Island Ecosystem LTER, Massachusetts, United States - SW1603-40 | ecosystem: Environmental > Aquatic > Marine > Intertidal zone >...
TTGTGGAGCAGCAAAAAAAGTCTTTAGACAAATTACTTAATTTTTTTTTAATTTTTATATTTTAAATCTTATTATTTTATATAATCCAAGGACTATAGCATTCTTTTATTTTTAATAGATAATTATTTAGAGAGAACTTTAATTCTTTTTCGGCTTTTTGTAGAGTACTAAAAGTAGCTCCATCTTTGTAATACTCTAAAAGTAAATCAGAAACCTGTTTATTTCCTAAAGAGATCATTGTTTGAAGTCTAGCATTTTTAATAATTGATTTGAAATTTTTAAACCTCAACTTTATTGACTTTATGTTTTTAAGTTCCTTATCCAATTTTTGATATTTCTTTGTTAATTCGGGTAAATTTTCATCCAAGTAAAAGGTTGTCTCTTTTTCATAAGGGGTGTTAAGTTTTGGAATAAACGGGTTAATATTTACTCTTAATGAATTCTTTCTAAAACCTAATCGATCTATTGATTTTAATAAATTAATAATTGCATCAATATCTTCATCTTTTTCATTAGGTAATCCAATTAGAAAATAAAATTTTACATTTTTAATTTGAGAATCTTTAATTTGAGCCAAAATTGAAAGGATTTTTTCATTTGCAATTTTTTTTCCAAGATTATATCTTAATCTTTCTGAACCGGCTTCTGGTGCAATTGTGATTGTCTTAATTTCCGCTTTTTCAAATAGTCTAATTATATTTTGAGTTAAATGCTCAACTCGAATTGAAGGAACAGCTAATCTTTTACCATTATCTATTATATATTCGCAAATTTGCTCAAATTTAGGATGTGATGATACACATGATCCTATAAGACTAATTGTTTCAAATTTAGAATATTTTATACTTTTTTGAATAGAATTAATTATATTTTCATAACTTCTGTTCCGGAATGGATGATTATGAAAAGAAGAGATGCAAAATTTACACTGAAATGGACAACCACGGTTTATTTCTATAAAAAAATAATTTTCAAAAATAGATTCTACATTAGATTGATTAGAAATTAATTGAAAAATAGGTGTAGGTGAATCATCAAGATCTTTAAGTATAACTCTTTTTGCATTATTTTGAAGTGCAGGAATAAAAAGCCCTTCTATATTTTTTGCTCTTTCTAAAAATTCTTTAAATTGTATTTTTTGATTATTATAAACTTGATATAAATTAAAGAAAAATTTCAAATTTTGCTCTGAATCCCCGATAAATAAAATGTCAAAGAATTTACTTAATGGAATTGGATTTGAGGTGACTACTGGACCACCAGCTATTAATAATGGAAACTGAGCATTATCTTTACTGATCATATTTAGACGTTCCTGAAAAGTCATGGGAATCTCTGCTTTTTCTAATATCCATAATACATTTTTAAAATCATTTTCAAAATGCAATGAAAATCCTAAAATGTCAAAATCTTCTGGTAATACTTTATTTTCAAGGGATCTCAAATTATTCTTTGAAGAATAATCTTTAGAAGCAGGAAATTTTATGTATGAATTATCAGGAAGAAAAATCCGTTCACAGGCAATATTATCAAAAGAATTTATTAAGAAATAAAGAAGTCTAATAGAATATGAAGACATACCAAGTGTATATTTATTTGGGTAAATTAATCCGAAAGAAATATCAATTTTACGCCAATCCTTAACAATAACATTCTCTGTAATCATATAAAAAAACTTTAAAAACTAATTTTATAAAAATTGGTTAAATATCAATTTCAGATTCATGCTCTACTTTAATTTTCTTAATTTCTTTCACGATTAATGGTAAAACAATTCCAGTTTTATGATTGATCACAATTTCAGCACGATCATCTAAATAGGTTGGTTGATCGTTAACAATTATTAATTTTCCTCCTTCACTTAAAGTATAAAGGGGTAAATCACATATTGGTGCCACAGTGAGTGATGATCCTGCTATTAACATAACATCTGCTTTCTTAGCTAAATCTATTGACATATATTTTTCAAAATTAGGCAGATTTTCTCCAAATAATACTACTGAAGGTTTTAAAGGCGCTGCACAATAATCACATGCTGGACTTTTTTCCTTTTTTATCTTACGTAATATTTGTTCTTTATTATAACTCGCGCGACATCCTAAACAAGTAAATCTATTTATATTACCATGCACTTCATATATAATAATAGATCCTGCTTTTTGGTGTAATTCATCTATATTTTGTGTAATTATTGCTTTAAGTATGTTCATTTTCTCTAGAGTAGCAACTGCATAATGACCAGGATTTGGTTCTGCGCTGAATAAAGTTGGTGCAATATCTTCAGCCATTTTCCAAAATTTTGATGGATCTTTTAAAAACGACTGTATATTTCCATAAATTTTGGGTTTATATTTCATCCAAATTCCACTTTCTCCTCTAAAATCTGGAATTCCCGATTCTGTTGAAATTCCCGCACCAGTTAATACTACTGCATTTTTAGAATTTAGGAGTAATTCAGCAGCTTTACTAATACTTTCTCTTTCTATCTGTTCTAATGAATCCATTTTTAATTTGAATGATAATGTTTAAGATGTTAATGTATTTAATTTTAATAAAATTTACACTTATAGATTAAATTAATACAATCTTCTAGAATTGATGTATTTTTTTTTACATGAAATAAAAAAAAATTAATATATTCAATACTTCTATCATTCATAAAAGCTAAACCTAACCTATTAAAAAGAAAAAATAAAAAAAAAGAGCATTAAAATTTAAGATTTATTAAATAGCTTATCAATCAAGTTAAACACTTGGTTAGCAAGTACGCAGACATTAGCATGGTTCAAACTACAATAAGAACACGATTTATTATAGCAATCATTTTCCAATATAAATTTTAAAATTTCTTTTTTAATAAACATTCTATTCACTTCCATTGAGCATTTAATTTTAATTTTATAAAAATAAAAAAAAGGGGAATTAAGGGTTAATTTTCTTTATTTTGACTATTTCAAAAGAATTAGAAATATACTCTTTGGGTAATTCTATGTTTTCAGCTTCGATCTTTGCTTCATGCTTGTCTTTGACATCAAACACATACTCTAAATTTACATTCAATACTTTCTTAATACGTTCCGTTTAGTCTTATTATCTTAACCTTTTCTTTTTCTTTTCCGTATTTGATTCCCTTCACTTTATTTAAGTTATCGATTAAATCTAAGGGATTCATTTGAAGTGAAATGTAAGATCGATTATGCTTCCGGAGGCCTTAACTTTTCCTACTTGCAGAATGATCTTGATACCTATATTAAAGAATATACATTTGATGAGGAAGCTGCGGTTCGCGTATTCTATTATGATAAAGATGGCGTTAAAAGATTTTTGCAACAAGGTTCTTATACTTTAGATCCGATAGACCATAAAGTAATTTTGAAAAATAATGGAAATATTTTAACCACTCCAAATGAAATATCAGAATTTTATATAACAATTATTCCAGAATCACGCGATTATACTCTTGCGACGTATGAATACACCTTCAATCCTTCCTTAAATATGTCAGATACCCTTGCATTGACTCATTGGGAAGTATCAGAGGGAGAACAATTTGATGTCATCCCCAATTTCAACGCTTTATATTATATGAATGAAAAAGAAAGTACATTTACGAATAGTTTATGCTATGCAACTCAAATTACCTCTTTCTTAGAAGTTGGTGAAGAATTGATGTTTACTATTGCTGATGAGTTACCAGAAGATGTAGTTTCAGATATCGCATCGGGAGAATATGCAAGTCTATTCATCAATACCATTATTGATAATTATGACGCGTTAGATACTCTCACAGTGGAATTACGCGGTCCCTATGCAAAATTAGGTGAACAAAGATTTTCAAGGGAAGAATTGCTTTCGTGTGATTTTAAGCTCCAGATTGACCTTACTGATGCAAATTCCTTACACCATCTCACGTTTATCCCTGAGTTCAGAACTGATGATGAATATAGCGATGATAATGCCATCGGTATACCCTATTTTGAATTTATAGAATGGAATGAGGATTTGGTTATTGAAGATGAAGATGGAAATATGGTAATGATGCATATCCTTGAAAAAGATCTTTTCACCGATGAAAGCCCCTTAGAAGTTGCTTATCTGTTTAATGATATGTTACAATATTTAAAGTTTCCAGAAGGGATAGCATTTGACTGGGAAGTAGAGTTAGATGCTTTTGAAAGGGAAATCTTTTATCTTCTAATTCCAAGTGAATACATAAATCCTAATGATAATGCTGAAGTAAATACTTTTGAGAATGGTGATATGATTATTTTGCGATATAATACTCCCGTAGATAAAGTCATCCAGCTTGGCGTTGAGAGAATGTATCTCAATAAGAAACCAAATGATCCATCCCTTCCTTTTGCAGAAGTTATGCTCATAAATACAAATAATTCCAATGATTACAGCACATTTTTAGATCCTTACTGCTATACATTATCCTTAAACCTTACTCCATTCAATACGGAATATTTAGGTACCTACATGAATATTTTAGTGGATATTAATTTCACAACACTCGAAGAGTTTGCTCAATATGGATATCTTGATTTCTCTCATGTAGTTATTTCTGTTCCAGACCCCGCCTATGAACTTACCTTGCATGAAATTGCGATAGTACAAGAATATCTGGAAGGATCAGAATATTCCGAAGAGTTTTATAGCAGAATATGGCAATTTACTGAACGAGCTAACTTCACTTCAAGCGAAGACCCTGAACAAGACTCCTATCACTTCACTTACAATAAAATTCCTCTCTATTATAATGATCTAGATGATGGAAAATGGCTCGAATATTTAAAGATATACGATGATAATTATAATTATTATTCAGCAGGGCTTTTCGGAGATGAGTATCAACTCTTATGGAATCCTGTTTCAGGAAACTTCACATGGAATAATGGCTTTGCCATGTTCCAAGATTACTGGGGTATGCAAATTGAACTTCCCGCAATGATCGAACCTAACACCACCCTTTATTTCGAATATTGCTATAATGACTCATGGAATACTCCAATTGTCATGCAATATGAAAACATCCTTTCTGAATCCATTGATTTGGTATATAATTGGGAGTATTTGCTTACGCCTCGATATGAAATGTGGTATGGAGAAATTTATGATAATACTAATAATGGGTATGATTATGAAGTAGAACAGTATTATTCCGAAGCATTTACGGTATATGATGATTCTCCATACTTTTCATATACGTTTGAAGCTGATTATAATTTTACCACCGACTTCCTTAATATGTCACTGTTTAAAGTAATCGGAATGTACGCCAACTTCACGGAAACCGAGCTTGTAGACGATGATACTAACTATGATATTTCCTTTGATGTTAACACCAAAGAATTCACAATTGCAGAACTTATCTCTGGCGGTGGTCATCTCAATCAATTTGATCTGATCACTGTTATTGTAAACTTCACTTTAGGTCCAATTTCCCAGAGAACCCTTATAACCTTTTCAGAGTATTTCAATGAAACATATCTTTCTGATATGGAATCAACGTTTTATGACTATATTAGCTGCTCATTTGACTATGTGTTTAATCAGCCAACCTTTTTGCTAGCAGAAACCGAACGATTACTGGTGTCTAGTTCTACCTCGTTTGTCCCGATTAATTATTCGAAAAATACTGATATAAGTATTAATTTCGGAATTGAAGATTATGAGACAAATACTATATATGAAAAGTTTGAAATCCATGAGGATAAATACAATACGATCTATGTAGCTGATCTGGATTTTGATGGTGAAGTGGATTATAAGCAAGAAATTGATATCGATAAAGATGATAGAATAGATATCGTACGTTATGGAATTGACGACTCTGAAAATGTAGGAGAGGTTATTTGGTATCGCATCATACAAGAGTTTGAGGCTGACGAAAGAACTTTCAATAAACAACAGGATGAAGAACAAAGAACCAATTGGTTTTATATCAACGATCTTGGAGTCTGGGCACAACGTTCTGTACAAGAACAGTCAAATGTTGTTCAAATGACGAACACTAAATTCTATAGTGTTAAATTAGATACTGATCTTGATGGTTACGCTGACAGCCAGATGACTTATCAAAGAACTACCGATACAATTATTCATGAAAATATAGTAAATGAATGGACAGCTTTAGCTAAAATTAGCAATGATGTATTTATGGCAATCGGTCATCATCTAACCGTAGAAATCATTGAGTCAGACGACATTTCCAAGCTAAATATAGATTTAGAACTTCTTTCCAAGTTAGGTATAGCTTTAGAATTTATTGAAGAAGTTATCACAGGAATAAAGGAATCTTATACTAAATTTAGTGAAATTACCACCCTTTCACATACAGAACAGAGTATCCAAGAAGTACTTACATATACAGATTGGGAAGAAGGAGAAGTCACGAGTACCCGAACATATATAAATATGTTTTCAGAAGGGCTTTCAGAACTCTCATATAGAAACTTGAAATCAGATGTATTTAGTACATTATCAGTGTATAACGAAGAAACAGACCAAACACAAGAAATTAGTGGGCTTCCTTTTTTCATTGCTAACTTCTCCCAGATAGATTGGCATACTGAAGTATGGGGTCTTGATGCTGTACCAATCCAATTTGATACTCTTTATAGCAGCTATGGGGAAGACGATTATACAGTTGAAAACTATTACGAAGGTACTTACTGTATAAACCTTCGCAATCGTTTCAGTCTTTATCACGATTATCAAAAAGACTTTTCTGATGATGTTATTGGATCAACATTATTTAATGTGAAAGGCATTTTCATAACTCCCATAGATGGAAGAGTATATTACACCTCAGACAAATATGCTTATCAATCATTTAATCAAGAAATGGCTAAAACAGACGGACATTATCTCTATTATGATAGTGATGAAAATGGCTTCTACGAAACCGTGTATGTATTAGCTCCTAATGAAAATGAAGATGAAGTATATGAAGTAATTTCAATTATCTATAATTATGACGGAAAGCATGAAATCACGCCCTATGAGATAATAGATTCAGAAAGATCGTTTACCGGCAATTATATTTCGCGAAAGATTATTGGATTAGATATTGAAGGTACTATAATTAACAAGTTTGGAGGATCAGTCAATGAACTTAAGAAGAGGTTAGATGAATGGTATGGACAGATAACTGATGGATACATTACTAAAGATCACGTTTTTGAAATTTATAGGCTTTTGCCTTTAGATGATATAAATAAATTTGCTCCTGCTCTATTTTATGATACGTATTTAGGAGAGTACGGTAGAGCATGGAATATGTATAATAAACAATTCTGGGATGATGTATGGGAACAAGTTGGTATGATGACAAAAGCAGGGTATATCTCAGCAGCAACTTCAATTCTTATATCAACTCTGTTTACAAATTTAGCCACAGCATGGGTCGGACTTATTGCTGCGGGAATTTTTGCTCTTGTATATTGGATCGATTCAATGAACGCCCAGGAAGCCAAACGTCGTGAACAGCAAAATCTTATCTCTTCTCAGACATTTCACTCACTTGATTCAGAGAAAGATCAACCCAATAATATGAACCAGAAGGCTTTAAATGGTGGCTTGTGGGAGCACTATGGGGGACATCCAAGTGCGAAATACACACTTGTAACTACAGGTGAAGTAAACCCTCAATTTACGGGTAAAATAATAGTATCCCCTCCTAATAACTTAAGGATCGCAACTGATGCTGATTTAGCAGATGAGTTCAACCTTGAATTCTTTGGTCTTCAAGAGACCTATGATACAATAATCGAAGAAGGTATGACAGAGGAAGAGATTCAAGATATGATGCCTGAATTCAAAATGTTCAATTATATTCGACAATCATATTCAAATCTGGATTTCTTACTCATATCGAGCGAACTTCCATCATATAATAGTATTGAGCATTATTCTTTTGAATATGGAACCGAAGATTATCGTACCGATACATATAATAAACATCAAGGGTTTACATTAGGATTTTTAGAACAATCCATTATTTCAGCTTCAAGAGGAGAATATGATGCAGTAAGACCTATGTGTATTAACGGACGACCGGCGTACATATATATTAATACCAATGATGACTTATCCCAGCTTACTCAACCACTCTCACCATTATATCAACCCGTTGTTATTAGTAATGAGCGATATGGAGAACTTTTTCTAGATTCTATTATCCCAGATTCTACCATTTCAGTTGATGTCCAGAGCACGTTATTAGAGGAACCCTATACTTTTGGTATTAATGCAAGTGATCTTATATACTATGAATTGGAACGAGGGTATAAAGCAAAGATTCCACTTTATAGCGACGAATTTAACTATCCCATTAGTATGATCACTGTTGAGGTTATAGCCTCAGATACAAGTTCAGATTTGTTATCCAGTACTTATTTTGCTACCTATGTTTCTGAGATTGAACTTACTTCCAGTCAATATACCCTTGAAGGAGGCAATTTATACTTTTACAGCTCTTTTGATGAGATAGTTCTTTCAACGTTTAATTATAAAGTATTGAAAGATGAGTTTATCGAATTAACTCAGAATTGGGAAGAGGGAACCCTCTCGTATAGAGTTAATATCTACTTTCCACAAGTGATTGCAGATACTTCAACAACCTTAGGAGTTATTGACACGGTATCAAATGATGTAGGCAGAAATGCTTTAGCTCAAACCACCCAATTCCTAATCAGTGACTATTTTAATGCCTTTACCTTAGCAGAATCGTTCGCATTGGCCCAAGCAGAAGTAGACTATATTGCTAAAATTACTACCGTTTCTACTTTAATCTCTTCTCTATTTCTAGCACCATCGATAATTGCATCAGCAGGAGCTTCTGTCCTTTCTAAAGGTATAGAAAAAGTAGCTCAAAATACCCTTACAACAACTTTATCAAAGGAGGTTTTGAAAAATGTGGGTGTGAACATTATTAAATATATTGCCTCCTTGCCGATTCAAGTATTAACTGAAGTATTTGAAGAACTCTATATAGATTCACTTATAGAAGAAACATTTGCTAAATGGGGTGATTCTAACGGATTCTGGGCTTCGCTTGTCTGCTCCGTTAGGGAAGTAGTTTTCGGCGCTCCAAGTGCTTTTATAAGCGGTTTAAAATCAAACTCTCAAAGTAATACCCAGACCAGTACATCATCTTTGTTACACGGATATGATATGATCCAAGATCATTCACTAGATTTTGGGTTATCTCAAAGTCAACAGCAAGCTTTTATGGATACACAAACCAGTAAGATAAATTATGAATCACTAGCCGAACATGCTCCCACGATCTTTCAGGGTATTATGTCCCTTCCGGGCTTTTTCTTTGGCGGGTTTGGTTTAGGCTTTATAGGTATAGCTTTTGACCTTACAATTGATAATATGTTTGATGTTCAATTAGCTCGTTATTTAGGTGAAAAAGAAGTTCAAAGATTAATTCAACAACAAGCTCCCTTAGATCTTAATAACAAATTTTCTGCATTGGAATTAAATGCAGAGCCTATTTCCAATTTCCCTCAGATCAAGAACGTGCTTGCCATGGCAAAAGGAATTGCCGCCATCAATCCAAGCCAGTACAGTTCTTCCGAATTTACAGCTCAAGTACAACTTCGCATGAACACACTCGAAAAATTAGGCACATATATACAGACTATGAAAGGAAAGCAAGAAAATATCGAGAAAGTAACCCATCAAGTGAAAGCTATTGAACATACAGCTCCTCTTGACTCTGACGAAGCAAGTGTTACTAAGATTGTTGTAAGGGAAGATATGGAAGCTTTAGCAACTGAGGTTGATCCTGTTATTAAAATTGGAAATATACTCAGATGGATTCAACCTCTTCCAGCGGATGAATATGGATTAGACCATGATATGACTTTGAATGAGTTATTGGAAAAATTAGGGCTTTTAAACCATCAATATAAATGGTTAGGGTTTACAGACCAATATGGTAATCATTATGTTTTAAAAGATAAAATCGTTGTGGTGACTGATGAAGGATTCAGAGAAATTAGGGGAGATATGTCCTTAAAAGAAGTTTTTGAAATTATCGGGTATGATACGACAAATCTAAAGCAACAGATGCACGGTATGGCTCCTTCGTTAGTAGTGGAGGCAAGCTTCGATAATTTACTGGAGGATTTAGTGAGTATCCCCTTTTGGATGTCAGAAGTTGTTGAATACAAAGAAGGTAAATCCTTTTTAGTAGAATCCTATCCCGATGTCGTGAATTTTCTCTTAGAATTTGATTATCGAACAGGCAGGAATATGATTGAGAGCATTAGAACTGAAGAACATGCTCAAGTAATACAGGATTTCCTTGATAATGTGTTTAACCCCTCAATTACCTCTTTTACCACCAAGTATTATAAAAACATTAAGAATATTCGATCTATTATGGAGTCCGGAATCCAAAACGCTTTAAAACAGACACTCCTTTCAAAGAACACAATTAATGATTTTAAAAGCAAATTTACCGGATTTGATCAAAAGAAATATGAAGACTTTGTTAAAAATCAATTATATGACTTTAAATTTGGAGATATTATTACCGCATCTTTAGAGAAAGATCTACATTCCGCTTTCTCAAGGGCAATATCAAAAATGGTCTTTAATTATATAGCTCAGAAGGAGTTAGATTTACAATCTCTTACTGATGATAATTTTATTGAAGAATTGCAGAATTTTATTAATAGATTTTCCGATAAAAGCTTTAAAAAGCAATTTAATAAAGAGATTCTTCATTCTAACAGGATTACTGATTTGTTTTTGACTCTTGCAGAGAATTTCATGACAACAGAATACGACAGCGAATTAGGTGAGATGATAGGTACTATTGCGAAGAATCCTTCGACATTCCATGGTTGGATTGGTGAGGTAATGTATTTATTCAATCAATATATGGATCGTATCGTTCCTGCTTTGATTGAGGTAAATTGGAATTTAGATCATATCAAGATCTTCCAGTGGACAGAAAGAAACCCTCAATACCAGAGTAGACTTAAAGCGAGTTCATTTGTTGAGGGAATATTAGCGAAATTATTAGGAGGAGATCTGAAAAAAGCTCGTGAGCTCATTAATGGCTTTAGTACTGCAAAATATCTTAAATTGTTACCAAATGGTAGGGAAGCAGATATATTAGCTCTGTTACTTCCGGGATCTGATGTAAATGACCTTAGTACCTACATTCTACATACAACCGAGCTAAAGACCATAAGAAGTACTACCACAAATCTAAAGGAGAAACCTGAGGATATCTCTTTAGACGTGATAAGCTTGATAATAGATGCATTGGAGATATGGGCATTAACCCCTCAATCACAAAGCGGTCAGATACAAGGATTTAGGCAGATTTCGGATTTTGCATCTGGAATGTATGGATTATCCGATGGAGAACAGTATGCAAAGATGACATTAAAGTATGTTTTAGAAAACATTCAGAGCTCTGATAATTTACTCGTTCTTAATACAAAAGGAGATGGAAAAAAGAACAAAGGCGCGTTTGATCTACAATTATGCCATCAGGTAGCATCCTTACTCAGTACAAAGATTCAAGGCAAAACCTTTGCCACTCAGAGGCAAGTAGAAGCGGAGATTGGTAGATTGTTAAGTGATCAGACCGTTAAAGGAGAAATTAAGAATATTGCAAAAAGAATATATGAAGCATCTATGATGTATTATGGCGTATCTAAATGGAATATTCTAGAATCGCAATGGGATACAGAGTTTATACGTCTTGAGACGATGTTTAAGAGCGAATTGAAGAACATAATTGTTTCATTGTCGAATAATCAATACAAACTTGTATGGCAGGATAGTATTATTCATTCCTTCTTACGATTTGAGTTAGGAGCCAATGGAAAACTATATCCCGTTATCCTTGAAGGACATATGCTTACTTCAGATTCTAATTTCTTTGGTATTATGGAGTATGATTCAAGCTCTGGTCAATGGAGGACGCAACCTCGAATCCCCGGTCAATTCGAAACCTTTAATGTTCCTATGGCTGTGATTTATGATACAGGCTCTAATAAATGGGGTCTAGTGCGTTCGGATCAATTACAATATTTTGCAAAATTGGATAAAAGATATGGATTAGGCTTTAAATCTCCCTCTGGAGAAATCTTCACCGACGTTATTCTAAACACAAAAGAAGGGTATATTTTAGATGGTAGAATTGCTCTTGAAGGTAATCAACTAAAAGATCGCGCGGACAGTTGGTTTGAAAAGTATCTTAATGATCCTCGGTACTTTTCTCAGAAAGACGGCGTATTTACCTTTAATAATTTCTATCGCAATATTATGCACATTACCGGAGCTCATATTGTCGCTTTATTACAAGACATTACCTATAACTTCGTCCCTACTCCTACTTATGAACCTTATTTCAAGGATAATGGAATACAAAGGGCAAACAAATTAAAACAACTTATACAACAGTATGCTGTAAGTATAAATCTTAATAGGTATAACGTTCCAGGAATGGAAAGGAAAATTAATATGCTAGTAAACTTCCTTTATCAAATTGGAGGAGAACATACAATGCAAATGGTAAGGACAGGTGTTCCGATGATTTTTATTAATGAAGATTATTTAAACGCCTTTTCTTCTGAAAAGCGCTATAGCATTCCCCTTTATAAAGATCTCCTCAAAGCCCTTAAACCGAAATCTGGGGACCCTCTATATTCCGATTCTAACTATGATTCAAATTTTGATCCATCGCATGACTCTAATGACGACCTTTACTGGTTAAATCTCATATCGCGAAGCTTCATTGAGAATGATGAGAGAAAAATAAGGCCCAACCTTGACCAAAAGCAATTCTATAATGCATGGTTAAAATTGCTTCAAAATGATTTCGCGCGACAGAACTCAAAGCTGCAATTAGTAATTGGAGGTGATAAATTAGCTTACTATGCGAGTTTATTACAAGGTGAATCATTCACATCCGGTTCCGATTTAATCATTGATGAGACAAAAAACAAGAATGATTTTAAACTAATCGAAAAGATTGATAATATTTTACAGGATTTATTCGGATATAACGCCTATACGGATCTGATTTCTGGTTTCTTGTCATTTTCCGAGGATTCGATAGGTTGCTTTGATATTGATTGGATTTTGCACACAAAAATAGATCAAAGTAAATTAATAAGTAAGTATGACCTTCGCACTCTTTCATATACTAGATCTGATCTTTTAAGACAAGATTATCTTTATGGATATGATAAAGAATATTCTCAAAGCGCTTGGTATTTTTCGAACATTAAAATCAACGGATTCTGGAGATCATTTTCAGGTATTCAAATTACTTCAAGTGGAATTCATAATATAGAAAATTATCGATTAGAGACAAGACCAAATGATCACAGTTTCTTAGACAATTATTTCTCGAGTTATCAGCATTTAGAGGATCGCCTTTATGCTAAGGCAAATAATCTATTCTTAGGTAGGGAATTCTCAAAAACTTTCGACCAAGAGTGGATAAATAAGATGAATTTTAAAGGGAGACTCAAAGTGCAAGAATTTTTCTATAAAATAATTAAAGAAACTCTTGAAAATCTTAAAATGAAAGGAATTCTTAAGGATGGTTTTGAGGCAGAGAATACAGAGAAAATGGCACAAAGTTTTGCTAGAACTTTTATTGATGACCCTACTAATTCGTTTGATTTTGTAAGGGATCTTCGGAATATCATTTTTAATGGTAAGGATGATTATATCACTCTTAAAGCTGAAAAGAAAGGACGTTCTAAAATTGTATCTCAAGCAGCTTTTTTTGGCAATGATCTGATTGAAAAGGGATTAAGACTATTCATTCCATATAAAGAAGCTATGAGATATATTGATGATATATGGTTCACTTTAAATTTCTACGCCTCTAGAGATGGATCTATGCATCCCAAATACCAATTAGACATCGATTTTGCATTGAGAGATTTGAGTCCTAAAATCTTGGAAATGTACAGAAAGTTTTATGATCTCTTTAAAGGAGGAGATAATGATGTATATAAGATAATCTTTACAACAGAAAAGGGGAAAGGTCTGAGCAGGACTAACTATTTCCATATCACATTTGATAAATTAGGTTTTAAGGCACCAGATTCGATTATATTAGATCGTAGGTCCCAAAAAGATTTCCAGCAGAAAGTCGCCACTCTTGTATTTTATTTAATTTTTATTCCTAATTCATTTGCCGTTATAACATCAGGAACTGCTGATATTTCGCCTAAATTTGCTTATGCTGATGCACTTGGTTTATATACTCATGATTATGTGCAATCCAGTAAATATAAAAGTACAAATTATGGTGGTTCCTTCATTTGGGTTAGCGATTCAGGGCAGTACACTCCTGAAAATTACAAGGTGTGGATGAAGACCTTTCAAGGGGTTATAAAACCGTCAGACCTTCGCCTATTTCTAGCATTCTCTAATCAGCAAGACGAGGATATACTCGATTACCTTATGAATTTCTTCAATCAATTTATGAAAGATTTCGGAGAGACAGTTAACGAGAGACAAGGTATAGAAAGATTTAATGTACATGATTTTAAAGACATCGTGGATTTTAGAGAACCTGAAGGTAGAAGATAATTAAAAATAGATTTTAACTTTTTTCTTTTTCAATTTATCTATAACTTTATTCCGTTCTGTTATATTTGTTCCTCTAATAATAATCTCTTTTAGTAAAGGTAGATTGCATAACGAAGAGGGTAAGTTTTTTATTGGGTTTTCCCCTACCCTTAAATCCTGCAGCTTATCAAGGCTTCCAATCGATTCTGGAATTGAGTTAATTGAATTCATAGCAATGTATATTATTTCTAAAGTTTTAAGCTTACCAATCGATTCTGGAATTTTTTTTATATGATTATGATTTAAAGATATTTCTTTTATAGATGATAAATCTCCAATGGATTCTGGTAATTCTATAATTTCATTTTGGGCTAGGTCAAGAACTTCAAGAGATTTTAATTTACCTATTGATTCTGGAATCTTAATGATAGAGTTACTTACTGCTATTAGTTTCTTGAGAGATTGCAATTCTTCAATCCATTCTGGTATTTCTGTTAATTTGTTTCCAACGAGATTTAATATTTCTAGATGTATTAATTTTTGAATACAGTCTGGCAATTTCGCTAGACCAAAACCAGATAAGTCTAAACCTATTACTTCTCCATCCCTTATTAATACGTCTGTAAAGTATTCGGGCAGAGTTGTTAAATGAAACTGTTCCTCAGAATATTCCTTGGATTTGGTGTACCGTTCGAGAAGTTCTTTTTTGAGAATTTCTTCTAATTCATGAATCACATTCACTCCACTATGGATAAAGCATGATATCTCTTCTCTCTTTAGATATCTTAAATAACCCTCTTCTTCCAAGAATCTCCGGACATTTTCCGTTCCATAAAAATACCGTTTTGCGATCTCTTCTTTGAACTTTTTTCTTGCAAGTAGATCTCCCTCCTCCGTTAATTTTCTTAGCAATGGAAATGCCAAGCTACTGTGTAGAAAACGAGTATCATAATTATGTTCTACCCATCCTTGAATATTACTGCAATGTCCCCAGAACTCAGTTTCTGGTTTAATCTCGTCAATTATTTCCTGCGTACTCTCTTCTGCTTCAGGTTCTAATGAGAAATTTAAGTATGCAGAAACTTCATCAATAGATTCAATTTTTTCCATACCCTTCAGATTTTCTTTAGTTAGTGATAAGAGCAAAAACTTGCATTGTTTGAACAGCTTATTATTTATATATATGTTTGTAGCATTTTTCTCAAGTTTTAGCGTTATAAAATTGTTTATTGTAAATATAGATGTATTCCGAGGCAATTTAAAATTCTCTTATTTTCATGATTTTAATTATCGATTATCTATTTAAATATATGGTATTAAATAAATTTCTAATTCTTAAGGTTTTTGAAGCTTATAATAAGTTAAAAGTTTAATAACTGGTGAATCTTATAATACTTACCATGGCAGAGATTAGAAATCTCTTTCCACAATGAGACATTATCTTGATGTCAAACCGAACAATTCCCCTCGAATTAATAATTTTAACGGTTTCTACAGTTAGCCAAAAAAGAAAGAAAAGAAGAAAGAAAAAATAATTAATATTCTTGTTAATTCTTTAAGTTATAAAGGTTAATTAATAACCTTTTACTTTCTAAAAGGCTCATAAATTTGATTGTTGGTTTTACGATTATTCTTGAAGATGAAATTCTATATTGTTCAGATGAAAATAAATACAAAGCATTCGAAATAGTGTTATTTGTAGAAAAACTCATGAAATTTTTTAGATGGCGACTAAAAAACATATGTTTGAAAAGTAGAAAAAAAAAAAAAGAACGCATTATCGTTGAGCACGTTATTACAAATGCTGGTCAGAATTTATTCTTTTGTTGTGTAGGTAATTTTAGCGTAGGATCACAAGAATCTTTTAAAATGTTAAAAGAATTTCGCAATCAAGTAAAAACGCAATACAAGGATCTTGCTCGATTAAAGTTTGCTTCAGGAGAACCTACATTTAAACAAGTTATCAATTTAATAATAGAGTATTTAAAAGACAAGTATGTAGATCCTTTAGAGGAAGAAATTATTTATGATAAAGATAATAATGTAGGAAATGCGATATTATATGCGGGTATTTCTGCTCAAGGATTACCAATTATTTCTCAACTATATGATAATAATCTATTGAGTACTTTACAAAGAGAAAAAACTTTTGAAAATATAGAATTATTTAGTTCAGATCTTTCAGCGAAACTAGCAACTATTTCAATGAACACCCAAATCCGCGCTAAAACAAAAATAAAAGAGATCCATTTAGATGATACTGCTAACCATGAAACTCATAATAGTAAAAAAGTTATATTATTTGGAAATATTAAAGGTTATTCAATAGATTTCATAGCTACTGGTAATTTTTATAAAATAAAATCGGTTTTTAAACAACTTAAGTCAAAAATGGCTTTAGATTCGGCTTTTAAAAATGAATTTTCAGGAGATTTAAGACCATTTAAACATTTAAAATATTATCTTGATGAAGTTGTAAAAGAATTTGACCAAATAAGTTAACCACCTAAAATATTACTAATACTCTTTTTTTATAAATAATCATGAAAGCTGTTATTCTTGCTGCGGGAGAAGGAAATAGGTTAAGACCTATAACATCGACTAGTCCTAAGCCTTTAATACCTATTGTTGGAAAACCATTACTTGAACATACCATTATAGGTTTAAAGGATGCTGGAATAGAAGAAATCTTACTAATTGTAGTGTATAAAGAAGAATTAATTAAAGAATATTTCGACAATGGAATTGATAAATATAATGTTAAAATAGAATATTTGACCCAGGAAGAATATCTCGGTACAGCTCATGCAGCTGGATATGCGAAAGAATTTGTTGGAGACGAAAAATTCTTATTAATGTATGGCGATTTATTAGTCGATCCGAATTTATTTAAAGAAGCATTGAATAAATTTGAAGACTCTAAAGCTGAAGGGTTAATCTCACTGCTGGAAGTGAATAATTCGCAGGAATATGGAATCATTTCAATAAACCCTGAAGGTTTCGTTGAAAGAATAATGGAAAAACCTCCTCCTGAATTAAACATGGGTAACCTCGCAAACGCAGGAATTTATATATTTGATTCCATGATTTTTAAAGCCATTGATAAGACTAATAAATCGATTAGGAATGAATTTGAGTTCACAGATTCAATGGAAATTTTAATTAAACAACTAAATGGAAAAATAGTAGGATATATAATAAAAGACTACTTTTGGAGTGACATTGGTCTACCTTGGCAATTATTAGATGCTAATAATTATCTCTTAGATAAATTAAAAGGAAGTATTTTAGGTGATATTGAAGAAAATGTTTTTATCTCTGGAGATGTTTTTATAGGAAAAGGTACAAAAGTCAGATCTGGCAGTTATATTCAGGGTCCTTGTTATATAGGAGAAAATAATTTAATAGGCCCATATGCGTTTATACGCCCTTATACGTCAATTGAAAATAATTGCCATATTGGAATGTCTGAAATAAAAAATTCTTTGATTTTTTCAGATACAACTATCCCACATTTTAATTATATTGGTGATTCGATTTTATGCGAGAATATTCACCTTGGTGCGGGTACTAAAATATCAAACTTGAGATTTGATAACAAAACTATAAAAATGAAAATTAAGGAAAAATTAGTAGATTCTGGTCAACGAACACTGGGAGCAATAATCGGTCCTAATTCTCAAACGGGAATTAATACCAGTATAATGTGTGGGAAAAAGATAGGTGAAAATTCGATTATTGGGGCAAATACATTAGTTGATGAGGATGTACCATCAAACTCACTATATTATCAGGATTCTAACGGAAAAATAAAAAGAGTAAACAATCCTTTCTAATTTTTTTTTATATATCTCTATTTCTTATTGAATCTTTATTTTTTCTAGCATTTTTGGTAGTTCTCTTTTTCTAAGTTTTCGTAATAATTTCGAAAATTTTAATGGTTTACCAGTATAATTAAGCTCACTCAACGCTTGTTTTTGATATGCAATGAAGAGTTTGTTTGAAAATTCCTCCCAATCTCGACAAATTTTTAAAGTTTCTTCATCATTTCTTAGAAGACTGTCATGAGACATTAATCTGGCAAACTCTGATGCATAATCTTCAATAAGATCTGAATCTCTCCCCACAAGTAAATCTCTACAAAAATCATTAGCAGGATACCAATCTTTTACTCTTGAGAAATCTCGATGAATTTGAGTGAGAAGTACATTTCTAGGCCCCTCCCACAATTCCATAATCATAGAATCGCGATGCAATCGAGGTGTTGATAAGAAATCTTCCATTATGCCGTGTCCCCCATAAAAAGAAATTGCTTTTCTTATCATTTTCGGTGCCTCATCAGCTACAACGATTTTTTGAAGCATAATTAATTCACGTAATCTAAATCGGCGTTTGCGATCCTCAAGATTTTCAATCTTTTCCAAATCTCTAATTCCACTGATTAAGTGTTCTTCAAAATGAATGTATTCAGAATAGATTTTGAAAGTACCAGCAACAGTTCTTTTTGCATAATAATCTAACTCATTTATTTGATTTATCATAATTGGAAAGGATGATATAGGTACATCAAAGGCAGTTCTAAATTGTGAATATAATATCGCTTCTCTTGCTACTCGCAACGCCCCTGAGGCCATTCCAAAAGCAACATGGAGTCTCGATAAAGAAAGAACAATCCCAACTATATCAGCGAGACCCATTTCAAGTGGACCCACAGGATATGCTATAGTACCATTATAAGTAATTTCTGCTGTTGGTAGTTCAGCAGTGCCTAATTTCTGTTTAAGTCTATCAATTGTGTAGGAATTTCTTATTTCTTTTTCTTTATTTCCTGGAAGCCAAGCAGGAACAGCAAATGCCGCTACTCTCGTTGATGATTGAGTTCCTTTGGGTTTTGCAGTTACTATTTGATAATCTGCTTGTGTTGCAGAACAAAAAAACTTCTGACCATATAGACGCCACACATTTGAATAACCATCTGGACCTTGTTCTTCTTCAAATACAGCTTCAACTAAGTTTGCGGGCACATCGCTTCCTCCCTGAATTTCACTAACAAATTGGGATCCTAAACTGTATTCACCATTTGCACCATCTCTAATGGAAGTAAGGATATTTTTTGCTTCAGAACTCAAAGTATCTTCATACTTTTGCATCAGTTCAACAGCTCCATGGGTACATGCCACAGGACACATAACACCTGCTTCTCCGTTTTCATATAACAAAAACATTTTAAAAAATCTACTCCATGCTGTATTTCTCGCGGGATCAAAAAGTCCAAGACTGAAAACTTCACGTTCTAAAATTTCAGTCTCTAAACATCGTTCAATGCGGTCTATCCTATGATTATAAGCATCATAATGTTTCAGCTTTGTAACTTTTACCCTATTTTCAAGTTCATTCGCTTTATCAGCAAGATTTCGAAATCTAAAGGAAACATAATCTGAAAGAGCCCGAAGATCTCTATCAATTTTAGCATACTCATCTAGAGGGGCAAACTTTTTAACAAGAGCTTGTAGAAACTCATCATCTTCATAATAATTAAACTGATTCCTAACAAATAAAAAATCATCAAAAGTGTATGGGTTATTCCGATTTCCTTCTTGAGCAGACAAATTTACCACTTATTAGAGTTAATTATAAGACACTTATTATTTGAATTTTAAAAAATATTTTTAATATATGTAATTAATGGATTAATCTTCATAAATTAAACCTTCTTTCTCAAAAATTAATAAGCTTCTAATGCTTAAATATTAAAAAGTTATTATTCAAGGCTAGGTTCTTCTGATTCTTCGTCATCATTTTCTTCTGTAGGGGATTCCAGCTCTTGTGAACTATCGCTTCGAGTTCTATTTGAAGATTGTGCCAGCTTTTTTACGTTAATTCTTTCAGATCTTTTAATTTCTGACTTTCTGGATCTTTTAACATCAACTTCTACAATCTCGAATTGGTCATCGGGAATTTCCTTATCCTCCCCTCCTTCAGGCATTGAGACTAATTTGCTCTTAATTATAACAGCGTTAGATAATGGATATATTGTTTTAGCAACACGTTGAATTTGAGTTTGAAACTCACCGAAAACGATTCCAGCAATAAATTTCTCATGGTTTAAACTTTTTGCGAACTCTGTTAATATCTCTCTCATTATTTTTCGAATTAATACCTGTTGACTATTTCTAGCTCTCTTAATAGTAGTACATAACATCGTGATCCGAAAAATATATCCATCCTTTGTTGTTAAATTTTTAATCGTCTGGATTTTTGTGCTCCCCCTTCCAATAAGGGATCTAATAAAATCGTTTGTGTAACTATGACCTTGGAATACGGTATTACATTTTTTCGCCTCTTCATGGATATCTATAATTTGAAATTTTAACTTCAAGCTTATATCAGAATATTTTCCCGTAAAATCATATAATAAAGTCTCTAGAGTTCTTCCAATCAAATTATCCTCTAATCCAATTATCTCTCCAATCTCCTTGTTATTGAAGACCTTGGGGGCATAACATTTTATCCAGTTTTTATCTTTGAAAGTAACTTTCTTTGTTTTTATTTTTTTTTTCCTTGCTTTTGAACTCACTTTAAATCCTCCATTTATCTTGCTACTAATGTTCTTATCTTTTCAACGTCGTATTTGAAATCTTGAGGCAGTATCTTTTTCTTTTTGTAGTATTTTATTAATCGGTAGATTTTCGCTTCTGTTCTATTAAGACCTTTTTTCGCTTCTAAGTCTTTATGATTTAACTCGAGATGTTTTCTTATAGCTAAGGCTTTTCGTACTAAATTTGCTAATTGTTCTGGTAAAGGTGCCTCAATCTCATTTTCTTTGAGAATCTGGCTAATTTTTTTACCAGCTACAACTTTAACTAACGGTACACCCCGAGAATCTCTCATTATAGTACCGATCATAGATTTTGAATGTCCTTTTCTTGCGAGTCTAACTACTTCGCTTTCAACTTCCTCTGGTGCGAGTTCTATCCATTCTGGTTTTTCCAATCTGGCAGGTCTAGTTGACCCACTACTCCCCTTTTTTCTGCTGTGCATCCGGGCCATTTCTTATTTAATTCTCCTGTGTTTTACAGATTAATATTGAGATTAAAAATATAACGATTTAAAATAATTAAAGAAATATACAAAATAAAATTTTGTAATTTTGTTGTTGTAAAAGACAAATCCAATATAATCTTGCTTGCTCAATTAGTTTTGATTATTAATTATTTAAAACTATAATAATTATGAAACGAGAAGAAAATATGATCTATTTTGTAACTGGAAATATGCATAAATTTAACGAAATTTTGGATCTTTTCTCAAAAGAACATATAAAATATAATTTAAAACAAAAGAATATTAAAACAATAGAAATCCAGGCAATCAATATAAATGAAGTGGCTTCATTTAAATTAAACAGCATAAAAGGACAAATAGATGGAACGTATTTCGTAGAAGATGCTGGATTTTTTGTTGATACACCCCTTAATGGTTTCCCGGGAGTTTATTCTTCCTACATTATAAAAACTATTGGTAATAAAGGATTATTGAGATTGATAGATGATTTTGAGAATACTGAAGCTCATTTTACTTCAGTTATAGCCCTTTATTTTAAACCCCATGACAAAAACTACTTTTTTGAAGGGAAGATTCAAGGGAAAATCTCAGGAACAATAAGAGGTTCAGGTGGTTTTGGTTTTGATCCTATTTTTTTACCTAATGTTATGCCAAGTATGACATTTGCGGAATTAACCACTGAAGAAAAAAATAGCATATCTCATAGAGGAATGGCTTGGATTAAATTCATTCGATTCCTAAAAGAAAATATGAATTAATATTTCTTTTTTATTCAATTTAGTTATTAGAATGTTTGACGGAATATGTCCATTATGGTTTTCTTATAGAAATATTTGATTAAGATCACATAAGTTCCTAGAAATGCAAATGAGATTGATAAAATGAAAACTCTGAGTAATGTATCCATAGGAATTGCAAAGATCACAGGCATCTCTGTCATTAAGCTTATAGTTGTTTGAAGTAGATATGCACTATATGATCCAATAATGGTCCCCATAATTCCTGCGGCGAGCAAAATAGTCATACTTTCAATTAAAAACATATTTCTAACGTTTCTAACTTTCATACCCATTGACCGAAGGATGCCAATTTCAAACTTTCTCTCCAATATAATTGCATACATGCTACTAACTAACCCAAAAATGCTTATTATTATCGTGAACATTAGGATCAATTCCATAAGAAAACTTTGTCTTTCTGTCATTGCTTCCATGAAATTTATTTTAGAAATTGCATCATCAATAAGTATATCTTTATCTTGATACATTATACGAATATCATCTTTAGTTTCTTCAATATTTTCCTCAGTATTATCAATCAAATTTATGAATATTTTATCTAAAATCATGTTACTCTCTCCAGGGTTCTCTATTTTCATTAAACGCATATAATTGTCTAATGAGACCATTACACCTCCTCCACTAGCTGACATCTCATTAGTTCGGAAATTATAAAATCCAGGAATGCCTCCCGAGATTCCTACAACCCTAAATAAGGTAACATTCCCAGGATGATCTTCTATTTTTGGATCATAGAACGTTATCCGTACATATTCTCCAACATCCTGGATACCGAGTCTACTCGCAATAGATTTTGCTATAATACATGTATTATTATAAGTAAATAATTCATTAAAAGAATATGAAGTACTACTTCCAGCACTTTTCCATATTAATAAGTTCTTATCAATTAAATCAACAAAATCTTCATTAATACCTATAAATCCAGCATCCACAACATCAAAATCCATCATATCTCCTGCCGTGGTTCTGAATTTTATCTCTTCTTGAGCTGTATAGAATTGAAACATACCCATCATCATTTCTTCTGATGATCCACCCGAAAAACCTACTTGTCCTTCACTAATTTCAAACATCGCCGCTAGAGTGGCCTGAAGATCGAAAGTATTATGAAGTGAAATCGCTAATTTATCCACTCCCGCTAATTCTTTTAATTCATCAGCCATCTCAAGAGTAAGAGCACTCTCAGGACTATATAATTCTTGATTCATTAAAACTAAATCTGACCCGTATTGAAATTTTAAATTTAGAGCTGTATTAGCTGATTGCATTTTAGTAACACTCGTAAGGAAAAAAATAAATGAAAAACTAATAGCAAACATAACAACAGTGCTAGTATTACGTCTTCTATAACGCTTTAAGGAAATGCCAATAATACTACTATACTTTTTTATAGCCGGTGAAATTACTCCTAAGAAAATTCTCTGAATTAGTGGTATTATTCCAACTGAAGCAAATACTAACCCGATTACTATAGCAGCAAGTAAACCGATAAAAAGTCCATTTGTTAACATATAATCACCAGTGACAAAGATATTTGGTAGTAAAACAAAAACTATCATCCCTATAGTAGCGATCGAAATTCCAGCAAGAAAACTTTTAACATTCATACTCCCTTCTTTTTTAATTTCCCAACCTTCTTCTTTAGTTTGAAAAGGAGTAATGGATTTAATTAGATCAACCCTTGCAGTCCTAAGAGCTGGTATTAGAGCTACTCCTAAGGACACTAATATACCTATTGTAAAAGTTAAAATGAGTGTATCAGGTTGAATGACCCATTCTACTTGAGCAAAATCAAATTTAAAATGATACATAGGAAATATAGATTGTGCTATCGGCCTCATCAATGTAAATCCAAGTATCATTCCGATAATCGATCCAAACAATCCTAATATAACCCCTTCAAATAAAACCATTTTCATCGGATATATTTTTTTACTCCCAACCACTCGTACAATTCCAAATTCGCGCACGCGCTCTTCGGCCGAAGTAGAAAGTATACTATTTATTAAAATACCCGTTATAAGCATTGAAAGAATTATGATAAACCAAAATATTATTGTTACCATCATTAACATAAATTGACCACTTTCAAGTTCCTCTAATTTTGGTAAACTTATGGAAAACTCGTTTAGATCCAACCTTTCTTGTACCCTTGTACCGATTATTCGAAGTCTCCTTGTTGTTAACGTTAAATCACTAGCATCATAGACAATTTTAGGATTTTTAATAGTTCCGACTATAAAATTTATTTGATTTTCTCTTTGTAAAAATTCTTGAGCTTGTTGTAAATTAACAAGAATTAAGGAAGTTTCGAATTGCATGAATCTAAGATTTTGAATACATATTTCAGCAACAGTTAAATTTAATTCATAATTTTGATATTCTAAGTGTATTATATCGTCCCTGGTAACATTAAGGATCTCTGCTACATTTAATAATATTACACATTCACCATCATCTGGTTCATCATCATAGACTTCACTCGTTTTTTTTCCATCATCATCAACTATAAGTAAATCTCCCAACTTACCATTTTCAGCTTCCTTTATAAAATCAAGACCATAAAATTGTAAGGTACCGCTTGTGTTAATATTTTCGGAAGTACATGTTACTAACATCATAATTCGGGGAAATAATTCATCAACGCCCTCAATATCCTTTAATTCATTATTAATAATGTCTTCATCATAGAAAGGATCAAACGTTAAATCTGTCTGTATTGTACGTGTAATCATAATATCAGATGTTCCTGTTGTTGAAGTAACATATAAAAGATAATTATAATTCACTGTATCATTTAACATCCCAATAACGGTCAATAAAAATAATGAAATTGCGATGCCACTTATCCCGAATATAACCTTAGTTTTATCTCGCTTGAGATCAAGCCAAGAATGTTTGATAAATTGTAGATTTATTCGCTTTCTTAACTTATATAGAAAATTTCTTATATCCATGCTTTTTTTATTATGAATTTTTAATTTTTATTTTAAACATCTAAAATACTAAATTTTTTCTCCTTACTCTTAAATTTTTTCAGAACCTTTCCCTCTTTAGCTAAAAGTTCTTGAATTTCTTCTTTTTCCCGCCTAATTAATCTTACTCCTTCACAAGTTTTATTTTTACAATAATAATTTTCGCTGGGTTCATCCTTGAAATACCATTTTTTGCAGTTCTCACATAAATATGCTGCGTAAATTTGATCATGTTCACAAACTGGGCATATTATATCAAATTTCGATGAGGAGAACCAAGATTTACATGATTTACAGTACAATGTTAAAGGTCTTGCTACTTCTACTTCATGTTCAATTAATTCTATCCGTTCTATTACTTGATCTTTATCAATATCTTTTATTCTTATTTTTTCAGCACGACTGTCTTTTATTCTACCAATCCAAAGTTTACCCTTTTTTTCTGAGATAATGTAAATGATAATTCCAATAACAATAACAGACGCAATTATGATAATATATGGACCCCATGTACTCCACCACTTCATATTATTGACTTTAACTACTACGATTTCTTCTCCAATATTCCCTTCTACATCATAAGCTACTACTTTAATTTCATATGTTCCATCATTATATTTCTTGGTGTCCCAATTAAACTTTAAATTATGAGTAGTACCATTAAATGTGAGTTTATTTCTGTCAATACTCTTACCATTAAGATATATATAAATTCTTGATTCATCTAGCTTAACATTATCAGAAATATTTGCTTCTATTATAATTAATGAATTAATTGCACTATCAGATTTTGGATTTATAATTTTAATTTCTGGAGCTATAAAATCTGTTGATTTATCGTACCCTATATAGATATTTGATAATAACCATCCATAACCTAAACCAATTACATTATCATTTGAATGTAATGTGAACATTATCATTATATCTTCATCAGAATATTTGGAAATATCAATTTTGCTACTACCAAAAAGGTCTTCACTATCATATGTAAATTCTTTTAATACGATCCAAGTTTTACCAAAATCTTTTGATAATGATATATTACATTTATCTAACTGATCTTCAGGTTGATAATATTCATTCTGCAAAGAAATTTCATAATCAAATTCTAAATAAACCTTATATTCACCTTCCAAATGTAGTGGATGAGTGATTAAATTTAGATCCCAATTAGGGCCATATCCCTGCTCAGAACCCCCAAAACTTTGGCCAATCCCTCCATAAAGTTGAGGATTTCCATATCGAATTATCGGATGCCAAGTATTATCTCCTCTAAACCATGCCGTTGTTTCTTTTGGAGCTGGAGTACCAGACACATAGTAATCAGATAGATCTGTATTTGAAAAATTGTATCCTATGTATTTATTATCCATAAAAACATTAAATTGTAAAGGATTTGGATTAATGAATTCGAAAAGAGAATTATTTTTATTATACCATGAAGTTGTAATTATATTAAATCCATCTGAAACATGGAACCTAAATGATTGATTTGAGATTTCTTGCAATATTAAGGATTTTATAAAATATATACCATAGTTTCCCAAAGTATTAGAGCTTGCATTCCAATCACCAAAAATATTATACATAGTGTAATTTGTATCACCCATCTCTAAATATATAAAAGCGGGATAATTATTATCCAAATCAAAATATTCACATGAAAATGTATACTTCTGATATTTTGAATCTTGAGTTGAGGAAATATCCATATATGGATTGAAGAATATTGATGGCGAATTTCTATTAGTATAATTTTCAATAGCAAAATAATCTATAATAAATCCTTTATAATTTCTTGAATCAGACGTATCATCCAGATTAGATTCGAACCTAAATTGAATAAAATTTCCAATATATTGAGTTAAATTTATTTCTTCCAAAAACCATTCATCCTCTACATCAGTATATGTTTTTAAAATTATCCAACCAGTCCAATTTAGATTGATTTGTAAATAAATAAAGTCTCCAGCATTTATACTCGTTCTTAATCCAAATTTAGCATACGGATTTGTAGTGTTCTCATTAATATTTGTTAAGTTAAATAAAGGGCTTATTAAAGAACCATTTGGGAAAGGATCTTCAATCAGGTTAATGGGTTGATATGTATAGTTCCTTGGATAATTATGGTATATTCCAAAATATAAAGATTTCCATGAATTCTCATATATCTTAGATCTATTATCAATATCATTACTTTGGTTAAGTAATTCCCATCCAGTACCCTTATAGCTCCAATTACCAATTCCTTCATTAAAACTATATTGATGCGGGAATTGGATACTATCCGTAGGAAATTCAATTGTAATGTTAAGGGAACCTGTTTCTGGATAGAGTGATTTAAATTTACCATCGCTAGCAACGAAAAAATATTGATATATTCTTGGTTTAGAAAATTGAACATAATCACTTATAAATAAGGCTCCATCAGTATAATTGTTATCAGTAGGGTAGTATTGAGTTAAAGTGTAGTTTTCAGAAGTTTCTATAATGGAGACATAAACTTCTTGTGGAGGAACATTGGAAGTATCATTATCATAATATTCAATATAAAACCTATAGCTATCAATACTATAGTTCTTTTTTGGTTCATTTCCCATAAATTCTTGGAGACTCATTACAGTTGTATTTTTGGAACCTCCTAAATAATTTATTTCGGGTATTTTCAATTCTGGTGCAAGATAATTTTCTACAATAGATATATTCAAGGTAAAATCACTGTTTCCCCCAATTGCTTTAACAACGATTACACAATTGGTTTGATTATTCTTTGGAATAAAATAGAAGTTATCAAAATTACCATACCATTTTCTCGAAGACCCTAATAAAATCGGTTCTCCATACTGATTTGATTCATTTGAAAACAGAAACATATTAAAATTAGCATGTGAATCTGCTGTTGATAAACTAAAATTATATTGGACATCCTCAATCAGCTCAACTTGTCGAGCAAATACATGTGTTCCTAAAGGATCCTCTTGTGAACTTAATAAATTTCCATTAATTGAGTTATTTACCTTAATAATTTTTGTTAGAGCATCAATGGCAGCTTGAATGTTTAATCTACCATAACCTTCATGAATATCTTTTAAACCACTTGTCAAAGGCGCAAGAGATAAAGATGGAGAGTAGTAACTTTCATCAAACGTGGTAGCCGGGTCGTCCTCTCTTTCAAGGTTAGTTTCTGAAGCAGTCATTAAGAGAAATGCCTTTATGTGTTTAACCCATTCTGTTAAATTTAGATTATTCCATTGATCCCATGTATTCCATCTTGCTTCTATCAAAAGATTAATCGAAGCAGAGACTATAGCTGTAGCAATTGAAGTTCCATAAGAAGATGTAGCTTTATCTATTTCTTTATCAGCAGCAATTACTGAACGATGATTAGGTATCTTGCTACCACCAGGAGCAACAATATCAGGTTTAATGATACTATTGATTTCTTTTCCCATACTACTATAAGAGGTAACTTGATCTTTATCATTTGTAGCACCAACAACAATAGCGTTTTTGTTTTCAGCTAATTTATTCAATGAATCTGAGACTTCTATGCCTGTATTTCCAGCTGCAATTACCACTAAGATACCCTTCTCTATTACTTCATTTATTACAGAATTTACTGCTTCTATATCTTCTCCTAAAGTGCCAACACTTAAACAAACACTTACTATATGATATTTACTTCTGTTTTGTATAACACTTGCGAATGCGGATATTAAATCAGAAGTGCATCCCATTCCAGATTGATTTAAAATTTTATAAGCGACAATTTTAGTAGCATTTGCGATACCTGTAAAATGATTTCTATTTTCGGTATATACTTCAGGAAAATAAGAAATTTTTGAATTAAATGAGAAAATTGGCTTAGCTTGAAGCAATTTATGGTATTTTATATATATATCATAAACACCCATGTTATCTAATGTAAGTGGATGGTTTATTGTATAATTGGTATCTTGAATTTCATTATGAGAATAATTAACAAGCGTATTATCATAATATAATTCAACCCAGAAGTTATCTATTCCACCATCTTCCAAATTCCATGATGAATTTATTATAATAGTTGAACCTACTTTTGATGCATTAAATGAAATTATTTTTAGAGTATAATTTTTTGAAACTGAATATTCATCAAATAATTCTATGTGAGAATAATTCCCCTTAATTTTGATTGTTGAAGGATAATTTGAATCATACTTATCCTTACCAGTCCCAGCAATAACAGATGAGATAAAAGTTCCATGGCCATTATCATCTGATATCGGTTGTATGTCAACAAAATTTTCCCAACCAACAATAACACCACTCAAGAAATCATGATTTGGGTTAATTCCTGTATCCAATACTGCTATAGAAGAATTAGTATTACCTTTTAAGCCATTCAAATACCATGTAGTATTAATAGCTCCTGATTGAACAGATGCATAATTCATTTGAGCCTCCAAAATCTCATCATTCTCTATTTTAGCTTCAGGAAACTCATTTTGAAACCCAATTAGATTTATTTCAAGAGGCATATAACCAGCAAATCCTGAAATCGAGTCGAATTGATTATTCCATTCTTTTTTTATTGTACCACCATAGAACTCAAAACGATCTTTTACTGTATCACTATAAGATGGTGAATTGAAAAAAACAATAATATTCTTTTGATAATTATTTGAGACTTTTGGATTAGACTCATCAATCAAATTTTCTGAAAAATCGATTGAGCTCTTTTTTGAATTTATTTCATTAAAAAATAAACCAGATATTGACATTGAAAGAATCAACAATATTAGAATGCAATATGTTTGTTTTCTTCTCATTTTATATCCCCATTATTCATTTTTATATAATGATTTGTCAATAGGTTCATTTACTTCAATATCAAATGTTTTTTCTTTAGATTTGTCGGATAAAATATGTAATCTTTGTCTTAAAGTATATTCTTTTTTGAGGATTGTTTCTCTTGAACTGAGTTCAAAAATTGACATCTCAGATCTTTGAAATTCGATTCTTTTCTTTTTATATTTTTTAATTTGCCAGATATATAGCATCAAAATTAAGAAGACAATTAAAATTGGTAAAGTAATATATGAATATTGTCTAAATTTAGGAGTAATAATCTTAACTAAGATTTTATTAGAAGTATCTTCAAGTTCATGTAGGTAGTAATAATTTATGAATGCTGGGTTTAAACTGACAAGAGCTTGCCTTTTTGCCTTTAGAGAATAATTAATAGTAACTTTCTCACCTGGATCCAAAGAAATAATTAGATTAATTAATTTTCCTTCTGATAACGAGAAATCTGACTGTGAATAACTAATCATATCATTAATAATTATATTCTCAATGCTAATAGTCCCTGTGTTTTGCACTTCGATATTCACAGTTATGATTTCTCCAATCTCAATTTGATCTTTACTTACATTTTTAACAATTGAAAAACTGATTTTTCCTAATATCTTGGATAAAGAACTATAAATCTGTAGTGTCCTACCTTCTGAACTTTCAATGAAGTTTATAGGAGGATAATAATATCCTTTCCACCCTCTCTTTTTAAAAGTAATATTAAAAGAAGAGGTTTCATTATAGGCAATATTTATTAAATCTATTGTGTTATTCTCTATTCCTTTTAAATCGCCAAATTGATCATTCATGGTTATTTTAAGATCTGATATATTAAATCCAATTGGTCCTGTGTTTTTAATATTTACAGTAAGATTAAATATATCCCCTACACCAGGAGCAATATCATTATCTCCATAATATATTTCAATAGTTCTGACAAGGGGAAATAAATCTTCATAATCAACTGGAGCAGAAATATAAACCTCATTAGATAAACTTTCAATTCTGGAAGAATTTTCCCCTTCAATATTCATTGGATTATTATAAAAAATGGATACTTCACTAATAGAAATCGAATTAGGCACATAGAACGTAAAATATACAGTTTTTTCTTCAGAAGGTGCTAGTTTTGAAAGATAATAAGTTAAATTACTATTTTTAAGTGTAAAATTATTCAAATTTTCCATTATACCTGGAGTTAACAAAGAAATACTTACATTTTTAGCAATAGTAGAACCAATATTCTTAAAAGTAAGAGTATATGTATTTAATTCTCCTGGTTTTGCATTGTATTTGGTTAGATATGATGAAACTATTATTGAAGCTGCGTTATATGTACAAAGAGGAATTGAATTAGATTGACTTTCATATTGGACATATCCCGTTGAAGAACTATATATAACTCTAGATCCTGAATCTTCATTAAAATTAATATCTCTTGTGGAAAATTCAATATCCAGATTATTGATTGAAATGTTAAACGGTTCTGGATCAATGCAGATGATTTTAATTACAGCTGTATAATTTTTATTATCTAATGGATAAAAAAGCCAATCAAGACTTTCGTTAAAGCTAACAATTGAGAAAGTCTGAGTATCATTTATAATTGAATCTAAATATGGACTCAAATCTTGAAACTCTTCAGCATCAAAATTAAAAATTTCAAAATTAATAGAACCAATATTTTCAGACACATTAAATTCTATTATTATAGAAACATTTTCTAAGGCGTTATTAACAAAATCAATAATTGTATTATTTTTAAAAATAAAATCAATCTCAATTTTTTGTTCTAAAAATTTTTCTTCTGATTCGATTATCCAACTATAGTTATCGGCTGTTAAAGCCATTTCTGGAATTGTTCCCGCGAGCTGTGTACCTGAGATAATTTCAGGGGTTTCTAGAGCTGTATCAATAGAAAAGTTATTTCTATAAAAAGGAGTAAAAGAATCTAAATTTGAAATCGAATAATTATCAATATGATATGATATTATTTCTCCGGGATCTAACCTCCAATTATCATCATTCCAAATACTATTTTCATTCATAGTAAATTCTTTAACAACATCAGGAGGCAATGTAAAATAAATAGGGCTTTCGCTATAGACTATATCAATAATCTCACCTACATCTTCATTATAAGGCCATAAATTTGTTATATTAAGAAGATCAGGATAATAATTATCGTAAGTACCTACTCCAAATGAATCAAAGTAAAAAATATGAGGATCTTCATCAAAATTGAAAAAATCCTCTAAAGATTCATATTGATTTGGATATTCAATTTTGATAACATTCCACATATCATTTTTAAGATTTTCCCAAAAAAATGGACTTATTATTTGGAAGAAGTAATCAAGGTCTAAAGCAATTGGGGTAGGTACACCCCACGCCGTCTTACTTCCAACATTTTCAGCAGAGATATTATATGAAAAATCTCGAAACGCGCCATATGAAGCATTTCCTCCAATTAATTCTTTTTTGAGTAATAAATTAGGTTCTGAATTAGAAATATTATAAGTTATAATCAAATTTTCTATTGGATTTACAATACCAGTGGGAATATAGGAAAATCCTTGAAAACCTAATTGTTGCAGCATATTTACAATGTCTGAAGGATTTTCCCTATTTATAGGTTTAACATATGATTGTTTAATTCCCTCTTCATTCAACCATAATAGTTCAAAGGAGTAATTCTCAAGGCTTTGTGCATCAAATTCAATACCAGCATAATAAAAAAGTAACCCTATTTGTTCTAGAAGATACTCATAAAAATCAAAATATTTTGGAGTTATATTAATGACATCTGTACATAAAATATTTATTTTAATTTCACTCATTAAAGCTCCCGTTAATGCAATATATATCTTTTTACTAGGGGCTAATGGACCTCCTTGATAACCCATTGCGTCCCATAAATTGAACTTATATTGATTTTTTCCAATCTTTTGGATACCTTTATTTAAGCCTTCATATTGAATTGATATACTTGTATAATGTGAGTTATTTTTAAGGGTAAATGAGCTAAAAATATTAATGAATTGTTCTAATGCATCTTCTGAAATTGTAGCGTTGAATAAATCTCCAAAATTTTCTAAAGCTGAACCTAATTGTTCAACTAGATTTTCTAATTCCAAACTTTCTAAGAAAGATAGATCTAAAGATTCAGTATTAAAATTAACTTGATCTGTTTCAATATTAAAATCCCCTTCAAAAAAATCTAGTGAATTTAGAAGCATGAATGTTGAGGAAACATGATAATTTTCTAGATATTCTTGGTTAGTTAAGCGATTAATATCCAATGCTTTCCAATACCCATCCATAGGAAAATTTTTAGTGAGTTCCTCGTAAAAACAATTCCAATTGGGATAAGATCCAATAAATGGGAAGAAATTAGGTGCTGTTACATTAATCATAATAAGATCAATCATAAATTTTCTTCGAATTATCTCAAGCGCTCTTTCTGCTCTCAAACAAGCATCCTCGTTATCCAAATCTTCATCATAATAGAGAAATCCTACAAAATTATTGAAACCAACAACAAACTGAGAAGAGATATCACTCTCAGTAAGTATAGTTGGAAAAATCTCTGGATTAATTCCATTTGAAGCACTAATAATTATATTGCATTTATAAAACGCGGGATCATTTGAATCAAATTCTGAAAGTATATTTGTATCATTTGTGAAAAGTGACTGCTTTATTATAGATTTATTACCCGCTACAAATGCATTTATTTTTTCAGCATAAAGATCTGATCCAGCAATATCAGAAGATTTCAAATAAGTTTCATTAAACGGCGATACATAATCTTGTTCTGTAAATACATTTCTATTATTTATATCTATAATTGAAACTATAGGCGTAAGAAAAATCATACTAAATAACACAAAAATCATAATCAAATTTTTTAATTTAATTTCTCTTCCCCTTTAAATTGTTTCTCTATAAATCTCAACTATTTTCTGTTTTCTGGCTTTTCTTAACAATATTATCATTCCGAAAAAAATCATGATTACAGAGAGTAAATAGATCAGTATTATATTAAACCAAGGAACATACAATACATTTGGCATCCCCACTAAGGTACCCAACAAATTCCAAGAAACCAACCAACTAGTTACCCATCCTACAACTATTCCTATAGTTCCACTACTAAGCATAATTATTAAGGATTCAATTATAAATAAGCGATTAATATCTCTACCTTTTAACCCTAAAGTTCGAACAATACCGATTTCTTTCTTCCTTTCAATAATAGTTGAATAAGATGAAGATAGCAATCCAAAAATACAAATAAATACTGTAGTAAGAGCTATAAGAGTAAAAAGAGTATCTAATACAAAAAAGGCAGATTCTTGTTGTGCTATCATTCTCGCTAGGTTGGATATTTCATAATTATAATCAGTTTGATAATATTCATCAATTAAATCCTCTATATTATGAGCTTCCGATAATTTATCTTCTCTAAGTTTTATGAAAATTCTATCCAAATAAGGGACAGGAGGAATATCCATTATTTCGATATATGTTGTTTGAGAGATTAACACCCCTCCATTCGAAGCCCCCGCACTTGATCCCCTAAATTCTCGAGAAAATCCCGGCATACTTTTCGCGGTTCCAGCTATTATGAAAGGATACACTTCTAATTCGTCTCCTCTTTGGATTACAATTCGAACTTTATCACCAATTAATAAAGACATAGCTAAGGCTATTGCTTCAGAAATTATGCAGGTATACGTTTGATTATTATGAAATAGATCGTTAAAGGAGGTAACTACATTTCCAGAAGTCATTTCTATGTACTCACTTTTCACTGTGAAAGGATATTCTTCATCAATTCCTATTAAAGTTATCTCTTGGGTACTTAATCCGGCAAAATCCCCAATTTCTGCCACAAATTCTTTATCCTCTCCCGCATAAATTTGAGTTAATTGATAAGGTCTTGCTAACACAGATGACACTTTCTCAATGCCATCCATAGCTAATAATTCTTGTCCAAACTCCGTTGTAATGATTCTATTTGGATTAATAGAATCAAGATATATTTGAGTGCTATACAAATTTAAACCGGATTGTTCTGAATCCTCGCTAGCAACCATGAAACCAAAACCACCCCCTCCAAATCCATTTTCAAGTTCTTCCCATCCCGTAGTTTCAATTAATATATCTGATCCATATCTTAATTTAGTCGAAGCACCAACTTGTGCTGATAAAGTATTAACAAGAGATGATGTAAAAATAACAAAAGAGAAAGACAATGCAAAGATCATGATCGTACTCGAATTTCTACGTTGATATCGAAAAACAAAAATCTTAATAATATTATGCAATCTTCTTGATATTGGTCTGAATAATTGAATTATTAACCTTAATATCAGAGGAATTAAGCCTAATCCAGCAAGAGTTAATCCAATATTAAATATAAGTAAAATTGCCACCAATGTAGCCGCAAAGAGAGTCATATCACTCGCGACCATAATTCTCGGTATAACAAAAAACACAAATATACCATTGAATGCTAAAATTAATCCTGCTAAGATTAATTTGTAATTTACTGATGCTTTTTTTTGTAGATGATATAATGTATCTTCATGGCGATATGGATGAATTGATTCAATCAATTGAAGACGCATCACTTTTAAAGCAGGAGCGATACTCACAATCATCCCCACACTAATACCCATGATATATGATAGTATAACAGACCACCAAGTGAAAGAGAAAGGTATTGTACCTAGACCTAACATACTGCCGGAAATCACAGTATTTGCAAAAGGTATTATTACATATATGGAAAGAAAAAATGCAGTTATTATTCCTGAAATTGCCCCAAAATTGCATAATAAAAAGCCTTGCATCAATACTATCATAAGATTATATTTTTTATTCGCACCTAACGTTCTGAATATCCCAAATTCTCGAATTCGCTCCTCCACTGAAGTTTTTAATATTCCATTGATGAGAACACCGGAAATTAGCATAGCTACAATTGAAACAAAAACAAACACTATTACTATAAATACGCTTAAAAATTCAGCATATGATAATGCTCTTAGTTTAGGTAAATCAATATTATATTCATTAATTCCTATTGCAATTTGAATATCATTAACAATATTCTTTACTTTAATCGTAGCTAATTCAATACTCCTAATATCGTAGAGTTTACTAGATTCTTTAAAAGTTAATATCAAATCGCTACATTTACCCTTAAATTCCTCATAACCAAAAATTTGGTATAGCGTATTAATATCTACTATAATTAAATTCCTATTACGATACTCAGCAGACCATTTTAAATTGAAATCAAAGATTTTATCAATTATTAAAGTTTTTGTTCGATTTATTGTTGTATTTCCATGAGTTAATTCCATGAATATTTTAATGGTATTACCTTCAGAATATTTGATAATATCATTAAAACCATAATAGATTGCACAATGATTTGAAGGTAATTCAGTTAAATCAAGTAATTCATTAAATACTGGACTTACAAATGTCCCAAAATTTATATCATTTTCAAAAGAAAAATTAATTGCTGATATTGTACACGATTCTTCTTCATCTAGTAGATTTGTGGTATGGAATCCTTCGGAAATATTAACAGATCCCGTTATTTCCATTCTCGGGATAAAATTCTCTACAATACTAGTTGAAGATTGAATGGTCTCAATTAGGGGATCATAGTCAAAATAGGATGATCTATTACTTGGTTCTTCGTAATAATGTCTTACAGAGATAACGGCATCTTGATTACCTGCTTCAATTGTAAGATAATCTGCATACCCCATAGAAATCGAGTCAGATAAGAATAAGACGACAGTTAACAAGCCAATGGAAATTAACATTCCTATTATTGCTAGTAAGGTTCTAATCTTTTGTTTACTTAAATCTTGGAATGCATATTTAAAAATTAGCTTTATTTGTGTCATATGACTTAAAATAATTTAGATTTTTATTTAATCCTCATTTATGGAATCTTATTTTAAAATCAAAATTTCTCCTTCAATTTTGCCAGAAAAGTTATTCTCTTCAATAAGTTCTTGTAAAATGTCATTAAAGTGTTCTGGCAAATTCATAACTATAGAATTTGGAATGCTGCTTTTAATATCACTAACTGGAATTTCAGCTTTACCTTGATTTGCATAGAGATATTGAAAAATTTTACTTTTACATTTCTCTTTATTTATTTCTGTTTCTTGTCTTCTCTTAAGTTGCATAATCTCAGTTTCTTTTAGGCCTCCTATTTTTCCTTCATGAGTAAGTTTTCCATCTTTCATATGGAAAACTCTAGTCGCAAATTCCGACACCGCGGCATCATGGCTTACCGCAATAAAGGTAGCACCTCTTTTGTTTAAATCTCTAAGAAGATTTAGAACCATTACACCCGTTTTAGAATCCAAATCACCCGTAGGTTCATCAAGAACACAGATTGCAGGATCATTTGCGAAAGCCCGAGCTATCGCTACTCTCTGCTGTTCACCGCCACTCAATTCAGAGGGAGTATGATGTGCTCGTTCATCTAAACCTACTAATCTCAAGAGATCCATTGCTTTTTTCCTTTTACCTCGACGACTTAATTTCCCTGAAAAATGTAAAGGCACCATAACATTTTCCATAGCTGTCATCTGTGGTAGAAGGTTATAGAACTGAAAAACAAATCCAATTCTCTCACGTCTTATCTCTGCCAAATCATTATCTGAAAGCATTGAAATATTACGCCCTTCTAAAAAGATTTTCCCTCGAGTGGGGGTATCTAATCCACCGATCAAGTTTAGGAGTGTTGTCTTTCCAGAACCAGAAGGTCCCATAATATCAACAAAATCTCCGTTATCTATTGTTAAATCAATACCCCGAAGCGCGGCAACAGCTGTGGTACCTAATAAATAAGTCTTATGAAGCCCATCAACCACAATTAAATGTTCATAACTCTTACCTGCCAATCGATCCTCTCTGAATTCTTTTTTCATCTTTTTCTTTTCTATACGAGACTGAGAAAGAATATCTTCTTTCATTTGTTTTATTTCATTTTGTTTCTTTTTTTTTTCCCACTTTTTAAAATTTTTTGATAGTTCCCCCTTCCAAATTGATACTTTTCCAGTTTCTTCTTCAAATTGTTCCATAAGGGGAGTTTTTTCTATTACTGAGGATTTAGACATTTGAAATTCTCTCTTTTCTATTTTTTTCTTCTTTATTATATCATAATGCTAAAATAAAATAAACTTTTTTAGAATATAACTCTTGTACAGATACGGAAATATAGCACATTTTTTAAAAATTAAGGTTCTATTTTATTAGAAAATTCAATATCCTTTACTGTCTTTTAAAAAAATCTGAGGCTAAAAAAGATTGGTCAATCTAAAAATCTTATTTTTTTTTCTTTTCTAAAAATTTAAGGATTTTTACGTAAAGATCTTTTTCTGACATTTTTTTTGATTTACTCTTTGTTGATTTTAGACTTCCAGGTATTTTAACTAGTTCCTTTCGACTTTCTTGCTCTAAAATTCTTGGATTTTTTGCGATCCAGTTAGGATTGTGCTCCACTCCACTTTTTTCATATTCAAGTTCGATAATTATGTTTGTTTTAAATTTCTCCTGTAAAAATTCTAGTAATACATTTTTACTAGAAATTATCGACGTCTGAATGATTACATTCAAATCTTCATAAAAAGGATTAATCATTTTTTGTTCAACTAAATCCAGATTATATTCAGAATCAAGAAAAATAGCACCACATAATGCTTCAAAAATATCTGCTAAAATACGAGTTCCTTTAATTCTCTGTTTTTCCGTCTTAAAAATATATTTTTCTAAACCTATCTTACTTGCGATATTTTTTAGAGCATTATCACTTTCTAGAGCTGCCTTTATTTTTGTTATTTCCCCCGAGTCTTTAACTCCCTTCTTATAAAGTTGTAAAATAAGTATAATTTTAATTACGGCATCTCCTAATATTTCTAAAGAATTATAACTAGGTTTTCCAATTTCATTTGCTAACCTTGGAGTTGTTAGGGCTTCAATTAAAAGTGCTTCTTTATTAAATTCATATCCTATAAATTCTTGGAAATTACGCAATTTTTCTTTCTCAATAGCATGCATTTTGTAATTAACTATTATTTTCAGTTAAATTTAAAAATTTAGACAAAACTTTAATATAATATGGAAAGAGAAAATAAGGAAAAAATTCTTGAAATGATAAAAGCAATTGAAAGTAAGAACTCAGAAATGGAAGACTTCATTTCAAATTTATCAATACCTACAAGAAATGATATGTTAAAAGAAATCTCGCGGGAGATCATTAGTAATAATTCTTTATTACAAGAAATTTTAGGAACTGAAGAAAAAATCGTTATAAGTGAAAATCAAGAGATAATTTCTTTTGATCATGTAATTAATGGATTTATTACTAAAATCCAGCAGAATCCTTATAAAAAGATTATCTTTTTAAGAGAATTTCTTGAATTATTTCAAGATCGAGTATCAGAAACAGATAAAGATGTAATTTTACAATCATTAAAAGATGAAAAAAATGATGAAAAATTAAGAGAAGAGATGGTATCTTTAGCTAATATTTTTAAAATTAATTTATAAGTCAAACAATTGTAGTAATACTAAAACATGTTTTATTCCCCTAATTTTTATTTTGCGTGTTAGGATCTTTTTAATAACTTTCCCAGTTGAAAGTTCGGTGCCACCAAAAAGCTGCAAAAATATATTGGTGGTTGTTTGTAAAAATCCATCCCACCCCGCGTTTTTCTTATTTATGTTTTCTTTTGGGTCATTTTTAATACCTTCTACATATATTTTACCTTTATCTATTATCAACATTGCGGCCCATTTTCCATCCTTTGCATTTAAAAGAACTTTAACTTCAGTATCCTTAAATTTTTCTTTAAACTTTTCCATCTCATTCAACGGTTCCACTTGTTTGGATAAAATTCCAGCGAAACCATGTAATCGAGTCTTTTTTTCTTCAGACATATAAATCTACATTTGATGTGTTTTTTAGTTATATTGTGAAATTATTTTTCTAATTATAATTTATTTACTTCTCAGATAATTTAAAACTTTAAATATTTTGGATTAAAAAATTTTTTTTAATCAGGTAAAACCAAGGAAGAATAAGTGGTCTAACTATACGTCCTCTAAGTAGGACACTAAAAGTTATCTGATTCAGCACTTCCAAAGAATTCTTCAAAAGCCTTCCGATCTTGAGCAGAAATTCTTTCGCTTCTTAGCCCTTCTTTTATAATAATTGGAGCACTTTCTTTTTCATCATGTTTAATGGATTTAGTTATTTTATAATCTTCCTTTTTTGAAGTGTCTAAATCAAATTCTTGTTCGCATGCTTTACAATATAATTTTCTATTCTTTGGGATTAATATATTGTCGCAATTAGGGCAAAACTTCATCATTTCTATATTCTTTTTTTTGGTTGGTTTATATATTTAAACTTATCGATTTATTCGGTTAGTTCTTATGTTTTTTTAAAATTGTCAGAAATATAAAAAATATTATAGCTTTATAAATTTATCGCATTACTCAAATAATTGTTATCGTATCACAGATATATAAACCTCTAGTTTTACTATTAATAAAATATTCAAAAACTAGATGATCACATAAAAGAATTTTGGAAAAAAAACCATAGATTTTGTGATCAAATATCTATTTGAATAAAAACCGATTCTATGAAATCTTTCTAAATATGATTTAGAAAAAAATCAAACAAAGATAATTAATCATCTAATATTTGTACTAGCAGGAAAATTTAATAAAAGGAAATAAAGATATATTTATAATAAAAATGAATAACGAAAAGAAATTTCTAATAATCGCTCATAGAGGAGCTAGCAGTATAACACCTGAAAATACCTTAAAAGCCTTTAAGAAAGCTATAGAATTAAAAGCAGACTGTATTGAATTTGATGTTCATAAATCTAAAGATGGGGAAATCGTAATAATGCACGATGCTAATACATTCAGAACAACAGGTCATCTTGGTTCAGTAAAAGAAATGACACTTGAAGAGTTAAAACAACTTGATTGCGGAGATGGTGAGAAAATACCTACTTTGCGAGAATTAGTTAAGCTATCAAAGGGAAAGATTGGCTTGAACTGCGAGGTAAAAGTTAGAGGTATTGCTGAACAAATTATAAAAATTCTCAACGAAGAAGATAGTCTCGAAACAACGATAATTAGTTCATTTAAACATGATGTTTTGTTGAAAATTCAGAAATTAGAACCAAGAATTAAATTGGCATCGTTGGAACCTAATAAAACTGGATGGATAAGAAGTTGGATATCAAGGAGAGAATTAATAAAGGTAGCGATTAATAATAATTTTTATGCTATTAACCCTTTCTTTAAACTTGTGAATAAAAATTTTATAGCTAAAACTCATAATAATAATCTCAAAATTTTTCCTTGGACTGTGAATTCTGATTCTGCCATAAAGAAACTGATTAATATTGGTGTTGATGGAATTATTACTAATGATGTTGAAAAAGTTAGAAAGCTTTTAATTCAAAATAATTAAAAATTACCTTTTATTAAAATAAAAAGAACAATTATGAGTAAAAACAAAAATAAACCATTAATTATTGGTCATAGAGGGGCATTTGATGAAGCCCCTGAAAACACTTTAAAAGGTTTTAAAAAGGCTATTGAATTAGAAGCGGATTATATCGAATTTGATGTACATAAATCAAAAGATGGAGCCTTGGTAGTAATCCACGACAATGATATTCTCAGAAGAATGGGATATAACACAACAATAGATCAAATGACATTAAGTGAATTAAAAAAATTAGATTTTGGAGAAGATCAAACAGTCCCTGAATTATGGGAAGTATTAAAACTTGCTAAGGGGAAGGTCAATTTACTTTGTGAAATTAAAGCAAAAGAAATTTCTCATGAAGTAATCTCTCTCCTTAGAGACGAAGATATGTTAAATTCGACAATTTTTCAGTCATTTCATATTGATGTGTTATTAGAAGTTAAAGAACTTGAACCAGAATCGGATTTAGCACTAATTCTTCCGATTACTGAAGAATATTTGCCTGAGTGGGATAAAAGAAAAGAACTTATTGAAACTGTAATTAAATTAAACTTTCCTATTATAGAGACTAGATTCAAAAATGTAGATGAAGTATTTGTAAATTATTCTCATAAACACAATTTAAAGGTATTTGTTTATACGTTTAATACAAAAAAGACAATAGATAGATATGTAACTATGGGAGTTGATGGAATTATCGTAAATAGTATTTCAAAAGCAAAAAAAGTCCTTGAACAAGAAGATTAAAAGAATTTTAAATCGCAATTAAAAAATACATTTTATAAATTCTTATGAAAAGAAATAACGATTTTTTGGTAATAGGTCATTCAGGAGGTAAATCTATGGCTCCAGAGAATTCCTTAAAGGCTTTTCAAAAAGCAATTGAATTAAAAGCAGATTTCATTGAATTTGATCTTCGCTTATCTAAGGATGGTGAAATCGTTATCATGCATGATGAAGATGCTATTGACATTACGGGTCATAATAGATTAGTATATGAAATGACATTAAAAGAATTAAAACAATTAGATATTGGAGAAGGTGAAAAAATAGCCACTCTCATGGAGTTGATAAACCTCACTAAGGAAAAGATTGGTCTCTTGTCTGACATTAAAGTTCCAGGAGTAACTCTGGATTTCGTAAATATCTTAAGAAAAAATGATCTAATTGAAAGTTCTATAGCTAGTTGTTTTGAAGTCGTAGAGCTTTTAAAAATCAAAGAAATAGAACCTACCTTAAAATTAGGTTATTTAATTCCTAGAGCCTTAACTTATAAACGGATAGTAAAACGTTATGTTCAAAGAGCAGGTAAAAATGAATTCTACGCAATTCATCCCAATCACCGGGTAGTTGATAGAGAGTTTGTGGAATTAGCTCATGACAATGGTTTAAAAGTTCATGTATGGACAGTTAATGAAGAAAGTTTAATGAGAAAATTAATTGATTTAGATGTTGATGGAATTATGACTGATGATATTGCTTTATTAAATCAAGTCTTAGGGAGATCTTATTAATAAAGTATTTTAGTTCAGAGCTATTATTCTATATAATTAAGTTATCTATTTTATATGTATTTTAACATGTCTACTATAGAATCCGCCCAAAATATTAATTTTGATAAATTATTTTTTCCTAAGTCTATTGGGATAATCGGAGTTAGTAGTGATCCCGGTAGTGGGGGCTTTTTTTTACGATGTATGAAAAATAGATTTAAAGGACCTATTTATTTATTTAATCCACGGTTAAATGGTCAGAATTTATATGGATATAAAATTTACGCTTCTATTTTAGAGATAACTGAACCAATTGATTATGTGATCTTAGCAGTTCCTGCTCGGTTATGCCCTATACTAATGGAAGAAATCGGTCAAAAAAGTGTACCTTTTGTGACTGTTTTTGCTTCGGGTTTCCGTGAGGTAGGAAATGAAAACCTAGAAAAAGAGATTTTAGATATTGCCAAACAGTATAATATTAGAATTATCGGACCAAATTGTATTGGGGTTTACAATCCTAGAGCAGGATTATATTTTGCTTTTGAACAATCTAAAAAAGCGGGGAATTTTAGTGGGGTTTTTCAATCAGGTGGGATTGCTCAAAATTTATCTCATTTAGCAGTCTCTTATGGGTTATATGTCTCTAAATTTATATCAATTGGGAACGCTTTAGATCTATCTCCCGCAGATTTTTTAGAATATTTTCTGGATGATGAGTACACAAAAATCATTGGATTATATATTGAAAACCTAAGATCCATAAACCAGGGAAGAAAATTTATGAGAGTGATCAAAAAATGCAATTTAAATAGGAAACCGGTGATACTTTGGAGAGCGGGATATGGAGAAGCAACAAAAAAAGCAATTCTATCTCATACTGGGGGTCTTGCCGGGAAAAACGAAATTTGGAAAGCCGTTTGTAAACAAACAGGCAGTTGTGTAGTTAACAATTCAAATGAACTTACTGCATTAGCATCAGGTTTCAATTTAACCCATTTACCAGAAACACGTAATGTGGGTATCATTGGAATTGGTGGAGGTTCCACGATCGAAGCAACAGATATACTTGAAAAATACAACTTAAAAATACCCAGTTTAACAGAAAAAACCATTAATAAAATGAAGAGGTTTTTACCGGATGTAAATACAAATATTACAAACCCCCTTGATCTCGGTAGTGCTGGTATACAACCTAATATCTATTATCGAACTATCTTGGCTTTAGATAAAGATCCAAATATCTCAGCAACCGTCTTTATAAAAGATCCTGAAAGATTTGGAGGTTTTCAAGAGTTATTAGAAGAAATGGGCTATAAAGACATGGATCTTAATAAAGAATTTATCAGGTATATATCTAAAGCAAAAAGAATCTGTACAAAACCAATGTATTGTGTTATGCTTAAAATTAATGAAGGTTTTGAAGAATATAAAAGCCGGTATAAATTCAAATTAAAACTTCTAAATCGTAATGTGCCAGTATTTGAAAATTTGGAATTAACTGGAGCTGTTTTAGATAAAATAAATTCTTATAGAGAATTCTTACAAAAAAATGGAAAATTTCCTAAGAAATAATTTTAAAACCTAATTTTAAATTCTAGTTAATCTCACTTTTGGAGCACTTTTTTTGCATCTTGGACTATTCTATTTAGATCTTGTAAGACATCATCATCAAGTGACTGAAGTTCATGAGATGCTAAGATCTCCTCCTTGCGTTCATGACAACGTTGTTCCATACTTTTACCTCCTTTATCTCTCCAAATATCATAAAAATCTCTATTTAATAGTGAAGGAACCCATAATTCTTTTCTAAAATGCTTACGAGTGTGGGATTTTTCAAGAAAAGAACCTTTTGGCTCTACTTCTTGGATAATATCTAAAGCAAAGGTATCCTCATCAAAAATTATGTCTCGATTAAGGCTCTCTACATAAGAAATCACTTCTGATTGCATAATAAGCATGTCTAGTGAACTTGCTTGATCAACTCCGGAAATTCCCATGTGTCCAAAAATATCAGCTCCTGCAGCAGCTCCCATAGCTAATGTTAATCCACATTCTAGACCTGCTTGGGCATCGGGTCTTTTTGAATCAGTGAGTCCTACATTTAGATAGACTGGAAAACCATAATATTTTCCCATCTGAGCCATTGCAATACTGAATATTGCTTGTTCTGGACCTGAAAAAATCATTTGTATTTTCTTCATGTCAAAAGCATGACATATACCACCATAGCACACGGGAATTCCTTCTCTAATAAGTTGAGTAATGCATATGCCAGCTAAAATTTCAGCATTTTCTTGTATTAAAGTTCCAGCTATTGTTGCTGGTGCCGTCATACCCATCTGAGCCATTGGACCAATCATAACTGGCATATTGAGCCGAGCAGTTTCGAATAATAGATCAATACCATTAAAAGGAAAACTTAAAGGACTTATAGGTTCAAAGAGTGGAAAAAATATAGGGTACTTACTTGCTTTTTTTTTATCTCCTCTAAGAGAAATAACAAGATCTACTAAAAATTGCGCTGAAGCTCTGTCATAAAACCAAAAATAAATTGGTTTAGTGGTATTTTTAATCATTTCAGTTGCTATCTTAATACAACGCCACTCCACGGGAAGTTCATGAGGATCTGCCATAGCTCCAGGTATTGTAATTTGGTCCAATGCATCAGCGAATTTAGCGGCAATAGAAACATCTTTTAAAGTAGTATATCTTCGTTCATCACTAATATTATCAATCCAAAATGCTTGGCCGGCTGTTGTGTTATAATTACGTTTATTAACGCCAAATTCTGCCTTTTTTGTGAGATCACGACCATAAATAGAAAAGTTTTTCCTTGCTTTTGAGAGTAGTTCTACAACTAAATCTTCTGGTATTCTAACACGATTTTCCTTAAAATCAACATTTGCACCATTATATTCGAATCGTGCCAAGATTTCCTCATGTGGAACATTTATCCCAACTTTATTAAGAATTTTAAGAGATTTTTCGTGAATTTTATAAATTTGTTGATCAGTTAAGATTTTTACTATCATTTAATAATCTAAATCTTTGTTATTAATTTAAAAATTTTAAAATCACTTATTCTAATATTATTAAAAGATGTGATCCGTAATCAAAAAATGTCACAAAATCTGTAATTTATTGCCATTTATTTAGTTATTGACCACAAGTCATCTGTAATGAAAAATGTCAGTAAAA